>Ga0315273_10000082_pt1 | contig 80336 bp, 93 predicted proteins | sample YL17G02_0_MG_FD_205753 | JGI IMG/M metagenome (GOLD analysis project Ga0315273, IMG submission 205753) | Sediment microbial communities from Yellowstone Lake, YNP, Wyoming, USA - YL17G02_0 | ecosystem: Environmental > Aquatic > Freshwater > Lake > Sediment | place: USA: Wyoming | collected... | reverse complement strand
GACTGATTTGGCTGACAACACAGGCGCATTTTCAGATACAATTGCTTTTACAATAGGAAATTTCAACACTATTGAATCAGAAACACTCGCTGCTGGCACAACACCAGTAGGCAAAGCCGGGACGCTCAACGCAACTTTTATAATAACAACAACCGGCCCTACTGATATTTTCACCGCAAAAAGCGATGAGACAGTTCCTTCTGTTAGCGGATTCTTGTCTCTTGGAAAATTGGTTTCGATTTCAGCTGGCGACGAAAGTGCGATCCAATTCCCGGTTGAAATAAGAATGTATTACACGGACGCCGAAGTTTCGGCAGCCGGAATAGACGAGAGCACTTTACGAATAAGATACTACAACTCAACGGACAGCAGTTTTGAAATTTACGATGGTCATGATGCAAGCCATCTGGGAGGCGTAGACACAGCCGCCAATTTCGTCTGGGCGAACGTGACGCACTTCAGCGTTTTCGGTATTTTCGGTTTGCCACCCGCCCCGATAATCGCACCTGCTATCGTATCCGCCCCGCTGGGAGGCGGTCTTTCACAAACGGCGGCAGTAACGTCGTCTAACGCCAATGTCCCAATCGCGACCGCCACGACAACGTCCCGAGTCACGGTCACCAACATAGGAAAGGCGACCCTCTGGTATCCGGCGATTCTAGTCGATTCCATATGCAAGGAAACAGTCACACCGCCTTCCATGGACAGCTTAAAGCCAGGCGATTCCGCAACTTTCACAGTGGACTTTGACTGCACGGGCGTTGCGTCCGGCGATTATCCGGTCGCATATTCGTTGCAAATCTCGAACGCGAGGGTGATTGCCAGCAGAACGTACACCCTGACTGTGTCGCCAGCCGGGGTGGTGACAGTCCCGAACATCGTAATTTTGTCAGCCGCAACATCGGGCTTGACGCCCGGTTCGACAGGAACGGCAATAGTCACGGTGCAAAACTCGGGCAATGAAACCGCTAGCGGTACTGTTGTGTTGGATGTGCCGACAGGCTGGGTTGTGGCGCCGTCGAATGCAGTGGTTGCATTAGAACCAGGGGAGACAAAAAACGTATCTTTTGATATAACGACTCCGTCCTCTGCCGGAGTCCCGACAGGATTGGGTGTGCTGACTGGTTTTGCGTCGTTCCTCGGTGTCGATGCACCAAGCACAGCTAAGATAGACGTATCAGTCAGCTATATGACGCCTACCGGTATGGCCGTAGCGACCAAAACCGCAGAAGTCGACGTTAACCCCAGATTTCCACTTCCGGTTTTAATTATATCAGTGGCCGGTGTTGCGGCGGCAATTGTTTATTACTACTTTTTCCGCAGAAAAAGAATATAACCTAGTACGAGCCTGCGCGCGGTTTTCATTCATGGGCGCGGGGGACTTCGCAATATGATATTAAATACGTATAGTGTCAATAATAGTCAGGTAGCTGTTCACAGCAAGTAACTAAATAATAAGAGTGTGAAGAAATGAAAAACAAAGCAATTCTATTGGGAGTAATTGCAGTAACGCTACTGGTGACAGTTGGAACAGTGTTTGCAGCAAAACCAGCAAGCAATCTGGCTGGAGCACAAAAAGTTCCATGGCATCTGTCCGCAGCAGTAATGCCAGTTCCACCGTACGGATCATTAGACATTCAAGGCTCTGACACAGCTTCGAAGCTGATTGTTAATCAGCCGAATGGAAAAGTTGAAGCTACAATCACAGGAGCAATGAATGGTTTGCACCCGGACACAACTTACACGGTGTATCTGTCAAATGGATACACGAAATATACCCCACTCGACACAATTGACGTAAGGGGTACTTACAAGTGGTTGGTGCTTGGCACGTATGCGCATGACATGGTGATTACTACCCAAAAACCTGACGGCATATTCTTTGGAACTGGAGGATATCCAGCTGGTAGTTTCCCATATACTGCCGCTGGTCAAACTCCTGAAAATATTACCGGAAAAGTTGTAGGGAATGAAATAACTTTCACAACTACATATTCTGGATCATACAATCCAGGGTACTCTGCAACTGTTTCAGGAACTATTGCTGCCGATGGCATAATGAGCGGCAATTCCCCATGGGAGTGGTATACAACTGATGGTCACGCAACACTAGCTTCAGGATCAACTGGTTGGCCTGGATTGTTCATAAGCACAGTGCAACCATTCACATTCACTACTGACGACAGCGGCTCAGGAAGTTGGCACGTAAACTTGCGAGCCAACGACTTGGGAACAGGAACAAAACTTCTATCAGTGTGGATAAACGGAGCTGGCGCAACAGTGCTGATAAGTGGCACTTTCCAAGTTACTGCATAAGCGAAATTTTTTCCTTTCTTTTCCTTTTCTTTTTTCAACAAAACATGTGACGTCCGTCACCCTAGCACACCTTCCTTCCCGTCTTCATCATGTACTTCTGGTGGTAATCTTCAACGCGGTAGAACTCGCCGGCCTGTACTTATATATGAAAATTTTCAACTTCCGCGACCTCGGTTCCGCAGAAGTTACATTAAATTAAAATTCATAAATCAGTAGTTATTCATGCCACACTTTAAAAAATGGAACTGTTCGTTCACTGAAAAGAATCGTTATAAAAACATGGGCGTTGAAGATTTGGCAGAGGCGTTCATAAAAATTCGTAAAATAGGGACTCCAAAGATTCTTGATGTAGGATGTTCAAACGGAAAGGCAATGAAAAGTTTAAAAGAATTATTACGAAAAAGTGGTATCAACTCATATCTTGTGGGTATAGATATAAATAAAAAAATACTCAAAGATGCAAAACGTGTTTTCAATAGAGTTTTTATTGGAGATATACTGAAAAATAACAATCTAGATAAAGCTAGAATAAAATTTGATGTCGTAATATGTAGCAGAGTTGGAATTTTTGTTGGCCATAAAATAAGGGCGTCCATAATTAATAGATGTGCAGACCTCGTAAAACCCAACGGATGTCTAATTACGGACATAGACGCCTATGACAAATTTTCAAAGATAAAATTTTCAAAAGAAGTTGTAACTTCAAATAAACTTGGTAACCATAATTTTGTGATGCTTGTTGGCAGTAATACAATAAGAAAACACGCAACATCTATTTTAGATAACTGGAATAATTTGCCATGGTATAAAAAAACATATCATAATTTTGATGTTTTGTACCATCATTTTTTGCGAAAAATTGGATTTTATTCTATTTAACAAATTCTTTTCAATCAAAATGAAGGGGTTCCGTAACCCATTTAACCTTAACTGTGCAGCTAGCAAGCAGGTGGAAGGGATGCTCGAGGTGCTCGCGCCCTTTGCGCCATTCGCCGTTCTGCTGCTGTACGCCCTCGCCGGCTCGTTCGTGAGGCTGTTCTATTCGATGTACAAGGCATACGCCGCGATGCCCACGGGAAGCGTGTCGCCCGAGCGGACGGCCATGGAGCTGCTCGCCGGCATCGTTTTCGGCATGGTCGGCGGGATGCTGCTCGACAGCATGGGCATGCTGAAGGTGGGCGTCGGGCTGGGCACGGTCCTGTGCGCGATCCTCGGCCCGAACGCGATCGAGCTGGTCGCGAAGAAGTTCGGCTGGACCAAGAAGCTCGAGGCGGCGGTGGTGACGGACGAGCAGCTGCAGGCGCCCGACCTGAACACGCGGCAGATAAACGGTCTGCAGTACGCCACGCGCGCGAAGCGGCTGACGAACACGGCGTACCAGAGGCTGAACAACGTCTCGCACGACGAGGCCAAGTACGACCTCGCCGGGCTGGTGTCGAAGGGCAGGCTGCGCATGGTAGGCTCGAAGAAGGGCGCGTACTACGTGCCGAAGCGCTCCGAAGCCGCTTCCAAATCCTTCCCAAACGCTTCCCAAATAATTCCCAAATCCTAGGTGCGTTTCTGAAAACGCGGCTGATTGGCTGGGAAACACGTTCTAGAGGGCTTCTGAAAAAATGGGATATGGGAAATATATGGGGAATATGAAAACGGCCTTTGGGAACATCCAAATACCGCCCAAATCCGCGCCACCGGCCGTGGTGGCAAGCCCAGATTAGGCATCCGCATGCAGCGTCCCAATAGGACGCGGCTGGGAGAGGCGGATGAGGTTCAATGAGACCGTTGCGAGGTACGGCAAGGGCGATGTCGTGTTCACCCGGCATGCAATCAGTCGGATGAAGGAAGTGCCGTTCGAGGAGGACTTCATAACGGGCACGCTGCTCGGCGCCGGGAAGCTCGCGTACGAGGAGTGGCATGAAGGAAGCGGCACGTACAAGCTGGTGTACTCGCACTCCAAGAGGTATTGCATCGTGATAGTCGTGGCGCCGCACGGCACGAAGCTGCACGTCGTGACGGCCTACAAAACCAGCAGAACCATGCAGCAGCTAGTCAAGGATGGCGGGACGCTTTACGTATCAAAAGGATTTAATACGGACGTATGAAGTAAATAATAGCCCGGAACGGGCGGGAAAGGCGGATCGGTATGTACAAGGTCGACTATGACGACGAGTGGGACGTGCTCTACGTGCACAAGGGCGAGAAGGTCAAGTTCAGCGTGGAGGCTTTCGGGAACTTCGTGATGGACATCGGGTTCGACGGCAAGGTCGTCGCGCTCGAGATACTCGACGCGTCCAAGGAGCTGAAGGTTCCGAAGAAGGACCTCGCTGGGGTGCAGTCTGTCAAGCTGTCCTCCTTGATTAAGGACCGCGCATACGGCGTGGCGTTCAGCCTGAAGCTCGCCGGGCGCACCATCGAGAGCGAGCTGAGGGTCCCGAAATTCCAGAACTAGAAAGCTCAAGGAAGGTGAACGAGAAATGCCTGAAGGCGCTACGGTGAGGTACGACGAGGAGTGGGACATATTGTACGCCCACACCGACGACAAGGTAAGGGACAGCCTCGAGCTGAACAACTTCGTGATAGACTTCTCCATGGACAACAGGGTGGTCGGCATAGAGATAATGGACGCCTCCAAGACCATAAGCGAAATCATCGGCAGGAAGATAGGCGCGGCCGCGCTCTCCAAGATAGACCGCGCATCCATAAGCGTCAGCGTCGGGAAGGATCTATCGTACATATTCCTCACCGTATCCATGTCCGCGGACAAGGCAAAAACCGAACTGAGGATACCTGTCGTCGCGCCGACGCCCGTTATGCGGGTCGGAAGCTGAAGGCCGGCAAGTGAAGCAACGTAAGTAGGCTATTATCGAGCGCTTCTTCCAGCCGATTGTGAACGGCGTGGCGATGACGAGCGCGACGAAGGCATACAAAATAGAAAAACAATTTCATTTCTCTATTAAACCTAAAAGCCTTAAATCCTTCCAATTCCATTTAAAGAGTAGTGGCAGAATGAAAAAAACAATCTTTGCCTTGATGATAGCAGCAATGCTTCTGGCACCAGCAGTATCAGCTGGAGACAAACCTCTAAGAGAGAAGACGTTCATCCACTATGAGAATGGAAGAACAGAGGTTGTAACTTCGAAAGCAACAACTTGTGTGATAGGATTTCTAGCCGAATCACAGCCAAAGCTGTCGAGTACAGCAACTTATACAATAAATCCAGACAATAAACAAGGCCTTTCTCCCACTTTCATAACAAGTGCAATTCAAGCAAGTGCAGAGACATGGGATGCCAGCACTTCGAAAGAACTTTTCAATGATAACCCTGTCGTAAGTATGAAAGCTAAATGGGGAGTCTTTGATAGAGTAAATGCCATAACATTTGGTCAACTTCAAAAAAGTGTCATTGCAGTAACAAGAGTATGGTATTATCCATATCAGATAGTTGAATTTGACATGAAATTCAACACTGCCTATCTTTGGGCAGATTGTACAACACCAAGCTGCACGAACAAAATGGATTTAAAAAATATAGCGACACATGAATTTGGACATACGACAGGCCTTGATGACAGTTATGATTCAGTTTGCAGTCAGGCAACAATGTATGGGTATAGCTGGTATGGAGACATTGGGAAAAGAACACTCGAACAACCAGACATAACAGGACTGCAGAAAATCTACGGATAAATTTTTCCTCCCCATTTTTCTTAAAAATAAGCTACGGGAGGTGGGATTTGAACCCACGAAGTAAATATCAATACTAACTAGACCTATTTCTAATCAATTGCCTTCCAAGTCTTTCCGTGGCCAACCATCTATTCAACCTTGACCATTTTTCAATATTTTTATCGACTATTTCATCAAATTCTTTTCTCATAACAACCCTCTCTCTATCCATTTTCCCGTCTCCTTTTCAGTTTCTCTGTTTCTAGCAATTCTATTTAGCAACTTCTCTATCTTATTTTCATCTTTATGCCCATATTTAAATCTTTTACCATTCAGCTCTAGAAAATATATCATAGTATGAAAAGCGGTTCTTTTGTTTCCATCGAGAAATGGGTGCAACCTGATAATATCTCGAAGGAGTATTGTTGCCTTTTTGACGATGGACTTTTCAAGTTCTACTTTCTTCAAAATAAATTCAAGATTCCCTTTGTTAATCAATATTCCTCCTTCGCCCAATCTTCTGTTAATTTCAATAATTTCTTCTATTGTCGGATACTTTAATTGTTCAATCATATATTATTAGTTGTGTTTAAGGATAGAAATTAGTTGAGTTTTAATGCGGAAGGTGGGATTTGAACCCACGCAGGCACTAAGCCGGCACCCCGGCGCGGCTAAAATCGGGATTAAAGATTTCTAATGAAAACCCCAATATCTTCTATGAACCAGCTCGCGGTCTTCATATTCGGGCTCTTTCTCTTGCTCTCTGTGTTTTCGATAGCTGACTACATCGGCGCGAACTACGAGACGACGCTCGAAGGCGTCGAGGCTACGACCACGACTGTTTCAACCACGACTACAACCACAACGACCACTACGCTGCCTTATGCCGGAAGCGTCTCCATCGCGAACATGAAAGCCTCGAACGCGTCCGCCGAGAACGTCGCCTGGCTGGAGCGCCGCACCTTCGACCTCGTGAACGACGAGCGGACGTCGAGGAACGTCAGCGCGCTGGAATGGAACATCGCGGTCGCAGACGTGGCGCGTGCGCACAGCGCGGACATGGCCGCGAACGGGTTCTTCTCGCATACCGGCAGCGGCGGCACCAACACCAGCTCGAGGCTGCAGTCGGGCGGCGTGTGGTACTGGAACAGCAGCGCGGAGAACATACTCATGGAGAGCGGCGTGAGCTACTATCTGACGAACATACTCGGCATGATTAAGAAGACGGAGTACAACACCTTCGAGCAGCTGGCGCAGAACGCGACCGAGGGCTGGATGAACAGCACCGGCCACCGCGAGAACATACTGCACGAAGGCTACGACGAGACTGGCATGGGCGTGTACGTTTTCAACAACTCGTACTATCTCACGCAGGACTTCATAACGCGCGTCAGCTGCGGCTACAAGAACGGCCCTTGCTGCGAGACTCGTGGCTACTACCCGTGGTGCTACGTGCCGTGGAAGTGCGCGGAGAACGTCTGCGCCTAGAGGTTTTCTACCAGTTCCTCGCCGATTTTGCCCTCGATGGCCTGCCTCATCGCAGGCATGAGCGCGTAGAGGAACTCCTTTCCCTTCTCAGTCGGCCTGTAGTAAGTCGCGCTCCTGTCGCCGAGCCTTTCGAGGATGCGATAATTGCCTCTCGCGAGCGCGGCCAGGCTGCTCGCTTCGACGCCTTCCATTGTCAGGCTCTTGCTGCTCATTGGCATGACTGCGATTTTGTAAAGCGCCATCAGGTAGGGATTTTTCTTGTCGACGCTGCCTTCGACGTCCGAGCCCTTGTCGTACAGCCTGAGTGCGTCCGCGAACTCGTCGTACTCGACCTGCGACACCTCGGTCCTGTCCCTGAGCCAGCCCTTCCTGAAACGCTCGGCCCTGGTCATCGGGCCTTCGGGATTTATCGGCTTCCTTCCTCTCTTTGCAGGAGTGGGATTTCGGTCGTCTACGTACAGACCGTCCGGGTGGCGCCCCGCTATCTCGTCCGGATCGAGGCTGGTTATCCTGCCGATTTCGCTCAACGGCATGCCTTCCTTTTCCAGCAGATAGTTCAGCGCAAGGAAAGTGCAGTTCTGCATGTCCTCGTACGGCAGGTACTTCTTGTTCGGCGTTCTTCCCACAACTTCCACCGCTTCTATTTTTATCACTTATTGGTAGTGCAAAGGCGGTATATAAACTTTTCTGCCGGCCTGGCTTTGCCTAATAAGTGCCACTTGCACAATAAGTCGTGAGTCTGCACAAAAAGTCAAGGGGTGGGATTTGAACCCACTGAAAGAGATTTCATAAAATCATTTTTCGGAAATTTTTTCTATTCCAATTCTTTCTTTTGCTTCAGGTTCTATTCTAACCAAACTACCTTCTTTTATACCTGTAAATTTGGCTAATGATTTAGGTATTCTTATGATTAAAGAATTGCCAGCTATAGATACTTTCTGTTGTTTAGCTAAACCGAACAAACCCATTTCCTTTACCTTGTTTTCAATTTTCTCTACAATTTCTTCATCAAACCATTCTTCTTTACATTTACTGCAGATATAGCCTGGATATTTACCAATAACTATACCAAATAGTTTATACTCTATTTTTGCTAATTTTGCTTTTCCACCGCAAACACATTTCACTTTATCACCCTTCCTTTACCCTAAACAGAGTTACAATTTTATAAGTATCATTTTTCTTATCATACACCACTTCTATTCCATACAATCGTGAATGCATCAACTCTCTTGAATTTGGACCAAATTTTGCTCCTTTTAATACAATTTCTTTGACTTCTTCCTTTGAAACTCCTCTGGCAAACATTCTATCCATTGCATGCTTACTGAAAATAAAATACAAAATAATTACCTGTAATTACGTATAAGTGAATTACTATTTAAACTTATCTATTAGCATGTGCGGGAGGTAGGGTTCGAACCCGTCATAAATTGCCTTGAATTTCTGATATACGACAAGATGACAGATATAGTTCTATTAATTTCTGCACTATCTCTTTAACTTCTTCTTTTAACACAAGTTGAGATGAACCTTGAAGCGCTTCGCCGCCTTCCCTTTTTGTACTCTACGTAGGAATACGCGACGGAATAGATTGCAACGATCATGACCGGCGCGAGCACGAGCAGCACCGCGTACTCGGGCAGCAACGCGCCCGCGGCCGCGAGCACGCCCGCGGCCTTGAACAGCTTGCCCGCCAGCTTGTGCGTCCTGTCCCAGACGCGTTCGCTGCTCATCGTCCACGGTGTGCGTATGCCGACGAACCAGTTGCGCTTCGCGCTTTCGAACAGCACGCCCGCGTAGAAGAAAAGCGCGGCCATGCCGACCGACAGCACGACGTTCGGGCTGACGAACACCCCGATGTTCCACAAAACGACCTCGGCCTGCAGCGCGAGCATGAAAAGCGCGAGAACCGCGACGAACCAGCCGTACTGGCGCCTGAACTTGCGGACGTTTGCGCCGAGCGGGTCTATCCGAGGGATTGCGGCGAACATCAGTATCAGCACGGCCGTGATTGCGGGGATGATGGAAAGTCCGAACAGCTTCGGCATGTATCCGTTCGGCGCGCCTGCCGCGTCCCAGTGCGTGACGATGCTGTCAGGCAGCGACGGATAGAGGTACGCCGCGAGCAGCAGCTGCGCAAGCAACGCGCCGGCGATCGCCACGTAAGACTTCTTCACAAGAGTGCACCTTCACAATTTCAGCTTGTCCACCACGACCTCGCGCACGGCCATGGCGACGGCGTCGATCTGCCTGCCGCCGTCTATCACGTGCACGTTCGGATAGAGCTTCGCGACGCGCAAATAGTTCTCGCGCACGCGCTCGAGCTTGCCACGCTCCTCGAACAGCTCGGCGTCCTCCCTGCGCTTGCCGCTCTGCGCAAGGCGGCCGTGTACGCGGTCCAGCGCGACCTCGGGCGGGACGTCGATTATGAACGTGATGTCGGGCACGCGGAACTCCGCGTTCATGCTCCGCAGCTTCTCGAGCGGGATGTCGATGCTGCCGAACGCCAGTGTGGAGAACATGTAGCGGTCCGTCACGACGATCTTGCCAAATTTCAGCGCCGGATCGACAACCGCGGCCATGTGTTCGCGGCGGTCCGCGACGAACATCTGCTGCAGCTCCAGCGGCGTGGCGGAGGCGCGCTTCTGCAGCACCGCGCGTATGCGCTTCCCCACGTAGCCCTCGGTCGGCTCCTTCGTGAGCACCACGTTGCGGCCTTCCGACTTCAGGAACTCGGCGAGCAGCCTAGACTGCGTTGTGTTGCCCGAGCCGTCCGGTCCTTCGAACGCGATGAAAAAGCCCCTCATACTATAGAGAATGCAGCGCGACGGATAAAAACTTCTGCCCCTCGGCCGCCCGGAGCTTTCTTTTTAAGGTAGGGCAGCGAAAATAGGTAGTATGCCAAAAGGAAACGGCGCGAAGCCGTTCTACACGCAACCTTGGTTCATCGCGGTCGCTGTCGTGGCCGTGCTCGGCCTGTGGGCCGTGGCCACGTACAACGGGCTCGTTGGCAGGGAGCAGTCCGTGGCCGCGCAGTGGGCGCAGGTCGAGACGCAGTACCAGCGCAGGTTCGACCTCATACCGAACCTCGTGAACACCGTGAAGCAGTACCAGCAGTTCGAGGCCGGGCTGCTCACGGACCTGACGAGCCTGCGGAGCCAGTGGTCGGCTGCGAAGACGGTTGACGAGAAGGTGGCGGTCGGAAGCGCCACCGACTCGGCGATCTCGCGGCTGCTGCTCGTCTACGAGAACTATCCGGACCTGAAGAGCCACATCGAGGTAAGCAACCTGATGGACGAGCTCGCGGGCACGGAGAACCGCATATCTGTCGAACGCATGCGCTACAACACTGCAGTGCAGTCGTACGACACCGCGGTCAGGACGTTCCCGACCAACCTGCTCGCAGGCGCGTTCGGCTTCGGCCAGAAGGCGTACTTCACGTCCGCCACCGGGGCCGATACGGCGCCTGTAGTGTTCCCGCAGTGAGCGCAAGGTGCTGCCGATGGAGGACGTGACCAATGCTAAAACGAGGACTTTAGCCACGCTGACATTTTCTTTGCTGGCGTTTTCGCTTGTTTTCTTTTCGACGTTCTTCGCGGCTTCGGTCGCGGCGCAGGACGTCCCGATACCTACGCTCACGCCGTACGTCACCGACATGGCCGGCGTGATCGAGCCGCAGTACGAGGACGCGATCAACGCGTACGCGTCGCAGCTCGAGGCTTCGACCACGGACGAGATAGCCGTGCTTACGGTGGGCAGCACGCAGCCCATGTCCATCGAGGAGTACGCCGTGCGCGTGTTCGAGAAGAACGGAATCGGGCAGGCGGGCAAGGACAACGGCGTGCTAGTGGTCGTTGCAGTCGAGGACAGGCGGTGGAAGATAGAGGTCGGCTACGGGCTCGAAGGCCAGTTGAACGACGCGAAGGCGGGCCGCATAGGACGCGCGTACATGAGCGCGTACTTCGCTGATGACAAGTACGGCGAGGGCACGTACCTCGCGGTACGCGCGATTGGCGACGCGATCGTGGGCAACTCGACCGCGTTCGACTCCGGCTACGACTACACCGACACGACGGGCATGTACACGGTCTTCGCAGTAATGGTCGCTTTGCTTGTAATAATCATCGCGTCCGCCGTCGCCTCGGCGCGCTGCCCCAAGTGCGGCTCGTGGCAGATGCGCTCGGAGACGAAGGGCGACAGCGTCTGCCGCGTCTGCAAAAAGTGCGGGTACAGAAAATGCAGGAAGCGCTCGCGCGTGCCTTTCATCTTTTTCTACGGCGGCGTGCCCGGCGGAGGAGGAAGCGGTGGCTTTGGTGGCGGTTCGTCGGGGGGTGGGGGGAGCTCAGGCGGATTCTAATTAATTCTCAAATTTTATTAATAACATTTTTCTAAACTTCTCAACGGAACTGTGGTTTCGTAAAGATTGAGTAAATAGATTACTATTCTATTTCTATGACATCAATATTAAAAGTTAGAGATAGAACTGGTAGATTTATAAAAGGAAAACATTGTTCTCCCAGGACAGAATTCCATAAAGGACACATTCCGTGGAATAAGGGAAAAGAAATTTTCTATTTTAGAGGAGACAATAATCCAATGAAAAATCCAGAAATACGGAGAAGGGTAGCCGAGAAGAATAGAGCAATCACGTTACGAATGTATAGAGAGCATCCAGAATTAAAAGAAAAAATTAAGAAAGCAACTAGAAAAGCAATGCAAAGGCCTGAAGTCATAGCAAAAACACAAAAGACTTGGTTCAAAAAGGGAGAAAGATTTTCACCTAGAACAGAATTTAAAAAAGGAAATATTCCATGGACTAAAGGGAAGCCACGCCCAATAAAAACAAAAGGAAAAATAAGAAATACATTAAGAGAATTCTATAAAAACAATCCAGATCAATTAAAGAAAATCCTGACTTTCAGGAGGCCGAACAAAACCGAGGAAATGTTGAATTCTTGGCTCCGATATTATTTTCCAAACCATTTCACTTTTGTCGGCGACGGCAAGGTAGTAATCGAAGGGCTGAACCCCGACTGGATTGATTGCGACGGGAGTAACCGAATTATAGAATTATTTGGAGAACCTTGGCATAGGCCTGAAGAGGAACAGACGAGGAAAAATAGATTTGCAAAGTTTGGTTATCGCACGCTAGTAATATGGTACGAAGAGTTGAAGGACAAAAAATCAGTATTGGAAAAAATACAAAACTTCATAGAAGCATCGTGAGTTTGCCTATTATTTCTTCGCCGGAGAACCGTGTATGCTGTCCTCGACAGGCTTCATGCTCAGAACGAGCACGCCTATTACAGATGCGACTATTGCAAGGAGGAAGTATTCGGTCGCGACTGCCACGCCTATCGACGCGGTGAGCCACAGCGACGCTGCGGTGGTCAGGCCGAACGTCTTGCCCTTCTCATGCACGATCGTGCCCGCGCCCACGAATCCGATGCCCATGACGATGGTCGCTGCCATGTAGCCTTGCGCGGGCGTGCCGGCGAACGCGACCAGCGACAGCATCGTGAATATGCACGCGCCCATGGTCACGAGCATGTGCGTGCGCAGGCCCGCGGGCCGCAGCTGCTTCTCGCGCTCGAGGCCTATCACGCCGCCTAGCAGCGCCGCGAGCACCAGCTTCGCCACCATCGCGACCTGCGTCGCGTCCGAGAACATGGCAGCCATGCCCGACAGAATATCGACCGGCATAATTGGATTTTCCCGCGGGCGATATTTAAGCGTTCCCAGCGAGCTCTGAGAACGCATCCATCACGCCGTCCTCGTCCTTAGCCTTCGACAGTTGCGTCCTCGCAGCGACGCTGCCGCGCAGCCCTGTCGTGAACAGCACGGCCTGCTGCTTCACGAACACGAAGCTCCTGCTCGGAGGCATGGCGTCGCGCTTCCTGTGAAGCCGCAGCAGCGCCTTGAAGTCCTTCAGCCGCTCGGCCGCGGATTGCTGCGGCAGCAGCCTGCCCGTGCGCAGGTAGCGTCTGCACTGCTCGAAGACGTAAGGATTGCCTATGGCAGCGCGGCCGATCATCACGAAGTCGCAGCCCGTCTCGTCGAGCATCCGCCTGCAGTCCTGCGGCGTGCGCACGTCGCCGTTGCCGATTACGGGGATGCCGACAGACCCCTTCAGCTTTTTTATTGCGTTCCAATCCGCCCGTCCGCTGTAACCTTCGTCGCACGTGCGCGCATGCAGCGTCAGCGCGTCCGCGCCGGCAGACTCGGCGCACTTCGCAACCTCGAGGAAGTTCTTCGACTTCGCCGACATGCCGAGCCGCAGCTTCATCGTGACGGGTATTTTCACAGCGTCCACTGCCGCCTTCACTATCGCGCCGATTTTCTCAGGATCCTTCATCAGCGCGCAGCCAGCGCCCTGCTTCAGCACCTTCTGCACGGGGCAGCCGCAGTTGATGTCGATGATGCTCACTCGGCCTTCGACCATGTGCGCCGCTTTTGCGATCGTGCCAGGCTTCGAGCCGAACAGTTGCAGCGCTATGGGACGCTCGTCCTTGAACGTCTTCGTCATCGACAAGGTACGCTCGCTCCCGCGCACCACGCCCTCGGCGTTTATCATCTCCGTGAAAAGCAGCCCCGCCCCGCGCCTCCTGCAGAGCAGCCTGAACGACAGCCTGTTCACGTCCGCCATGGGCGCGAGCACGAGCCTGTTCGGCAAGCGCACGTTCCCAATCTTCAGCGTCCTGCCCATGCAACTGTTTTTCGTTTTCGGGAATTAATACGGCGCCGGCCAATAATCTGATATGCGCTACGAGCCCGCGCCCGAGCTGGAGAGGCTGGCGTTCGACGTCATCGGCAAGCTCGGCATGTACCACATCGACCCGAAGCGCGTGGCCTTCGTGCGCAGCCACGGGAGCAAGGCGCGCCGCACGATCGCGCGCATACACGGCACGCCGAAGATAATCCAGGTCGCGACGGGCACGAAGGCGTTCTACGTCGTCGAAGTGATTTCTGAAAAATTCGATAAGCTGTCGAAGGACGAGCAGACGAAGACGATCATCCACGAGCTGATGCACATCCCCGCGAACTTCGGCGGCGGGTTCCGCGGGCACGCGAACTACGTGAACCGCGACACGGTCGAGCGCGCGTTCATGGAATATGCGAAAGGGTTGCGATAAATAACCTCTTCTTTCAGCGGCCGAATTAACGAGTTAAATAATGCAGCACCAGCCACTTGAATACGGGCACTATCTTTATTGTCCTCCCGCCGACTTTGATTTCCTCTTCCTGGTCCTTTGTCAATATGAGGCCTTCCTTAAGCCCGAACTTTTCCATCGCGTCAATCAACCCCGTTATCTCTCTTTCTTTGTTTTTTTCGTCAAGGACATAACAAACCTGAATCGCCTCGGTTATCCTTATGCCATCCTTTACGACGAAGTCGCACTCGCTCTTGTTGGAATAATAGTAGGCTTCTTTGTTTTTTCTCCTCAGCTCTATGAACACCGCGTTTTCCATGACTTTTCCTATGTTTTCCGAGAAGTTGAACCCCAATTGGCCGAATGCGGAATCTGCAATATATATCTTCTTGGGGAAGTTCAACTGTTTTTTCGCTGAGAAGTCGAATCTTTGCAGCTCGAAGAAGAGGTAGGCGTTGCTAAGGTACGACGTGTACTCCTTGACCGTTATCGCATTCGAAAGCCCCAAACTCTTCTTCAGCGAGTTGTAGGTAAACTGGGACGATACGTTCGTTACGAATAGGTTGACCAATTCTTTGACGATCTTCTGTCTCCTTATCGAATACCTCGCTATTATGTCACGGTACAGTATGTTCTCAAAGAGCGTCTTGACGTATTCCCTGTCCTTATTTTTCAAGTACTCTGGCAGGCCGCCGTCGGAAAGGTATTCCTCGAAAGCTTTTAGTAACTTCACTTTCTTTTCTGCGATGTAGAGCCATTCCTTTTCGGGTTTGAGTTTTCTGAACTTCAGGTATTCAAAAAAAGAGAACGGGTAAACTTCGAAAGACCTGTACCGTCCAGTGAGTCTGGTGCCAAGTTCCTTGCTAAGAAGAGAGGCGTTTGAACCGGTTATCAAGACCTTCTTCCCCCCGTCATGTAATCTCCTGACGAAAGTCTCGAATTTGTCCACGTTCTGTATCTCATCGAATAGGTAGATTTTCGGGGTTCCATAAACTTCTATAAGGACCTCGTTCAGGCTTTCGAAATCCTGTGCCCGGAAATCTATGAACCTTTCATCGTCGAAATTGACATAGCACCAGCCCTCCTTCTCCTGCATGACTTGCTTGAGCAACGTAGACTTCCCGCTTCTTCTGAGGCCAGTTAGAATTATTATCCTATTGTCTTTGAACCATCTCAGCACTTCGTCTAGAATATCCCTTCTTACCATGCCCTCTTCGAGCAAGCTTTCGCTCTTCTGCTGGATGACTATATGTCTTAGTGCCTCTTTGTTAATCATACTAATTAGTAGTTAGTAATACTAGATAAATCCACTAATTGGTAGTTAGCATGTTGTGCTGTACGTCATATCCCTCGGAGGTCGTAGTGACCGAGTTAACGAGTTGAGAAATGCAGCCTAAGTCTTCCAGAACTTCTTCGTCTTCGTGAACTGCCGCATACCCAAACCTTTAAATACTAATGGTTCAAAAATGATACATATGGTTCAAAAAAGAAACAGTATCGAGTTTGACATAATCCTGCTGCTCCTTGGCGAAGACGCCCACATAAGAGGCATCGCCAAAAGATTGGACGCTTCGCACTCGACGGTGCTGAGGGCGTTGAAGAGGCTGTATGCCGAAGGCGTGCTGGACTTCAGGCAGGATGGCAGGAACAAGACGTACTTCATAAGAAGGAACCTCCAGGCGAGAAGCTACGTCTTCAACGCGGAAATGTACAAGCAGCTGCTGCTATTCAAAAAGTATCCCTGGCTCGGGGTGGTATCCGAAGATATACTCAAGAAGGCCGATGGAAGAATCGTGGCGATCTTCGGAAGCTATGCGAGCTTTTCCGCGGGAAAGGACAGCGACGTGGACGTGTTCGTAGATACGGACAAGAGGCGCGTGAAGGAAGCGGTCGAGGCCGTGCACTCGATGATAAGCGTCAAGATAGGAGAGCTCGATGCGGGCTCTCATCTGGTCCGCGAAATAGTAAGGAACCATGTGATATTGCAAGGAGTCGAGGAATTCTATGGGAAGATCGGGTTTTTTGGACAGGCTCCTGGAAGAAGGCAAGCTGAAGCTGGCCGAGCCTTCTGAAAACGTTTGCGAATCCTATCTGCAGAAGGCGGCCAACTCGCTGAAGTCGTCGAGGGTGCTGTTGCAGAACAAGCTGTACGAAGACTCGGTTTCGATGTCGTACTACGCGATGTACAATTCCTTGCTGGCATTGCTGTCCCGCGTCGGGATAAAGAGCGAGAACCATTCCGCATCCATTCTGATGTTCAAGAAAATCTTCGGGAGAGGCGACCTGTACGAAATGATAGCATTCGCGAAGAAGGAGAGGATAGACAAGCAGTACTACGTCGATTTCGTGCTCACGAAGGAGTCCGCCGAGGACTTGGCCGGAAAGGCCGAGCATTTCACGACCGAGCTGAGGCTGATTATCAAAAGCCTCAGGAACGAGGACATACGCGCGGCGAGGAGCAAGTTCGGATCCATTTAACCGCTCCGATATCTCAAAATATGAGAAAATAACTACGTCTTCCAGAACTTCTTCGTCTTCGTGAACTGCACTTCTGCCTCGCGCATGTCCTTCAGCAGGTCCTCGACCTTCACATGGTAGCGGCTGAGGATGCGCTTCGCCGTGGCCGGCCCGATGCCGCGGCCCGCCATGATGATCACGGCGTTGCGGCCGTAGGTGATGTACATGTCCGACGACTTGCGCGCGCGCTCGACGAGATCGGCGTCCGTGGTGCTAAGCTCGCGGCCTTTCACCTTCTTCAGCACGGACTTCTGCGTCTGCGTGTCCATCGGGTGCACGATTGCCAGCAGCTTCGCGCTGCATTTCGGGCACTTGACGTCCGCGGGCATGTCCTTGATCGTATACGTCTGGCTCCACTCGCCGCAGTTCACGCAGACGAGGCGTTCCTTCGTGCCCATTATCCTGCGGTTGAAAAGCGCCATCAGCTCCTTCGTCGGCTTCTCCGGCCCGATTATCTCGGCGTACTTGTGCTTCACGCCTATGCGGCCGAGCGGCGAGATTCCGCGCCCCGTGTGGAATAACAATTTTATCTTCTCGGACTGCATCTCGCGCATGACCTCGATCGCCTTCGCGACGTCGAGCTTCTCGGTCTCAATCTCGCGGAGCGTCTCCTTGTACAGCGGCGTGCCCGCGTACTCGGCGATTATGTTCTTCAGCCGCGTGCGGCCGAACTGGACGTCGCGGCTGAAGGCGCCGAAGCGCTTGGCCACGTGCACGAAGCGCCACTCGAACATCTCGCTCTTGGTCAGAGACAGCTCGAGGTAGTCCTGCAGATGCTCGGGGTTCGTCTTCATGAGTATCTCGCGCACGAGCTCGGCGTTCTTCGCGCCCTCCTTGGTCTGGAACTGGACCATGATGCGATAAGGATCGGATTTGAACCCTACGCTCCCGACGCGCGTGGTGAGCAGCGCGGCGAGGAACCGTCCTATGGTGTCGTTCACGACCGAGCCGAAGCAGCTGTGGATGACGATCAGGTTCTCGAAGTCCTCCACGAGCACGTTGTGTTCGTCCGGCACCACGCCGGCCTCGCTCTTCATCTGCTGGCGGATGACCTTTATCATCTTCTCCGCGACGCCGTCGTCGACCGGGTACAACCGCTTCACGTCGTCCTTCACGCTCCGTCCGTCCTTCGCGATCAGCTCCGCGATGCGCCTGCGCAGCGCGCCGACCTCCTGCGCCACGCCGAAGTCGACGGGCATCAGCTCGCCGTCCCATCCGGGTATGGCTGCGTCCAGATTGTTCGCAGGCTCGACGAGCACGCGGTCCTCCTCCACCTCGAGTATGCGCCACGGCTCGCCCTTGACTATGAACGTGGTGCCAGGCTCGCCGTGAAGCGCCATGAACTCCTCGTCGAGCGTGCCCACGAACGTCTGCTCCAGCGTGTTGAACACGCGGTAGCTCTTCGTCGTCGGAATCGTGCTGAGCTGCGAGAAGTAATACTCGAACCCGCGCTTCTTCTTCTCGACCATCTGCTCGGCCGCAGGCGCCGTTTCATCGTAAAAGACGAGCCCGAGTATCTTCAGCTGCCGCGCGACCGAGAGGAAGTCCTGCATCGTGAGCGTGTGGTACGGCCACGCGCGCCTGACCGTCGCGTACGCGTCCGCGACTTTTATCTTCCAGTCCTCGAGCGTCATCCCGACGATCTGGTGCGCCAGCACGTCCAGCGCGTTCGTGTGGAAGCGCGTCGGCTCCAGCTCGCCCGCGAGCGCGCGCCGCGCGATTACCGAAGCTTCGAAGCAGTCGTCCTCGTCCGTCGCGATGACGATGCCTCGGCTGACGCGGTCCATGCCGTGGCCCGCGCGGCCTACGCGCTGCGCGAGCTGCGACACGCGGCGCGGGGACATGTACTGCAGCACGAGGTCGATGCTGCCGATGTCGATGCCGAGCTGCAGGCTGCTCGTTGCCACAATCGATTTTATCTCCTCGGCCTTGAACTTCTTCTCCGTGTCGATGCGCACGGTCTTGCTCAGGCTGCTGTGGTGGATGCCTACTGGGAAGTGCTTGTCGAGCGTGCGGATGCGCGACACGAGTATCTCCGCGAACTCGCGCGTATTCGTGAACGTCAGCGACGAGCGCGCCGACTTTATCATCTCCATTATCGCCCGCAGCCGCGCCGCGGTCTCCTCCGTGGTGTACAGCGCGTTCGCAATCTCCTCGTCGCCCGCCTGCGGCTCCGGGCTGATCACGCGGATGTCGAACTGCTTCGCCGTCTCGGCGCGTATCAGCTGCACGTCGCGTCCGCCTGCGAAGAACGCCGCCACCTTGTCTGGAGAGCCTACGGTGGCCGACAGCATGATGAGCTGGAATTCTCCGCAGAGCTTGCGCAGGCGCTCCAGCCCGAGCGACAGCTGTATGCCGCGCTTGCTCTCGATGGCTTCGTGCACCTCGTCCAGGATGACGTAGCGCACGTTGCGCAGCTTCTCGCGCATCGTCTTCGCCGTGAGCAGCGGCTGCAGCGTCTCCAGCGTGACGATGAGCATGTGCGGCGGGAACTCGCGCTGCATGCTGCGCTCGTGCTGCGTGGTGTCGCCGTGCCTGACAGAAAGTTCGAGCCCGAGCTCGTTCGCCCACCACATCAGCCTGTCGAGCAGGTCGCGGTTCAGCGCCTTCAGCGGAGTGACGTACAGCGCTGCGATCGGCTTCGGGTTCTTGTCCAGTATCATCGAGAAAATTGGCAAAGCTACCGATTCAGTCTTGCCTGATCCCGTCTCGGATATCACGAGCGCGTTCTTGCCCGCGAGTATCGGAGGTATGGCAAGCTTCTGCGGCAGCGTGGGCTGGTCGAAGCGCTTCTTCAGCGTCACGCGCAGCTGCGGATTCAGCAGCTCGAACACGTTCTTCTCGGCTTCCTTGCCTTGCGATGCCTCGGCTTCAGCCAACTCTGACACCCAGCTTTTGCAGCTCTCCCTTCAGCTGCCTAGCGTTTTTGAAAAGCACGGTGCGCATTCCCATGGCGGCCGCGGGCGCGAGGTTCTCCTCCTTGTCGTCCACGAACACGCATTCCCCGGGCTGCAGCCTGAACCTGCGCAGCGCCAGCTCGTATATCCGCCTGTCCGGCTTCCTGAGGCCGACCTTCGAAGAGTACACGACGCCGTCGAACGGCCTTCCGTCGCTCAGCCTGCCGTCCCACGCGAACCTCTCCGAGGGGGTGTTCGTTATCGACGGCGTCAGATAGCCGTTGGCGTGCAGCTTCTGTATGAGCGCCATCACGTCGTCGTTCAACCTGTACGCACGACGCTGCCTTATGACCGCGGCACGCAGCGGATTGTCTTCGCCTGATATCCTTGAAAGCGCGCCGTCGAGCTTGCGCATGACGCGTTTGTACGCCCAGCCGTACTTAGGCTTCGTCACCACGTCGCCGATGTCGAAGATGACAGCCTTTATGGGCTTTCCTTCAGAAGTAGAGCGGTTGCTGTCCCCATACGGGGTATACTCACTCGCGCGTCCGCGCGCCCTGATGGCTTCGTCGTCTCGCATAACTGCAAGCGGACGCGAGTATAGAAACTAATGCTTCGGCGATTTAATAAAGTTTATGGTGGCGCAGGACAGCAGACGCGCGGCCGAGATAATACGCGTCCTGAAGCGCAGGTACCCGCAGCGCGGACGCGGCGAGGTGGCCAGCACGGATGCGCGGAAGCCGTTCGAAGTCATGGTAAGCGCGATAATCTCGCAGCGGAACCGCGACGAGGTGACGGAGAAAGTCGCAGGCGAACTTTTACGCAAAGCAAACTCTCCGCCGAAGATGACGAAACTCGGACGTGCGGCGATAACGAAGGCGATACGCTCGGCGAACTTCTACAAGACGAAAGCGAAGCACATCTACGAAGCTGCGAGGATGGTTGTAAAGGATTTCGATGGCGTTATGCCTGCGGCGCGCGCGGAGCTGATGCAGCTGCCGGGCGTCGGAAGCAAGACGGCAGACATAATCATGCTCGTGTCGCACGGCGCTGCCGTGGTGCCGGTGGACACGCACGTTAAGATTATCGCACAGCGGCTCGGCTGGACGAAGGAGAAGGAACCGGAGAAGATACGCGCGGATCTGCATAGGATTTTCCCGCCGAAGACGCGCGGCTACGTGAACATAACGCTCGTCGAGTTCGGAAAGGAGTTCTGCCGCATGCACCTGCCGCGGTGCTATGCATGCCCCGTGAGCAGGCTGTGCCCGTATCCGGACAAGACGAAGCGGCCGGCAAACTGCAAGGATTGAATCGTAGTATCGTTTATTACCATCGAACCGCAAATTCTATTCATGGATTGGAAGATGATAGCTGTCGGGATTATAGTCATCGCCTTGGCTTATTATTCCGTAACCACAATCGGGGAACCGTTATACAGGTTTTGGTTCCCGGCGACGTACTCGCCATTTGCAATCGAGGTTAGTCCCGCGCCGGTGGTCGCGGATTTTGCAGAGCTGTCATCGGGCATTGCCGGAGCTCTGCTGACATTTTACCTGATTAGGAAGGGCTTCGATAAAGCGGAAGCCTTGAAAATAGTCCTGGTCTCTTCATTTATTTTTGCTCTTATTTTCCTGGCCGATTTGGCGCGTTCGCTTTACTCCATGGAAACATCGTACGGAATGGCGCCTTCCGTACCTGAATTCCTCGCGTCCATAGCTTCGAACCTGGCGATGTGGCCGCCTCTCGCCTTCGTCGTGGTCAGAGGAGCGATACCGGCTATAGGCAGTTTGATTGTTTTCCTGGTTGAAAAATACTACCCTAGGAAGGAAAGGCGCTGACCATCAAGCTCCGTCTTTCAGAAATAATCGCGTATCCTGTGCGTGAACTGCTCGTGCCACAGCCAGCCGAGCAGCAGTATCGCGTCCATGGACACGAGTATCGTAAGCTGCGCGATCCCGGTAGCGTTGGCCAGCTTCCCGGTCAGGTTCCAGTCCACCAGGTAGCTGCTGAGCGGATAGAACGGCATCACCTCTCCCGTGAGCACGGCGTCGAGCGTGAGATGGAACATCCATCCCACGGCCAGCAGCAGGAAGATCTTCGCGAACGCCATCGACCTGCCCTGCTTGTACTTTCTGTTCTTGCGCCCGCGCAACGCCGGCCAGACGAATGCGGACGCGGCGGCGAACAAAAGGAAGCCGAGCGGTATCCAGACGTTGTGCAGGAAGATGCGGTGGCCGATCGCCGTCTCCGTCACGAGTCCGAGGCGCTGCAGCACGGTGAACACGGGCATGTCCATGTCCGGCATCAGCCCCGCCATGCCCACGAGGAACGTGTGCTTCGACGAGAACATCTTGCGCATGCCCTTGAACCGGTCGCGCAGCAGCTCGAAAACTATTATCGGCACGAGCACGTGCGTCACTGCGAGCACCATGATATGATTTTGCACTCGCCGGGTTAAAAATCCGCAGCCGCTGTCCGCCGGCAAACGCTAATAAGATTGAAACGCGAGATAGAGAGTATGGATTTTGAGACGCCCCTGCAGGATTTCGACCCGCAGGTCTGGCAGATCCTCGAGGCGGAGAAGCAGCGCCAGGAGGAGAGCATCGAGCTGATCGCGTCGGAGAACTTCGTCAGCGCGGCCGTGCGCGAGGCTCAGGCGAGCGTGATGACGAACAAGTACGCCGAAGGCTATCCCGGGAAGCGTTATTACGGCGGGTGCAAGTGGTACGACGAGATGGAGAACCTCGCGCGCGAGCGGCTGAAGAAGCTGTTCAACGCGGAGCATGCGAACGTGCAGGCGCACTCGGGCGCGCAGGCCAACATGGAAGTTTATTTCGCGCTGCTGAATCCTGGCGACACGATCCTCGGCATGGACCTCAGCCAGGGCGGGCACCTGACGCACGGCAGCCCGGTGAACTTCTCGGGCAAGTGGTACAACTTCGTGCACTACGGCGTCAGCAAGGAGACCGAGACGATTGATTATGACGAAGTGATGCGCATCGCCATGGAGGCGAAGCCGAAGCTCATCGTCTGCGTCGGCAGCGCCTATCCGCGCATCGTCGACTTCGCCGAGTTCCGCAAGATAGCGGACGCGACGGGCGCGCTGCTCATGTCCGACATCGCGCACATCGCCGGCCTGATAATCGCGGGCGAGTACCCGCAGCCGTTCCCGCACTGCGACATCGTGACCAGCACGACGCAGAAGACGTTCCGCGGGCCGCGCGGCGGCATAATCATGTGCAAGGAGCCGTACGCCAAGGCGATCGACAAGGCCGTCTTCCCAGGAATCCAGGGCGGGCCGTTCATGCACACGATCGCGGCGAAGGCCGTGGCGTTCAAGGAGGCCGCGACGCCCGAGTTCCGCGCGTACGGGCACCACATCGTCGTCAACGCGAAGGCCATGGCCGCGCGCATGATCGAGAACGGGTTCCGCCTCGTGTCGGGAGGCACGGACACACACCTGATGCTGGCCGACCTGCGGCCGAAGAACATCACGGGCATAGACGCGCAGCACCTGCTCGAGGAGGTGGACATCACGCTGAACAAGAACATGATACCTTTCGACCCGACAGGGCCGAACGTGACGAGCGGCGTGCGCATCGGCACGCCGGCCGTGACCACGAGGGACATGCGCGAGCCGGAGATGGCCGAGATAGCGGACCTGATCGCGAAGACCATCGAAGGCAGGGACGACGCGGCCGCCAAGGCGAAGGTCACGGACGCCGTGCACGAGCTCTGCGGGCGCTTCCCGCTGTACGCCAAATAGCGTACCACTGCGCGTTCCATATAGCATATTTCATGATTAATCATATAGCACTCCATATGGAGTGCGTACGAGGTGGACGACATCAGACCGTTCGAACCCGGCGACTATGACGGATTCAAGGAGTGGATCTTCAACCTCAAGCAGTTCGGCGACGTGAAGCTGCGGCTGACGGTCATGGAGCAGATGCTGGCGCGCCTCGGCAACCCGGAGAAGCGGCTGCGCGTCGTGCACGTCGGCGGGACGAACGGCAAGGGTTCCACGGTGGCGATGGTGGCGTCGGTGCTGCAGGCGGCCGGATACAGGGTCGGCATGTTCACCAAGCCGCACCTCTCGAACTTCACCGAGCGCATAAGCGTGGACGGCGCGCAGATAAGCGAGCGCCACGTCATCGAGCTCGTCGACCGGATGCTGCCCGCGATCGACGAAGTGTCAGCTGCGTACCAGCACCCGACGTTCTTCGAGATAACGGCCGCGCTGATGTTCCTCTATTTCGCGGAGCAGTCCGTGGACTACGCCGTCGTTGAAGTTGGGATGGGCGGCAGGCTGGACGCGACGAACGTCGTGGATCCGCTCGTTTCTGTCATCACGAACGTCTCGCTCGAGCACACGACGGTCCTGGGCGACACGGTCGAGAAGATCGCGGCCGAGAAGGCCGGGATAATAAAACCGGGAGGCATCCTCGTCACGGCGTCGACGGACGAGCGCGTGCTGGGCGTTTTCCGAAAGACGTGCGACGAGCGGAACTCGCGGCTGATAATAGTAGGAGACAGCGTGACGTTCGACAATCTCGAGGGCGGCATCGGCGGACAGACGTTCGACGTCGCAACGGGATTCGGCCGGAGCTTCAAGCAGCTGCGCATACCGCTGCTTGGCGCGCACCAGGTGACGAACGCCGCCACGGCCGTGGCCGCCGTGGAAGCGCTCGCGCTACGCGGCGCCGACATACCGGAGCGCGCGGTGCGCGACGGGCTTGCGAACGTCAGGTGGCCCGGGCGCATGGAAATCATGCAGACGCGGCCGTACATAGTCATCGACGGCGCGAAGGACCCGGAGGCGGCGCGCGTGCTGGCGAAGGAGATGCCCGAGGTTTTCAAGTACGGCCGCCTCGTGCTCGTGGTCAGCATCTCGCGCGACAAGGGCATATCGGATATGATGCAGCACCTGCTGCCGATCGCGGACAAGGTCGTGGCTACGCGGCACAACGTGAAAGGCCGCGCCATCGAGCCCGAGGAGCTGGCGGCGTTCGCGCGCAACGCTGGCAAGGACGCCGTCGTCGTGTACGATCCGAAGGACGCTGTGCGGCAGGCCATGGAGCTTGCGGGCGCGGACGGGCTCGTGCTCGTCACGGGCTCGCTGTTCGTCGTCGGCGAGGCTCGCGAGCTGTGGCACCCGGTGGTGGACTTCCGATGGGGCAGGGAGTTCAACGAAAACTGAACTTTCTTATACCTGCGCGCGAGTTGTTGGTATATGGAAACGCTGATGGAGATTTCCAACGCGGACGTCGGCGAGGAAAGCAAGAAGACCGCCTTCACGACCAGGGAAGCCGCGAGGGCGGTGATGTTCGACGGCGGCAAGGTCGCGCTGCTCTTCGTCTCTGCGCAAAACTACCACAAGCTTCCAGGCGGCGGCGTGGAAGCCGGCGAGAGCGTGGAGGACGCGCTGCGCCGCGAGCTCCTTGAGGAGACGGGCTGCAAGGCAAGGGTCACGGGCGACATAGGCATGATCGTGGAACGCAGGGAGAACTCTGGCATGCTGCAGAAGTCGTACTGCTTCCTAGCGAAGGTAATGGAAAAGGCCGAGGAGCCCAGGTTCGACAGCGGCGAGATCGGAGACGGGTTCAAGCTCGTCTGGATGGGACTGGACGACGCGATAGCCTCGGTCGAGCGCGCGCGGCCTTCCATATACACAGGGAAGTTCATAGTCAAGCGCGATGCGGCGTTCCTGCGGAAGGCGAAGGAGCTGCTCGCGCGCGACCACTGAACGCGGTCGCATACCAATATCATCCTCGCTTCTGCGCGTCATTAGCATGAACAAAAACATCGTCGCAGGCGGCGCGCTTTCGATAGTGGCGCTGATCGCGACGTCATCGCTGGCTTCGGGCGTGGACTTCACCGGCTTCTTCAAGGCCTTCGACAAGACGCTCGCGGCCGGCGAGCAGTACGAGAAGAACATCACCGTCCGCAAGTACTACAACGTCAGCGTCCGCTTCCAGAAGGAGAACAGCAGCAGCTACCTCTCATTCGACGACAACGACAGCCTGATAGTGATGCGCGACGCGGCGGGCATCGAGGTCGCGAACGCGACTGGCGTCAAGAACGGCCGCGCATACATCAAGCTGTCGAACGCTCAGCTCGCCTCGGTCGCGAGCATCAGCGCGACGGGCATAAGCGGCTACGTCGACGTCGTGCAGCCCGTCAACGACACGGTGCTGTCGCTGAGCGGGACGACCGCGTACCTGACCGTTAAGGTGCGCTATCCCGCAGCCTCGATATCGGGATACGTCTCGGACGACCTGACGGGAGAGGCGGTTGCCGGCATAGTAGTGGCGGCGTTCGACGACGGGGCGAACACGACGACCGCTGCCGCGATAACGCAGGCGACGAGCGGCGGCGACGGGCGGTATGCGATGGGGTTCGACATAGCGGACAGCAGGGCGCTGGACGTGTACGTCGCGGGCTACGACGCCGTATGACCGGACGTGACGTACTCGTAGACGATGGACGAGACGCCGCTTATGGCGGCGTTCGCCTCGACGAGCGTGCTGTCCTTGCTCATGACGCAGAGGATGTAAGGCTTCTCTAGCACGTAGACTATCCCGCAGTCGTGGTAGTACCCTCCGGTCTGGTAGAATCCTACCTTGTGCGCGATATTCACGCTGGCCGGTATGCCGGCCTGCAGTTCGTTGGTGTATTCGGTTTCGGACAGCATCGACAGCGCCAGCTGCGAGAACTCCCGGCGCAGGTACGTCGATAGGTACAGCGACCGCAGTATGTTCGAGTACTGCTTCGGCGACACCGCTGCGTCGTCCTCAACGCTCTTGAACGGCAGCCCCACAGCGGCGCGCGCGGCCGAATATTCGTCGGGCGTGAGCAGGCTGTTGAGCGCCCAGAGTGCGGTGTTGTCGGAATCCTTGGTTACGTAGGTCAGCAGTTCGCGCACCGTTATGACGTATCCCGCGCCATTGTACGCGAGCGTCCCGGACTCGAAGTCTATCATGCCAGGCGTTAGCGTGACAGTGGTGTCCATGGCTATGCCGCCGGTCTCCAGCTTCTTCAGTATCGCGACCACGCTAGGCATCTTCAGCAGGCTGGCCGGTATGAACGTGTCCTTCTCGTCCAGCCCCACCCATGCGCCGGTCGTGAGGTCCTCGAAGTAGACGCTGTACCTGCCCGCCAGGTTGTGATTGGTTCGGTAGTCGATCAGGCTCTGCTTCATCGGCGCGTAAGACACGGCCATGGTCTTCTGCTCCTGCAGGAATTCGCTTACGTCGAGCATCGCGACCTTCGATGACAACAGGCTGAACTGCGACCCGCTCCCGTCCCGCGTCAGCTGCGCGTTCTGCAGCACGGCATATATCAGCGCCGCCGCCAGGACGATGTTCATCGATATGAGGAATATCGCGGTCCGCCTGCCGAGCGAGAACCCGGGCTTGGCAGTTGCCGCCGCGTCCCCTTGCGCGCCGCCTTCGGTCGTCTCTGACATTTTCTGATACAATCCTTTACGCTGTCCATGTTTAAATTCCATGGCGCACGGAACAATCGCATGGCAGGCTCCGCCGAAGATGAGCGCGAGGAACAGAAGCTCGCCATGGAAAAGTGACGGTCACTTTGCTTTCCCGGCCCGCACGTTGGACGCAGGCGAGTCGCCGGTCGTTTCATTCATCGCCCACTTGCACTTGCCGTCATCGCATTCCCAGCGTCCCAAGACCATCACATGCGGCAGGTTCGCGCAGTCCGCGGCCGTGACGCACTGCGTGCTGACGGTCTTGTTCCGTATGACGGTTGTGACGTTCTTGCCGCTCGTAGTGGCCCATTCCACCAGCCTAGTGCGGATCTTGTCCTGGTGTTCCTCGGCGTTCGCCAGCGCGTTCTCCAGACCGGGCTTCGCCGCGTCCGGCGCTTTCGCGAGCACGCGCGTCAGAACGGCGATGTGCTTGCTGGTTGTCCGGTTCATGTACTCGTCGATGCCCTCCACTGTCAGGTTGCGCAGCTTCAGCCTCTCGGTTCCGTTCTCGACCTCGCCGAGCTGCTCCCGGTAGCGCTCGAGCGCCTTCTGCGATAGCCGCGTGTTGTTCGCCGCCTGCATCTTCTCAGCCTCGGCCAGCCGGTTTTCCGCCAGCTCGACGTGCAGCTTCACCTTCTCCGTCTCGTTGAACGTGAACGCCATGCGCACGGCCTCGCCGAAGGTCTTCAGCACGTAGAACGGGCTGTCCGGCAGCATGCCGGGGTCGGGCAGCTGCGTCTCAGTGGAATCGTCCGCTAAAACGGCCATCGGGGACGCGAAGGCGGTTGCGGCCAAAACGAATACGACTGCGTGTGTCAGTTCCAGCTTCATGTCATCACTATGTAGCTTTTGACAGGGCAGTTAAAATAGTTTACGTTTATTTATTGCGGCCTACTCGTATCTCAGCGCTTCTATCGGGCTCATCCTGGCAGCGCTGCGCGCGGGCATGAAGCCCGAGACGACGCCGACGATCACTGAGAAGCATATGCCTAGTGCCGCGAGCTCGGGCGTGACGAGCGTGGCGAAGCTGACACCCGTGGCCTTCAGCGCGATGCCGATGACGTACGACACCGCGGTGCCCAAGACCGTGCCTGCGACGCCGCCGGCCAGCCCGATCATCGCCGCCTCCGCGAGGAATATCTCGAGTATGTTCCACTGCGTGGCGCCGATTGCTTTCATTATTCCGATCTCGTGCGTCCTTTCGATCGTGGACATGTACATCGTGTTCGCGATGCCTATGCCCGCGACGAGGAGCGCGATGCCGGCGATGCCGCTCAGCACGAGCGTGAGCGTGCCCGTTATCGCAGTGACCTGGCCCGCGAGCTTCGTCGTGCTCAGGACCGTGAAGGCCTTGCTGCCGTAGAGCTCGTCGAACTTCGACTGAATCGCGTCAGCGACGTCCTCGACCATGGACGCGTCCGCGGCCTTGACGAACACGAATGATATCTTGTCCTTCTCGCCCGAGACGTCGCGCAGGGTTTCGAGCGGCACTATGATCATGTTGTCGTCGCTGCTGCCGCCAGTCTCCTTCATTATGCCCACGACTTCGAACGAGCGGTTTCCTATCAGCAGCTTGTCGCGCACGCGCAGCTCGTCGCCGAACGCGTTCTTGGCCGCGAGGCTGCCGACGACCGCGGCGTACTTGTCGCCCGGCCTTATGAACCTGCCCGTGTCTATCTCGAACGCCTGCACGCCGGAGAAGAACGACTTCGCGTCCGCGCTGTCCACGCCCGTCAGCGACCTGGCGTTCGTCTGCGATTTGAACGCCACCGGCATCGTGGTGGAATATATGGCCATGGCGGTCTGCACCCCGCGCACGCGCTTGATAGTGTCGAGGTCCTTCTCCTTCAGGCCGGAGGCGCCTCCCATGGCGGACGGGCCCGAGGAGATGCGCGGGCTGATTATTATGCGGTTCGCGCCGAACTGCTGGAACTGGTCGTCGATGTACGCCTGCGTGCCGGCGCCTATGGACATTATGGAGATTACTGCAGCGATGCCGATGATTATGCCCAGCGCCGTGAGGCCGCTGCGCAGCTTGCGCTCGCGTATGCTCCGCGCCGCTATGCGTATGCTCTCCTGCTCGAAGTCGAAAGCCAAGGAACCACCCGGCAGCGCCGCCTATGCCTTGGCGCGCCTGAACCTCTGCAAAAATCCGGCGATGCGCGCGCGCTTCCAGTACAGCAGCGCCGCAGCCGCGGCAAGTACGACGATAATCGTGGTAGGCGACACGGCGAACGTCTGGGCCGGCCGGGCGGTGAACTGCACGGACGCCGTGCTTGCCATGTCCTGGTTGTACGGGTCCTTGTACTCGAGCGTCATCGCGATGCCGTGCCTGCCCGGGCCCACGGCCGCGAGGTCCACGTTGACCTTGACGGTCTGGAAGCTGTCGGGGTCCAGGTTGCCGACGTAGTACTCCGCGGGCGTAACGGGAATGCCGGGACCGAACTTGATGGTGAGCAGGTTCGCGGTCGCCGTGCCGCGGTTCGCTATTGATATTGTGATGTCTCCCCCAACGCCGGCCAGCGCGTTCGAGTCGTCCTCGAGCGCCACCACGAACTCAGGCGTGCCGGAGACCTTCAGCCCGACGTACTTGACGTCGCTGTGCGCCGCGCCAGCGTCGTCGTAGTACGCTATCGTCACGGGCACGCTGTACGCCACGGTCTTCGCGTCCCTGTTCACGACAATGGAGAACTGCGCAGTCGCCGTAGCGCCCTGCTTCAGGCTGCCGACGTACGCCTCGGTGTCCTTGGCCGCGGCCACGAACGGCTGCGCCGAGTCGCCGAGCGTGACGGTCATATAACTGAGACCGCCTGCGCCCGCGTTCCTAAGCTGCACGCCCACGTCCAGCGTGTCGCCGGGCTGTATCATGCCTTCGCCCCACGACACGTCCTCTATCTGGACGAGCGAGCGCTTGGATATGACCACGGAAACGGACGTCTCCGTGGTCACGGTGCCCACAGACTCGCCGTCGCTGTACGACAGCGAGACGAACACGCTAGTCGCGCCCTCGGACGCGGCGGACGACATCTTGACCGGGACGCTGACCTGAACCGACGTTGCGGGCGCGATGGTCTGGAGGCCGTAGCTCTGCTGGCCGAAGGCGATCTGCGCGTTGGGCTTCACGAACAGGCTTACGCTGCGCGCGTACTCTGTGCCCGTGTTCGCCACAGTCAGCACGAGGTTCCCGCTGTCGCCGGGGCCGATGCTGGAAGGCACGGTCTGGCCGCTCACGGATAGCGACGCGTGCGCCACAGCGGCCGCCGGCGAAGCGCCAAACGCGGAAACGAAAAACGACGACAGTATTACCAGTGCCAGCACCGATGCGATCAAGCGACCGTTCTTCAGCGTCATCGTCATCATCCACGTTCAGCCGTCTATCCTGCCGTCCTTTATGACTATCTCCCGCCTCGCGTACGCGGCGACGGCCGCGTCGTGCGTTATCATCACTATCGTACGACCTTCATCTTCATTAAGCTTTCGAAGCATGCCCATTATCTCCGCGCTGTTCTTCGAGTCGAGGTTGCCCGTCGGCTCGTCCGCCAGCACCATCTTCGGGTCGTTCACGAGCGCGCGGGCTACGGCCACGCGCTGCACCTCGCCTCCGGACATCTCGGCCGGCTTGTGGCCGACGCGCTTCCCCAGGCCGACCTTATTGAGAAGCTCGAGCGCCTTGACCCTGCGGCGCCCGGCCGGCACGCCATCGAATATCATGGGCAGCTCCACGTTCTCCAGCGCCGTCAGGCTCGGTATGACGTTGAACGTCTGGAATATGAAGCCTATCTTCTCGCGGCGCACCAGCGCGAGCTCGTCCTCGCCGAGCTTGGACACGTCCTTGCCGTCTATGTACACCTTGCCCGACGTCGGGACATCGAGGCAGCCGATGCAGCTCAGCAGCGTGCTCTTCCCGCTGCCCGACGCGCCGCGGATTGCCACGAACTCACCCTCCCGTATGGAGAGGCTGACGTCGCAAAGCGCGTTTACCTGCGCGGGCGTGCCCGCGTTGTACGTCTTCGACAGGCTCTTGCACTCGACCACCGGCGCTGCCTCTGCGTCCATACTAGAATCTGGACACGTCAAGGATTTAAGCCGGTTTCATCCGAGCAGCTCGGACGCTGCGTGCACGAGCTCGCGCAGCTTCTGCTTCTGCATTCGCGTTGCGCGCAGCAGCTCCGCCTCCGGCGTCTCCGCCAGCTGCCGCAGCGTGACTATGCCCGCGTCGCCGAGCTTCGCCATCGCGCCCGCGTCCATGCCGCGTATGAGCGTGATCGGATACAGCTTGTGGCTGTCTATGATGTCGCCCAGGCCGCGGCCGCGCGGCTCGTCCCACGACACGTAGCGTATGCCGCGGCAGTCCGCGTATTTCAGCGCGTGCTCGGACATCTTCGCGTTAGTGAAAAGCATGGCCTTCGTGAACGCGGTGCGGTGCCTGCCGGCCTTGAAACCGTCTGCCAAGTCCTCGAACGCGGCGACCGCCTGCAGGAAGACGTCCAGCCCGGTGTACGTGTGCGCGTTCAGGTGGTGCTTGACCTCGACGTAGAAGACGTCGCGGCCGTTCTCGGCCACCGCGTCTATCTCGTGCTCGACGCACTTGCCGCGTATGATGCGGTTCGACGCGACCTTGTAGCCGTACGCGCGCAGCAGCTGCGCCGCGAACAGCTCGAAGTCCGGCTTCGGCCGCAGCATGGCTATGGCCGTGCGCAGGTCTATCCTGTGCCTCGTCTCCGGCATTCGTCGGCGAAGGTTTGCGAAGATCAGCTGCATTATGCGCTTCGTGGTTATGCCTTCGTACGCCCCGGCCTCGACGCGGCCCGCGACGTCGTCGGCCACGGCGCGGTCAGCGCCCATGCGCATGCACGTGCGCGCCACCTTGGCGCGGTCGAACGGCTGCAGCCTGCCGTCGAACTTCGTCACGTTGATCGCGCTACCGCTTCTCATGTCATCCTTTATTAGAATCTGGTTTCCGTACGATAAAAATTCCGGATGTCCGGCCAGTAGTTCCGAATGTAAAATCCTACCAACCAAGGCCGAAAACACGGGCTTCAAGCCGAACAGACGCGGAACTTGAGCAAACGGGTTTTCAAAACACAGGAGAACATTCCGAGGCTTTCCACCAACGACCGAAACCGACTTTCCTATCCCATGCCAATATATGACTATGCCGAAAAGCTATCCCATGGAACTGAGAAAGGAAGCCAGGAGGCTCGTGAGGCTGGGCCTCACGAAGAGGGATGTCTCGCAGATGCTGAAGGTGAAATACGGCACCCTGTACACATGGACGAAGGACATGAAGCGCGAAAAGGGCAGGTCCGGCATAAGGGGGAAATCGCTGGAATTACTCGGGATGCTCGTGAACCGCGGGTACGTCCTCTCCAAGGAGGTGAAGCACCTAGCGATATGCATGAGGACCATCGGGAAGTACCTTCCGGTGAGGAGGATCAGGATCGGCCGCGCCAGAGTCACGACGGTCTGGCTCCTGCCGGGCAGGGAAAGGGAGGCGATGGAGGCGTACCTGAAGCTCGCAGGGAGGCACTCAATAGGATACGGGAAGCTCGGGCTGATAAGGAGGACTTTCGGGGTCAAGAGTGTGGGAAACAAACGCCAAAAATGAATTGTTGCGAACTGATCTATATTTTGGAGATCAATATTTTGGATCACGGAAAATGCCTTTATAACTGACGCAGAGATAAAAATGGGACAAGTATGCACAACAGTGAACTGATGTTAAATACTGAACATTACAAACATAAAGATATTTGCTTGGTTGATGTCGATAGTTCTATTCCCAACCTGGCCTTAATGAAAATCTCATCATACTTTAAGAGGAAAAAATTTAAAGTGAACCTGATTAAATTAAATTTTTCTGGATATAGACAGTATAAGAGAAAAAAAGTTGTTATTGAATGTATGAATTATGATAAGGTTTTTGTAAGTATCATTTTTACTTTGAACAAAAATTTTGTTAAAATTAAAAATTGTAAAGAAGTTTATTACGGTGGAACGGGATACAATTATAGAATCAAATTACCTGACGAAATAGAACATATTTTTCCTGATTATCAATTGTTCACAAACAATGAATATAGTATGGGTTTACTCACAAGAGGCTGTATTAGAAAATGTAAATTTTGTTTTATCCCAAAGAAAGAAGGCAAATTAAGACTACACAGCCCACTTAAAGAATTTTACAATTCTAAATTACCTAAAATAATGTTACTAGACAATAATTTTTTAGCTACTCCAAGCTGTATAGAAATACTTAAAGAGTTAAAAAAAACAGGAAAGAAAATTACATTTAAACAGGGCCTAGATTTTAGGCTTTTAACAAAAGAAAAGGCGGAACTCTTAACTAAACTAAATTACGATGGTGAATATATATTTGCATTCGACCGTCCAGTAGATAAAATATTAATAGAAAAAAATCTTGAGGAAATATGGAAACCTTTGGTAAAGGATTGGCAAACCAAATTTTATGTTCTTGTTGGGTTTGATACAACCCTTAAAGAGGATTTAGAAAGAATTCATTTTTTGAAGAAAAATAAATGCTTAGCTTATGTTATGAGACATTTTAATTGTTACTCTTCAAAGAATCGTCCTTTCTATACAGATCTTGCTGCTTGGGCGAACCAACCAGGTATTTTTAAAAATATGCCGTTTAAAAATTTCTTGAAAAAGAGACATACAACGAAAAAAAGGTATATGCAAACAATGGAAATTGTTCAAAAAAATAAACTAGGCAACTTTTTTGGGGTTCAACCCCATACACTTTCTTATCCATCCCATACCGTAATAACCTAAGCCCCTTTCAACTTCATCTAGTTGTAAATTTCTTTCGGGGTGTTTATATTTGTTTCTGAAATTCTCAAAGAAACTAAATTGAACTAATACACAATCTTTATACTTATAAAATATTGTCTCAAAATCGGCCCAATTATTTCCATTTACAATAATTTGGCTTAAATCAGAAGTTAATGAAAATTTAAGTTTCTCTTCATCTGGTAGAGAATTAAATTGTTCCCTTTTCCATGGGAATTTAGATTTTTCTTGTTCCATACTTCTATCTACGTTACTTTTAACTCCTTCAGGAATTCCTATTCTCCACCAACCATCCCCATATTTGCTTTTTAAAATATTAATGATCATACTTCTTAATTTAACTTCGGTATCGTCTACTAAATCTAATATGTTTTTAATTGTTTCTTCTCCGGGAACACCAGGATTCCAGGCCTTTTTATTATTCCATAACTCAAACCCGAACCCAGTAGCTTCTTTTAACTCCCATAACAATTTTTGGGCATTTTTCATGACCAAGTGGCGTGTACTCCCACTTATTATATCAGATATCTCCTGTCCGTTCAATTTACTCAATTTTTCAATAAACATGGTCAAATAATTTGTAATTTCATTTTTGAATTCAGTCAAGTCCCTTTTCTTGTAAATATTTACTTTTCCATCGTGCTGTAATTGTATTAAAAGTTGTCTGAGTACGATAAATAGAATTCTAACTCCTACATTTGTTCTAAGAAGCCCCAGTTCTCCAGTATTCCAGTCGTTACTTGAACAGCTAATTTTTTCAAAATACGCTTTTATAACTTCGGTAGCAAAATCAACAGTTTTATTATAATTTTCGTTGAAAAGTAAATTGTCTTTTTTATTTATTAATTTATTTTCCGCAATACCGTCGCATATATTTGTCAAAGTTAAATTTGTCTCTTTTTTGTCTTCGGTTGAGATACTGGGAATTTGTATATGTTTGAAAAACACTGAACTTTCATCAGAATTTAATTTTTGAGATATCAAAGAGATAGTTCTTAGAACTTGTTGTCCTTCGTCTTCTGAACCTTCATAAATATCAGGATACAATTCCCATAATAAGTTTTGATTGACTGCTTTTTGTTCTTGATTAATATTAACAAAAAGATTTGCTTGTTCTTTAACCCCAAGGGATTCAAAAGCTACAACTGGGAGTGCGTGTTTTGGGTCTGACGCATGTTTACTTTTAGAATAACCATACAGTCTATGTTGACCATCAATTATCCACGCACAACCATAATAAGGTGGAAACTTTAGAGTCCCATAAGAAATTCCTGATACTTCTTCAATTTTTTGATTTGGGTTGAAGATTGGTTTTTTATTAAAGTTAATAATTATATTATTGGGGAACGAGTTTCCATCATCTATAAATTTCCCTATTTTTTCAATTCTCTGTTTACTTACCATTCTCTGATAAGCTTTTCCGACCTCTTTGAGAATACCTTTTTCTCTTCGATGGACATAAGCTATTTTGAATAATTTTTCGGGTTGTATTAAAAAAAGATAATACTTATCTTTTTTTCCACCACGCATAGCAGGAATTTCTATCTCACCAACTTCAGAAGTTTTTCTGTTAGGAAACAACAAACCATACATTTGGTATTTTGCAGCGTAGCCAAGTTGCTCTACAAGTATTCGGTATGACTCCAAATCATCATTTTTCCAGAATAAAATATCTTTAGTATTAGCAAGCTTTTCATCTGTTTCATTCCACACAATGTTTTTTGTAACTAAAATAAATGAAACTCTGAATTTTTTATTATAGTAACCTTTAACGGATAAAGAAATATCACTCTTGAGATCAGATAGCTTACGAATCTCATCTTTTAAATTAATAGAAGAGTTAGTAGTGCAAAATATTGCAAATACGTTATTTTCATCTTTTGCATAAACATCAATTTGTTTTGGACTAGACCCCGCCTTTATCTTAAAATTCCTATCCTTATTCATTTCGCTGAATCCCATGTTCTTGAAAATCAACCAAACATCATTTTCCAATTGTTCATCCGCTTCTTTTTGTTTCTCTAAAATTATTCTGTCTTTAACCTGTTTTTTAACAGTCCACCCATCTGCCAAATAAGACTTCAATTCAGATTGAAAAATTGATATTTCTTCATATAGATTACTCCTATCTATTTCGATTTTGTCTAGAGTATCATCTTTAACCAAATAACCATAGAAATATGGTCCATTATTAGTTACAGTAGCCATAGTACCTGTGATAATATTATCAGAAACAGTTAATTAAAGGCTTTTAAAATACGGGTCGATGTAACTTAAAGCGAAAAGATCCGAAAGAACTATTCTACAAAAAGTCGTTTTTGAAATAGTGAAGACTTAGCGAGCAGTGAATTGGCCTGGAGAGCGTATCCGGCGTAAAAGGCCAGTACTCGAGTACTGGTGTTAAGTTTAAGTAATCTAAAACACTAAGTACACTCGATGAAAACGCCAAGAAAAATGAAAGCCCCGGTAGTTCAACCTGGATATCCATTCCGGGTCGAACCAGAAAGAACGCTCTCTTCCAAGGAGCCGATTCGGGTTCAAATCCCGGCCGGGGCGTTTAGTTATCTGATAAATATTGGATATTTGGATTTTATAAAGTTGACGGATCCGAGGAGGTGGCACGATGCGAGAAATGAAGGAAGAGATTAAGAAGGGGAAGAAGGACGTGCAAGAGATTAAGAAAGGAGAGAATGACGTGCAATTCTATGAAATTTCGTTCCCAGGAAAGAAAATTAAGTTGCCTATACAAAAAGTGGAAGTTGCGAAGCTGAGATTGCCCAAGAACAATGTCAGATTCAGACACTTGGCAAAAGAATTGCCCGAAGAAGAGATGGAAAAGCAAATATGGAGCGAATCTGAAACTCACGATTTGTACGATAACATAGAATTTTCTGAAGGTCTTAAAGAACCCCTGTTCATAGATTCAAAATTCACAGTTGTGGAAGGATGTAGACGTCTCGTGTGCCTCAAACGCCTAAAATCTAAATACGAAAACACGCCCAAAAGAAAATTATTCGAAGAAGTCACATGCGCAATATTCCCTCCCGAGACCACAAATGAGGACATAGCAATATTCCAAGCAGGTCCGCACATAAAAGGCAGACGGGAATGGAAGAGATTCAATCAAGCCGCCCACATATACGATTTGGCCAATGATTACAACAAAAGTTACGATGAAATCAGTAAAGCGGTGAGCCTAAGCAAGACCACAATTGTCAGAATGATAAAGACCTATAAAACAGTTAACAGATACCACGAACTTTACAAAGAAGACAAAAGCTGGTTCCATAAATATTCCTATTTCGAAGAATGGTTCAGGAGAGAAGACCTCAAGCAATGGAGCAGCTCCAACGAATATCTCGAAAAGGTCATGAGATGGATAGGGACGGACAAAATGACCCAAGGCGCTCAAATGAGAAAACTATCCTTTATATTGTCCGACCCGGCATTAGTAGCGTTTCTGGACAAAAGCGGAGTCACATTTCAAGATGCGCTTGAGCGTCTAGCTTTGGTGAAGCCGGCGACGGCAAGTCCATTTTACGAACTGATTGATAAGACGCAGACTGCCCTCTTCAGGATGCCTATGGAAGAAATGATATCAGCCGCTGAAAACGAGACTAAACTTATTATGCTAAAAAGATTGCAAAATAATCTTCGGATCATGATTTCCGAGATAGAGGACATAAAATCGAGAGGCAAGAAGAAGAGAAAATGACAATTTTGATATGAAAAATAGAAATCCAACGGGCTTGATTTGAGGTCGCACCCGTTGGATGGAGATGATACCGTGAAAGCACCAAGCTCCACAGTTAGCAATATCGCTGGGAGAACAAATAAGCATGCGATTAAGGCCCTGATAGAGAGGCAAATATACAGGTCCTTATCCAAGTTTAAGAGCCGTAGCATATCTGATGTCTTGGCCGACCTGGATTTCAAATTCTCGCTGGATCCCAGGTTCGAATTCTCAGCCACCTCGATGGTAAAAAGCATCGTTCTGATGAGACTGAAGGGCATCAGGTTCCAGGCATCCCTCGCGGAATACTTGAGAAAGAACAAGGTCGAGGCGCTGGCGCTTGGCTTTTCCAGGGACGAGAACAACGATGTCAGGACGCCGGATCAGAGGACTATAAGTTACTTCGTCAGGAGACATCTCGACGAGGAGAAAAAGCAAATAATCGAGTACGTGACCTCTGCCGTGGAGAAGATAGCCGAGAAGTTCGATATCGTCCTCGATTTGGAGGCGCTGTCGAGAAAGCCGCCGGCGGCCGCCAGCGTGTCGGCAAAGACCTTCTACAACCACAAGAGCGGGAAGCTGGACGAGCTGTGCAGGCTGATAAGGAAGAAGATCTACCCGAAAATAAGTCTTGAGATACGGAGCAACTCCATATTCAAGAAGAACGACTTCCTGGATTTCCTCGTGCACATAGCCCTGACCGAGGACTTCGCCGAGAACGGCTCAAGGACCCTCTCGCGGATGCTGAACAAGAGGACCCCCACGTCGGACACGCTGTTGTACCACATCAAGAAGTTCGAGGACAGGAAGATCCTCCAAGAGACGTTCGTCGAAATATTTGACCTGATTTACAGGATGTCCGTGAGAAGTAATTTTTTCAGAGGAAGAAAGGTTGATGTCGCGGTCGATTTCACAGACTGGTTCTATTACGGCAAAGACAGAAGCTCGATGGTCTTGGGCAAGAAGCCCGAGAGGGGGACGACGAAGTGCTTCAGGTTCGCAACCATAAACGTGGTCGAGCACGGGGAAAGGTTCACGTTGCTCGCCCTCCCGGTGTCTACATTCGACACGAAGGAGAAAGTGCTGGAGAAGCTCGTATCGTTCGCAAAGGAAAGGGTGCCGATAAGGAAGCTGTACGCGGACCGCGGGTTCTTCTCATCGGGCGTCATAAACCTGTTCAAGCGGATGGGCGTGACCTTCGTGATGCCGGCGATAATGAACGACAGGATCATCGACTATGCGAACTCAGTCAGCCCGCCGTCGATAATCAAGGGCTATCCGATGAAGGACTGCAAGTTCAACCTGGTCGTCATCGAGAAGGAGGGAAGGAGGCACGCCTTCGCCACCAACATGAGCTTCAGCAACGACGACGTGCTCCTGGCAGAAAGGCTCTTCGGGCCGTACTCGAAGCGCTGGGGGATAGAGACGAGCTACAGGGTCAAGAAGACGTTCAGGGGCAAGACGACCTCCAGGAACTACATCATAAGGCAGTTCTACTTCATGATGTCGGTCGTCCTTTACAACCTCTGGGTGCTCGTGAACATCCTGGTTTCCATGTTCTTGTTCGGCAATATCTCCAAAAAACTAGCAGTAACTGCGAAGTTCTTCGGAACTACGCTGTACACGATTGTCGATCCCGGAGGTTAGTGGTTCTTCCTCGGGGCTAGTGATTCTATAGCTGAATAGTTGAGATGGCCGTTCTTGCAGACGTATTGCCCAGGCTTGTCTACAACCTTACTCAGCTTTTTTCCGCACGTACTACATCTTTCCATGATTTACACCTCCTTCAGGCAAAACAATTAAACTAGAGGCTTATTGCTATTTAAAAGCCGTAAGCTGAGAACTGGGATTCGGATATTTTTAGATACTTTCGGAACTACTGCCGGCCCGTAAAGCCTTAAATACCAGACGGCGAAGATAACTAATAGCTGGTTTTAGTCATGGCGAAACGCGCGGACGCATCGACGAGGTCGCTCGAGAAGAAGATCGATGCTCTCTCCGCCGCGGTGTCGTCTCTCGAGCGGAAGATAGACGCGATGTCGCAGCCTCCGGCCGAGCAGGCGCGCCCGTTCCGAGCGAAGACCGAGCGCCTGACCGAGCGGACCGAGCGATTGTCCGAGCTTTTCGAGCAAACCGAGCGACCGCTCACCCGCGAGAGCCTTGGCAAGGTGCACGGACGGCACCGCGAGATACTCGTGATGCTGATAAACAACGGCTTCCACACGTACGACCAGATTGCAAAGCAGCTGAACATCTCCAACTCCCGCGCCCGCGCGTACGTGGCCGAACTGAAGAACGGCTACGGCCTGCCGATACGCCAGGTGCGCGACGCCGAGGGCTACAAGGTCGGCATCGAGACGCGCTTCGTCGAGCAGATACTCGCGCTGAAATGAGTATGGCATGCCCTTTCTGCCGAAACCGCGCATTTAGCACTATTGCTCGGCGACCGAGCAGCGCTCGGTGTCACTTCCGAGTGGTTATTGTACGCCATATAAACGCTTATATAGCGTACAATGCGAAAAAGATTATATAATGTCCGAAGCATCGGCTGATTTCAAACGCAAGGTCATATCCACGCTCAAAGGCAGCCCGATGTCGCTGAGCGAGCTCTCGCGCAAGCTCAAGCTACGCCGCGACTTCGTCAGCGGCTACCTCGAGGCGCTGCGCAACGCGGGCGAGGTCGAAGTGTCGACGATCGGACGGTCGAAGGTCTACAAGCCGAGCAAATAGGGTGTAATTGTGAAAGTGACGCTAAGCCGCAGTGGCTTTATAAAGTTCGGAAAGGCGAGTCTGTCCTTATTTGCGGTATCCGCACTCGTTTACCTTGTCGTCCAATTGAACCTTTTCAGCATAGTTTCGGCCACGTTGGACACCACGCAGACTGGCGGGGAGAACACAAAGACTTTCGTCAACACGTCCATCGCGCCGGACAAGTGGACGGCCAACGGCACTTCTGAATGGTACAACTTCACTGTGACGCTTTCTAGCGGGAATGCAACAGAAGTCGTAATAACCGTCCCGTCTTCTGCCGTGACCACTACTGCCAATTTCAGCGTGTCCAACGTGACGAACGCGCCATATACGAACGCCAGCGGGACTTGGATCGTGACTTATCCGGAAAACTACAGCGCCAACGGCTTGCCGAGGATGATAAACTTCAGCGTAGCCCCGGCAAGCGCGTTCAACCAGTCAGCGCGCTTCGACATCTATGCCACCGCGAACATATCCGACGTGGCGGACTCTCTGGTGAACATGTGGAACATCACCGTGAGGGATAACGAAACCCTGACGTATAACATGACATATCTCAATGTCACGGCAGATACCAGGTCGCCGGTTTTCAACACCACGACACCAGGGAACAACAGCTACATATCGGGCAACGCCAGTCAGCTGTTCCAGGTATACGTTTACGACTTGAATATGAACACGAACAACGTTTCGCTGAATTGGAAGCTGAGCACGTCTGATCCCGGCCCGGCTAATTGGACGACCGGGACAAAGATCCCATGCTACGCGCAAGCGAGCCCGCTTTTCATATGCAACACGACCATAGACAATTTACTATCCTTTGGAGTAGATGGCACATCATTCTATTTCTACTTCCAGGGATCCGACAACGCCACGAACTATGGGAACAACGGCACATCTACAGTGCCTCTGACAACGACCATAGACCAGAGCGCGCCGACGAACACCAGCACGTCGAGGGAGAAGGTCGCTTCAGGGTCCAAGTACGACACTACGGACGCAGCGAACAATTTCGGGTTCGAGATGGTCTGGACGGACGCGACTAGCGGCGTTAGCCAAGTGCTCTTCGAATCGAACTTCACCGGCGCCGGCACTGTCAAGGCGAACACCACCGCGACAAATAGCAGCAGCACCTATTATGTGAACTTCTCGCAGCACAACTTCAAGCAGGCTGGCAGTTATGCATACAGATGGTATGCGAGCGATTCCGTTACGCCTACTACGGATGCGAACTGGGCAGTGACGAGCAGTTTCACTTATACAATCGCGCAGGCGGACAACCCAGCTACTCTGTATCTGAACGACACCGCGAATGCGAATGTCGGTGACCTGCGATACCCGGCCAAGGTAAACGCCACGGGCGTTGTCACGGCCGGCGAGATGTTCCTTTACAGGAACCGCAGCGGCGCATGGACGGACGTGAGCGTCGCGGAGAACAATACGAACATGACATTGCCAGTGGGCACGCACGCCTATATTGCGAACACGTCCGGGAACGCCAATTATTCAACCAACGCCACTGGCGCGACGTACTACGCGACTATCGGCAAGGGGATCGTCACGTTGAACCTGCGGCTCAACACCACGACGCAGGCGAACTATTCGATAGTGTACCCAGCCAGCGTGAACGCGACCGGGAACAAGAGCGCCACTACCGGGAGCGAATATAACATATCCTTGTACAGGAACGGAGCCATAGTCTCCACTTCCACATCCGCGAACAAAGCCGAGGAGAGCATCCAGCTGGCCAACGGCACGTACAACTACACCGTGGTCTTCAACGGCTCCGTAAACTACACGGACGCGTCAGTGACCGCGGAAAGGTTCGTCTTGGTGAGCAAAGGTCCCACGACGCTAGCCCTGCTTCTGAACGGCACGGCGGCCAACATGACGGTGGCCAGCGGCGCGTATGTGAACGCGACCGTGACCGTGAACCACATCACAGAAGGGAACACCACCCATAACATCACCCTGTACAGGAACGGCGTTTTGTACAACAGCTCCATTTCGCTCACGGCAATCGAGAACATGTCGGCGTATGCGGACGTGCCGACTACCCCGTTCACCATAACCGGCTCTTATCCGGAGGCACAGAACTACTCGGTCGCGAGCGGTACTTATTACGTCATAATCGAATCAACTGCGCCGACTTATGCGGACAACTACACGAATGTGACAGCCTCGGTATGGGGCAAGTACCAGGGCATGATAGGCGTGAACGCCGCATGGAATGACAGCTACAATGTGAGCAGGACGTGGCTGCGCTCGAACGAGACCGGGACTTGGGCGCTCACCAACGGAAGCTTCGTCGAAGGACCGGAGAACGTCTCCAACTTTACGATAAACCCGAGCAGCGTGGACGTGTCTTCGGGGAACGCGGTCGTTTTTGGCAGCATATACGCGAACGACACTTCCAACAACATCAACAGCACGCTCAACTACACCTGGACGATCGACGGCGTGACGCCCGCACTGAGCAGCCCGTCGCCTTCGAACCAGAGCCATGTGTATACGAATAGCAGCTATCCGTTCAGGATGGTTGTGACAGACTATACGCTGAACGTTTCGAACGCGACCGTCCGATGGAAGAAATCCATAGCAATCCCTTGGTACTCCGGCTCGATGACATGCAGCGGCACAGCGCCTACGTTCACATGCCTGAAGAGCGACGTCGACCTGAGCGGCTACGGGGAAGGCGACAGCATATACTACTACTTCCAAGCCAGCGACAATTCGAGCCTGCTGGGATCGATCGGAAGCGCCAGCAACCCGTATGTCGTGACTTTGGACTCGTCCGCGCCGATGTACTCGAACAACGGGACTAATAGGACGGTCATAGGCAAGTACGACGCCGTGAAAATATTTTCGAACTGGACGGACGCTGACACGCTGGACACGTTCCTAGTGGAGTTCACGGTCGGCGGAGACAAGTGGAACGTAACCGAAGCCAAGTTCAGCAGCACTTGGAGCAATTATTCGTATCCGGGCAACTCGACAGGAAACTGGGTGCCCGGAACGAGCATAGGATGGAGGATATTCGCGAATGACAGCGTCCCGAACTGGAACGTGACCGCCATGGTAAATTTCACCATAGACAACACAAAGCCATACCCGCGCGTCTGGGACTCTAACGTAACAAACGCCTCTACGGTCTTCAAGGGCGCTGGCATAAACGTATCGGCCGAATGGGTTGACAACACCAAGCTCGACAAATGGTGGATATATTATAATGATAGCGATACGACTGGCATCAACAGATCGTACACATCCTTTACTGCTATAAATAACTCAAACAGCAGTTTCATAATCAACACCTCAAACTTCACAGTCGGCGCTACGTTCAACGTAAGCTTCTACGCCAACGACACTTCCGGCAACGAGAACGTCACAGAGTTGTGGTGGTTCACGATAGACGGCACGAAGCCAACTCTGGCCGGTGGCTTTAACATAGAATCGAACTTCACCAACGCTTCGACCATAGGCAAGGATGCGATGATAAGCGTATCTGCAAACTGGACTGACAACATAGCTTTAAGCCACTACTGGGTATGGTACAATTATACAGGCTCTGTGGCAGGGACGAATGCAACTGCCGCAGCTTTCGCTGCCACCAATCGGTCTAATTCCACAGCCATAGTGAACGCTTCCAGCGTGAATGCGGGCGATACATTCCAGATAAAGTTCTACGCTAACGACACGTCGAACAATACGAATGTGACAGGCTTGCTCACTTTCACAATAGACAGCACAAAGCCATATCCACGCCTCATGGCATCAAATGTAACAAACGGCTCCATGGTGTTCAAAGGAGCTGGCATTAACGTCTCAGCCGAATGGGTTGATAATACAAAGCTCGACAAATGGTGGGTATATTACAACGATACTGGCTTAGCTGTAAATAGATCGTACGCAACTTTCGCTGCAACTAACAACTCGAACAGCAGCTTCATAGTCAACACTTCAAACTTCACAGTAGGTGCTACATTCAATGTAAGTTTCTACGCAAACGATACTTCTGGCAACGAGAACCGCACAGAACTGTGGTGGTTCACAGTGGACGGTACAGCGCCGATCATAACTGTAACGTTCCCAGCCACAAACGGAACTTATAACAAGTCCGATTCAAGCGCGGGCAAATACATCTGGATAAATGGAACGGTTTCAGACAACCTGCAGATGGGCATGGCCAACGTAAGCATAAACGGCACTTATTTCAACGACACGCCTACGACTGCCAAGCCATACAACTTCACTGGAGGAAATGACACGGCATTCGCATACCGTAACATGTCTGCCATACCAGACGGGTATTATGTTTTTGTGATAAACTACACTGATAACGCTACAAACGTCGGTAATGCGTTGGTAAACTTCACTGTGGACAACACACCGCCGAGCGCAGCTTACGGTTTGACAAACAGCAGCAATGGAACATATCAATCTAGCGCGACTCAGAACGTCCAAGTTAGAGTCAACGATGTACGGCAAACCAATGAGACAACTATATTGAATTATACCAAATGGGATACTGATGCATTGCGCTGGGCGTGGACTACAGCAACGATGACAGGCACGCCCAATACGTCGACTGTGTATACGGGAACGATTGATACACGATGCGGCCAGTATAATGCCAGTGGTTATACTCTACAATACTACATCATAGGTGTAGACAACGCAACGAATACCATTACATCGACAGTGGCAGGATCTTCGTCAAGTCCATTATCTACCATTACAATCAATGAATATTGTGGGAACAGCGGCAACACGCTAGGATACTGCAGCGATCAAGCCCTCCTGCTGTCGGGGAACTTTAGGAGTATCACGTGGACAAAAGAGCAACTCACGAACTGCACTTCGTTGAACAGCGATTACAATATCAGCACCGTACTCTCTTCGATAAACGGCAAGTACAATTTCGTTTATTACAAGAACATAACAGCCAGCGGAGTTTCGTGGGTTGCTTACGACCCGAGTCTAGCTTGGGGTTTGAACACTCTGAGGTTTGCTAACAACACCAACGATGATTATTACATCTATGTGAACGCCAGTGCTGCTGTGTTAAGAATAGTGTAGTATCGTGGTTATAGAATGAAAGGCTATTTATCAACTTTTTTAGTCTGCATAGCTTGTATGTTCAGCATTTTTCTGGCTGTGCCTGCCGTGCTTGCAGTTCCAGGAACATGGGCCGGCTATGCGTTCCTTGACGGTTCTATAGCTGCCAACGGCACGGTCGTCTCGGCCGTGTGCGACACGAACACCACGTGGAATGCCAACACCACCATATATCCGGGCAGAGGCGAGTACAGCGAAAGCGTCCCGCAGGGCTATTATTCGCTATCGTTCGAATGCACGGGTCTAGTTAATTTCTATGTTTGCGGTATCTGTGCGCCTGTTGCTGGGCAGACGTGGTCTGCCGGGCCTCACTATAATGGAACCGCACCGAATTTTAATTTGTCGGTATCAAAGCTTGCAAGCGGCACCAGCTGCAGCTACAGCTGCGCATGCTCCGGAGGATATTGCTGCAGCGGAGCCACGCAGTACACGGCCGGCACGGGCACAGGGACGTGCCAGGCAACCGCATGCGCCGCAGCTGTGACAACAACGACAGCAGCGCCAAGCTCGGGTGGCGGAGGCGCGGCAGCGACAACGACCACGACAACCACCACAACGCCCGTCACTACCACCACAACCACCACGCTTCCACCCAAGGAAGAAATCAAGACGATAGGAAGCATAGCAAAGAGCAGCACCGGCACGTTCAGCTTCACAGAAACGATTGTGTCCGACATCGAGGTTTCGGCGAAGAACGACGTTACCAACCCGCGGCTTACGGTCAGCCAGTCTAGTGCAGTACCTGCAGCAGTTGCGACAGCCGCGCCTAACACGGTTTACGGTTATATAACTGTCAAGAAGGCGAACGTGGCCGACGCGGATGTCTCGAGCGTGAAGGTCAAGTTCAAGGTTCCGAGGGAGTGGATAACCGGCAGCAGCATAGACGAGTCCACGATAACGCTGATGCGCTACAACAACACATGGGCCAGCCTGCCGACGACCAAACTCAGTTCGGATGCGACGTACGTGTACTACGAGGCCACTTCGCCCGGCCTGTCCGAGTTCGCGATAACGGGCAAGAAGGCCGTGACGACCACCACGCAGCCGGTCGCTCCAATTACCACTGTCCCGACAACCACGCAGCCTCCGTTTGTGCTGCCGGAGATTCCCGGCGTTTCCGACACAATGCTGTACATAGCGATTGGCATAATTGCGGTGATAATCCTGGCTGTGGCTGTCTGGAAGTTCAAGCTGATAAGGTTCTAAGCGCGGGCTCGCTTTCAGCGCGGTCGAAATTGTACAAACCCAAAAAGAGTCGGACAGAAGGTGCTATTTAGAAGATGTCGATTGGAAAACGCTCGTGCCCCATGTCGGATTGGTACGGTTTATTATCCATATTCGTTATAGCGGCTGGCCTTTGCCTTTCAAGCTTCGTCGATGCCTCGCACGCGCTCGTGAGCACGGAGGGAAAACTCACAAAATCGTTTACTTCGATAATACCGGAGGCGTCGAAGACCGTAAGCGAGGCCGAGCTGGAGCCGACGGACACGAAGCTCACGGAGATACAGATCCAGGTCAAGACGAGGGTCGTATCATCCGAACTTTCGGTGGAAAAGCATGGCTCGAACCCGGCCGATGCCGCAACAGGCGCCCCGGGCATCGTTTACAGGTACATGTCCGTATCCTTCACGAATATCGATGACAGCAACGTCCAGTCGGCCAAGATCAAGTTCAAGGTCGAAAAGAGCTGGATCGAGCAGAACAGCGTGGACGCCTCCAGCGCTGCGCTGTACAGGTACAGCGGCGGAGTGTGGAACAATCTGCAGACAGTCAAGACCGGCGAGGACGGGGTCCACGTGTACTACGAGGCCGCGACCCCAGGGTTCTCCTATTTTGCAATAAGCGCCGAGAAGGCAGCCACGACAGCCACATCAGCCACGATAGCACCGGGGCAGGCGGCCACTTCCACTGTGCCCGGCGCGCCTGCGCCTTCTGCCACATTGCCGACTCAGCCACAGGGTTGGTGGGCGTGGATTGCTGCCGCATTGGTGCTGGCAGCTGCTGCAATCGCGTTGGCGCTAAAGCCCAAACCGCCTGCCATAAAGCGCAGGCGCCGAGGTCGTCGCTGATTCCCGATTCATGATTCCAAAAAGCTTAACTTCCTCGAAAGCTTATCATATTTTGATTCTCATGCAGGCCGGCAGGGACGCGAGGATGTCTAAGGACGAGTACTACCTCGGCATAGCCGCCGCTGTCGCCGCCCGTTCGACGTGCCTGCGCCGCAGGTTCGGCGCGATCGTGGTGAAGAACGACGCCATCGTCGCGACTGGCTATAACGGTCCGGCGCGCGGCGTCGTGAACTGCGCCGAGGTCGGATGCCTGAAGGACGAGACGAACATGCCCGAATACAAGGGCTATGAATACTGCACGGCCGTGCATGCAGAAGAGAACGCGATAATCAACGCCGCCCGCCATGGCACGAGCGTCCTGGGCAGCACGCTGTACATCTACGGCACTTATGCGAAGACGGGCGAACTCACGGAGGCGAACCCGTGCGACCGGTGCAAGCGCGCGCTGATAAACGCCGGCGTCGCGATCGTCGTGATCAAGCTCGCGGACGGCAGTGTGCGCAAGATCGACACGAACGACTGGGTGTACGAAGACAGCGAGAACTACCGCCGCAGCATGGCGAACGCGAGGAAGAACGTCTAGCCAGTCTCAAATTTTCTTTTCATCTCGTCCACTATTTTTCCGAACAGCGCTTCGTCCAATTCCCTCTTTTCATACGGGGCGAAATTATGTCCGAACTTCACGTCTTCGAAGGTCTCGCCGCCGAAGGTCCTTTTCTCCTTGTATCTGGGATATACGTGCAGGTGCACGTGCCTCACGGTGTTCATCAGGAAAGCATAGTTGTACATGTCCGGATGGAACAGTTCCGTCAACGAGTCCGAAGTTTTCTTTGCCAATTTCCACAGTTCGTCTCTTTCCTCGGCGCTGAGTTTGAAAACGTCCTCCTCGTGCCGTTTCAACATTATGAAGGATCGCCCGAGATATTGCTGCTCCTTGTTCAGCAGGACGTTCCAGTAGGTGCCTTCGAATAACGTGCTCTTCGACAGGTCTTCATTGCAGAACACGCAATCTGCCGCCATGAAGATTAATTGAACGGTGGACTATTAAAATTCAAACGCCGTTCGTCTTCTCGCCCTCGAGCTTCTCCTTCGCGACCTGCTCGATCTTCTGGTCCTTGTCGCCGAGCTTGCCGGAGAGCATGCGCTTCACGTCCTCGACGCTCTTGCCGAAGTACTTCTCGAACCCGGGCGTCGTGGTGATGAGCTTCGTCCGGTGGTACGGCTCCGTCTTGATCAGGCCCTTCTTCTCGAGCTCGACGATGTAGTCGTACACCTTGTTGCCCTGGTACGCGACGAGGATGGACTGCTTTATCGGCTGCTTCGCGGCGATTATGGCGAGCGTGCGCAGCATCCCTTCCTTCAAATCGCTGAAGGGCGCGAGCGACGCCACGGTGTCGCGGTACTCCTGCTTGATGCGGAACTCGTATCCTTCGGGCGTCTGCACGAGCTCGATGCCCCTGTCGTCGCGGCGGCAGTCCTCGATGATTGCCATGACCGCGCGCGCCGCCTCGTCCATGTCGCCTCCGGCGAACTCCGCGAGCTTGTCGAGCGGCAGCGGGCTGTCGGACACGAACAGCGCCGCCTCTATCTTGGCCTTGACGCCCATGGAATAATATTTGGCCGAGCTGGGTAATAATTGCGTATGCGCGCTAACCGGCCGATAGCGCGCGAAACCTATTTAAGCTCGAGTTCTCAGTGTTTTTTTATGCCATCAAGAAAACCGGCTAAAAGGAAATCCGCGAAGCGCGCGAAGCCGTTGCGCGCGGCCGTGCACAAGCATCCCGCGAGGGTGTCCAAATCCAGTTCGAAGGCGAGGATCCTCAGCGACGTGCGAAGGCACACGGTGTCGCAGGAGAGCGATGCTAACGAGCTTGAGAGCACGGAGGCGGCGATGGGCAAGAAGCTGAACCGCTTCACCGCGCCCGGCATGGACGTCATCGACGAGCTGAAGAAGCGCTGGAAGGCGCAGGAGAAGGAGCGCTCGGTCGGCGAATCGGAAGCGGAGACGAACGAGGGCCTGGGCATAGAGAAGGAAGAGGAGGAAGAGGAGGAGCCGTTCCAGGCAGCCGATCCCGAGGAAGTGAAGGACGAGGAAGAAGAGGACGGCGACGGGTCCTGAACCGCGCGCTAAACCGAGGAAAGGTTTTTATTTCTTAAAACCCAAATTGGCTAAATGGAATTCCTGTACAGCGGGCTGATAGCGAACTTCATGGAAGTGATGGGCACGCCCAAGCACGCGATAGACGAGACGTTCAACAAGCCCGACGCCAGCGACATCCTGACGGACAAGGGCGTGTCGATGAAGGACTTCGGCGACCACTGGATGCTCATCGTCTTCCATCTCGACGACCAGAGCGTCCGCTTCATGAACGCGTACCGCGTGTACCCGAAGCTGCTGCCCGGCGTCGACTTCCGCAAGCCCAAGCCGATCGAGGTGCTGAAGGCGTTCATGGAAAAATACGGCATCGACAAGGAGTTCCCGGACCGGGGCCCGTGCAAGTTCCTCGTGGAGCGCGGATCGAACGTGTTCTTCCCGGGCATACTGGACATCGACAGGTATCTGGCGGACGTCGAGAAGCTCGGATAGCGGAAGCATCGCAGGACTCGTTTACATGACGTTCAACGTTATCTCTCTTTCTTCCGTTTTGTGTCTATATCGCATACCTAAGTGGCCGCTCGCGGCGAGCTCTTCGTAGCCCTTGTCGTATATTCCAACCCTCAATGTCGCTGATTCGTTTTCGGCCGATGTAGGTTCTATCCTGATAAAATATTTCAACTCTTTGTGCGCGGTGACGTTGACGCCGGCCGCCGCAAGGATATTCGAGAGTGTGTGCGGGATGTATTCAAGGGTGATGTCGTTCGGAACGGCTCCCTTCGGAAGTTTTGAAAGGTCGGCCTTCAGTTGTGGCAAAGGTTCTGTCTTGATGTCATACAGCTCTTCGGCATGCACGAACAGGTCCACCCTCGCACCCAGGAGCGCAGCTTGCATACGCATATTATCGAGGCTTAAGGATTTAATCTCCGCATCTCAGCGGCCACGTACGCGGCCTGCTTCCTCGCGAACTCCTCGGCCTTCTGATCGAGCCAGCCGCGGCCGTTCCATGTGGCGTATGCCGAGATCGCTGCCACGATTACGTCGCGCCACGTCGGCTTCAACGCGTCCAGCAGGCCATCGTCGCTGTATGCCATTCCGTTGTCGGCTGCGGGCGTTCTCCTGTACGACCTCAACTCCGAAAGCAGGCTCTCCCTGTCGCAGCCTTCGATGTCCGCGTGCGCTACCTCCTTCTCCAGCTCGTACATGCACGCGTCGCGCGCTGCGAGCTCGTCCGGATGCTCCGAAAGGTAGGCGGAGTGCGACGGACCCGACACCGCCAGCCCGGCCAGCCGCGACCTGTACTCAATCGCGCGGAAGAGGCGGCCGCTTGTCAGGCTCATACGCAATCGCCTTCCCGAGCACGGCGTCGATCACGTCGCGCGCCTGCTTGTAGCCGCGGCCGCCGTCGCTGCGCCCGTACTCCTTCGCGATTCCTGCCACGAAATCGACGGCGTCCGGCCAGCTCGCGTTCAGCACCATGCCGCCCAGGCTCTTCGCGATCGCGCGGTACTCCGGGGACAAAAAACGCTCGATTCCCGCGTACAGCTCGTCCAGAAGCGCTTCTGTGCTCCGTTCCATCGCCGCTCACCCTTCGCCGGGCTTCTTGTACTGGCCCAGATGCTTCTGCACTTCCTCCGCGATCAGCTTCGCCTGGTAGCGCGCCTTCTCCTCCTCTTTCGCGCGCAGGTACTCCGGCGCCTTGACGCCTACGCCTATCCCGAGCGCTGCGTACAGCGCGTCGCGCCACGTCGGCTTCAGCCCGTCCCAGAAGCTCTTTCCTTCGTCTCCCATTAAACGCACCTCCGTGTTTTCCTGAAACGGAGATGCAGAAACGGAAGTAATCTCGGTTTGGCACCGCCGGGCGTGGTCGTTTTATATCGGCGGAAAGCGAAATTCCATCCATGGGCACGCTCCTGCGGATAGTGCGCTCGTGGCGGCCGGGCGCGAGTCCGGAGTACCGCGGGTTCCGCTGCGCGAACTGCCAGCGCCAGATGCACAAGGCCTGGTACCACTGGCTGGCCGCGTCAGGCTACAGGACGCCCGTGCACTTCTGCGCCGCGTGCGAGCGCAAGTTCCGCGCCGGGAAAATAGAAACCGCCAAGCATGAAGTGAAAATAAATCGGAAAACTTTCGGCTTTAAATTTCCGGAGAGCATTTCTAAAAAACTGCGCGCGGCGTCGGCGAGATGGGACACGACGGCGAAACCGAAGTACATGACGTTCACGTGCGACGAGTGCGGACGCCGCATGCGCAAGGCGTGGCACGTGTGGTTCAACGACCGCGGCACGCTCGTCGAGGCGCACTTCTGCAAGGAAGACGGCCGCATGATGGGGTTGGACGAAGCCTAGGATTTGCCTTCGAACTTCTTCTTCAGATCCCCGAAGCACGGCCCGCAGACGATCATGATGTTGCATCTGCGGTCATGGAACGGCCGCAGCCGCTTGTCCGAGTACAGCCGCTTGAACTCCACGGCACGCATGCCTTCCGTATTCACATTCGGGACGTACCTGTACGTTATCGGCCGATGCTTGACGTACATCTCGTCCGGCCAGAACTTCTTGCCGCAGCAGTCGCACTTCATCCTCACGGACTTCTCGGGCTTCTTCTTCGCCGGTTTGCGGATGTTGCGCTTGTACCTGATAGGCCCTTGGTTACGCTTCTGCTCCATTGGGAATCATCCTTTCTTCTTCCTCGCCGCGATAGCCGCCCTGCGCTCCTCGCGCTTCTGCTCCTCGTCGAACTCGCGCAGCTCCTCGGCCTCGGACTGCTTCGCCGCTTCCAGCTCGTCCTGCGTCATCTGCTGGTACTTGACGATGAATATGTCCTTGAACAGCTCGGGCTGCTCCGTGGATATCTTCTGGCTCTTCTCCAGGTGCAGCACAGGTATCAGATGGCTGATGATCTGCTCGCGGTCCCACTGTTCCACGATGTCGCGGAAGTTCAGCTTCCCGTCAGGCCCGACCTTGCCCGAGGCCTTCATGCGCTCCTCTATCTCGCCCATCACCTTCTCTATCCGGCGCATCGTATCCTCCTCGTCCTTCAGCTCGTCGCGCAGGCGGCTGCGTATGCGCTGCACGCGCTCGACCTTCTTCTCGCGCACGTCCAGCGCGCGCTTCAGCGCCACGATCAGCTCGTCGAGCGTGACCTGGCGCTTCGGTATCCGCTTTATCGGCACGCCGAGCTTGATGAGGTTCGGGTCGATACCCAGCTCGGGCAGGATTTTTTCCTTGGCGAGCGCCTCCTCGACGGCGCTCTTCTCCTCGAAAATGGAAAGGTAGTCGGACTTCAGGCGCAGGAGGATGGCTGCAACAAAGACGATCTTCGCAGGTATGCGGAAGTCGAGCTCCTCCGCCCCGCGTATGAAACGCAGGAAGCCGGCCGTGAGCTTGACGAGGTCGACGTTCCACGGGTCGATGTTCTCCAGGCTGACCACCTGGTAGAGTATCTCCTCCCAGTTCTCCTTCTCGAGGACCATCTTCAGCAGGCTTTCCTCTTCGACCAATCCAGCTCACTTCTTCGGCAGCTCGACGCCCAGTATCTTCGACTCGCCGCGGTCCATGGTGATGCCGTATACGCGGTCGCCGTACTTGATCGTCTGGTCGTTGTGCGTTATCATTATGAACTGCTCGTCGCGCGACAGCGCCTTTATCAGCTCGGCTATCGTCTGGCTGTTCTCCTTGTCCAGCGCCGCATCGACCTCGTCCAGGACATAGAAAGGCGCGGCGCGGTACTTCTGTATGGCGAAGATGAACGCCAGCGCCGTCAGCGACTTCTCGCCGCCCGACATGAGGTCGAGGTTTATCATGCGCTTGCCCGCAGGGTTCGCGCGGATCAGGAGGCCGGACTCGAGGTTCGCGGCGTCCTCCAGCTCGAGCGACGCCTGGCCGCCGGTCATCTTCGTGAAGACGTAGGCGAAGTGCTGGCTGATTATCTTCAGGCAGCGGTAGAACGTCTCCATCCTGCGCGACTCGATCTCGTCTATCATTCCCAGGACGGCCTTCTTCTCCTCCAGTATCTTCTCGTACTTGACTTTGTACTCGTCGAACTGCGACTTGAAGAGCTCGTACTCCTCGATCGCGCGCATGTTGACAAGCCCGATGGCCTGCAGCTCGTCCGACGCCTTCTTCACGAACCGCTGCAGCGACGCGACCGTGTCGTTGACGTACTCCATCGGCCCGTACTGGCTCAGCTCAACGCGCGCGTTCGCCATGTCCGCCTCGGCCTTGGCGCGTGCTATGCTCACTGCGTTGAGCTCGGTCTGCACCTTGACCTTGCGCTCGTATGCCTGCCTGCGCTTGCTGCGGAGGTCGTCCAGCTCCTTCTCGGAGCTGACGCGCAGCTTCTCCATGTCCACGCTCTCCTTCGCGGCCTCGGGCGCGCCGTACTTCCTCAGTTCCTTCTCGATGTCCACGAGGTCCAGCCCGAGCAGCTTCACTTCCTCCTCGAGCTCGCGCCTGCGCTTCCTGTGCCGCTCGATGTCGTCCGACGTGGACTGCGCTACGGCCTTCGGGTGCGTGCGGATGTAGTAGCCGCCCGTCATCGCGCCCGACGCTTCCGCGAGGTCGCCGTCGAGCGTGACCATGCGCTGGCGGCCGATGCCCACGGCCTTCGCCACGTCCAGGCTGTCGACGACGATGGTGCGTCCGAACACGAACTCGATAGCGCGCATCATCGCGGTGTCGTACTTGATAAGAGTGGATGCGACGCCGTGCACGCCGTCCTTGCCCGTGCCCGGCACGTCCGTGAGCATGCTCGGCCTGATCTTGTTCAGCGGGATGAACGTCGCGCGCCCAAGGCGCTCGCGCTTCAGGTACTCGATGCAGTAGCTTGCGACGTCGTCAGACTCGACGACGATGTCGTACATGTGCCTGGCTGCCGCGACCTCGATGGCTATGGTGTACTTTTCGGGCACGCGGATGAGGTCCGCCACGGTGCCGTAGACGCCGCGCAGCTTCTGCCGCAGCACCGCCTGCACCGGCCTCGGCACCTCGCCCGAGCCCTCGAACGACTCGAGCTTGCGCGTCTCGAACGACTCCAGGCGCTCGACGAGCGAGTTGATGGTGCCGATCTCGTGCTGCTTCGAATCGACGGTGTTCCTCGCCACGAGCAGCCGCGAGCGCAGCTCGGATATGCGCTGCTCCTCTCCCATTCGTTTGGACATGTCGATGAGCTTGTCGGCCATGTCGCGCATCGCGCCCTCGCGCTTCTCCAGCTCGCCTTCGACGCCCTCGATCGCGGCGTCCGCCTGCTCCGCCTGCTGCCTCCGCTTCTCCAGCTCCTCGTCCATCTTCGCCATGTCCGCATCGAGCGTCGTTACCGTCTTGTGCGCCAGCGACGCGCGCAGCATGAGCATCTCCTTCTGCAGAGACTGGTAGCGCACGGCAGCGTTGCGCTCGTTCTCCAGCCGCTTGAAGCGCTCGTAGCGCTCCGTTATAAGTATCTCGGCCTCCCGCAGCCTCTGGTCCACGACCTCCAGGTCCTTGCCGGCCTTCGCCTTCTTGTCGTTATAATCGGCTATGCCCGAGATATCATCAATAATGCCGCGGCGCTCGACCGGGTTCATCTCGATTATCTGCATGATGTCTCCCTGCATCACGATGTTGTGGCCGTCCGGCTGGATGCGCGCGCCCGACAGCAGCTCGAGCACGCGCTGGCGCGTGGTGGTGCGGCCGTTCAGCTTGTAGATGGACACGCCCTTGGCGTTCACCTTGCGCGTCACGGATATCTCGGCGTCGTCGTACTCGAACGGCTTCGCGCGGCCGTCGGCGGGCGTGTTGTCCAGGTAAAGCGTGACGGCGGCCATCTTCGCGCCCGCCCTTCCCTCGCCGCCGTGGAAGATGAGCTCGTGCAGCCTGTCAGCGCGCATGCTCTTCGCCGACGTGCGGCCCAGGACGAAGCAGATGGCGTCTACAATATTGGATTTTCCAACGCCGTTCGGCCCGCAGAAGATGTTGAACCCGCGCAGCAGCGGCACGCTCACGCGCTTGTTGAAGCTCTTGAACCCCTGCATGGTCACGCGCGTGATCATCGTCTTGGACTTCTCCCTGCCCGCCGCCGCTTCCTTCTGCGCCTCGACAATACCTTCCGCCATAATTACTCACTTCGCCTTCGGGCTGGCCTTCAGGTCGCTCTCGATCTTGGTCCGCGACAGCTCCTTCTGCGTCAGCTCGTCAAGCACATCCTCGTACGTGCAGCCGCGGCACCCCGCGATGGTCTTGAGCCTGAGCCTGATCCTGTTCGAGACCTGTATCGTGGTCTTCGCGTCGTAGTCCACGCCCACCAAGAGCACCTTCGATAATCCCTTATTGGTCGCCCGCCTGTATAAACTTCGGGCGGGTTCCAAAGCCTTATATAAGATATATAATTTGTACTTTTTATATATACCTTCCATGGGCACGGAAGGAAAGTATTAAGCCGTCCGGCAAGAATATTCCTCTATGGTAGGAGTATTCGAGGCCGTCCTCCTCGGCGCGCTGCAGGGCGTGACGGAGTGGCTGCCCATATCGAGCTCGGGCCACCTCGCGCTCGCGCAGATGCTGCTCGGGATGCAGGTGCCGCTGCTGTTCGACGTGCTGCTGCACGCGGGCACGCTGCTGGCCGTGCTGGCGTTCTTCCGGAAGGACGCGTGGAAGATGCTGTCCGCGGCGCTCCGGCTGGACTTCCGCTCCGAATACGGCAGGCTTGCCGTGATGGTCGCAATAGGCACGGCCCCGGTCGCGCTGGCAGGATTCCTGCTGCACGACGCGATAGGCGCGCTGTTCGGAAGCCCGTTCGCCATCGGCGTGTCGATGCTGCTGATGGGCGCGCTGCTGTACGCCACTAGGCTCTTCCGGCCGGCCGAGGGCCGCGGCGTCGGCGTCAAGGATGCACTGTACATCGGCGCGGCGCAGGCGCTGTCGCTGGTGCCCGGCATCTCCAGGAGCGGCTCGACGATCGCGGCGGGGCTGTCGCGCCACATCGACAGGCAGAAGGCGCTGCTGTTCTCGTTCATGCTTTCGATACCGGCCGTCGTGGGCGCGAACGCCTTCGAGCTGTACAACGCCGGGGCTGCCGGCCTTGACGCGATAGGCCTCGAAGGCGTGGCTGCGGTAGCGGTCGCCGCCGTTGTCGGCTACGCAGCGATACTCCTGCTGAAGAAGGTGTTCGACTCCGGCAGGCTGCACATGTTCGCATACTACTGCTGGGCCGTCGGCGCGGCCGTGATCGCGTATTCGCTGTTCCTCTGAACACAGTCTGGAACAAAAGTAAAAAGAAAAGCAAAGAACATCAAACGCGCTGCAGGGAAGTCGGCCTATCTCCTTCGTCTCCTTGGAGCGGCCTTCCTGCCGCATGCAATCTTCGCCGCAAGCACCGGTATCACGATCGTCAGGCCGTAGCCTATGTACTGGCTCGTGCTCATGAAATAGCTCCAGCCAATCTCGCTGGCGAATCCGTAGACCATGATCGGCACGTCCAGCACGAACATCACGGCTGCGAACACGACTCCGAGGCAAAGGCCCTCGCATACCGGCGAGCCGACCTTGTGCTCCCTGAAATAGTGTTTGGCCACTATGAACACCAGCGCTGCAACGAGCACCAGCGACGCGTATTCCAGCATCGCCGGCGGCACGTAGAACATCAGCGCCGACGCGAACGTGAATATCAGCGCGTACAGCACTATACCGGACTTAACGGCCTTCCGCAAGTCCGGGCACTTGTCGCACATCATACTACTGACTTCGCTTCCGTGGGTAATAAAAGCGCGCCGGCTGTCGCGCCATGGAATCTTTATCCAAGGAGACCGAAAATAATATCATGAAGGCCATGCGCGGCAGGTTCATAGGCAAGGCCGCGGTGGTCACGGGATCGTCGCGCGGGATAGGCAAGGCTATCGCGTTCAGGCTCGCGTCCGAGGGCGCTTCTGTGATTGTGAACGGCCGCAAGCCGGCTGACGCCGAAGCGGCGGCGAAGGAGATAAACCTCGCAAGGCTCGGCGGGAGCGCCGTTGCGGTGGCGGGCGACGTGAGCAGGGCGGCGGACGCGCAGTCGCTGGTCGCCGCGGCTGTGAAGCACTTCGGCCGGCTGGACGTCTTCGTGAACAACGCCGGGATATTCGAGATGAAGCCGTTCCTGCAGCTTGACGAGGCGTCGTTAGACCGCATGCTCGCCGTGGACCTGAAGGGCGTGTTCCTATGCTCGCAGGCGGCTGCGAAGCAGATGATTGCGCAGAAGACAGGTGGCTGCATCGTGAACATATCCTCGATCGCGGGCCTGATGGCAACGGCAAACTCGGCGCACTATGGCGCTGCGAAGGCCGCCGTACTGTCGCTGACGAAGACCATGGCAGCGGAGCTCGCGCCGCACAGGATACGCGTGAACGCGGTCGCGCCCGGCGTGATCGACACGGACATGGTCGCCGGCATAATCAATGACCCGTCGTTCAAGCAGATGCTGGCAGCGAAGGCGCCGTTCGGCATAGGACGGCCGGAGGACATCGCGAACGCCGTGGCATACATCGCATCGGAGGACGCGCGTTACGTAACGGGCGAGACGCTAGTGGTGGACGGCGGGTGGAGCGTTTTCTAGCGTTTACATCATTGTCAGCAGCCGCATCGTCACCGCGGCGGACATGGGTATCACGAGGTTGTCGTTGATCTTCAGCGGCAGCGCTTCGACCACGGCCACGACTATCGCGGTGGCGAACGCTATCGAAGTCGGCACTATGAACATCGTGGCGAAAAGCGAAACTGCGAAGAACGCGAGCGTGCCCTCGACCGTCTTGCGCGGGTTCAGCGGGTTGGGCGTGCGTCCGACCGTCTTGCCCACGAAGCTCGCGGAGCTGTCCCCGAACGCGAGTATCAGTATGGCGGCGTATGCGGTCAGCGCGTCGAAGAGCGTCAGCACGGCCAGGCACGACAGCAGCCAGTACGTGCCGGCCTCGTAGTGCGACGACTTGCTGAAGGTGGGCGTATGCTTGAGTATGTGGCTCTTGGAGAAGATCGTCTCTATGCCGAGGCGCTCCATGACGAACCCGCTGAAGAACGCGACGAAGAGTATCGAGACGAACGCTATCACGTAGCTGAACGAAAGCACATGGTACAGCCCGGCCATGACGATGAGCACGCCGCCGGCCGAATGGTAAAAGTTGCGGCCGAAGTAGTTGAAGCTGTCCGGCCGCGACTCCTGGATGAACAGCGCGAGCACCAATACAACCAGCCCGTATACGGACCAGCTGGCGACAGTGAACACGTCCAGCACGCCGAGCGCGTACGCGACAAGGATGGCCACGACGGTGAAGTACGCGGGCGCGAAGAAGACCACCCAGTCCTTCAGCGTCTTCTCCGGATGCGCCATGAACGGGTTGCGGAACGTGTCTCGCACGGCCTTGCCTATGTTGGCGGCGGCGGCATCGCGCGACGCCTTGTCAGGAAAGTAAGCCTTCTGTCTCGGCGGCTGCTCGTCCGGAGAAGGCGACATAAAGATTAGATGTCAGCGATTGTTATTAAGCTTTGGCAGGAAAATACGTTGCAACTGCGGCCTAGACGGGCAAATTCCCCGCCGCGTCCTCGTCCGCGCACGCAGCGACGATCTCACCGAAGTACACCGTGTGCAGGTCGCCCTTCGGATAGAAGCGCTTCTTCACGTCGTCCGGCACGGCCATCATGCTGTCATCGACCTTCGTCTTCCAGATGACCTTGCACTCGTAATGCACGCAGCACTCTGCGATTATCGGCGCCTTAACCTTTTCGCCCGCGAGCTTGGTCAGATGCTTATCCTTGAACTTGTCCACATCGCGGCCGGAAACGGCTCCGCAATACGCCACCGCGGCTTCCATGCCCTTGCGCGGCACGTTGACGGTGAACTCGCCAGTGCGCTCCAGCAGCGCGTGCGTGTGCCTCGACGGCCGCACCGCGACCATGAACACCGGCCTGCCCCACAGCACGCCTATCGCGCCCCAGCCGATCGTCATGACATTTGCATCGTTCGCGTCGCCTGACACGAGCAGGCATCCGAGCCGCTCAAGCGCGCGGGACGTCTCGGCCGCGAAGGCTGTCGGAGGAATTTTCATCTTCTTGGTATCAGTTACAGTCGGCATGATTTGCACCCAAACAGATAATATGATTTGCTCGCTTTATGTTTTTAGGGTTTCTTATCGGTATCGCGGCCATGAACTTTTCAAAATTGTCAAAGCCGTTTATATCGAACCTCCAACAAACTTCTTTTTTATTCACTCTTTTGTCGAAAAACTCACACTTGTAGACAGTTGATTTTATTCCAAATGAATCCTCCAGCAAGAATTTCAAGTATCTAATAATTTTTTCATGTTTGAGGCCGATGGTCAGTCTTGGATATTTTTTCCTGTTTAATTTCACACATCCGTCCGTGTCGAACACACCGGCAATCAAATTCGATAGTAGCCGCTTGTTTTTAGAAAATCTTCGAATGACAGCTAAACTCATTTTGTCCTTTGGCCCTATCGGCAATCCGAGCTTTTTCGATTTGAATTTTACAAGGTTCTTTGAATAGATTCTCACGTAGCACGTGTTCTGGAAATTCCTCAGTTTCATTTTATCGAATCCGTACAGGCTTTCCAAATATGGGATGATTACGTTTTTGAAATACGGGCGTTCGTTCCTGTTGTCGCCGTAGTATATCACGTAATGCGAGTTCCGACAAACGACCATCGTCCCGTCTCCGATGTGTACGCCAGTCTCGTACGCTAGTTTCGGGTCGTTCATGCCCGGAATTTGTATAGGCCTTGGCGCTCTCATATTTGTTTTCTGACTCCCTTTAGAAAGCGTGTTTCGAGAGCACGGTTCCAATGAGTAGTACTAGCAAAATAGTGGGTCCAGGGGGATTCGAACCCCCGACCAATTCACCGGAGTTTAAGCTCCTCTGATGTCTCCAGCTCCTGGTTAAGAGTCAGCTGCTCTACCATGCTGAGCTTTGTTCACAACGTTCTGTTGTTATGAACCCTCATTGGACCCGTTAGTATAACCTTCAATACCTCAATATGTTCCTCTTCTAATATTATTAAACCTTTCAGCTTATGTAGCTTTTTGGCCGCGAAAACGATGTTCTTTCCAGGGACGAGGACTATCACTCGGCCACGTCCACGACGTTCCCGCCGGCCTGCTTCACCAGGTTCGCAGTCCGTATCTTCAGCGTCGCGTACGCGCTGCCCGCGCTGGCGTGCATCCACTCCTTCGCGAGCACGCTGCGGTCGACGTACTTGGGCACTGCGTCGCATCCGAGCGGACTGACGCCGCCGACTTCGGTGCCCGTGTGACGAAGCACCTCGTCGGGCTTGGCGATGCGCACCTCCTTGCCCACGATGCGCTTCAGCTTCTTCGCGTCCACGCGGCGGTCGCCTGCGATGACGACCATGTGGGCGCTGCCGTCCTTCGCTACGAAAAGTATGGACTTCGCAATGTCGGCAGCAGTCACGCCGAGCGACGCGTACGCGTCCGCGGTGGTGGCGCCGCGCACGTCGTGCCAGATGACTTTCGCGTCTATGCCGAGACCGTCGACTATGGACTGCGTGCGCGCCACGCGCCGCTTGTCCGTCTCGGACGCGTGCTCGCCGCTTTCGACGATAGACATAACACTAGATTACTCACGGAAGGAATAAAAATGAAATGGGCACGGCGGGATTCGGACCCGCGACCAACTGGTTGCTCCCTCTGGCATCAGCGCTTTCAAGCCATTGCTAAAAGCTTCAGCCTTGCGTCAGCTGCTTTTGGCTTAGTTCATCTACCATGCTGAGCTACATGCCCGTTTTGACCTTTTATAATATTCTGATACTTTATTTAAATTCCTCGAGAATTAGTTACAATTTTCCAGGCGAACTTCCCGAGCCAGCCTACTGCGCTTTCGCGAATTTTCCCTTGCGCGCGTGAGGCTTGGTGCGGCGTATGCCCGTCTGCTGCTTGCGTTCGCGGCGGACGTTACGTGCGAGCCACTTGAAGCTGCGCAGCTTCTTCGTCTCGCCGAAGCCGCACGCGGCGCAGCGCTTCTTCTTCATGTGGTAGGCTACGCGCCCGCATCTGCGGCAGCGCGTGTGCTTCACGCCTATCTTCTTTCCGAACGAAGGCGTCCCTTTCGTCATCTTCCTTGCCTCGCGATGTATCGCCCGCTTATTCTAATTTGCCCGCATGCTGTATTAATCCTGTTGTCCTATTGCTGCGTCAAGGTTTTAATACGTCCGCACGCAGGATCAGCATGTCTAGACTTTCACAGGAGAAGCGTAGACGATCGTGTCGCCGCGCACCAACACCGTGCCCAGGCGCACCTTGTTCCCGTCCTTGAATACCTCGGCCTCGTCGAGCCACAGGTTCAGGTGCAGGTCAAGCGCCTTCAGCACTCCCGTTATCTCCTCGCCGTTCTTCAGCTTTGCGAGAATCTTCTCGCCCTTCGCACGGTCGAGCGCGTCGATTGGTCTGTCAGTCATATTTTGTTTCACCCTCTCAAATCAAACAATCCGTTCGTTGTAAGAACATTAAAATTTGAAAGTATTTATATGCAAACGGCCGTAAAGCTTTGATAACGGGTTCGTAACGACATCGCAGAGGATGAATTCAATGCCGGTTTGGCACGGAGACAAAGGCAAGCGCAAGACGGGCGGGGCGATGACCCAGTCCCGCAAGAAGCGCAAGTTCGAGCTGGGCAGCAACCCGATGATGACCAAGCTCGGGCCCGAGAAGAAGCACTTCTCGAAGACGAAGGGCGGCCGCGTGAAGATGCGCGCGCTGTCCGCGGAGTACGCCAACGTCTACGACCCGTCGAGCAAGGCGACGAAGCGCGTGAAGATAACCGACATCATCGAGAACCCCGCGAGCCCGCACTTCGTGCGACGTGGGATCATAACGAAAGGCACCACGGTCGAGACCGAGCTCGGCCTCGCGCGCATAAGCAGCAGGCCGTCGCAGACAGGCACGGTGAACGCCGTGCTCGTGAAGGGCAAGTAGCCTCCGCGGCGTGCCCCGAGTTTTAAATCCTCGCGGCCGTAATTCTTTTCATGATAGACACGCACTGCCACCTCGAGCAGAAGGCATACGACGCGGACCGCGAGGCCGTGATAGCCGAGTGCAAGCGAAAGCTGACGGCAGTTATCACGTGCGCCGCCAAGCCGAGCGACTATGTGGCGACGTTGGAGTTCGTAAAGAAGCACAGAGGCTTCATCTTCGCGGTTCTCGGAATCCATCCAGAATATGTTGAAGACTACTCTGACGCGGAAGTGGAATTCGCGATGAAAGAGATAGAGCGCAACCGTCAGGGCATCGTGGGTGTCGGCGAGACAGGGCTCGATTATTCTTACATAAAATCCGCAGCAGGCCGCGAGCGGCAGAAGCATATGTTCGCGAAGTTCGTGAGGCTCGCGAAGAAGCTCGAACTGCCCGTGGTCGTGCACATACGCAACGGCGAGGACAAGGACGAGGCGGACGCGTTCGCCGATGCCTTTGAGATTCTCGAACGCGAAGGCGGGAAGCGAGTGCAACTGCACATGTTCGGCGCGCGCAAGCTCCTGGAGCGCGCGCTGGCTAACGGATGGTACGTGTCCGCGAACGCCATCATCCTCCGCAGCAAGAGCTACGGCAAGGTCGTGCGCGACACGCCGCTGGAACGGCTGATGCTGGAGACGGACGCGCCGTGGCTGCACCCGGACGGCGACGCCGCGCAGCGGAACGACCCGACGGGCGTGCGCGCCGTGGCGGAGCGCGTCGCCGAGATAAAGGATGCGAAGCTCGAGGACGTTGACAAGGCAACGACGCGGAACGCGACCGAGTTCTACGGGCTGAAGCTTCGCTAATCCGGTTCGCTTTTATCCGCAGGACTGCAAGATATTAGCAGTAAACGTTAACGAGGTGTTTGATTTGGGCCTGTTCGGATCTAGCAAGAAGAAGGCGTTCGGCGGATACAGCATATCCTTCGCCGGCGCGGACGTCACGCTCGAGAAGCTTTTCGGAAGCAAGCCGATAGCGCCGAGCGAGATGACGAAGAAGCTGTGGAAGTACGTCAAGGCGCACAAGCTCGGGAAGAAGAGATAGACTGATTTAGTTTAGGAATTTTTTTATTTGCCTTTGTTATTTTCCGGGTTCAGCATTACCCTACGATTTCTTCATGCGCCTTCTTGATGTTCTTCAGAATCTCCTCGTCGCGGATTCTATCTAGGTCGGCTTTGGTCTTTACTTCGTCCGTAACGGCCTTCTCGAGGTTCAGAAACATGGGCATCAGCCTTCTCTGGAGCTCTTCCTTCATCTCGTCGTCCACCTTGGCAAAGTCGGTCCTAGTGCCGTGGGCTGTCATGTCGATGAATTTCCCTTCGTACGGCGCTATCGGATGGCGGTAGAGCGCAGTGATTAGGTTACCGTCGAGGAACAGCGGCCTGATGTACCCTTTGTACTTTCTTGTGCCTTCTGGCGCAGACCATTTCCCGCCGATTTCCACGGGTTCTGAATCGACGAACCTTTCCAGCACGGCGACGTAATGGTCCATGACCTTGAAGTTGTGGAACTTCAACGATAACAGCTCTCTTTTCATGTCAACCTCCGTCATTTCTAGTTTCGAATCCGAATCGGCGCCGTCATTTATGAACTTCTCCGTCTCGCTGTTGAGAAAGATGGAATATCCGGACGATAGGTCGCTCAGTTCGAAATCCTCGTTGTAAAGTCCCTGCTCTATCGTAAGCGACACCTCGTCCACGTCCATCGCCTCCGCAAGCTCGGAGAGGTCGTGTCCGGTTTCTGCGTCCGAAAGCATGAAACGGTTCGAGATCTCCTCTTTCGTCAGGAACCGCACGCCTAGGCCGAGCGCGCCAAGGATGGGCTTTATGACATAGTCCGGTGTGTTCCCGTTCGCGGGCGCCGAGACGAACTTTCTTAGCGATCCTTTCGATGCCGTTCCCATGCCCACGTACATGTATTCCGGGAAAATGTCCTTGTAGCCGGTCTTTTCAAGGAAGTGGCGGAGCACCATCTTGTTACAGAATATGCTTTCTATCCTCGGGTCGTTGACTACATTGAATTTCGCATCCACGAAGTCGAAGTTTGGAGACCCGCCCCAGTGGTAATATACGCCGATTTCATCGGCTCCCACGTCGATGTCTTTTGGCTTCCTGTTAAGGTTCGGCCTAGCTGCGCGGAGGATGAACTTATCGTCGCCTTTTCTTTTCATTTCTTCGCAAAATATCATGTCTATTTTTTCGCCTTCGCTCCTTAGCTCCTGCGCTGCCCTGTGGAGGAAGTGCTGCTCTATTCTGTAAGGCTTTCTGAATTCGGGCCGCATCTCCCTATCTGCCATGGTCCTCCTATCCGAATTGATTGCGTCCCCTACCCAGTCGGTTATCGGGTCGTACAACCCGAACCTGTCGGTAAAGCTGTTTTCGCGTGGGAATGTCGACAGGCATTGGTAGCTGAACCTGCCGCAGTATACTATCTTTCCGCCTTCAGCCATGCCGTTGAGCGTGCTTACGAACTTCTTGACGTCGTCGATGTTCCCATACGCGTGCTGTATGACCGTCAGCCCCCCGCCAGAAGTACCGTGCATGTCTATTATCTTGAGTTCGCCCTGCGGCGTCCTGATGACGTCAGGCGCATAGAAATTCCCCATAGTATCAACAAAAGACAGATGGTTCGATAGAAATTAATGCGTTACTAAGGCCGCCGCTGACTGAAACCCCTAGCTTATCTTGTACCTCAGGAACGCCGCTATGCCGCCGAGCTCCTTGAACTGGCCGCCCTCGGGCGTCTCCATGGAGATAATCTCGACCTTCGCGCCCATCTTCTCAGCCTGCTCTATGAGCACGTCCATAAGGTCTATATTCTCGTCGCTCGGCTTCGCCTTCCCGCCGCACTTGCCGCAGGCCAGCTCCTTGCTGGCGTCGAGCACGCTGCGCTTCACGTCCTTCGTCTCCTCGCTGCCGCACTGGCAGCTGAGCCTGACGCGCACGTAGTCGAATCCTTCGGAGATGAGGAGCGTGTCGACCGCGCCCGCATCGATCGCATGCTTCACTTCGTTCAGCCCGTACGTGACGTTGCCGTTCTTCTCGAGCTCGCCGAGGAACTTGCTGACCACCGCCTTCTCGCGCGCGATCACGGAATCCTTCAGCAGGTCCTCCGCGCGCTCCACGAGCTCGCGCAGCCCGAACTCGCCCGTGTAGCCCGTGTCCTTCACGCCGAGCAGCTTGTTCGCGATCATATAGTTCAGGTACTTGCCCTTGGCGAACTTCTCCTTCACCGGCCCGGGCCCGCCGATGACCAGACCCTTCAGCTCGTGCTTCAGCAGCAGCTCGTTCGCGACGTCGCCGATCTCGTTCATGAAATCGTTTATCGCGTCCTCCCTCAATCTGTCATATCGTCCTTGCGACATTCCTCCTTTCACGGTCTTGCTCGGGACCGTTGAATCCAAGTTCTTCAGCGTCTTGATGCTCTTGCCGCTCAGCAGCCCGATGCTCGCCTCGCGCGCGTCCAGCACTATAAGCGCGTAGACGTCGTGCTCGACCACCATGGCCCTCAACGGCTCGAGCACGAACGTCTGGTCGCACCAGTAAAGCTTCGTCCTGATCGGCTCGACCAGGTCTGTGTACGGGAACAGCTCTATCTTCGGCTTGCCATCATCCTCGGATACGTTGCCGGCGAAGATGACGAGCCCGTTCGGCGGCGTCCTGTCGTACTTCTTCAAGTACTGTATAATCTTCTCGAGCGCGTCGGTGACGTTCTTGCGCGTGGCCTTGCTCTTGATGTTCGAAGACGTGCCCTGCTCGTCCTTGAGCTGGCCTATGACGTCGGTGATGCTGTAGCCCGCGGGGATGTACACGCTCACGAGCTCGGTATGGCGGCCGCGCATGGCGCTGAGCTCGTCGATGAGCTTCTTCAGCTTGTACTTGTTCTTCTCGTCGCCTACCTTCGCTTCCGCAGCCTCGGCCTTCGTCATGTTCGGCTTCTGCGCCCCGCTCTCTTCGCCGTTAGACATCACAATCGCGCTTCGATAATTCTCATACAGGCTTTGAAATAATTAAGTTAGATGAAAAATCCGCGGCACGGCTTGCGCTGCGGCCGCGTCCGGCGTCACGCCTTCTTTTTCTTCGCCGGCTTCGCTGCGTGTTTCTGCGCTTGCTTCGGTTCTGGTTTCGCTTGCGGCTTCTGTGGCTGCGCCTTCGGGTCGCACTTGATTAGCTCCGGCCTCGGCTCGATCTTCCCGCCGAGGTTGTGCATCGCCTTCATGTCGCGCTCGAACGCCTTCAGCTCCTTCGGGACCTCCATGTTCACAGGGTCGCGCAGCGACAGTCCGCTCTCCTTCTTCATGTTCCAGACGACCGAGTTGAAGTCCTTCACCGGCTTCGTGAGCTCGAGCTGCTTCTTGTCCGGCTTATCCACCTCGGGCCACGCCTGGCCGTGCAGGCTCTCCGACTTGGCCTTGGCGTACAGCTGCGTCCACACGCGCTCCGTGACGAAAGGCACGGGCGGCGCCATGAGCAGCAGCAGCGTGCGCAGGCACTCGTGCAGCGTGTACCACGCAGCCTTCGCCGCCAGCAGCGTCTTCTCGTCCGGCTTCACGGGCTTGGACTGCGCGGACTTGCCCTTGTCCGCGAGCGTGGCTCCGCCCTGCATCACGTACGCGCGCGGCTTGACCATCTCGAGGTAGTGCGCGGCAAAAGTGTCCCATGTAAAGTCGCGTATGGCAGTCACGGCCGCGTTGAACTCGTACGCGTCGTACTTCTCCTTGGCGAAGCGGACGAGGTTCGCGAGCTCGGCCAGTATCCAGCGGTCCGCCGCCTCGAGCTTCAGTTTCTTCGCGTCCTGCGGCTGCACTTGCGGGAACATGGAGATGAAGCGCGCGATGTTCCAGAACTTCGTGAGGAACTTGGACGTGCCCTCGATGCGCTCGAACGAGCAACGGACATCGCCTCGGCTGATGTCGCCCTCCAGGCATACCCACACGCGGAACGCGTCAGCGCCGAAGCGCTTCAGCATCTCCTGCGGGTCGATCACGTTGCCGAGGCTCTTCGACATCTTCTCGCCCTTGTCGTCCACGACGTGCATGTGTATCCAGCAGTTCTCGAAAGCCTGCTGCCTGTCAAGGAGCCATGCCTTCAGCATCGAAAAGTACAGCCACGTGCGCACGATCTCCTTGCCCTGGGGCCGCAACGTGCAGGGCATGCTCTTCTTCCAGAACGACTTGTCCCACATGTAGCCGAGGATGTAATAGTCGCTGCTGGACGAGTCGAACCACGTGTCGAACGTGCGAGTGTCTCCGATGAACTTGCTTTTGCCGCACTTCGGACAGCGCTTGACGGGCGACGACTGCTTCCACGGCTGGTAGTACTTGCCAGGCGGCGGCACGACGGACGTCTTGCACGACGCGCAGTGCCACAGCGGCACCTCCGTGCCGTAATAGCGCCTGCGCGAGATGACCCAGTCGATGTTGATGCTGTTTATCCAGTCGATCAGGATCTGCCGGCTCTCCGGCGCGTAGAAGCGCATGGCGTTCGCCATCTTCAGCATGTCGTCCTTAGACTCGACCTGCTTGAGGTACAGTTCCTTCATCGACACGAACTCGATCGGGTTCTTGGAGCGCCAGCACACTGGCTGGCTCTGCGTCACAGGCTCCTCCTTCACGAGCAGCTGCTGCGCGCGCAGATCCTCGATGACCGCCTTGCGCGCCTCGGTCACGAGCATGCCCTTGTACTTGCCCGCGGCGCGCGTCATCCTTCCCTGGGTGTCGATCGCGAACGTTGGCGTCATGTCGAGCTCGCGCAGCACGCGCACGTCCCCATAGTCGCCGAAGCTGCATATCATCACAAGACCTGTGCCGAAATCGGGCTTGGCATAAGGATGCGGCATTATCGGCACCTCGTTGCCGAACATCGGCACTATTGCCGTGCGTCCGTTCATGTGAGTGTAGCGCGTGTCCTCCGGGTTGTAGAGTATGAGCTTGCACGCGGGCAGCAGCTCGGGCCGCGTCGTCGCGATGGTCACGAACTCGCCCATGTCCGTGGCCGTCTCCTTCACGTAGAACTTCACATGGTTCAGCATCGTCTGCTTCGTAACGTATTCGACCTCCGCATCGGAGATGGTCGTGCCGCACACGGGGCAGTAGTTAGTCGGCTTGACGTCCTCGTACACGAGGCCCTTATGCCACAGGCGGATGAAAGTCTCCTGCGTCATGCGCCTGTACTCGCGGTCGTCCGTGTCGTAACGGCCGCCCAGTTCGTATGCCACTTTCCAGTTGTTGAAGCTGATGCCCAGCCGCTTGAAGCTCTCGATCGAGGCGTCGCCGCTCTTCGCTATCAGTTCCTTGCACTTGGCGATGAACGTCTCGCGGGGCGTGGTCGCGATGCTGATGCCGAAGACCTTCTCGGCCTGGATCTCGATGGGCAGCCCGTTCTTGTCCAGACCCAGCGGGAACAGGACGTTAAAGCCGGCCATGCGGCGGTAGCGCGCGATGATGTCCATTATCACATAAGTGAAAGCGTGTCCCACATGTACGGGCGTGTTGACGTACGGCGGCGGAGTGTCGATCGCGAACGTGGGCCGCTTGTCCTTCTTGCTGAACGCGAACAGCCGCTTGCGCTGCCAGTCGTCGAAAATCTGCTGCTCGGCCGCCTTGTCCCACTGCTTTTCCTTGATTTTCGGCAGGAATTCCACAAAAATCACGTATTTTTGCTATGTATCCGAAAGCGGTGCCCGGTATTTTGCAGCAGAACCAGGCGCCAAACCACGTATTACATTACTTTATAATCGAAAGTAGATAAACCCGACCAACGCGGAATAGAAAATGTGCCTGCTTACATGACGGACAATGGTATCATATCGACATCGGTGAATCCGTCTTTGTCACCGGCTCCAAAATTATAGTCTACCTCGCCTACTTTCAGATACACATGGTCTCCGAATTTGTCGGGCGCTTGCCTGCGTGCCAGATACGCACCTGTCGAGTTCGGCCGCTTCCTAGGATCGTCCGTCCTCCAACCTAGGCGGTACTCTGCAACCCCGCTTATCGCCTCATAAATGCCATCGGCATCGATGTTGAGACCGAACACCCGTCCGGCTGCGATCGCTATGCCGAGACAGGTCTGTTCTGTCTGCAGATACCTGCCATCGAAAAGTCGCACACCTAGCTCCATGCGACTGAGCTCCTCGCCGACCTCGTTCGGTTCGGGCGGGCTGTCGATGCTGTACTTCGGCATGGTAGCTACTAGAAAGTGGTTAATATTAAAGCTTTCGATTCTAGCCGAACGACCGTCACTTGCTCTCGGTCTTCGACTTCTTCTTGGCCTGCTCTTCCATCTCGTGGAACTGGCAAGTGCCGCAACTTCCGCTGCAACCCATATTTTGCACCTCTTTTTCCTTTCCGCAAAACAGACACGAAACAAAAAAACCGGCAAACCGGATTATCGCACTAGGCAAGACGCCTACTCCTCCTCGTCGGCCTCCTCTTCGTCTACGTCCTCGTCGTCACCGTCTTCGCCCCAAGCCATTTAACCTTTTCACCTCGTATGCCTTGGTCCAATGAATTACTGTTTTCTATGCACGCATTAGCTTATATACGTTGATTCCTCGAAGCGTGAGTTTTTCCGCGAGAAAAATATTTATCCGGCCGCATTAGCGGTCAACGTTTCCTGCATAAAAAATACAGATATGATGAATCGTCATTCTCATCGGGCACAACCCTCGAAAAGCGTTCTATTTCGAACTTTTCTTCCAGCAACGCCCTCAATTCGTCGGACAAATACTCCGACACCCATCTTTTCGTGCCGGGATATTTCTCTTCCTCGCGTACGCCTTCGCGCGTTCCTTCTATCACACACACGCAGAGGACACCAGCCGGCTTCATCATGCGCTTCATGCAATCGATTATCGGTGGCAGTTTTTCTTTCGGCACAAGGTGCAGCGATGTATGAGCCCACACGCCGTCGAACTCTCCTTCAGGAAAAACGATGTCCTCGAAGTCCATACTGCGCGCGTCCAGCCCGCGTTTCCTGCAAATCTCCAGCATCCTGTCGGCGAGATCTATGCCGACAGGGTCGAATCCGCGTCGCTTGAAGTACGTCATGTCCCTGCCGGTCCCACACCCGACGTCCAGTATGCGCCTACCCGCGAGCATGCCTAGAAAATCGTCGAGGCAGGGTTTCAGGTAGCGCGCGATAGCGCTCTCGGTCCTTTCGTAAAATGCGTCAGCATGGACGTTGTAGGTGTTTATGGCGTCCTTCTTGTAGTCCATAGTTAGTTTAAAGGCTGCGAAAGATTAATCCGTTCACGCGCGATAAGATTAGAATCGGAGGCTGATTTTCATGGCTGACAAGATACGTTGCGCGCACATACTAGTGAAGACGGAGGCCGAGGCGAAGCTGCTGCTCGACCAAATCGGAAAAGGTGTGAGCTTCAGCAACCTCGCGGCGGAAAAATCACAATGTCCGTCGGGCAAGCGCGGCGGCGACCTGGGCGTTTTCGGCCGCGGCATGATGGTCCGCGAATTCGAGAAGGCGGCGTTCGCGTTGGAGAAGGGCCAGATGACGCAGGCGCCGGTGAAGACGGAGTTCGGCTGGCACATAATCAAGCGGCTGGAGTGACGGAGCTTCGCGAGGATGGTTGATATGAAAATAAAGATAGGTGAGCATGCGCTTGTCGCGATGGGCGCCGTGGCGCTGGTGCTTGCGGTTGTGTACGTCGTCCTTCCCAGCATGAATCAAGGCGCATCACAGACACAAACTACGACCACTACCACTCTCGTCAGTCCCGACACGGTGCGGGCGGCGCACATACTCGTCGCTACAGAAAACGAAGCGAAGGAAGTGATCCTCAGGCTGGAATCAGGCGATGACTTCGCTGCCATAGCGAGGGAGCTGTCGCTATGCCCGTCGAAGGCGCAAGGCGGAGACCTCGGCGTGTTCGGTCGCGGCGCGATGGTTGCCGAGTTCGAATCGGCGTCGTTCGCGCTCGGCGTCGGCGAGGTGTCGGAGCCGGTGCAGACGCGCTTCGGATGGCACGTCATAAAGCGGCTGGCGTGAGGGGCGAGCGACGCTACACCAACGGAGTGCTTTAATCGTTGATTTACTATTTTTTTTTATGGGCTTCAGTAAGCCGGAAAACAACAAGAGGATAAAGCAGGTATCGCTCGGTCCTTCGGTCGACATGATGTACAGAGTTCCTACCGTCTACCGGACGTTTGACGAGATAAGGGATTGGACGCTCCTCGAAAGCGAGGGTAAGAAACTTCTCCTGCAGAAGGACGGCTCTTCCAAGGAGCTGTACTTGGATGGCTCGATGGACGTCATCTACCTCACGGACAAGGAGTTCGCCGACCCGGACGTCCGCCCGGAATTCTGCACGAAAAACCGCAGCAACCCGTTCGAGCTGATAAAAGGCAAGAGCATAGACTGGGTGGACCAGTATTCGTTCGCGTTCTACTCCGGCAAGAATCTGCCGAGCCAGGTGTACGTCGGTTCGTACGCGTCCACGCTGCCCCTGGAGGTCTTCCTGTATTATGATGACGGTGTCGTGATGATTGATGTCAACCCTTCGACCAGGCTGATGGAGAAGGCTTCCGCGGATATGATGTCAAAGGATCCGAACGCGTGGACGGACGACGAAATAAAGAATATGGCGATTATGAGGTCGTTGTGGAGCATGCAGACCTTGGCGGGCATCAATGTCTTCAGCCCTCTTTCCGAGAGGCAGTTCAAGAGAAGGTATTCTGGTACTTACCAGAGGATCCTTTCCGAAGGAAAGGCTGCGAGGAAGCAGTAGGATTTAAGCGGTCCTGCACAATTTTCATTCAAGCCTCGCTCTTTTACCGCCTCTGCGGAGCGATGACCGCGTGTGCGCAAGCGTTGATTACAGAAGCACGGGGCGAGGCCATAATAATTTTCGTGCATTTCGGCAGTGATTCCATGAAAGGCTCGGACGTGAAGAAGGCCGTCAAGGATGCGTACGGGAAGATAGCGGAATCGCCAGGATGTTGCGGCGGCAGCTGCGGATGCGGCGGGCCGGTCGACAGCGAGACGATTTCCAAAGCGATCGGCTATTCCAAGGACGAGATGCGCGCCGTGCCAGAAGCCAACCTCGGCCTGGGATGCGGAAACCCGACCGCCCTCGCAAGCATCAAGGAAGGCGACGTCGTACTCGACCTCGGCAGCGGCGCCGGGTTCGACTGCTTCCTCGCGTCGAAGAAGGTCGGCCCGAACGGACGGGTGATAGGCGTCGATATGACTGAACGGATGGTCGAGAACGCCAGGAAGCTGGCCGAAAAGTACGGTTACGCGAACGTCGAGTTCAAGCTGGGCGACATCGAGAGCCTGCCCGTGGATAACGGCACGGTGGACGTGATTATCAGCAATTGCGTGGTCAACCTCGCACCGGACAAGTCCGCCGTATTCAAGGAGGCGCGCAGGGTGCTGAGGAACGGCGGGCGGATGGTGCTCTCGGACATAGTCCTGCTGGAGGAGCTTACGGCCGAGCAGCGGGACGACAAGGACCTGCTGGCCGGCTGCGTGGCAGGCGCGATGATGAAGGACGACTACCTGGGCAAGCTGAAGACGGCCGGATTCGAAGTGAGGATACTCGGCGAGGACACGAAGATAAGCAAGCTACAGTACAACGGCATCGCGCTTGAGAGCATAAAAATCGAGGCGGTCGCGAAATAACGGGGTTCGGCCGCAATCAAGTTTAGATATGGATAAGCCGCGAGGCGATGCCATGACAGTTTTCCGGCATCAGACGATGTATGTCATTGACGGCTCGTCGCCGGCCGCGGCGCGCAGGCGACCTTCGGATTTTTCGTACGATTCGAATACCTTGAAGGCTTCCTCCACGGTCTTGCTGCGCGTCTCGTACCTGGCGAGCGCATCAATTATGTCCGCATGCATTCCGATGCCGGACTGCCCGTAAGCGTCCAACGCGGACCTTATCACGAAAATGTTCATATCCATCAACTCCTCCCCGACCGCAAGGAGGTCGCCTGCTGACAGCAACTTGTACGTGAGAATGTCCGCCCTCTCCGAGTCCGAAATGACGCCTTGGCCCCCGGTTTCGGCGGCGGGGGCGCCATCGTGGCGGCCCGCGCTCTTCAGTGCCAGCACCTTTTTGTGCAGCTCCAGCACGCTTTCGCCGGTTTTCAGGATTGCATTTTCGAGCGCGTCCATCGATGGGAGCACCCCAGTTCGTGCGTCGGCGAGGAAATCGTCCGCAGAATACGGGTTTACGGCATCTTCCATGAAAAGAACACGGCATTTAAGGTTTTTATCCTATTCTGTCCAAAATAATGTATAGGAGTTTGTTTTGGCGATTATATGGCAGAGGTAGACTGGGACAAGATAATCAAGTCCGCCCAATCCAAGAAGAAGGAAGAGGCGAAGCGCGATGATCTCGAGAAGCGCCTCAAGCGCATGGAGAGCCAGCTCCGCAAGGTCGCGGCCGAGAAGGAGGCCGCGCCTGAACGCCAAGCGCCTCGCCCGTCCAGGACCGACTCCCTGAAGAGGCTGCTGCGCATCCGGAACGAGGAGGACCGGATGTCAAACAGGCTCGAGAAGCTCGAAAAGCTTGAACACGAACTGGAGAAGAAGGCCGGATCCGAAGGCAGGGACGATGTGCCGCCGGGCTTCAAGATCGTGCGCGTGCCGAGGCGCAGCGCGGTGCAGCTGGGCAAGGCCGGCGCCGCGGTCGGAGAGAAGCTGCAGGCGGGCGCGAAGGCGCTGTTCTCGAGCAGGCGCAACATGATTGCGGTTGTAGGCGTGCTGGTCGCGGCGGCCGTCGCCGGTCTGTACCTGACCGGCAACCTCCAGGTGCCGACGCTCGACGCGTCCGGGCTGGCAACCATGTTCGCGGGCAAGCCGAAGGTGACGTACGTCTGCGCGGACGGCGTGACGACCGTCGATAACATGACGATGTGCCCGACTACCACCACTACGACGACCACGAGCACGCTCCCGCCGACCACCACGACCACGACAACGCTGCCTGCGTGCGCGGGCAGCTACTGTGTATACCTCAGGCAGCTGACATGCACCGGAAGCACGATAAACGCCGTGCTCGTCAACTCGGGCTCGAAGACCTTCACAAGCGACATATTCATCATACTCAAGTTCCTAGTGAACGGCGAGGACAAGCCGTTCGTCTGCTCGCCCATGGCCGTGGGCATAGGCGCGGAGACCACGTGCCTGTACACCACGCCAGCGAGCGGCACGTTAAACGTCGAGGTTCGCGGCCCGAGCCTCGGCAACATCGAGAAAGGCACTGTGACCTGCTAGAATCGATTCCTGCCTACTGCACGAACTTCGTCAGCCCAGGCTTCAATGTGTCCGTGTCTATCATCAGCAGCTTGCCGCTGTTCACCTGGATCGACGCGTTGAACACCGGGACGCTTTCGATCCACGCGTGCCGGGAGCCGGCGTGCGAATGTCCGTGAATCACCAGGTCGGGCTTGTGCCGGATGAACACGTTCTCGTACACGTTCCATCCCATGCTTCCGTAGAAGCTCGGGTTCTCGCCTTCCAGGGTGCGGTACGTCGGCGCGTAGTGCATTAGCACTATCCTGTAATCGGCGCGCATGGTGATTAGCTGCCGCTCCACGAATGCGACGCGGTCCGCGTATATCCTCTCTATGCCCGGCACGTTCGCGCGCTGCCACGGCGTCGGGTTCTCTAGGCTGCCCGTGGTGCCGATTATGCCGACGACGAGGTCGCGCGGCGAACCGGGCACGCGCAACGCCACGGTGGTGCTCTGGTCGTCCAGGAAGCTGACGTTCCGGAAGCGCGCCTTCAGCTTGTCGCGTATCTCCTGGTACTCGTTGTTGCCGAAGCACGCCACGATCGGGCAGGTGACCTTGCCGAACATCGCGTTGTACACGCGCTCGTACTCCTCGGCGCCCCCGCGGTTCACCATGTCGCCCGCTATGAGCATCAGCTGCGGCTTCTTCTCGAGCGCGTCGAGCCCGTCGAGCGCGCGCAGGAACTCGGGGAAGTAGCGAGGCGAGTGTATGTCGGAGACGGCGGCGATTATCATAATCTAGATATCGCCGCGTCCGGCTAAATCCTTCACTGCGCGAAAGCCAGCAGCGCGTGCATGTACGGTATCTCCAGGTCGTTCCTGAGGCCGTAATCCAACAGCTTCCTCGTAGTCACGTAGAATATGTGGTCGTTTTCCGAGTCCCACTCCACTGGGATACCGTACCGCCCCATCAGCCTGCGCATGTCCTTTGCGCGGACTATGCCCTTTCCGTACTCCTTTTCGATGCAGTGCGCAACACCGGTCACGGCGTTGACCTGAAACTCGTCCTTTCCGTACTCCCTTGCGATTTTGCAGTTCCTGATATATCAGCATCATGCGTTTCTCGTTGAGTTCCAGCGCTCCATGCTCGCGCTTTCGCGCGGCCAAGCCCTTCACGGCTACGGCCTGCCGCATCGAATCTAGCTTGCTTTCGCATAATTCTATTATCCGCAGCGCACTACCGACGTACTTCGAGCCGAATATGCCTAGGCCCTCCGCCATCCCTTTGGCTCTCTCTGAGCCTTTGATGGCTTTGTCATAAAGCTTCTTGCTGTAATCGCTCCTGCATGATTTGAGCATTTTCTCAAGCTTTTGCAGGCTGTGCCAGATGTCGTCGGACCTGTCCGTATGGGGCAGAGGAGAAGCTACGCGTACGGCCTGCGCTTTGGTTTTCATTTTGTGGACCGATCGGGATTCGAACCCGAAGCCTCTTGCTTGCGGAGCAAGCGATCTACCGTTGATCTATCGGCCCATCGACTTAGATTTATTTCCCTAATTAGCTTATTAATTCTATGGGTGCCGGGCAAAAAATTACTAAATGGAACATGCATCTCACGAACATAACGGCAGTGGTTTTTGCACTGCTCATGCTGTATTTCGCATTCAGGTACGGAATGATCGGAGATGTGTTTTGGACGGGCTTTCCGCTGCTGATACTGGGATACGTTTCATATCTTTATTTTACCAAGATGGGGAAGGAATCGTTCAAAAAAACTGTGAGAACGTCTGAGCACTACGCCTCAAGCAAGCATTTTCACGAGCTGCCTGCATGGGAGAGGTATCTCGGCGCGAGTGCACTATTCGCCATCGGAATCTTCATGTTGTACGTCAACGCCGTATCGATCCCAGCCGATATCTTTACCTGGGGCGCACTTGCGACGTTCGTAATGGGAGCTGTCATACTCGGAATAAACAATCTGACCAAGCCGGTTTTCGAATATTACAAGGAACACCCCGCACGTCAGGTAGCTGTGCTGTCCCTGGGGTCGTTAGCGACCATCTTCGTATTCGATCCCGTACTAGTACTAATCATATCCATCCCGACAATGTCCCTAGCGTTCTCGAAGGCGAAGGAAATAGAAAAAAAAGACAAGAAACTGGGGAGGAAGCTGGTTATGCTGAGCGTTGCAGTCGCCGCCATCCTGTTCGCATCCATCGTACTGCGGTTAGTGTTCGGCGTGACGTTTTTCACTTTGGATTTGTTAGGCTGGTTGTGATGATTTTCTAGCATATCGTAGCACGTCAGCGGAACCAAGTCTATGAAACGTTCGTGCGAGATTAGTGTCGCGCACGGCCAACTAACTTTTAAATGCGCCGACCACATTAATTATTCAAAGGCAAAGGACCCGTAGCTTAGCTTGGTTGGAGCGTCTGACTGATAATCAGAAGGTCCTGAGTTCAAATCTCAGCGGGTCCACAAAATACCTTTTCCTTCGCGAATGCGTCGCTAGGTGCACCTCGGCGAGTGGGTTCCAGCACATGACGAAGAGACTAGGCTGGCGATGAAAGCGTTCCTCGCGAAGATATGACCGGCCTCCTCCGGCCGCGCTCGATAAATTTAAGAAGAGGCAATAATCAATTAAGAAAGCGAGACAGACGCTCCCGTCGTCTAGTCCGGCCAAGGATCGTGGGCTTTCGGGTTGTTATGCGCGAAAGCGTCGAGCCGAAAGGCGATGACAGAACAACGAAGATATCCACTGACGCGGGTTCGAATCCCGCCGGGAGCATTCGTGCGGAGGTTAGGCGTTAAAGGGCCTTTCTTATCGATTAATAACCCGGCTCCCAAAGGAATATATGACGAAAGGCAACAAGCGCGTTTTCTGTCCGATCTGCAGCAAGATGAAGTCTGCCGGGCACTCGCATGCGAAGAAGAAGAGCAGCGCGGGCAACCAGATGAAGGAACCGGAGAAGAAGTGAGGCGCACCCGCCGGGTGCATCCGTTATCTTCGTCACAGGCTCAGGATCAGGCGTCCCCGCTGCCAGTCCATTATCACACGCAGCGATGTCCGCACCATGTCGACTTTGCCGCCCTTGGAGAGGAAGTTCTTCTTCCTGCCTATCTCCAGGAGGATATCCAGCGCCTCGCCCGTTCCGGCGGCAACGCCGTAGAACCTCTCCAGTCCGTGCCTGTCGTTGTCCAGGAACATCTGTATTATCTTCATCGCCGCCAGGTCCGGCTCTTCCAGCTTCTCCGGGTCTATGACCGACATCATCGCGCGTTCCGCTTCGTCCTTTTTGTCCGGCGGCACTACTCCGGGCGTGTCCAGGTACAGTATGTCGTCCCCGCCCGATATCCATTGCACGCCCCTGGTCACTCCCGCTACAGGAGAAGTCTTCGCGGCCGACCTGCCTGTTAGTGTGTTTATGACCGACGACTTGCCCGTGTTGGGGTAGCCTACCACGCCGACGTTTATCCTGCCGCCGCGCCGGTGCTTTGCGGAAATGGCGAATATCATCCTCCTCAGTTCCGCGATGCCAATCCGCTTCCTGCAGGAGACGAAGACCATCTTCTTCGACATCGCCCTTTCCAGCAGATCGTCCCTCATCCTCTTCGTTATCAGGTCGGCCTTGTTCAGGACCAGTATGAACGATTTCCCGTTCCTTGCGATCCGGTTCTCCACGTTCCTGTTCCTGGTCAGGTACGGCATCCTGGCGTCCACGACCTCCAGCAGGACGTCTGACTGGTCGATGACCTTGTCCGCGGCCTTCCAGAAATCGCGCATGCTCATGCGGGCCATATGATTCATTCGGGATTGGTGTTTATTTGGCTTATTTCCGCCTTCGACCCGACGGCCACGCCGTGCGTGCCCGCGAAACCCGCAGCCACTTCGAGGACGTACATCGCCTTCCCGTCGGGAGCGAACGACGCGCAGTCCCAGACGGCGTTGCACGGCCGCACGCCATTCTTGACGTCGACGACCGTCATGCCCTTTCCGATGTATATCACGTCTATCGGAATCCTCATCCCGGCCATCCAGAACTTCGGATAGCCTTCGCTGCCTAACGGGAACAGCATGCCTTCGTCGTCCGCGAGCGCGCCGCGGCCCATCAGGCCGGCCACCTGCTTCACTGGGTTGTCCGCGACCTCCGCACGCACCGTGGCGTTGCCGACGCGCACGTCCGCGTAGCTCCTCGTCCGCAGCGACGCGACCACGAGCACGAAGAGAAGCGCGACCAATATTATTTCCGGAGGCGCCCCGGCCGCCGTCTGAAACGCCGTCATTTGCATCATCTTTACAACTAATCGTGCTTCGTGGATTAAAACGTTCGGACGCCCGTGGGGTTTAAATCCCTGAACGTATCCCTTCTTTTCAGGTTGGCATGAGCGAGACTACCATAGGTGTTTCCTTGAAGCTGAAGCGCGAGCTGAACGGCCGCAAGAAACACGCGCGCGAGAGCTACGAGGACGTGCTGTGGCGCGTTTTAAAGCGTTGACTCGTTCCAGCCACCACCTCCGGTGAGGAAGACCATTTAACTAGTATCTCCGTCATAGGTTTCTCATGGGCGACGCGTGCCGTAGGGAGAACTGCGTCCAATGCTGCGTCGAGACGGAGATGCCGCTTTCCGAGGAGGATGTCGAACGGATCGAAGGGCTGGGCTTCAAACGGGGCGAGTTCGCGGTCGATGCGGACGGGTGGATTCGGCTGAAGAACGCCGGCGGCCGATGCGTGTTCAACGACGGCAGCGAATGCAGGATATACGACGGCCGTCCGGAAGGCTGCAGGCTGTATCCCGTGGTGTACGACGAGGACAAGGAGGACGCCGCACTGGACTATGACTGCCCGTCCAGTGAAGAGTTCGAGATCGGTGAGGATGCAAAGCAGGAACTGCTCGAGCTCATAGGACGGCTGAAAGAAGAACGGAAGAAGAGGCTCGAAGAATGAAGAAGTGCGACTGGTGCGGCAAGGAGACGCCGTTCACGAAGATAAAATGCAAGGGCAAGTTCTACTGCTCCGAGGAGTGCATGAAGCAGGGCGGATAAGCCAGCCA
>Ga0315273_10000081_pt1 | contig 81126 bp, 70 predicted proteins | sample YL17G02_0_MG_FD_205753 | JGI IMG/M metagenome (GOLD analysis project Ga0315273, IMG submission 205753) | Sediment microbial communities from Yellowstone Lake, YNP, Wyoming, USA - YL17G02_0 | ecosystem: Environmental > Aquatic > Freshwater > Lake > Sediment | place: USA: Wyoming | collected... | reverse complement strand
TTTTGCGTTGCCAGGATGATGGTCTTGGCGCGCCGAATGCCCGCGGCCTCCAATGTCCCCGGGCGGGTGGCATCATCTTGGATGACCGGGATACCCATATCCCGCACTGTCGAAACCATGTCGGCATTTGGATTAATTTCGATGACAATGACATTCTCTTGCATGGCATGTAATTTCTCAACCACGCGATAGCCAAGATGTCCGAGCCCAACTAAAACGGTATGTTTGCTATAAGTGGAAGCGACGGCCATTTCCCATTCCTTGCTGCGCGCCCGGCGATTAAAAAGCATCACGCCGAATTCTGCCAATCCCTGCGCCAGGGTGATTATGCCGATGAACGGCATCAGGAAGAAAAAGATTTGAAGAATAGAATCGTGTGGAAAATTGCCACTGGGCTGTAAAAAAGCCAGCGTTAGCATCAAGTAGACAGCTTCCGGAAGGCTGCCGAGAGGTTCGCCGGCCTGCCGGGCGATGGAATGATAGATGACACCGAGTCCGAGAATGGCGATGGCGAACGTCAATACAGGACGGCGGAACTCGCGCAATAAGATCAAAGTCTCGCGCCAGGCTATTTTCCAATGGTGCGATTGATGGAAAGACCGTTTTGACATGCTTATTCAATGTTGATCGGCAGCCGGACCGTCATTCGGCGAACATTGTCCCCGACCAGTTTCAACACTTTGAATACCATGACGCTAATATCATCCGCAGGACGGCCTTCGTCCAGATTTACTGCCTCGGCCAGGAGCGCATCTGCGATGGCCTGCGGGGAGGGGTCTTGGTCTTCGAGCATTGCTTGGAGCGACGTACATACGTCCATTGGGCGTCCGACTCGTTCTCCGGCATGCACCAGCCCGTCTGTGTAAATGACGATAACCAATCCTGGCTCCACTGGAATTTCCGTGATGACCGGCCGGGCGTTGCGGGCGGTCCCGATCGAGCTGGATTCTGAACTAATGCAGTCAATTTTCTCGCCGCGGGCGATAAAAAATGGTGCCGGGTTGTTGCGGGTGATGACAACTGTCCCGGTATGCAAATCAACCGAGACGATATTGAGCGTGGAAGTGACTTTGCCTTGTTTGTCCGTGAATAGAAGATCCGAAGCTGCACGCGCCGCGGCCCCGTCGCGCACGCCTTCGGCCAGCAAGCTGATGACCTTGCGGACGACCATCATCGAAATGGCTTTGGCGCCGCGTCCTGAAGTCTGTCCATCGGCCAGTACAACCGAAAGACCACCGTTGGGTCGTTCGACCACTTCGAGCGTATCACCGCTCTCGGTAACGGCGTATTTATTCGTTTTTGCCACGGCTATCTGGATTTCCATGCCCCCATTTTACTCCGGATTGGCCTATTATTGCAGGCGAAGTGAAGCAATCTCCGCATCATATCTATTCTTTGCAATAATCACCAGTACCTTGCTGCCCTGCAGTTCCACGATCTCGCTCCGGGCCTCGAATCCTGTCTGTGTGAATCGATTGATTATCACAGCTGAGACCGGTCCCGGTTTGCCCGGCGCTTCTCCGCTGACCCGGAACAGCCATGCCGTCAGCCGTTCCAGCGGATGCATCCCCGAGATCCAGGCCATTGGAAGAATAACCAAATTTCCGGACGGCACAAGGACACGCCGAATTTCTGTCAGCGTTTGTGGATCGAAAATGTACTCGGCCGGGAAGGTGGCAACTACTGAGTCGAAGATGCAATCTGCAAATGGCATACTCTGCGCGTAGCCACAAGAAATGCAAGGAATGACACCTTGTTGTCGAAGATGGCGCCTGGCCTGGCGCGCCATTTGGCGGGATTCGTCCAGCCCAAAAGAAGGGAGTCTCTTTTCGGACAGAAATTGTTGCAGGTACCCTGGACCGAAACCGAGTTCAAGTACGCGCCCGTTCAAGTAAGGGAGCGCGGTCTTTACCCAATATCGCCAGCGGCCCAGTGAGACAACCGCCGCGACGAAGTTGTAAGTCCAGGCGAATTGATGATAGAGGAGATAAAAGATCGGACGGAGGAGCAAGAAGATTCGGCGCATACCTAATCATACACTGCCAGCTTTCCCATGTCGAGTTCGATTCTTCGATCGGAAAGTCTTTGAACATCCGTTTCACTGTGAGTGCTAAAAACGGTGGTGATTTTCGCCCCGGCCAGAATGGTCTTCAGATCATCCTGCAAATTTTGGCGGGAGGACCTGTCCAGTGCGCTGAAGGGTTCATCGAGGAGGAGAAGGTCCGGCTGGAGGGCAAGAGCGCGGGCGAGCGCAACGCGCCGCGCTTCGCCGCCGGAGAGTTGGGAAGCGGACCGTTGCCGCAAGCGGGAAATGCCCAACCGTTCCAGCCACTTGTCTGTCCGGCGGGTTACTTCGTCCTTCGGAAAATGCCGATAGCGCAGGCCAATGGCGACATTTTCGAATACCGAACAGTTCAAAAGCAGCGAGTCCTGCATGACCAACCCGATATGACGACGGTAATCCAGCTCGGGAATGCTATTCCAAGGCTTGTTGTCGAAAAAGATCTCGCCATGCTCAGGCTTGAGTAGGCGCGCCAGCACCAGCAGAAGGGTGGTTTTGCCTGCCCCGTTCGGACCCACCAGCGTCAACACCCGGCCTTTCTCGATTGCTAAATGATCGATCTTCAACACCGGCCGCCTATCGCGGTGCACGAGGAGAGCTCGGATATCCACCAATGTGCTCATCGATTGGCGCCCCGTTGTTGGATCCAGGTTAGGGCGAAGTTGATCAGGAATGTGATTAGAAGAAGCAGAATACCCAGGCCGATGGCGCTGGTGAATTCACCTTTATTCGATTCAAGAACGATGGCAGTGGTCAGGACGCGTGTCTGGTGGCGGATGTTGCCGCCGACCATCATCGAAGCACCCACCTCGGAGATCACGCTGCCAAAACCCGCCATCAAAGCTGCCAGGAGCTGGAGGCGAGCCTCACGCCAAATGCTGAGCACCATTTGCATACGAGATGCGCCGAGTCCCAGCAGTTGCAGGCGCAGGCGCGGGTCGAGAGCCTGCAAGGCGGCAGCGGTGAGACCGGTCACGACCGGCGCGGCAATTATGACCTGTGCGATGATGATGGCGGCCGGTGTGTAGATCAGGTGCAGTCCCCCAAGCGGACCGGAGCGCCAGAGACTCATTGCAACTGCCAGGCCGACCACCACCGGCGGCAGGGCCATACCGGTATTGGCCAGAGTCAGTAAGACGGAACGACCCGGAAATTTGTTCAACGCCAACAGCGTGCCGAACGGCAACCCGATCAACATGCTGATGAGCGTCGCCAGCCCGGAAACTTTGATGGAGAGCAGGGTGATTTCCCATAAATCTGGGTTATTAAAAAGCATGGAATACTACTCCAGAGAAATGTGTGCCAAGCAAATGAGTGCGGGGGATATACTAGCGAAGAGTTGATTTATGGCAAACCCAGTTCAGCGTCGGACTTGCCTCGGTCGGGGATGAATAGTGCCCGCCCGTACTTGTCCACGCCATAAGAGGTGATAATGGCTTGCCCTTCGGATGAATTGATGTATTCAGCGAAGGCAATTGCCCCGTCCAGGTTGGTGGACGGCCATTTGTCGTGGTTGACCACGATGACGTGATATGCGTTCAGCAGGGCGGTGTCGTTCTCGTAGAGCATTTCCAGCTGCAGGTTGGCGCGGTTAGCCAGGAAGGTGGCGCGATCCGTCAGGGTGTACCCGCCCTTCTCGGAAGCGATGATCAGCGTGGCGCTCATGCCCTGGCCCGTTTCGACATACCAGGTCTGACCAGCCGGAGTGATATTTCCCAATTTCCATAGCGCCAATTCCATCGCGTTCGTGCCGGACTGGTCGCCCCGTGAGATGAACTCCGTACCGGACATGGCAATCTTCTTAAAGGCTTCCAATGCCGAGGGTGAGGTCTTGATGCCTGCCGGGTCAGCCGACGCGCCGACGATGATGAAGTAATTATGCATCACAAGTCGGCGGTCTGTTCCAAAGCTATTGCTCATGAAGGTTTTTTCTGCAGCTGGTTGGTGGACGAGTAGCACATCTGCATTGCCTTCCTCTCCCAATTTGAGGGCGGCGCCAGAGCCCACCGCCACCACCTGGACTGTGAACCCGCTTTGTGTTTCGAAAGCTGGGACCAACACATCCAGCAGACCTGAATCTTGTGTACTTGAAGTGGTAGCTAGGATCAGGTTCGGGTTGACGGGCACGGAAGTCGATTGAATTATTGTTTGCTTGGGGGCGGGTGGTTCCGTCGCGACAGTTGTTGGTGCAGGCGTCGTAGTCGGTCCACACGCCGAAGGCATTAGGGCTGAAAAAAGGAACAATATTAGCATGAGCATAAGAAATCGATTCATCGCTCATTTCCCCTATAGAAGGATTTGCTCGCCGGTGTGCATCGTTTCATAGCCGGTCAGGCTTTCGATTCCCCGGCGGAAAGCACTGGTCTGGATCGTATCAAGAAGCGGAGAGAGCGGGGTGTTCTGTTCCTGCGCAAAAACAATATCGTAACGTTCTTGGAAGAGAGGCAGGAAGTCCAACCCAAATTGGCGGGCAGACGCACGCAATCCGAGGGCAACATCGGCTTTTCCGGTTTGGACCAGTTTTGCACACTCGGTGTGTGTGCTGACGGTCGTCTCGTAGCCAAGGATACTCTCAGTGGGGATGCCCTGTGTCCGTAACTGGTGGTCAAGCCAGATGCGTGTACCGGAACCGGGGTTGCGGTTGATAAAGGTAACATCCCCACGCCCCAGGTCTTCCAGCGAACGGATTGCTTTTGGGTTGCCGCCCATAGTTAGCAGGCCCTGTTCGCGGTGGGCCAGGGTGATAACTTGCATTGCCCGGTCAGGGAAGAAATGATGGATAAAAGGCAGGTTGTATTCACCACTTGGGTCAAGCAGATGCGTACCGGATAGATCGCACAGGTTCTGACGCAAAGTGACCAACCCGTCCAATGAACCAACTGGGGCCATGAGTACGTCGAGATGGCTGGAGAGTTGGTTGGCAAGTAGTTCGACAGCCAGGTCATGACTGCCTGAGAAGACGATGACTGGTCTATCAGGGTTTTCTGGCAGGATGAGTTCCTGTACCAGAAAACCGCTTGCGCGGGATTGGTAGAACTTTTCCACCACGCCGGATTGGATGCGTGTCTCAACCAGTTCAACCAGACCTGCGGCTTCCAATCGTTTGAGATGGTGACGCACCCAGGCCGGGTGTTCGCCGAGCGCTTTCCCCAGCACGGTCAGTGAGGCGGGACCTGCCAACAATTGCCGTAAAATGGCAAGCCGGCGCGGGTCTGCCAGGAGTTTGAGGTGTTCAAATGATCGCAGGTGCTGGATTGGGAGCATAGCCGATAAAGATTTCCTTAATGGCTATGAGTTTATCAAAAGAGGGACATTATGTCAATAAAAAAAACCAATATTCTTCTTGAAAGCAAACCAGCCTCTCGCACCCAAACAAAAACAAGGGTTTGACCATAATTGGTCAAACCCTTGTAACTTACCTCGCACAATTACTCACTGGTTGAGGCGGTGGGGCGCTTGCGAGCGACAGTCTTCTTTACGTTCTCGAAGACTTCCTTGCCGCGGGTCTTGGCCTGGTCGGCAAATTCGCTCGCTTTTGATGCAACCAAATCGGCCTGTTCAGTCGCCTTGTCGCGCAATTCAATGCTTTTATCTTTGATGATCGCACGTGTTTCTTCCCCGGATTGAGGGGCAAGAAGCAGGGCTGCAACGGCACCCGCAACACCGCCGACAACGAAACCTATCAGGAACGCTCCAAAATCATCATGATCAGACATTTTACTCTCCTTTTTTGATAAGGTGGCTTTTGGATGAACTTATTTCTTAATGCCGAACAAATCGAAAAACTTCCGCAGTCCAGCAAGATATGAATTGAGCTTGATCACTGGTTCAACCAGATTCTCGCTCAAGAACTCGGTCGTGCCACGCAACGTGTTGACGGTCTCGTTGGTGGATTGAAGAATGGGCTTGACTTCGTTTTGGAGCAAGTTGATCAAACTGGCAATTTGGATGACAAGCACCACGAGCGCCGCACCGATGATCAGCGACTCAAATGCCATGAATATAATGAAGATATCACGAACATTTGTTGCCACTGCAGGGTATTTTGTCAATGCAAATACTGCCACCACAATTCCTGCCAGAACAAGAATTGCCGCAATAATGATTCCTGCCATGATCCAACGCCGTTTGCGGAGGGTGGCTCGGTAAACCGCTTCATCTTCCTCAGATGAGATTTCTTCAGGGTATTCAGCCATACAGGGTCTATTATAGCACAATACTATTTTGCTTTTATTTCGATATTCCGGATGTGGTATACGGAGAACACTTCGACTGTGAAAAACTCTCAGAATTTTCGTAAGGGGATACAAAATCAGGTGTACATTCCCCAGTCGAGTGCGCTGGGATCTTCCATCAGGGAAAAATCCCAAGGCTCATAACCCAGTTCGATGGAAACTGACATTTCCAAACCCTCCTGGGCTTTTTGTTTGATCATTTCCAGCATTGCCGAGCCATATGGGCAGAAGGGTGTGGTCAACAGTACATATAGCTTTGCCTCACCGTTCTCGATGCTCACTTTGCGGACGAGACCTAACTGAAGAACATTAAGCATGATCTCCGGGTCCATAACTTCGGCCAGGCTGGTGCGCAAAACAGACACGAGATCCGGGTGTGTATCGTGAATGTCCCAATGTATAGTATTGGAAGGGGCTTCTTCGCTCATTTGGCCATAGCCTCCACCTGTACTACATAGGTGCAATGTGCATCGCCGCTCAGGATGCATTGGATTTTCTCTGCTGGAACGGCCAGCATCGTGGAAATGAGGGTCTGATCAACTGTACAGACTTCTGGGTGACTCTTGCCGATACGTAAATATGGGCAGGTGATTTCGTATATTTGATATTGATTGCCGGCTTTTTCCCACTCCACGGTAAAGCCTTCTTCTTCCAGCAGGATTTTGGTCAGGTCGAGCCGTTCTTCCATGCTCAAACCCTTCATTTGTTCGGTGTAATCTTCAGCCATATCGCTTGCCATTTGGGTGAACAACTTGGCAACCATCGGCTGCGGCATGGTAGATTTCAACTGGTCAAGCAGGCGCAAGGTTAAGCGCAAGTACCGGGTGGGGAATTTCTCAGAACCTGCCTCGGTCAGGAAATAGACTAGACGCGGCCGCCCGACTCCGTGATGTTCTTCCTCGGTGGTAACCAGACCCTCGACCTGTAATTTCGTCAGATGGTGGCGCACGGAAACGGGGTTGATCCCAACCGCCTCGGCAAGAGCGTTGATGGTGGTACGCGGTTGGCGCAGAAGGGTTTGTAAAATTTGATCGCGTGTGCTGTTCATCAATACCTCGTTTGGTTGTTAAAAGTATAACAGCCCTTTTTCGCCTTGTCAATATACTAGATAATTAATATAAATATTGACATATCCATTTCAGAGTGCTATAATGGTTTAGTTCCGGAAAAAGGTTGTGTTAGGAGTCTTTCATGTCTGAATTAGTTATCAAACACCTTTGCGTTAGTATTGAGAATAAGGAAATCCTAAAAGGTGTCGACCTGACAATAAAGCAGGGCGAAATCCATGCCATTATGGGACCCAACGGGACGGGCAAGTCAACACTGGCGTATACACTGATGGGACACCCATCTTACAGAGTGACGGATGGAGAAATGAGGTTTAAGGGAAATGATCTTCTTGAACTGGCCACCGACGAACGTTCCCGCTTGGGGTTGTTCCTGGCTTTCCAGTACCCAGTCGCCATCCCGGGTGTGACATTGGCAAATTTTCTACGTTCGGCGGTCAATTCCCGCCGCCGCTTGGAAAATCCAGAAGATAAGGGTATGCCCATCCTGGAGTTCCGCAAAATGCTTAAGACAAAGATGGAACTACTCAAGATGGACCCGGCCTTTGCCGGGCGATACTTGAACGACGGTTTCTCGGGTGGCGAGAAGAAGCGGGCTGAGATTTTACAGATGGCAACTCTCAAGCCAGAAATTGCGATATTGGACGAGACGGATTCAGGTCTGGACATTGATGCACTACGCATTGTCGCAGATGGCGTCAATGCACTTTCCGGAGCCGAACTCGGTATGCTGGTTATCACGCATTATCAAAGGCTGCTAAACTACATCAAACCACAGTTTGTCCATATTATGTTGGGCGGAAAGATAGTCGAATCTGGTGGCCCGGACTTGGCACTGCAGCTGGAAGAACGTGGTTACGATTGGGTGCGTGAAAAGTATGAAGAAGCATCCGCATGATTAGGCTGTGTTTCATCCGTGGTGAAACCATATGAGTGAAGAATCAAAGATGTTGGAAGGTATTGGACAATATAAATACGGGTTCCACGATGCCGAGAACTATGTCTTTAAGTCCCAAAGAGGTTTGAGCAAGGAAGTGGTCGAAAATATCTCGCGTATGAAGGGTGAGCCGCAATGGATGCTCGATTTCCGCTTGGAAGGGCTGACGCATTTTTTGGCGCGTCCTATGCCCAGCTGGGGTGCAGATATTTCCGGCCTTGACCTGGGTAATATTTTCTATTATGTCAAACCGACCGAAGGCTCGAAAGGCTCATGGGATGATGTTCCGGAGACCATCAAAAATACTTTTGACAGGTTGGGCATCCCTGAAGCCGAGCGCAAGTTCCTGGCTGGAGTGGGTGCGCAATATGAATCTGAGATGGTTTACCACTCGATCCTCGAGCATCTTGAAAAACAGGGTGTTATTTTCCTTTCCATCGAAGACGGTTTGCGCAAACACCCGGACCTCTTCCGCGAATACTTCGGTACGGTCATCCCGATAGAAGATAACAAGTTCGCCGCTCTCAACTCGGCGGTCTGGTCGGGCGGATCCTTTGTTTACGTGCCTAAAGGCATAAAAGTGGATCTGCCTCTGCAGGCATACTTCCGTCTAAACATTGCCAATGTTGGACAATTCGAACGATCACTCATTATTGTAGATGAGGGTGCACAGGTGCATTACGTGGAAGGTTGCACCGCTCCCCAATACACCACAGATTCTTTCCACTCTGGTGTAATCGAAATAATCGTGAAGAAAGGTGCGCGCTCGCGCTACAGCACCATCCAGAATTGGTCCACAAATGTCTACAATCTGGTGACTCAACGGGCCAAGGTATATGCAGACGCTACGCATGAGTGGGTGGATGCCAACCTCGGATCCAAGGTAACGATGAAATATCCATCCTGTTACCTGATGGAACCGGGCGCACATGGCGAGATGCTTTCGATGGCCTTTGCAGGTCCTGGTCAACATCAAGATGCCGGATCAAAGATGCTGCATTTTGCCCCAAATACAACCAGCAAGATTATTTCTAAGTCGATCTCGAAAGGCGGCGGACGATCTTCTTACCGCGGCCTGCTCAAGGTCTATAAAGGTGCGACCGGCGTCCGGTCCAACGCAACTTGCGATGCACTAATCCTAGACTCGCAGTCCCGTTCAGATACCTATCCATATATCGAAATTGATGAGGATGACGTCAGCATCGGGCACGAGGCCTCAGTCTCGAAAGTGGGTGAGGAGCAGTTGTTCTACCTTATGAGCCGTGGCCTGAGCCAGGAAGAGTCTATTACAATGGTTGTCTCCGGCTTTATCGAGCCGCTGGTGAAAGAGTTGCCGATGGAATATGCCGTCGAGATGAACCGGCTGATCCAACTCCAAATGGAAGGATCGGTGGGTTGAAATGGAAGAGAAAACAAAAGTCGTTATCGCTCGCACCCGGCGCATCGAAGACCCGGCAAAAAACTTTGTCTTCACCGCCGGGATGGTTCCAGCCTCTGGCGTTCTGGCTGATTTTCATCAGAAGGCCTGGAAGGCATTCAACCGCCTGTCTCTGCCAAGCATGTCTGAGGAAGCCTGGCGGCGGACCGATCTGCATGATTTGCCAGCCGATACGGTCCGCCTACCCACAGACGGAGCATTCCGGGGTCTCGCACCCATCCCTGCAAACCTGCTCAAGCCTCTGGCTGATGGCGAAAATGGTGGACAGGTTGTCCTATTGCCCGGTGGTGTGAGAACGTGCCTTAACCCAGACCTGATTAATAAAGGCGTCATCTTTACTGACCTTTTTACCGCCGAACGAGAAAACCAGGAACTGGTCGCCAGGATGGTTGGGCAGACCGTCAGTCCGGATGAAGGCAAGTTCGCAGCCCTGGTCGGGGCGCTTTCGCAGAACGGTTTGGTGCTTTACGTTCCCAAAGGTGTTACCGTAGATCAGCCGCTCAACAGCCTTTTATGGGGCCCCGGTGTGGATTTGGCATATCTCTCTCATATCCTGGTGTGGGTGGATGATGGCGCGTCGGTGACTTATGTACACGAAGCATCTTCACCGAACGAAAACGGACCGGCTCTCCATGCCGGGATCGTTGAAATTATGGTCGGTGATAATGCATCATTGCGGTTTGTCGAATTGCAGTCATGGGGGCGGCATGTGTGGAATATTTCCCACGAACGTGTCTGCGTGGGTCGCAACGGAAACATGGACTGGATTTTTGGAGCGATCGGCTCGCACCTGACGAAAAACTTCTCAGAGTTGAATCTGGTCGGGGAAGGCGCGACGGGCCGCATGTCTGGTTTTTATTTCACAGACGGCAACCAGCACCTCGACCATGATACCCAGCAGAACCACTTGGCTCCGCATACCACCAGCGATCTGCTGTTTAAAGGTGCTCTGAAGGGTCACAGCCGCTCCATCTGGCAAGGCATGATTTACGTGGCCGTTGGTGCGGCAAAGGCAGATGGCTATCAGGCTAATCGTAATCTCGTTCTGAGCCCGAATGCACGGGCAGACTCCATCCCTGGTTTGGAAATTCTTGCAGATGACGTTCGTTGTACGCATGGAGCGACGGTCGGCAAACTCGAACAGGAACCCTTGTTCTATCTTAAGTCGCGCGGCATTCCTGAAAAGGAAGCTGAAAGGTTACTCGTGGAAGGATTCTTCGATCCAATTATGCAACGCATTCCCTTTAAAGGTGTTCGCACCCGCTTCCAGCAGGCGATTCATGAAAAGACGGCCACCCAATGACCGCCAAGGTGCTTGCCAATGATCGAACTCATAGCTACAATAAGAAACAAAAGAAAGGTTCTCGGGGAGGCCCGATGGCACAATTTGCATTTATGCGATCACCAGGCTTTGAACACAGTTTTGAAGTTGGCGATACAGTGGAAGTCTTTTGCGACCACGAAAAGAGCAGCGAGCGCGTGCGCGGCTGGCTGAAAGGAATTGTAGTGCAGTTGGATAATAAAATGGTCGCAGTTCAATTCCGCTCCAATGTCTTCTTGACCGATGGCTGGATGGTTCCGGACAAGATTCTTTGGTTTCCGCTTACATCGGACCATATCCGCCCGGCCGGTACTCAGAAAAAACTCGGCAGCAAACAGACCCTCGAATATTAATTCAGCTGACAAAAATGTCTCTCAACACCAATACCATTCGCAAGGATTTCCCAATCCTGGACCGCGAGTTACGCCCTGGCATTCCGCTGGTGTATCTAGACTCTACGGCGACCGCACAAAAACCATTAGTCGTTCTCCAGGCGATGGACGAATTTTATCATCACAACAACGCCAACATCCATCGCGGCGTGCATACCTTGGCCGAAGAAGCCACGGCGATGTACGAACTGGCCCGTCAGCAGGTGGCGGATTTCATTCACGCCTCCTTGGCGAGCGAGATTATCTTCACTCGCAATGCGACCGAGGCCATCAATCTGGTAGCATATTCTTGGGCACGAGCAAACCTGGGATCCGGGGATCTGGTCATCCTGACCGAGATGGAACATCACTCCAATTTCGTCCCCTGGTTGCAACTGGCTGCGGAACGCGGCATAACATTGGAATTCATCCCGGTGACCGGCGATGGTCTGCTTGACCTCGATGTTTACCGCTCGCTTCTTGCGCGAACCCCGAAACTAGTCAGTTTCAGTGCCATGTCCAACGTCCTGGGAACGATTAATCCTGCTGAGGAGATGATCCAACTCGCGCACGCAGCTGGGGCGCTGGTCCTCGTGGACGGGGCGCAGTCCGTGCCACATCTTCCGGTGGACGTGCTGGCTCTGGATATGGATTTCATGGCTTTTTCTGCACACAAGATGCTTGGTCCGACTGGCATCGGCGCGCTGTATGCGAAAGCCACATTGCTCGAAACCATGCCCCCATTCATGGGCGGTGGGGACATGATCAAGACCGTCCACTTGAGGTCTTTCTCGCTGAATGACATCCCGCATAAGTTCGAGGCCGGGACGCCGGCCATCGCCGAGGCGATTGGATTCGGCGCAGCGGTGAGATACCTGACCGGTATTGGAATGAACGCTGTGGCAACCCACGAGCATGAGATGATCTCTTATGCATTGGATCGACTTAGTGAAATCCCTGGTGTGCGGGTCCTGGGACCGGTTGCTGACAAGAAGGGCGGCGTTGCCGCGTTTACACTGGAAGGTGTCCATCCTCATGATGTGGCTCAGATCCTGGACCATTATGGTGTGGCGGTGCGCGCGGGTCATCACTGCGCCCAACCACTGCACGAGAAGTTTGGGATTTCTGCGACTACACGTGCTAGCTTTTACATATACAGCCTAAAGGAAGAAGTGGATAAACTTGTAACAGGAATCTATCAAGTCAAGAAGATATTCAACTAGACCATATTGTTCAGGTCGCTGGATTGGCGGGTACACTACTTATATGGCATCGAACCAAGGAAAACGCTGGCTCGTCTCTGCTTCTGTCACCCCACAGGCGAATGAAGCTTTGGTTGCTTTTTTACCGATTATGCGGCAGGTATTGTTTAATCGCGGCTACGCCACGGATGTGACCGCGCGGGCATACTTGCGCGCCGAAGCCAATTTCGACCCTTCTCCATTTCAGATGAAAGGCATGGAGGAAGCTGTAAGACGTATCCGCCTCGCTCTGGAAAATCGGGAGCTAATTGCCATCTATGGCGACTACGACGTGGATGGGGTCACCGCCACAGCATTATTTGTGCAGGCTCTGCGTTCCCTGGGTGGAAATGTTCGCGGCTACATTCCCAACCGTTTCGACGAAGGCTACGGTTTGAATATCGAGGCCCTGAAGAATCTCGCTAACGACGGCGTGAAATTGGTCATCACCGTGGATTGCGGCGTCCGCTCGCCCGAAGAGGCCGCTCACGCCCGTTCCATCGGCCTTGACTTGATCATCTCCGATCACCACCAACCCGCGGATGGCGACCTGCCCCAGGCTTTTGTCATTATCAATCCCAAACAAGTTGGCGATTCTTATCCCGATAAAGATCTGGCTGGAGTGGGAGTGGCTTTTAAGATGGTGCAGGCTCTCATGGAATCAATCGGAAAGGCATCGGAAGGGTTTCAATTAGACGATCTGTTGGACCTGGTTGCACTCGGAACGGTTGCCGACCTGGCTCCATTGGTTGGCGAGAACAGGATTCTTGTCCGCAAGGGACTACTGAAACTGCGCGAGACTAAACGACAGGGTTTATTCTCTCTTGCGGCGGTGTCGGACCTGCCTATGTCCCGCATCACCGCAACAAGTATAGGTTTCATCCTTGGACCTCGCCTGAACGCGGCCGGGCGCCTGGAATCAGCACTGGCGGCATTTGATTTACTGACAACCACGGATGTCAAGATCGCTGGTGACCTGGCACAACAACTGAATATTCAAAACCGGCAGCGACAGGAGATCACCCGCAGGATTCAAGGCGAAGCCGAGGCAATAGCCATGGCCGATGATCCGTCAGCGGATTTGTTTTTTGCCGTCCACCCTGATTTCAATCCTGGCGTGGTTGGGTTGGCAGCGGCGCGCCTGGTCGAGACCTATTACCGTCCAGCCGTGGTCGGCCAGATTTCTGAAGAGACCACCCGCTGCTCATGCCGTTCCATCCCGGAATTTCATATCACCGAAGCGCTTGATAAATGCAAGGATTTGCTGATCCGGCATGGCGGACATGCTGCTGCAGCCGGATTTACCGTCCGAAATGAGAATCTGGAAATTCTCAAAACGCGGTTGAAATCTCTGGCGACAGAGCAGTTGCGGGATAGAGATTTGCGCCAAATATTGACCGCAGACACCGAGATCCCACTTTCGGATCTAAAACCGGAGTTGCTCAAGCACCTGGATTATCTCCAGCCGACCGGTTATGGCAACCCGGAAGCGGTGTTTGTCAGCCGGGGAGTGCGTGTTACAAATTCGCGGACCGTTGGGGCGGAAAGTAAACACTTAAAGCTGTTGGTTACCGATGGCCGCGTCACATTCGACGCGATCGGTTTTCGACTGGGTCATCTCCAGCCCGATTTGCCTCTTCGGGTGGATGTGTTGTACACCTTTGAATCGAACGAATTCAATGGGCGCACATCTTTGCAACTAAATTTAAAAGATGTCAAGCCCGCAGGGATTTCTTGACCGGCGGGATTTGAGGGGGTAGATAGTATGTTCTTTTGAGTGGAGGAAATGATCCAAGGTCTGTTTGAAAATAATCCGAAGCCCAATTATTTCTAAGGATAATTGAGTATGGGTCAGAACAAAATCGGCTCCCACAGATAAACTGGGGAGCCGATAGCTTTTCTGTATCAATTAATCAATCTGAATTTGAGCAAGATCCAAACAGCCTGAAAAGCATCTTTTAGCTTAATTTTCTTGCCTTCAGCATAACTACGTGGGTTGAAGGATATGGGCACTTCGAAGATGCGCGCCTTTTGTTTGAGGATTTTGGCAGTGAATTCCGGTTCGAAGTCGAAGCGGTTGCAGCGCAGTATGATATTATCCAACACTTCACGCCGGAATACTTTGTAACCGGTTTCCATATCGCTCAGGATGGTGTCATATAGCAGATTGGTTGTAAGGGTGAGAAATTTGTTGGCGAGCATGTGCCAGAACATCGTCACCCGCCGTGGCCCACCCATGAAACGTGATCCGTAGACTACGTCTGCTTTGCCCTCCTGGATGGGCTTGAGCAAGGCGGGATAATCGCGCGGATCGTACTCCAGGTCTGCATCCTGAATGAGTATTACATCACTGGTTGCAGCAGAGATGCCGGTCCTGACTGCCGCACCTTTGCCCCGGTTCTGTGGGTGCAGGATCACCCGGATGCCCTTTCGGTCTTCCAGGGCGGTGAGCAGGTCACGGGTTCCGTCGGTGGAGCCATCGTCCACGAGAAGGATCTCGTCTGCCAGGTTGGTCGCCAAGACGTGTTCCAGGATCGTGGTGAGGGTATGAACTTCATTATAAATGGGGATAATAACTGAAAGGGTCATGGGCTAATTATAAACGAATTGTGACCCAGTAAGAATATCGGCGTGCTATAATTCATCAACAATCTTACCCGGGAGGCCTCTATGACTTCTGTACCTAGAACCAAATCCGCTACCCAGTCACCTTCATTTGTCCCTGCGGCGATGACCAAGTTGGAAGATACCGGCCTATCGCTGCTCTGGTTGCAGGATTTGGCGTTGAAGATTTTTTATTTTCAAGGCTATCTATCGGGATTTAAAGTTGCCGAGGAGATTTCCCTGCCTTTTGTTGGGATTGTCGACCAGATTCTCGAAACGCTTAAACGCGAGAAACTCATCGAGGTTAAATCCTCTCAAATGGGATTGGGGGAAGGTGCGTATCAATATGCCATCACAGGTGCTGGAATCGTCCGGGCAAGAGAGTCCCTGGAACGCAGCCAATATGCTGGCCCAGCACCGGTCCCGATAGAAGTATATAACGAATCCATCCGCCACCAGAGTCGCGGGCGTGTGGCAATCACCAGCCGGACAATGCGCCAGATTCTTTCTGAGTTGGTTCTTTCTGAAACCACATTTCAGCGTCTTGGCCCGGCTATGAACTCTGGTACTTCTATATTTCTATATGGACCTCCCGGAAATGGCAAGACCAGCGTAGCCAAAGCATTCGGCAGTCTCGTTTTGAGCCAGACGATGTACATCCCGTACGCGCTTTATCTGGATGGGCAGATTGTAAAACTATATGACTCGGTTAACCACCAACTGGTGTCTGATTCGGATTCACAACCGAATGGAACCGGCAATCTGCGCACAGCCGGACGGCGCGATCCGCGCTGGATCAAGATCCGCCGCCCGTTCATCATGGTCGGTGGCGAATTAAACCTTGAAGGCCTTGATCTCGTTTTTGATGATACAAATAAATTCTACGAGGCTCCGTTCCAGGTCAAAGCCAACGGGGGAATTCTACTTATCGACGATTTCGGCAGGCAGCAGGTAAGGCCACGTGATTTGCTCAATCGCTGGATCGTACCGCTCGAGAACCGTGTCGACTACCTGACCCTGCATACCGGTCGCAAAATTGAAATTCCGTTCGACGTGCTGGTAGTATTCTCCACGAATCTGCCGCCGCGCGACCTGGTGGACGAAGCTTTTCTGCGCCGATTACGCCATAAGATTCAAATATCCGATCCTTCTTTTGAGGAGTATCGCGAAATATTTGAACGTGTGTCCAAGCAGAAAGGCATTCCTTACAACGATCAGAGCTTGGCCTATCTGCTTCAGGAGTACTACATCAAGCCCAATCGAAAAATGCGTGCATCTCATCCGCGCGACCTGTGCGACCAGATTCTCGACATCGCACGTTACCTTTCCACCGAACCGGCGATGACGAAGGAAATGATTGACCGCGCCTCGCAAGCGTACTTCGTGGACATTTAAAATGTGGACAAATTTGCCGTCACCTGTCGTTGTTGCTCATCGCGGCGATAGAGCTTATTCCCCGGAGAATACGCTCTCCGCTTTCAAGCAGGCTGCCGAGAAGGGTGCGGATGCAATAGAGTTCGACGTGAAATTATCGGCGGACGGCCAGGTTATCGTCCTTCACGACCAGACTGTGAACCGAACCACAAATGGAACCGGAAATGTCGCCAAACTTGCCCTAGCGGCACTGCGGGACTTGGATGCCGGTGTTCAGTTTCTTGGGAAGTTCCCCGGCGAAAAAATTCCTACCCTTAATGAGGTCTTCGAATCCGTTGGCAAACTAATATATATGAATATCGAATTGACCAACTATTTCAATCCGAACGACACGCTGGTGCCTAAGGTGGTGGATTTGGTAAAGAAACAAGGAATGCAATCCCGGGTGCTTTACTCATCATTCTATGCCCGCAACCTGCAGATGGCACGCCAGCTCCAGCCTGAGGTCCCCCGCGCGCTCTTGACAAAACCCGGTTTGATGGGATTGTGGGGAAGGACGTTCGGCTGGCGGGGCGAATACGCTGCCCTGAATCCACACAAGATGGACGTGAACGCTGGATTGGTACACCGTATCCACGCTGCAGGAAAACAGATCAATGCCTGGACGGTCACAACTAAAACGGACATTAACCGTATGATTAGGCTGGGCGTGGACGGTATTATTACCGATGACCCAGCGCTGGTGCTCCGTTTACTTGAGAGAGGCAAATAATCCTATTGAAGTATTGTGATAAGGTTGCATATTGCAATGCTCGACACCCCAAAATACTTTGTTACTGGTTTGATCTATATGATTTATCGTCGCTTTCTATCCATAACATTATTATTATCGTTGGGATTATCCTTTAGCCCGACGGCTGCTGCACAAATGCTGGGTTCGTTCCAGCGTAGTGACGCGATTGAAAATGCCCGTCAGATGCTGGCGAAAATGTCCCCGGAGGAACGGGTTGGGCAACTCTTTTTGGTGTCCTTCACTGGCTCTTTTGCGGATCAGAACTCCCAGATTTTTGACTTGATCACTAATAGCTATGTCGGAGGTGTCGTGTTGCAGGCCGGAAATGACAATTTTGTCGCTTCCCCGGGTACAGTTTCAAGTGCCCACCAGTTGATTGCCCAATTGCAGTCTTCCAAATGGCAGACTTCGCAAGCCTTGCCCGCTGGCATTGGCGCCGGTACACCCACTCCCAAACCAACCATCCCCTTCGCTCCGGCTAATTTCATACCCCTCTTCATTGGCATATCCCAGGACGGAGATGGCTATCCCAATGACCAGATTCTCAATGGTATGACGTCTCTGCCTGATTTAATGGCACTCGGCGCCACTTGGAATCCGGTGCTTGCTGAAAAGGTCGGCGTCGTTGCCGGGCAGGAACTTTCCAGCCTTGGGTTTAACTTGTATTTCGGTCCTTCATTGGATGTACTCGAATCATCCGGATCCACACTGGGGAACGGATTGGGTGCGAGTGCCTTCGGTGGTGATCCATATTGGGTAGGGGCGATGGGGGGTGCATATATTTCGGGATTGCATAGCGGCAGCAAGGGGCGTCTTACTGTTATCGCTGACCACTTCCCTGGCCGAGGGAGTGCCGACCGCCCCGCAGGAGATGAACCTGCCACTGTCCGTAAGTCACTTGAACAATTGAAACAAATTGAATTAGCCCCATTTTTCTCCGTTACAGGGAATGCATCAAATCCGGAGAGTACTGCTGATGGTCTGCTGGTTTCCCACATCCGTTACCAGGGTTTCCAAGGCAACATCCGCTCGAACACTCGCCCGGTCAGTATTGACTTGCAGGCGCTTTCACAGATCCTTTCTCTCCCAGTTTTCGACACTTGGCGCTCCGCGGGAGGGCTGATGGTTAGCGACGACCTCGGCAGCCAGACGGTGCGCCGTTTCTATGATCCGGGCGGGCAATCTTTTATGGCCCGGTTGGTGGCGCGGGATGCTTTCCTAGCCGGAAACGACCTGCTCTTCATGGGAAATATTGTTTCCAGTGATGCGCCAGATAATTACACGACTGTCGTCAGGGCGATTGAGTTCTTCGATCAAAAATATCGTGAAGACCCGGCCTTTGCCCAGCGTGTGGATGATGCGGTTATCCGCATCCTGACTGCCAAATTTCGCACGTATGGTGATTTTGATCTGACATTGGTAATCCCACCAGCGGATGGACTGGATATTCTAGGTCAGTCGCAGGCGGTGACCTCTGAAGTTGCCAGAGAATCTGCCACCTTGGTCAGCCCGAATATTACAGACCTGGATACTGTCCTCCCGATGCCTCCTGGAGTGGGCGACCGAATTGTATTTTTAACCGACACTCGCCTTGGAAGACAGTGCAGCACTTGCAGCGAGGAATCCATGCTGGCTGTGGATGCTTTACAAAATGTGATCCTGCGTCTCTTCGGTCCCCAGGCTGGCGGGCAGGTACGGACCAACTACCTGATGTCCTATCCTCTCACGAGTTTGGATGCCATCCTGGATGGCGGGGCAGGTGACTCATCCATGGAAATCTCGGTGAGCCAGGCAGAATGGGTGGTCATCAATATGCTGGATGCCGAACCCGGCGCATTGCAGACCACGCTATTGCGCCGATTTCTTTCCGAGCGGCAAGACTTACTGCGAGATAAACGGATTGTCGTGTTCGCTTTCAATGCCCCGTATTATCTCGACGCTACTGATATTTCCAAGTTGACAGCCTATTATTGTCTTTATAGCAAATCAGCATCGTTTGTAGATGTGGCGGCGCTTTTGCTATTTCGGGAACTTTCCCCGGTTGGTTCGTTGCCTGTTTCTGTTTCAGGGATCGGATATGACCTGTTTACAGCGACCACCCCAGACCCGAATCAGGTCATCGGGCTCTCTATGGACCTGCCATCTGTGTCTGGAATAAATACCTCGGCTACCCCCGATGTGACTCCCACACCATCTTTCCGCGTCGGCGATACCGTGTCGGTACGGACGAGCGTAATTCTTGACCATAACGGGCACCATGTACCTGACGGGACCGGGGTACGCTTCAACATTTCTTTGAGCGGGGAGGGGGGAGTTGTACAGCAGATTGATGCAGTCACGCTTCAGGGCTTGGCCGGAGCCTCGTTCAGCATTGACCGTCCCGGATTGCTTGAAATCAACGCAGAAAGTGATCCTGCGCTATCCTCGATGGTCATGCAATTGGATGTTTCTGGTGAAGGCTTTAGTGTGACTATCATTGCTCCGACTCCAAACGTTATACTAACCCCTAGGCTTGAAGTCATTGTCACACCAGATGTGGGACCTTCCTCACCGTTTGAGCAGGGGTATCCGGGTTTCAGTAGTTGGTTTGGTATGATTCTTATCCTGGGGGGTCTGGGCATTCTTGCATTCTGGCTTGGCAAGCAGTTTATCGACACGCGCTGGGCTGTGCGTTGGGCGCTGTGTATTGTCACTGGCGGGTTGCTGGGGTATACATATTTCGCCGTGCACCTGCCAGGCGCAATGGTTTTTCTTGAAAAAAGAGGTTGGATGGGGCTGATGGGGGTTGTCGTGGTGGGTGCGGCGGTTGGTTTTGGATCCGCGTATACTTGGCGGCGATTGGCTACGGGATCAATGAAGCAACCAGACTGATAAAGAACAGACTGGCCGATAACCAGAGTAATATCTGTTCTGGTTTCCCTCTGAAGAGTCGGAGAAGCGAATTTTGTGAGCGCAATTGCCCCTGTGGACGGAGAGGTAGATCACGCGTCCCATTCAATAATTGACGGAGATCCTCTACTGTCGCAGGGCGATCATTGGGGTGCAGTTCCATAGCCCACAGGATGGCACGTTCTGTGCGGGGGCTGATGGCCGGGTTGATTTTGCGCGGCGCAAGCAGGCAGGTGGGATTCAAAAAGCGGTCCCGGGCATCGATTGGTGGGTTATTTGTCAGCAGATGGTAGAGGGTGCAGCCGAACGCATAAATATCGCTGCGAACGTCGGTGTGCAGGCCGTCACCGCCATATTGTTCAAGTGGCGTATATAATGCTGTGCCGCGTCCCTGGATGACGGTAATGGTCATTTCATCCGGAACGAGGGCTTTGACCAGGCCAAAGTCCACCAGCTTGAGCAGGCCGTTGGGGGTGATCTTCATGTTGGATGGTTTCACGTCCCGGTGGACGAGAGGTGGAGTCTGATTGTGAAGATAGGTCAGGGCATCGGCAAGTTGTTTGGCCCATCCAAGCACATCGCCTTCAGCTTGGAAGGAGTTGTTATGTTTGGCATCCAACATTCGGAGGCGTAAATCTTTGCCGGGAATGTAATCCATCACCAGGTAGTCGCGCGGGCCGATGGAGAAGAAATCTGAGACTTTGGGCAAGTTGGGATGGTCCAGGCGCGCCAAAACAGTGGCTTCCTGTAGGAATTGCTGACGAGCTTCCTTGAGTAGATTGGCAGGCACATTTCGGTCGTGTTCGACTTCTTTGAGCGCACAACGGCGTCCTTCCAGACGCAGGTCGTCGGCCAGGTAGATATTACCCATACCTCCCTGACCAATGCGCTCGCAAATGCGATAACGTCCGCGCAGCACCTCTCCGGTATTAAGTGGGACAGGCATATTGAGCCGATTACCAGCGAAGATCAAATTGGGTGGCGAATCGCTGGCAGGGGTTTCGGCGTCGTTTGACCAGCGAGTCGTATCCGTTTACAATTGGATGTATTATAAGCGTCTTTTAGAGTCCTGTTGTATAATCCTCTTCTCCAGGAGTGACGGCATATGGATAAGAACTTGGAAGAAGCCCCGTTATTAATTGGACAAACCGGTCCGCTGAAAGGCGAGCGTTGGGTTCTTAATAAGATACTCACAATCGGGCGTGAGCTGACCTGTGAAGTGGTCATTCCGGATAGGCAGGTTTCGCATTTCCATGCCCGCTTGACGCCAACGATTGAAGGGATTGTCCTCGAAGATTTAGGCAGCAAAAACGGCGTTCATAGAAATGGGACCCCGGTGGTTGGCCATGTAATTTTGCAGGATGGCGACACGGTGCAAATTGCGCTGGCCCAACAGTTTCTCTACCTGACATCCGATGCGACCGTCCCATTGGCGGACTTCGAAGACTCTTCCGGACGCTTGCGGTTGGAGCTGCGCTCCCGGAGGGTGTGGGTGGACAGCCAGTCGATAGAGCCACCCCTTTCAGCCTTGCAGTTTCAAGCACTGCGGGTGCTCTCAGACCATCAAGGACAGGTTGTGGACCGGCATCAACTGGTCAGCGAAGTATGGGGCGAAGAGCAGGCAGTTGGTGTTTCAGACCAGGCGCTGGACGCGCTCCTTCGCCGTTTGCGTGACCGGATTTCGACGATTGACCCGGTGCATGCTTATATTGTAACGGTTCGCGGTCATGGCGTGCGGCTGGATAATCCACCAGCCATAGAATAAATACGAACTTCCGCAGAGGTGAATATGCGGAGGTTTTTGGTTCTTGCTTTTACCCCAAATTCTTCTTCATAGTGAACTTCAGGAGTGCCCGGTAGATGACCTGGAGTCTTTCCAGCATCAGAGCCTCTTCGCCGGATTTATTTTCACCGGCCTGTTGCTCGGTGCGAGAGATAACACTGGCGACAATGGAACTGAAATCGGGGGTGATTTCCGCAGCATGTTGTTCGATCATTTTGTTCATTGTGGTTTCATCCGGTGCCTCGAGCATCTGTTCCAGTAAGGCTAGTTCGGGGGGCGGGGCGCTGGCTTGTTGCAGCACGGCTACAATCTGCTGGAGTTTTGGCATCAAGACGGAGTCATTCTTTTTGTTGGCATCCTGTAGGGTGTGATTCAGTAGTTGGACGAAAATATCATTTATTTCTTCCAAATGTTCGGTTGTAGCCTGCTGGATGTTTTCGGCAGCCAGCAGATTGTTGAGCAATATCGCTGCACGTTTGGATTCTTCCTCCGCACGTTGGTCAATTTTGCGGGTGATCTCAAGTAATTTTGCACGCAAGGTCTCCATGTTTTTGCGTTCCTCACCGGAGTCTTTTTCGATACGTTCAGTGAGACTCTGGAAGAACAGATAATCCAACCCCGGGCGGGTGAAGTTTACCAGTGCGTTTAGGCGGTCATCGTTGGGAGCCTCGATCAGGATCTTGAGCAGTTTCTCGCGGTCGAGTTCTTTCCCGGCGGCTTGCAGGGTTTTGATGGCTTCTTGGATTTCGTTCGTTTGTAAAGCCACCTTGCGACCATACTCGGTCTCGTTCAAAAGTTGTTTTTGGATGTCATCCATCGAGCGGGCAGCTTGTTCCTGCTTGGATCCACGCGCGCCTTCCATCAGTCGGCTGAAAATGGCGAAAAATTCTGCGTCGAAGAGCGATGAATCCTGCCTGATGATTTCTGAACGGACCTCCGCAGTGGTCGCGCCGAGCAGACGTTCCACAAGCGAAACGCGTTTCTGTTGAGCCTGGATCATTTCGGGAGTGATACCTTCCGCACCAAGGACTCGCTCGAAGAGACTCTGATAACTCAGAAAACTTTGAGGGCGGAGAAGGTAAGCTTTGCGCATTTCGAGCGGCAGGTGGTTTGTCACTTGGGAGATGAGCGGACCGATGAGTTTTTCCTGTTCGTTGACTGGCATCCCCAGCTCTCCCGGGAAATAGGTGAGCAGGAGTTCTTTATTTGCGTCGTGGTAGACAATGGGAGTCGCCAGCGGACCGTTGTAACCACATGCTTGGCAGACAGCAAAATTGGAGACACTGCCTAGTAAACGTTGTTTCGCGCCAGGGTCGTAGGTAACGTCAAAGAGTTGTTCGATCTGAACAACGACCGGCTGACGGCAGCGCGGGCAGGAGACTTGGGTCTTTTGAGGAGGCATGGATACTCTCGATATAAAATGGGATTGGTAATAACTGTCGAACGGCCTATCTTACCCCATTTCGCGCGAACGCGGCAGGGAAAAACAGATACGGGCTCCGGAACCGGGTTTTGGGTCTACCCACATGCGTCCACCATGGGCTTCGACGACAGCTTTGGCAAGATATAGTCCCAACCCGGCGCCCTTCGTTTTGCGAACAGCCTGATCTGAGCGGTAAAAGCGGTCAAAGATATAAGGGATATCGCCTATATCGATCCCGGGACCCTGGTCGCTGATGGTGATGATCACCTGTTCAGGACGGACTTGTCCGCTAATTCGGATCTCGCCCTTGGAGGCATATTTAATGGCATTCGAGACGAGATTGGAGATGACCTGGGAGACGCGGTTCTCATCAGCGAGGACAACGGGGAATTTTGCGGGGAAGTCCACCACGATGGTGTGACGATCGGTCTGGGTGCGGAAGCGCTCTGACAGCCTTTCTGCAAGAACAGGAATGGAAATATCGGAAAGGTTCATGGTCATGCCTCCGGCCTGCAGCCGCGAAGCGTCCAGTAAATCCTCGATCATGGCGGCCAGATGGTCGGCCTCTTCTTCGATCACTGCCAGGCTATCTTTGACGATCGCTCTATCCCATTTGGCGTCTTCACGGCGCAAGGTGCTGACGTAGCCTTTGATAAGGGCAACGGGTGTTTTGAGTTCATGGCTGACGATGGAAACAAAGGTATTCTTGATTTGTTCAGCGTTGCGGAACTTGGTGATATCGCGCACGGTGGCAATTACATTTCGTAGTGTCCCGTCTGCCGCGAGGAGTGGTGCGTAGGTGATCCCAACCGGAAGTGCCGGCGGTTCCGGGCGCTGGAGGTCGCCTTCAACATAAAGGTATGCGTTGGTGGTCAACGGCCAGCCGCCAGACTCAGCTTCCTCGAGGGTCAAGCCTTCAGGTCGGCGTGCCCAGCGAATAATCCCGGCATGGGCCTTCGATTGGATGTCTTCACGTGGATGCCCGTAAAGTTTTTCGAAAGCGATGTTACAGCGTTCAATGGTATGGTCCGCGTTGAGAATGAGTATGCCATCCGCAGCGGAATCGACTAGAGCATCCAGGCGGCCTTTTTCATAACTGATCTGGGTGTAGAGTTGCGCGTTGAAGACGGCGATGGCTGCCTGGTCTGCGAAAGACTGGAGAAGCGATTTGTCGTTGAGCGAAAACAGGTCCGGGTAGCTGCGAAAGATAAAAATGACCCCGATGACTACTCCATGAGCGGCGAGGGGAATGCCGACCCCGTTCAACAATCCCATGCTAACAGTATATGTCAATTCCTTTAACATTCGGTTGAGTTCGACGAGGTTGAATTCAGCAGCTTTTTCTTCGGCCAGAAGAGGTTCGAGATAACTAAGGAATGCGGGGGGAATGCCGTGCGCCGCTGCGACTCGCCAACCACCAGTCTCTTTGAGAGCCAGGATACCAGCCTGCCCGGCCAGCATTTCAATGGAGATGCGCAGGATGCGCGCCAAAAGTTTGTCCAGGTCAAGTTCCTGGGTTAGGGCGCGTGCTATTTCGAGAAGGTAATCGCGTTGGCGAACACGGAAATCCGGAAGCATGATGAATTACAGAATACTGTGCAAATGTCTGTACGAATAATCAAAAGAAAGAGAGCAATCCGATAACAGTCAGTTCTTAAATATATGCATGATGCATTAGATTTAGTAGCAAAACATGCATATTTTATCACCTACACAAGCGGGATATGTTAGATTTATGCAATCGGCCTGTTGGACTTGTGTAAAAAAAAACTCACCCTGCGTCTCAAATATGATGACGCCGGGAGAGTTTAGCAGCTATATTATTTGATTCCTACTTTACTTCTTTTTCAGCCAGCATTACCGCCTCTTCAAAGATTGCCAGCCCTTCTTCCATCACGGACTTGGAAATACTCAATGGTGGAGCGATGCGCATGACGCTCTTACCGCAACTGAGCAGGATCAACCCGCGTTCGAAGGCCAGGTCAACGACTTTGCTGCAGATTTCATCCGCTGGAATCTTGCTCTTGCGGTCCTTGACGAATTCAACGCCGATCATCAAGCCGATCCCACGCACATCCCCGATGGACGGGTGGCGCGCCATGATTTCGTGCAGGGCGTCGAGCGTGTATTGGCCAACGTTGGCAGCATTTTCCATGTATTCGTTTTCGATCAGGTCAATGGTTGCCAGGGCTGCCGCGCAGGAAATCGGATTACCGCCGAAAGTGTTGCCGTGCGAGCCGCGCGGCCAGGTCATCACAGATTTTCGGGCGATGCATGCGCCCAACGGCATCCCTGAAGCGATACCCTTGGCGACGGTGACGATATCCGGTTCTACCTCAAAGTGTTCAATGGCCCACCATTTGCCGGTGCGGCCCATTCCGCACTGGACCTCATCCGCGATCAGCAGGATATTGTGTTTGTCGCACAGTTCGCGCAGAGCCGGGAAGAACCCGGGCGGGGGAACAATGTAACCGCCTTCGCCCTGTATGGTTTCAACCAGGATGCCAGCCACTTCATCTGGCGGGAGGATATGACCGAGGATTTCATCCTCAATATAGCGGACGACCGTCTCGCCGTAATCCTCACCAGATTGCCGGTCGAGGATGGGTCGGTAAAGATTCGGGAATGGGGCGTGAACAACACCGTTCATCAGAGGATAAAAACCACGGTGGTAGTTGGTCTTACTGGCAGTGAAAGTCACCGCACCCATCGTGCGTCCATGGAAGGCGCCGGTAAAGCCGATGAAATTCGTTCGTCCGCTGTGGTAGCGGGCTAATTTAATGGCGGTCTCGATTGCTTCGGTCCCGGAGTTGGTCATAAACGATGAGGCTGCTTCCTCAAATGGAGCGATCTCGTCAAGCTTTTCTCCCAATGTGATCCATTTTTCATGATAAAAATCGGAAGAAATATGGATGAATTGTTCAGCCTGTTCTTGAATGGCCTTTACTACTTTGGGATGGCTGTGACCGGTGGAGACGACGGCAATCCCGGCCGCAAAATCCAGGAAGCGGTTACCATCTACGTCCCAAACTTCGGTACCCTTGCCGTGATCCATGACTAACGGGACTCCGCGCGGATAAGATGGCGAAATGACAGCCGAATCGCGCTTGATCAGCGCCCTTGCCTTTGGTCCTGGCAACTTAAGCGGTTCCATAAATTTCTCCTCCTGCCAATTTTCCAGTTTTGAAAAGGCGAATGTGTGCCTGTGCGAGTGCACCAAGCATTCCAGCATCATCGCCCAATTTAGCAACCGTAATCTGCAAAACGTCCATGTATGATTTATCCATGATGTTTCGTCGCATGGACTCTTTGATTGGATCGAGGATTAGCCTGCCGCATTGGGAAACACCACCACCAAAGATAACAATGGATGGATTGAAGATATGCAGGAATTCTGCTACCGCCTGGCCGATAAAGCCGCCTGCCCGGATGAAGGTTTCTTTTGCCAGTTCGTCACCCTGTTGGGCGGCTTCCGCTACATCCCGAGCGCTGAACTCCATTCTGGACTGGAGGATGGATGACCGGCCACTGGCAATTTCCTTTCTAACGAATCTTGCAATCGCTGGTCCAGAGGCGACGGCTTCCAGATGACCGGCTACGCCGCAGGAACAGACCGGTCCACCGGGGAGGACGGTCACATGCCCGAGTTCGGTGGCCATGCCACAACAGCCTTCGATGAGCATATCGCTACTAATGACACCCCCCCCAATCCCGGTGCTGAGGGTGAGATAAAGCACATCGTGGTGCCCCTGCCCGGCTCCATATTTCCATTCTCCCAGAGCGGCCAGGTTGGCATCATTCCCCAGATAAGCCGGCACATGATATTGCTTGGAGAGCAATTCGGCCAGAGGATAGTTCGTCCAGGCAGGAATGTTGGGGGTGGCGATGATTATCCCGGTGTGTGGATTGAGCGGACCTGGAGCAGCGATGGAGATTGCGTCCACCGGTTCCTCCGGCCAGACGGTGTCAATCAGGGCGGTCAAGCGCTCGAAAACACCGTCTTCCATGCCACACGAAGCGGCACGTATTTTCCTGCTGGGTGTTGTTGCATTGTGGGGATAAACTGCAACCCGTAACTGGGTGCCGCCGATGTCTATTGCAACAATGAAACTCATCGTCGAAATTATAACATGTTGGTAGCGAAAAAATCATCACCACGGAGTTCACAGTCAAAAGAGGGCTGATAGTCTGGAGGCGGATAGTATTATCGTCATGAGATTTCTTCCCCTTCGGGGATGATATCGCAATGACCGTTTATAAGGTTTGCAACGTCGTGTTGGCAAAGTTGACTAATCCCTTAAAGACTGCTATCATCTTTGTGATGTTTAGGTGGCAAGGACCTCGGTATCGTTCCATTTGGAAGGGGTTTTCCCGATTCTTTCGATGGTTTGCGCCAGGAATTGGCATAAAGCGCTGGTTTCTGGTCTTGCTGGTCGGAATTACTCTTATCGGGACCGGCCTGGCAATTTTCTTGCTGGATGCATACCGTTCAGCCCCAATTACTTGGTGGCTGCAGATTATTTCCTTTATTTCCTTTTGGTTCCTGGTGAGTCCCTGGCGCATTCTCATTTTAGTCGGGATCGGGATTGTATTGATTGGCTTGGGTATTTGGAGACTTAACCGTTCCCTGCTTTTGCCTTTCCTTCGGCCTGGACAGAAGCTGGTGGACCAGGTGACAGATTACCGCCGCCGCGAGCGTGGGCCACAGATTGTTGCCATCGGCGGCGGGCATGGGATTGCCACAGTCTTGCGCGGATTGAAGGAGTATACCAATAACTTGACGGCCGTCGTATCCGTGGCGGATGACGGGGGTTCTTCGGGTGAATTGCGGCGTAGTCTGGGCATCCTCCCGCCGGGTGATATCCGCAATTGCCTGGCTGCGCTCTCAGATGATGAAGCCCTGTTGACCCAACTATTCCAGTACCGGTTTGGAGATGATACTGGCCTGGGTGGGCATTCGTTCGGCAACCTGTTCATTTCTGCCCTTTCTGATATTACCGGAAGTTTCGAGAAAGCGATTGCCGAATCAGGGCGCGCCCTTTCGGTTCATGGACAAGTGCTCCCGGCTACGTTGCACAGTGTCCGGCTGGTGGCCGATGTCCAGTTGGCGAATGCACAGACCGAGATCCGGGTGGAAGGCGAGAGTCAGATTCCCCAGGCAGCAGGACGAGTACGCCGGGTCTGGTTAGAACCGGATAATGCTTTGGCGTTTCCTCCTGTCATTCAGGCGGTTCTCGCCGCGGATATGATTGTCATCGGACCTGGCAGCCTGTATACCAGTATCCTTCCCAACATTCTCCTGAGTGATCTTCTCGACGCGATCCGGTCCAGCCGGGCGTTGAAAATTTTCATCGCGAACGTTGCCACACAGCCGGGTGAGACGGATATGTATACATCTGGGGACCATATCCGTACCCTGGAGGAATTGGTTGCTTCCGAACTCGTCGATGTTATCGTCTGCAATTCATGGTATGATAAAAAATTGGAAAAGGGCATGCAGTGGGTCAGGGTGGATGAGGCACTGGAACGCGATTCCCGATTGTATCTTTCTGACTTGGTAGACCACCGGCAGCCGGAACATCACAACGCGGAAAGACTAGCCCAGGTGTTGATGGACATCTATCTTGAACGTACCGGACCGATTATGAAGGAACAATCAACGCAATAGCGTTGAAAATCAACTCATCCGTAAGGAGATATGCAATGACAGTTAAAGTAGGTATCAATGGTTTTGGCCGGATTGGCCGGCAGGTCTTGAAGGCCATTCGAGAATATTATCCCGATGCCTTGGAGGTAATTGCGTTCAATGATATTGGCGACATGAAAACCATGGCGCACCTTCTCAAGTACGACTCGAACTATGGTCGTTTCGACGGAACGGTTGAGTATTCCGACGACCATCTTGTCATCGATGGCAGGAAGGTTATGGCTTTCAAAGAGACCGATCCAGCTGCAATTCCGTGGAAAGACTTGGGCGTGGAGATTGTTATCGAGTCTACCGGTCTCTTCACGATCAAGGAAGATGGCGTCAATAAAAAGGGGAAGACTGTCAAGGGTGCGGTCAATCACATTACTGCCGGAGGTGCCAGGAAAGTAATCATTTCTTCGCCTGCCGAAGGTGAAGACATTACCATCGTAATGGGCGTGAATGACGACAAGTACGACCCGATGGCTCATCATGTAGTTTCGAACGCCTCTTGCACCACGAACTGTCTCGCCCCGGCAGCGAAAGTCGTGCATGACAAGTATGGCATCAAGCGCGCTTTCATGACAACCATCCATGCATACACCAATGATCAGAAGATCCTTGATATGCCGCACTCGGATTTGCGCCGTGCGCGCGCCGCCGCAATGAATATCATCCCGACGACCACCGGTGCAGCCAAGGCCATTTCCCTGGTGATTCCCGACCTGAAAGGCAAGTTCGATGGTTACGCTCTGCGCATCCCAACCTCGACCGTCTCGGTGGTGGATTTTACTGCAGAACTTGAGAAGACCACTACCACAGACGAATTTCGCCAGGCCTTCCGCGACGCTGCCAAGTTGCCGCGAAATAAAGGCATCCTCCAGGCGATGGACGAACCTCTGGTCAGCATTGACTATAAAGGCGATCCACACAGCTCTTCCGTGGATCTGCCGTTTACCAGTGTTCTGGGAAAGGATGAAAACAACTTCGTCAAGGTCGTTGCCTGGTACGATAACGAATGGAGCTACTCTGTACGGACGGCAGACCTGGCAGCGCTGATGGCAAGGTCGCTGTAGTTGAAGAGTAGATAGGGACCTGATAATCGGCTGGTTAAGACACTCAGCTTGCCTGATCACTAATTAACTTGGTATATGGAGTCTCAATGAATAAAAAGACCGTAAAAGACATTGACCTGAAGGGCAAGCGTGTCCTGATGCGCGTGGACTTCAATGTGCCAATGGAAGGCGGAAGAGTCACCGATGATAAACGCATCAAGGCTTCTCTTCCTACGATCAAGTATGTTATCGACCAGGGCGCATCATCCCTGCTCCTGATGAGCCATTTGGGACGCCCAAAAGGTGGATTCGCTCCCGAGTTCAGCCTGAAGGCGGCTGCTGAAATCCTGGCTGGCCTCCTTGGCGTTCCAGTCCAGATGGGACCGGATTGCGTTGGCCCGGAAGTGGAGAAGATGGCGAAAGCTCTAAAGCCTGGGGGTGTCATCATGCTGGAGAACACCCGCTTCCACCCCGAAGAAGAAAGGAATGATCTGGAATTGGCCAGGAAAATGGCTGCCCTCGGCGATGTCTATGTCAACGACGCCTTCGGCTCAGCCCACCGTGCACATTCATCGACTGAGGCCATTACGCACTTTCTCCCGGCTGTTTCCGGGTTCTTAATGGAACAGGAACTCGATTATCTTGGTCGTGCGACATCCAATCCCGAGCATCCTTACATTGCTATTTTGGGTGGTGCCAAGATCAGCGATAAAATCCTGGTTGTGGACAACCTGCTTGCCATATGTGACAAACTCATCATCGGCGGCGGTATGGCGAATACTTTCCTGGTCGCCGAAGGCCTGAACATGCAAGACAGTCTGGTTGAAGGCGGTTCAGTTGACATGGCGAAAGCCATCCTGGCGAAATCCGGCAGCCGGATCGTGTTGCCAGTGGATGCGATTATCGCCGATAAATTCGAAGCAGAAGCCAATAGCAGTACTGTTGAAGTAAGCAAAATACCAGCTGGCTGGCGCATGATGGATGTCGGTCCCAAAACTCTGGAACTCTACAAAGAGACCCTCAAGGGCGCCAAACTGATCGTCTGGAATGGTCCGGTGGGAGTTTTCGAGATGCCCAGGTTCGCCGAAGGGACTTTTGCCCTGGCAAGATTGCTGGCCGGATCTGGCGCGACCACCGTCATTGGCGGCGGTGATAGCGCCAGCGCGGTCAAGAAAGCCGGATTGGCCAAGCAGATGACCCATGTCTCCACAGGTGGTGGTGCCTCACTGGAGTTCCTGGAAGGGAAAGAACTGCCAGGTGTTGCGGCGTTACTAAATAAACAGTTGTGAAGTTGCAGGATGGCTGGATCTCCCGTCCTTCGTTTTTATGAAAGTTCCCCGGGTCGAGCGAACCACGGCCCAGCATTCCGATGATCCTGGTTCTCAGGTGCACGTTGTTAGATCTTCCTGAAATGCCAACAATAGGACACTATACGTAATATTGTGGAACAACGCTTATACGCAGGATATTCAACCAACTATTGAAAAGCAAATCTGAGAATCCGGAGCATCACTTCCTGATCCAGAATTTGATACCAAAACCGGTCGACCTGATACAGCGTGGACAGCCTTGACCCAATAAAGAATAATCTGAATGTAAACGGCTGGATGCTCACTGAATCAGCGAACATGGAAGGGTCATAACCATTATGCGGACACCATTTGTAGCTGGAAACTGGAAAATGAATAAGACCATTGCTGAAGGCCGCGCACTCGTCGCCGAGATGAGCCCGGTCTTGCGTGATGTCAAAGGCGTGGAAAAGGTACTTTGCCCGCCGTTCATGGCACTTTTCCCCGTGGCTGCACTCCTCCAGGGTACCGATATCGGCCTGGGGGCTCAGGACATGCACTGGGAAGCCAAAGGAGCATTCACCGGCGAGGTTTCGCCGGGGATGGTGGCGGAGTTTTGTGAGTACGTCATCATTGGTCACTCCGAACGACGGACGTATTTTGGCGAGACCGACGAGACAGTAAACAAGAAAACCGCTGCGGCGCGAACAGCGAACCTGGTCCCGATTGTGTGCGTCGGCGAGACCCTGGCTGAATACGAATCCGGCCGGACCGCAGCAGTGGTTTCCCGCCAAATCCGGGAGGGACTCAAGGGCCTCGTCCCTGAATTTGTGGAGCACGGCGTCATTGCCTACGAACCTGTTTGGGCCATCGGGACCGGGCGCGCTTCCACCGGTGAGGATGCCAATGCGGTTATCCGTGATTTCATCCGCAAGCCTCTGGCTGAGATTTATGGCGATGCGGTGGCGCAGTCCATCCGAGTGCTCTACGGCGGATCGGTGACAACGTCCAACGCAGGCGAGTTTTTTGGTCAACCCGAGATTGATGGAGCTTTGGTCGGTGGGGCGAGTCTGAAAATGGACGAGTTCGTCGCCATTGTACGTGCGGCGGCAGAACGAGCCTAAATGCGAAGTTCACGAATACAGGAGTGACATGAATGTTTTTGCCAATCGCGTCACTCCTATTGAAATGGAATGATCATTGAGTTACATCACCGCGTTTGATGGCCTTTTCTGGCTGTTGGTGGCGTTGGTGGTGTTCATTTTTCTCCAGCGTCTCCTGCACCGCGAAATTCAGGCATTCTTTCTCATCCTGACCAACAGTTCCGGTGTAACGTATGTGCTGTTCGCCATGATCTTCTTCCCCGGAGTTTTGCTCCATGAACTCAGTCATTTCCTCAGCGCGAAACTTCTCGGCGTACAGACCGGGAATTTCTCGCTCATTCCCCAAGCTCAACCGGATGGTAAACTACGGCTTGGATTTGTAGAGACTGCTTCCGGTGGCTTTGTGCGGGATGCACTGATCGGCGCTGCCCCCCTGGTGACGGGCAGCCTGTTTGTTGCATATGCAGCCATATATCTAATGCATCTCCTACCGCTATGGGATTCGATACGCAGCGCAGAATGGGGTATGTTCGTGGCAATGCTGGAGTCTGTGCCAAAATCCCCCGATTTCTGGCTGTGGTTCTACCTGACCTTTACCATCAGCAGTACTATGATGCCCTCAATGTCAGACCGGCATGCCTGGCTCCCGTTGGGCTTCTTGGTTATGGGGTTGGTGTTGGTCGCGATCCTGGCTGGCGCGGGAACCTGGATGCTGGCGAACCTTGCTCTGCCGTTCAACCAGTTCCTGCAAGCGCTTGCAATGATCTTTGGGTTTAGCGGTGGATTGCATATCTTGTTGATCTTGCCGCTTTTGATATTGCACCGGATCCTGAAAGGGTTGACCAGAATGGATGTGGGCTGATAGAATAAAAATGAGAGCAACTGTCTTGACTTTCAAGGCAGTTGCTGCGCGATTCTTTCAGTCGATTACAAGGCAGATAAAGTCCCATGTAGTTTGTTGGGGTGCCAAAGGCACCTACCTCTTCTCCATTTCTGACTATCCGGTTTATTGCCATGCTTTCCAGCATTTCCTGCGGTAGTTCCTTAAACACCTCGTTTAACAGCTCCAGCTCGTGTTGGCTCGATGACTTTTGCACATATCCCTCGTCCCCAACGTTGTCCTCCACCTGGATGCCATAGGTGGTATAGATGTACTCTGAAGTCACAGTTGCTTGCAGGGCCGCTGCAAATTCTTCCGTGGAAAATGTGACTTCCCAGTTGAATTGGCCGGTCGAAGTCTGGACCTCTGCACTAACGCTGGCATCATATACACCATTCCCATTGCCATTCGCGTAAAATTACCGCTCCAGGGTCCGGTGTATTCGAACTCGGGAAAATTCCCCGTGCAACCATCCTCCACTAATGTTCCAATGGTTGTGCCAGTGACTGAGCCACCATCACCGCCTTCAAATATTCCTTCCAAAGTCCAAAGAGTTGTGCCTGTACAGATCGTGCCATCGGAATTTGTAGCACTCCTTTGGTCATAAACTCTTCAGTTACCTCTCCTCCAGCAGGCGGAAACGTCATTGTGAGGGTCAAATAGTATCGTTCGTCTCCAGCCATCGTCATCGTCCCTGCGGCAGTAATGGTCATTAAATTTTTGAGCTTGGACAACCTTCACGGGTGAGATCAGCAGGGCACAAATGACTGCAATAATGATCCATCGCGGTAGGTTCTAGATAGGGTTCATATTTCACTCTCAAATAGGGATATGATTATGGTTGTATTAGGTAGTGCTCCACCTTATACATATTCGATCGGATAATAGCTTAATATGGATACTATCCAACAACCTGCCATAACACCTGTTGTTTTCCGGCTGCCTTCTCACCCTGTTCCAAACTGCCGGTCTCCAGCGTCACCCAGCCCCGGCAAAATATAGCCGTGTTCATTCAGGTGATCGTCAATAGCGGCCAGGTAAATGGATACATCCGGATGAGCCTTTTGCATGGCGGCAATTCCCTCCGGTGCACCGATGAGACCGACGAACTTGACCTTCTTCACACCCCAGCGCTTTACAATATCGGTGGTTGCAACAGCTGAACCGCCGGTTGCCAGCATCGGGTCCAAAATGAGACAGACAGATACGGTCGGTTCGACCGGCAGTTTGTTGTAATATTGCACCGGCTTGAGCGTCTGCTCGTCACGGTACAGTCCGATGTGCCAGACCTCTGCAGTCGGCATTAATTCCCAAAACCCCTCTACCATCCCCAGTCCGGCACGAAGGATGGGGACGAGACCGATTTTCTCTTTTAGCTCTGCGCCGGTCATCGCAATGAGTGGTGTCTCCACTGGTCGGGGAACAGTGACCAGATCTGCGGTGGCTTCATACGCCAGCAACGCCGCGATCTCGCGAACGAGTTCGCGAAATTTCTTGGGTTCGGTGTTCCTATCACGCAGCCGGGACAGTTTATGGGCGACGAATGGATGTTGGGAAGTAAAGACGTTGGGCATGGTTCCTCCGGTTGCGTTCATTATAGCCGAGCTCATATTTTGTGGGGTCTTTGGAAATTCCCGTGATAAAGGCATATTTTACCAATCGCCACGGTGATTCCCAGAGAGCAATTTTGTGACTTGACGGTTTGACAGTTTATCGTGTATTCTATATGCGAAGGTGGTAATACTCATGCCGTCTCACATTCTGGTTGTAGATGATAATGAAATGAATTTGTTCCTGCTTGCAAAAATACTGGAACTGGAAGGCTATCAGGTAGTGATGGCTCACAACGGTATGGAAGCAATTCAATCGGCTATGGAAAAAAAGCCCGACCTTGCCCTTCTGGATGTGATGATGCCGGAGATGAACGGCTACGAATTGTGCCGGAAGATGCGGCAACCTCCTTTCAGTATGGAAATCCCGATCGTAATGTTGACTGCCATGAGCAGCGAAGGCGAGCGGGTGCAGGCGCTGGAGGCCGGGGCGAACGACATCTGGTCCAAGCCCTTTGATATGGAGGTATTCCGTACACGGATTGGGGAATTATTAAAGAAAGACTGAGTGCCTGGAAATTCAATATTATGATTGTGGGTACAAATATTAATTCTGATGCTGCTGTTCATTTTCAGTAGTGCTCTGTTGGCGGCTCTCTGTCCCCCTGATATTGGGTAAAATTCCTCCCAACGGATTATTCGATTTCCGGGTGAAGAAATCGATGAATAAGACCGACGCCTGGTACCCTATGAATATGGCTGATGGAATTTTGAAGTTCAATGTCCTTCGCAAAGAGGTCGAGCTTCCCGTTGAACCGGTGGACCAGTTTCAGCCGGAACAACTGGAAAGGCAGGTACCACTCGCGGTCCCAGTGAGTGTGGGAAATAAAAGCAAATTGCGCATAGGTATACTGATAAATCATTGTTTCAAGATCTCTTCCCAGTCAGGAAACAACAGCAGGGGTCCTTCTCGCGGACAGATTGCTAACCGACTTTTCGGAATGCGGGCGGACACGGCTTTCGCCATCGCGGCCGGTGTGTTCACGTCCTCAGTAACATGCCAGGCATGGACCGGCACGCGGATGTCCTCCAGCCGGAAGCCTCAAGGGCGGGCAGAAGGGTATCCCAGGCCAGACCACATAGACCGGGGGCGGAATGCCTCGACCTCGGAGAGGATGCACGTTTCCAGGACCTCGGGTCGGCCAATCCAGGATGCAGCGACTGGCCTGGAATGTGGACTCCCCGTAACCAGAACGGTCCACGCAAATCAGATGCACGCCCACCTTCTTCGTAATTTCATGCAGGGGACGGAAGTTGCAGGAATGTCGCCGTATTTGGGATAGACGATTGTGCGCCCTTCTTGGAGTTATAGGGCTTTGTCGGTGATATTCATGCACTAATGGAGAATCTTTATCAATTCCAACGCACCCGCGGCAGCGAACTCGAAAGAGAGTTCTTTGGTCACTTCTGCCAGGAGCGGCCAATATTTCTTCTTGAATTTCGGCAAAATCCCTTTTGTTTCTTTCAGGTCGTCCCGTCCACCAGATGCCAGCCACTCCTCGGCTCTTTGTTGATTTTCTTCCTCTCCAGGCGGAGCGACAAGCTCACATTGCAGCCAGCGCAGAAGTGAAACAGAAAATAGCGTATAAATACTATTCCTTTCCTCGACCATTCCCCGCTTGCCAAGCGCAACCAGATCCTGGGGAGTGCGCGCTCGCAGGCGCGTTAAATTTTCAAGGTTGGGGATTGTTTTCCTGGACGGTTTTTGCAAGCCCAGGGTCAGGATGGTGAGTAGTGTGATCTTCTCACTTTCAGAGCAGTGCGACCACAGGTACGTATAATGAGCATTGGCTTGCTGGTCGTAGGTATCGGCTACGAATTTTTCGAGCGACGCGCCGGAAAGTCCCTGAGCTTTGCCTTCGGTTGAGTAATAGCCAGCCATTTGCACGAAGAAAGGATATCCGCCGCCCAGGCTCCAGATGAGATCGCGTTCGCCGGGGGTCATGGGGGTCTCTGTTTGTGAGGAGTAGCCTTCCAGTAACTCATCCACTTGCGGGCGCGTGAAAGTACGCAGTACAACGTTGGCGAAGATGTTAAAAAAAGGCGAGCCCTTGATTTCTTCCGAATGGCACAAGTCTACCAGTTCGCGGCGGGTGGCCGGGAGCAGGGCCACACCGTGATGAATGGCCAACGCCCGCAGTCCGCCGAAGAAATCGCTCTTGAAGTTTGGGTTCTGGGTGATGTATTCAAATTCGTCCATCATCAGCACTGTTGTCAGGCCCTTTGCCTGCGAGGTCTGGAACAAGTCTTCGAGGTCGAACAGGTCAATAGTGTCCTGTTTGCTTAATGCCTCAATGGACGGTTTCAGGCTCTCGTCGCAGACCGAACGGGACATTTTCTGCAGAGTCCTTTGCCAGAAGCGCGTGGGTGTGATGTCGGTCAACCCCTGGAAGTCCACGTAGACCAGGCAGAACTTGTTGGGTGTCAGACCGAGCCGTGCGCTGACCTCGGGATGCCCGAGATGATAAAGGAGCGAGGTCTTGCCGATGCGCCGCTCGCCGACGATGGAAGTGCTCTCGTGGGCACTGGAAAGCAAACGGTTGACGATCTGCCGGATCTCCGATTCGCGTCCGTGGAAGCGGGCAGGCTCTTTGATCGGGTTGCCGAATGTGAAGGGATTCATTTATTTCTCCAATCAGCGTTGCTGCAGAAAAAAAATGCCATACGGTGTCGCTGCATAGACATTGCTGTCCTTGTCCACCACGATCGAATATACCACTGTCGCCCCGAGCAGTCCGTCGTTGATAGCACCCCAGGTCTCCCCGCTGTCAGTTGAAATGTACGCACCACCATCCGTGCCGGCATAGATCGTGTCAGGTTGCTTAGGGTCAATCGCAACCGTGTTGATGTACAGGCTGCCGAGACCGGTATTGCTGGTCTGCCAGGATTGGCAGCCATCCTTGCTTGTGACAATTCCATTTCCACGGGTTGCCACATAAAGGTTATCGCTTTCGTGCCAGTCCACGGCAGCGCGCCCATCCGAAAGGGATGCCCACATGCGAAAATCTTTTATTTTTTCTATCGGACTACAATTTTCCCATGTCACTCCGGCATCGTTTGAGCGTGAATAGTCCACGTCTCCAACGGCATAGACTCTACTGCCCTGATCGTGATCAAAGAACAGGCGTGGATTATTTATATCCTGCATGCCTGTCGAACTCAACCAGGTCTTCCCAAGATCATCAGAATAATAAATATAGGGAGCCGAATTGCGAGAATACATGGCATAAACTCTGTCAGGGTTGGTTGGGTGTACCGCGATGGCTTGAGAGCCAATGGCAGGAAGGGCTATTTGTTCCCAGGTCGCGCCTTCATCTTTTGAAAAAGCCATATATCCTTCATTGTTCAGCATAAACAGGTTCTTTCCATTGTTGTCAAATGAAAGACTTCGACCTTGACCAATGTTGTCCCAGTTCCGCCCCCCATCTTTTGACAGATATAACCCGCTATCCAAACCTTGCGTATATATAACCGACGAATCGCTTGAGGAAAATTTCAACTCCGAGCCGCTGCCGCCCAGTCCACTGCCATGCTCTTCCCACTTATTTCCGCCATCGATGGAAATATATAATCCCGCTGTGCCCCAAAACAAAGTGTTATTATCTTGCGCTGAAATTGCCAACACGTCTTTTCCCATCCCGGGATTGGCTACTGTTTCCCATACTATTCCCGCATCGGTGGTTTTTATGAACTGATCCCCGGAAATGCAGTAAGCTGTCAATGGAGCTAGTGTGCCAAAAACCAGCGCATTGCAAGTGGTTGGATTGGACTCAGTCCAAGTCTCGCCTCGATCGTTGGATACCCACAGCTTCCCGGCAGAAGAAATAAATAAGGTTTGACCCGCGGTTGGTTCAATCCAAAGAGTGTTCCATTCGATCTCCTGTGGTTGCGAAATAAAACTTGTGATCGACCAAGTTTGACCCCCGTTGGTGGATTTATACACTCCACCCTGGCAGCTATTGTCTCCATACGCTCCGCCAAAATCAGCCGCGTATAGGATATTGCCGTCAGAAGGATCTGAGGCCAAGCCCACAAAACTGTGGGGGCAACCTCCTTGACCGTCTTTCACCAGTTCCCACGAAAGTCCCCCATTCTCTGTTTCAAAAATTGCAGTTGAGTGTGTAAAGTACAGGTGCTGGCTGTTTAGAGCATCCATCACGATGATAGTCACCCACTCATTCCCTTGAATATCGATCCCTTCATTCATGGCACGCCACGTCTGACCACCATCTGTTGTCTTGTAGACGCCCCCGAGCCGAGTGCCTGCATATAGTATCTTAGAGTCACGGAGATCCATGATCAAGCTGTAGACTGCTGCCCGTCCAAGTCCATTGTGGATCGGCTGCCACGAGACACCGCCGTCAATGCTTTTGTAAATGCCAGCATTCTGCGTGCCAATATACATGACCCCTGCATCATTGGGATCAACGACGATCGCTGTGATTATGTCACGCGGCAGGAACTGACCCGAATTCAAGCGTGCCCATGTCAACGGTAGGGGAGTGGGTGTTACGGTCGCTGGAATGGCGATGGTTGTTGTTGCAGGGGCCACGAAAGGCACGGAAGTGCCTGATGGTTCGGATGGAATGGGTGCAGGTAATTCGCTTATTAACGTTGAGCCCGGGCGGAACGCGAACCACGCACCGGCCAACACAACCGCACACCCAATTCCTCCCCATAGCCATTTTGATTGCCACCATTGGCGGGTCTTACGGCGCAGCTCGATCGCCTCTGCCATCTGGCGTGAGGCATCCCGGTAGTTTTCATTCTCGATCACAATTTGCTTGAACAAGCCTATGGCGTGCTCATAGTTCTTTTTTGAAAAGAATTTTTGCGCCTCGGTGTAGGTATTCTGCAGCGATTGCGTTTTCTTGACCTTTTCGATCTCTGCCTGAAGCTGGTCGGTCTCCTCCGGGAAAGAATTCAATGTCTCTTGCAGGTTGAGGATCGCCTCTGCGAATTTCTCCTGCCTGACCAGCCCAGTGGCTTGTTGGCGGGCTTCGTCCAACCGGGCAGTGCGAAACTTCGTGTGAGCCTCTTCCAGGCGGGCTTTCACTTTCCCATCTCCCGGCTCGAGGGTTAGATATTCTTCCAGCCCGGCGATGACCAGCCCCCAGCGGCTGGCGCTGGCAGCCCGGTCGGCGCGTGCCAGGAGGACTGCCAACTGTGCCTTGTGCTGCTCTTCTTTTACTGCTGCCAGCCGCTTCTGGACGTTTTCGTTACCCGGAGCGATCTCATCTGCTTGATTCAATATGGACCGCGCCCCCTCCCAGTTGCGGGTGGATAGCTCCTTTTCGGCTTTCAACAGCAGACTGGCGAGTACTTTCGTGCGCTTCTCGATTTTCGCCTGCTCGTAGCGCGCTGCTAGGGTCGGATCCTCGGGAGTGAACTTCAACGCTTCCGAGAAAGCTGTCAGGCCCTCCTCGTCACGTCCATCAGCAAGGGCTTTTTCGGCGCGCTGTCGCTGGATTTCCGCCATGCGCTGGCGGGCTTCGGTATGCTCGGCGTTGATCGCAAGCACTTTCTGGTAGGACGCGATCGCTTCTTTCGTCTTACTTTTCGCCAACGCTGCGTCCCCAAGTGCCAGATGCGCCCCGCACAAACCGGCTCGCGCGGCGACATCCTCGTCGTCCATCGCCAGTGTCTTTTCGAACTCGGTCACGGCCTGGCTGTAAGCCTCCTGGGCCATGTAGACCAACGCAATGTTGACCTGGGCCTGAACGTGCTCCGGGGCGACCGCCAGGGCTTCGCGGAAGTTCTCGATGGCTTTCTCGAACTGTCCGCTATCATGGAATTCCATCCCGATCTCGATAAATCGGTTGGCGATCGGGTTGACTTCGGTCAGTTCTTCACGCACCTGGTCGATCGGACGGTTCTTTTTCAACCAGAGTTTCAGCAGGTAAATGACGAAGCGATTCTCTGCGGTCAGGATGTCCTTCTCGCGCAGGCGCAGCAGTCCGGAAGTCAGGTCCGACTCGCTGAAGCGGAGGCGTTGTTTGCGCAGGAAATCGGCCAGCCCAGGCGTATCCGCTTTTCCCTCCAGGTGCGCAAGCGAAGCCAGGCTCCATTTTTCGATATCGGAGGCCTCGTCCCAGACGAACTTCAGGTTGACCGTGCCACGCTCGACCACGTCTTCCAGCACGGCTTCCACATCCTTCTCCTGGATAGACAGTTCCCCGGTCTGCTGGCAGGCCGAGAAGAGCTCGTGGCAGCTCAACTGGGTGAAGTAGGGATGGCCGGAAGTGATATCGTAAATCCGGCCGACCGCCTGCGGGGTGTACTCGAGCAGCCCCTCGACCGGGCGGGTGATCAGACCGGTGGATTGATCCCGGGAGAGGAAGCTGATCTTCTTATACAGGGCGGCTTTGAAGAACTCGGTATAGGACGCCTGCATGTTCTCCAATTTTCTACCGGAGGAGCCGATCGAGAAGATGAAATTCAACCCTTCCTGTCCCATCAACCGCCGCAGGTAGTCGACCAGCGGGATGGCCAGTTCCTCCTTGACTTCGCTTTCCTCCAGGTTGTCGAATTCGTCGAAGGTCAGCAGCAGGGCGTTCTCGCCCAGCACCGTACGCAGGTCGGGCAGGAAGCGATGTTCGAAATACTCGATGTCCTGGGTAAAGACTTCCTTCTCCGGGACCGGGAAGGTGATATCGCGCTCCTGTTTAAGGACGCGTACGATCTCACGCGCCAGCCACCACAGGAAACGGTCCAGGGTGGTGTGGGTGCGGCCCTGCAGGTCGAAGAAGACCGGGATGTACTTATTGGGTAAACGATTGCCGAGCTGTTTTAGAACGGATGTTTTCCCCACCCGGCGCTGGCCGTGAATGACCAGGGTATGGTCGGCGTAGCGGCCGGTCAGGCTGTTCTGGATCCAGTCGAAGACGTCCTCCCGGCCGAAGAACATCCGGGTTTCGACTACGGGCGCTCCGGCGATGTAAGGATTGACCATTTCAGTCATGGCGACCTCGTGGATACCGAATCTCATCCATGATTAGATTGTATATGCCTCTCAGCCTATTTACAAGTGATTTAAAGACCAACCTTCTCAGCAGTAAATGCCTTTGCTTCTTTCATCAAAGGGACGGGGATGGCAGAGGGCTATAACTTTACTTTTTCTTCCGTCAATGACTTTGCTTCTTTCATCGCTTCGGCGCGAATGGTGATCGGGAAGAGGTTGTTCAGTGGACTGATGCGTGCACCCAGGGCGGTTGGTTCGTACACGCCCCAACGCGTCAGCCAGCGGACACTGCCACTCAGTGAGACAGCATCTTTGAGTTCGGCGAGTGTTTCCTTATCCCAGCCACCGAACAGCCCATACAGTAACATAAAGAAGGGAAAACTTGGCAGGATTCCGATAAAGAAGATCAATATGCTCGTGATCTGGTCGCCTTTCCAGATGAATTTATTGATTCCCAACAAGACGCCATAGTGTACCGCACCGGCCAGCAGCGGGGCGATCATTGACTGCCAGATATAAAACCGCTGGGGAAAGCATATTTTATGGTTGAGGGCGTAGGCTGCGATGCCTTTTGAGAACAACCCTGCAAAATAAGCGATGATCAGACCGGTAACCTGGAAATGTGCAATCAAGACGAACGCCAGCACTATGCGGATGATCTGCTCCGAGAAAACAAGGATGGATTTGAGCCAGGGTTTGTTGGCTCCCAGTTGTACGGGATCCCCCACCCAGGAGGGGAACTGGATTGCGCCCCAGATGGTTAGCGGGATCACGTAGATGGCCGCGCGCTGGAATTCGATCCCTGTCGAGCCAAGGATGAATTTCGGCGCAACTGCCAGCAGGACGGCGCCGATGAAAGCGCTGGTCAGGGCGTTGTACTTGTAGGCCATCACGCTGTAATACTGGCTCAGGATGCGCTTCCCTTTGGAAAAGGCTTCCGATATGGCCGGCATGACCCCGTCATTGAGCGTCTGTGTGACGTTGAATGCGAAGATGAAGTTCTGGGCCAATCCCCAGTTCCCCCAGATCTCGGCGTAATTGACCAGGCGCGTTTGCGTTATGGCAATTTCCATGGCTTGCCCGAGGGCCCAGGCTGCCGAGCCGAGCATCTCAAAGACGCCAAATTTGAAACTGGTTTTGACTAAATCCCAGTCAAAATGAGCCAGGAAAAGGATGCGCGCGTTATATCCCACCCGGCGATAGAGCCACAGGCCTAATAGGTAGGTCAGCAATTCTGCGGCATATGCTGCGACACCCATGCCAAGCAGCCCGCCCGTAGCCCAGCCGAAGACCGGGTGGGCGCGCCCCCAGGCGAACATAATGGTCACAAAAACAGGCTGGACCAACATTGGCAGGAGCACGTTCGATCCAATGTCGAGCAGGCGGCTGTAGTCGAGCCGCTGGAAGCCGGTCAGGGCGTGGCGTATTACTTGGTAAAAACCAGGGATTTGGATAAATGAATGGAAAATTACGCTCCAGGCATACAGAGCGTATGCGGAATTCGGCGCAAGCGTGCTTGCCAGGGCGATTACCAGCGCCACTTGTAACGCTCCTGAAAGCGCCTGCCACCACACGAACACCTGTCCGTACTGGATGCCCTTCTTCGGGTCGTGGACGCGATGCTCAGAGAGATACTTGATAAAAGCGATGCTGGTCCCCATGTCGAAGAAGGCCCACGCCAGGTTGAAGAACTGTGTCACGCGGCCCCAGATGCCCAGCGCTTGTGCCGAAGGCAGGATGTAGGCTGGTAGGATCAGGTTCTGGTAAATAATGAGCGGGATGAACAGCACCAGGCCGATGCTTAGGGCGACCAGGAACCCGCCCAGCGGACGGTGAAAACCGACCTCCTCCCACTCCGTCATCGCTTCGCGGGCCTCGAACCTTGTGCGGTCAAAAACGATTATTTCCAATTCTTCCGGGTGTTTCATACTGTAACGACGCACGAAAAAAAAAGTGGTGAATGTGGTAACCAGCATTAATGTGGTCACCAACAACAAAGCGTTTCGGTCTGAAGAATGCGGGACAGGCGACCCCGGGTAATCGGCGAAGGAGAGTGGAGTATGCCCGGCCGCCCGTTCGACCAGGTGATAGAACAGATAGTTGAAATATGCCCATTCCTGGATTTGTGGATTGAAAGTAGTCGTCTTCTGAGTTTGCGGATCAATGCTATTGGTCAGGAAGGCGTTGAAGAAATAGATCTTCGGCTGGTTCCCGACCCATAAGATCCAGGCGTCGCTTTCGTAAGCTGTGACCAGCGGCTGCACCGAGGAGAGCGGAGTGACCGTTTCGATGCGTTCCCGGACTTGTGGTGCCCCGTTCCAGATGATTTGTTTGACGAGCAGATCGTCAATTTTTATTTCCGTCAGGCTGACGGCGTCTTTCTTTTCTGTCAGCGTGACCGGAACCCCACTGACGGTTTCTACGTCCGCCGCGGACATATTGGGACCGAAAATCAATACCAGCCCCGCCCCGCTCTGCACCTGGGTTGCGACCGCGGCCGGGTCCGGGATGCTGCCGTTTAGTACAAAAACGTCCGCCTGGGCAGGGTCGTCCACAAGTTGGAAATTCGCCAATTCTAGTGCTGTAAGGACGGCCCCGTCCGGCCCGGTGTAATAGACGCGGATGCCATCGCTGGCGGATGCAGGTGCAACGGCGGTGAATAAAATAACCAGGACAAGCAAGAGGAGTATGATTTTACACAAGCGCTATTCTCCATCTACTGCGAAGCCATTTTCTTTGATAACATTGGAAAACCATGAACCACTATCCTTGATTGAGCGTTCTGGGTCTTGAAATCCACGAAAACCAATCCGAAGCGCTGACCATAGCCCAGCGCCCATTCGAAATTATCCATCAACGACCTGTGGAAATACCCTTTCACCGGTACGCCTTCATCCATGGCACGATGTACATGGGCAAGATGATTTCGCAGGTAGCGGATTCGACGTTCGTCCCGCACGCTGCCGTCGAAATACAACCCATCTGGCACCCGGGACACCATTCTCAGTGATCATGATTTCGTGCGCCCTCACCGTCGGTCCTTTTCCAGACGGGAGGGGTGAGAGATAATCTTTCCATATGCGGGTCGGCAGTTCATAAATGCGCTCGGGATAGAATTCCCACATGCCGGAATGCTCAAACCGTTTCGGTTGGATCCGGGAGCCGGAAACAACCGGAAATTTCGGGTCGTGTTTGACGACCGTGCGCGCATAATAATTAATGCCCAGCAAATCAAACTGTATCTCTTTTCCAGGTCGCCAGGCTTGATTCGCGGCCCTGCGAGTAATTTTCTGATGGCAAAGTCTTGTATTGGTGAGATGCCTTTCAGCAGCGGATCAACCATGGCACGGTTGAGAATGGCGTCCATGAAGGCGTAGGAGGTGTCCCGGTTCGGCCAGCCACCTTTATCTTGAAGAGCCTGCGGTAGGTCCCAATTAAATAGGCAGATGTATGGTTCGATTTTGTGCTTGAGTAATTCGTCCACCAGCCGTTCATAAAAGTCCAGGCCAGCCTGGTTGACAATCCCCGTCCTTGCTGGCATGACGCGGGTCCAGGCAACCGAGAACATTAGGCATCCAGCCCCGGATCTTTCATCAGGTCCATATCTTCTTTATATCTGTTGGAGTGATCCGCTGTTACAACGCCGGTCTTGCCGTTGACGACATGTTTGCGCGTGTTTACAAAAGTATCCCGGATGGACGCGCCTTTGCAGTCTTCGTTCCAGGCGCCTTCCACCTGGTAGGAAGGCGAGGTGCAGCCCCAGATGAATTCTTTTGGGAACGCAAGGAATTTGCTCAGGGTTCACTCCATTCAAATGAAATGATATTTGGAAAATGGCAAACTACTACATTATGTGCGACAAGGATACAGGAAAAACGCATTCCACACAAGCGAGAAGAAACACCTTTTTCTGGTTATAATCAATTCATGACCGACCTCTCGAACCAACCGATTGACCGCACGCGGCAAGGCCGCCCCCTCGACCCTGAACCGAAACCCGACGACCGGTTGGATACCACCCTGCGGCCCCAGTCGCTCTCCGACCTGATCGGGCAGGAGCAGGTGAAGGAAAACCTGGCCATCCTGATCGCGGCCGCCCGTCAGCGTGGCGAAGCCCTTGACCACGTCCTTTTTTACGGACCTCCGGGTCTGGGTAAGACCACCCTGGCGCACGTGGTGGCAAACGAGATGAAAGTCAATATCAAGATCACCTCCGGTCCGGCTATTGAGCGGGCGGGGGATTTGGCCGCCATCCTGACCAACCTGCGAGCTGGCGACGTGCTATTCATTGATGAAGTTCATCGTCTTGGCAAGGCTGTGGAAGAGATCCTGTACCCGGCGATGGAAGATTACGCACTCGACATCATTATTGGCAAGGGACCCTCGGCGCGTTCCATTCGCCTGAAACTGCCGCGCTTCACGGTCGTCGGCGCGACCACCCGCCTGGCGCTGATGACCGCACCGCTCAGGGCACGCTTCGGGGCGGTCTATCGCCTGGATTACTACGATATCAAGGCGATGCAGGCCATTGTTCGTCGCGCGACCGGGAAATTGTTTGTTGAAGCTGACGAGGGCGGGGTGGAGGAGATCGCCCGCCGGGCGCGCGGTACGCCGCGCGTGGCGCTGCGTCTCCTGCGGCGGGTGCGGGACTTTGCCCAGGTGCGTGCAGATGGGACCGTGACCCGTGATGTAGCCAGGGAAGCCCTCGATCTGCTCCAGGTGGATCCTCTCGGATTGGATGATCTGGACCGCCGTGTGCTGAAAACCATCATCCAAAAATACAATGGTGGCCCGGTGGGACTGAACACGATCGCGGCCGCCATCAGCGAGGAACCGGAGACCATCATGGACGTGGTCGAACCGTACTTGCTGCAGCTGGGTTTTCTCGATCGCACCCCACAGGGCCGCATGGCGACCAAGGCGGCCTATGAACATATTGGGATGGAGTTTGACGAGACAACCCAGCCCAAATTGTTATGATCAATATAATTGCTAAGAATAAGAAGAGAAAAAGCAGGGAATAACCCGGAAAATTAGATAGACTGGGCAATAAGCGATTATGCCCCACGCATTCTGTTCTCAACCTGAAAAGAGGTTCTATTGACTACAAATAGAACAGCAGCAAAATTCAATTCAAGGCCAATAATTGTTATTGCCGTTCTTGTGGCGATCATGTGTCTCTGTCTCTGTACGGTGGCTTCAATAATTGGGATTGTTTTTTTAAGCAAAGATTCCAGTACAACAACTGCGCCAACAACGCCAACCTCGCCCGTTATCCAGGAATTACCCAAATTAGATCCCCAAACCCAAACCTGGCTTATCATGTTCTACTTTGATGCAGATGATGTTGTCCTTGAGGAAGATATGTATTTTGACCTGAACGAAGTGGAGATGGTGGGCTCAACCGATCGCGTAAAGTTGGTCGCCCAGATTGACCGAAACGATGAGGCTTTTACAGGCGACGGTGATTGGACTTCTGCACGCCGTTATTACTTGACACAGGACGATGATCTGAACAAAATCAACTCAGAAATGATTGCTGACCTTGGCGAAGTGGATATGGGCAATAGCAATACGCTTGTGGATTTTGCAACCTGGGCTATTCAGAGCTATCCTGCCGACAAGTTTGTCTTAATTTTATCTGACCATGGGTCTGGCTGGCCAGGTGGTTGGACAGACGACCGCCCTCAGGATCCGAGTGGGAACTATATTCATCTGAACGATTTGGAGAGCGCTCTGGGTCAAATCATCGCCAACACGGGCATTCATCAGTTTGAACTTTTCGGAATGGATGCCTGCCTGATGAGCATGCTCGAAGTCTACAACGGTATTGCGCCTTATGCACACTATGCTGTCGCATCACAGGAGACAGAGCCTGGTCTTGGCTGGGCATTCACATCCTTTTTGAGTGACCTGGTTGCGCAGCCGGAGATGAGCGGGGCTGACCTCGGTCGAGCGATTGTAGAGAATTATGTCATCGAAGATCAACGCATCCTTAACGATGAAGCGCGTCAACGTATGCTCTCGAACTATGGGTTTTCTGAACCAATAAGTGCTGGCGAGTTGGCTCAAGATTGGGGCTCCACGATCACCCTTACGGCAGTAGATCTATCTGCCTTACCACAATTGAACTCCTCCCTCGACAACTTTTTGTATGCACTGAAAAATGTTGATCAAAGAAAGGTGGCTGAAGCTCGTTCTTATGCTCAAGTATTTTATAATGTCTTTGACGATAGTTATCCCTCCCCGTACATTGACCTGTCAAATTTTGCCGACTTTGTAGTGAAAACCACCGGTGACCAGGCGGTCATTCAATCCACCCAACAATTTCAAACTGCCTTGTCGGATGCGATCCTTGCAGAAAAACACGGCGACCAGCGGCCGGGCGCAACAGGCTTTTCCATTTATTTCCCCGTCTCGCAACTATATTGGGACGAAGCTCTTGGCTACACCTACTACGCCGAAGTCACTCGCAGTTCAGCCGACCAGAATCTTTGGGATGATTTCCTGGCTTTCCATTACGCTGGACAGGAATTCGGTTTGGGTGACCCATCCCGCGAGGCGCGGCTGCCAGCTCCCGGTGCCGCTCCGGTAACGATTACATCCTTGAAGGTCACGCCAACTCATGATGGCATGCTTAATATCCAGACGGATATTACCGGCGACCAGGTTGCCTATATATATCTCGTCGGTTTGAAACAACAAAGCGACGAAAATCGTTATTTGGCTTACTATATTGATTACCTTGAAGGGGTCGGGAATCAGGTGCAGAATGGTGTGGTCTACCCGGTTTGGGAACGAACGAATGGTGTGATCCACCTCAACCTGGATTGGGACCTAGCAGGTAATGGCGTCTGCGATGCCACCAACTGCGTTCTTGCTTTGGTAAATCCTGACAGGTACACGGACCAACCAGGGAATTTGCTTTACTTTGTAGATGGATTATATATTTATTCAGAATCGGGTAAGCAAATTGAAGCTTCCATGTATTTCTACAATCAAGGTGATAATCTCATCCGCAATATTATCGCCAAGCCCTCAGGAAATGACTCGATCGCCAACCCAAGTGCATTGATTCCCAAACCGGGGGATCAATTCCTGACAGTGAACACAATAATATCATTTGATAACAACGGCCAATTTAACCCTGCTGAATATCAAATCGGCAACACCTTGACCTTTGGCGAGCAACCTTTTTATTTCGGAACTTTTGAAACTACAGACCCTGGAGAATATGCAGTCGGGATCATGGTGGAAGATATGGATGGAAACATGAACTGGTACTTCGGACCCGTAACTGTCAAGTAGGTTTGATGAGAAAATCTTCGATCCAAATACTGAGTTCCTCCCGAATATATCGCCTTGAACCCGGTCGAGCCGCGCTATTCGTCCCGTCTGCCAGATGCAGCCGGGTTCGGCGGTATTATTCCTGAATTATTCGAGGTTTCACTATTTCAAACGATTTGCAATATATACAAATGTGGGTCGACTCTTAAAACCTGTAACAGGGTAGAAAGTAGTTTCATCGTCAAAAACACCTTCCACTCTGGTATAGTGTTGATCGATCTCAACGCAGCAGCGCTCCGACTCCCAGTCAAGAATTATCATGTCAAAGGTCTGTTGGCGGATCGAATCCCTTAGGTCTTCTGCAAGCAATTCCTTGCCGACAGTATGTTGATTTCCTCGTAAAACTTCAAAGATCGCTGCTTCGTGAGCATAGGTTCTTTTTCCAGCCAGAGTCGATAAATAACCATGGTCAGGGAGGAATACTTCCCCGTCCACGTCTGAAATAAATTGTATAAGTCTGTTCCCTTCAGTCAGGTCTGCTTTCGTTGGGATCTGGGCAAGAGGATTGTAGACAAGTATCACCATTTGGATAAGGCAGGCAAAATAGACCAATAATTCCAGCCTGCATCTGTTCCATCCATTCAACTGAACAGATAATTTTATTATTTCGCCGGCTCCCAATCCAAATAGGATTGATAATATAGCGTACGCAGGTAACAACACATTTTCGTAACCACCAATTTTCACCCGGGATAGGAATGCCCCTGCCAATGCACCCACCAATATTGCCATCCACCGGATAAGGTTGGGTCGATCGTGTTTTGGATTGCCAGCCAGGAAAAATAATGTAAATAGAACTGCAATTGGTAAATAAACGAGTAGATCGTCTTTCCAAAATATCAAGAATTTCGAATGCAGCCATTCTGTTTGCTGAAAAAGCCCAAATACATAATAGGTATACCAACCCGCACTTTGCAAGTTCAGCACCGAGGTGGTTATTCCTATCGTCAGAGTTGTAACGAAAATAAAAAATAAGGCATATTTCCAATTTGCCCAGAAAAGATAAGCGATGATAGGCAAACATAATATGAGCGTAGTTTGTTTGGTCAGGAATGCCAGCGCAGCTAAAACGCCTGTAAGCAGGGAATAAACAATAGATTTCCTGCCTCTCACAAAATAAATGAATAACAACCACAAAGCCAGAAATAGCGAGTCCACTCTCGCAATGTCTAACCACGCCCCTGTCACACGATATGTTGCAGCAAACAAGCCAACCGATAATAATGCCAACCACCAATTCTTTGTTTCAGCGCGTACGATCAGAAAAATCGTTGTGAACGAAACTAAGGACGCAAGAAATGAAACAAGTCTTAGTGGAAATAGACCACCTCCAAACACAATGGAGGCGGCTGCTGATAGATAGAAATATAGGGGAGTGTATAAATAAGGCACAAAGTTGATACTTGGCGCCACATACATGGTTTGACCATTGACCAGCCGTTGCACCTGGTCAACCATCCCTCCTTCTATCCATTCCAATTCATAAGGATAACTGAGTCGGAAGAACGCCAGACAGAGATAGGTCAATAGGTATAAAACTGCAACGGACAACAGGGTATATTTGAGAAGTTTCGATATGTTGAAGTTGGCAAACAGTAAGGGGTTTACTTTTTTCATGGATGAATATCTCATTCTACAATCGAACCACCGGAAAATTTAGTTGGTTGCCAGCCCAATTGGATGTGGGCATCGATCTTTCAGTCTAATCTCCTAAATATATATGGGGATCCTGGCGGCACACGGGAAAATTCTTTATTACAGAAATTATTCTGGATTGTACCATTATCAATGAAGATACTCATTACCCCCGCATTGCCTCAAGTGAAATCTAATATTTGTAAGTATTGTTGCCTCAAAATAATTCATACCCTGTACCCACATCCGCTGGACAGCCAGTATTAATCAACTTCCTCAAATCAAGCTTTGCAATTCCTCCGCCTCCAGTCGCCCGGTGACCGGGTTCCGGTTCTTCTTTACCCATTTCCGCAACGGCTCGACCCACTTTACCAGCGCGCGTGCATCTGCCGGGTAGTGACTGGGTCGTGTGCCGATATTTGACCACTCGATGTCTGCCAGCGCGGCTTCCCAATCTTCCCAGGGTACCAGGTCTGGCGTGACCGAGAAGGTGGCCAGGGGCGAAAAAAAGACCGGTTTCCCGGCGGGGAACTGTGCCCGCATTTCTTTCAGGTATTCCAGGCTGTCGTAGGTGTTGAAGATCAGCCACAACGGCAGCAAACCGGCCTGCCGGGAGGCATTGGAGTCGAACTGGCTGAACATTTCCACCAGTACGCCAGCCGGTTGGCGGCTGTCTTTTTCAAGAAGTCTCCGGGCTGCAGCAAATGCCAGCCGGGAGAAATCGTTCGGGTGGGGCATGGTGATACGCACGAAACGATAGCCCTCGCGTTTGCAGAAAGCCTCCAGCGCGGTATCCAGGCCCGGCTCGGAACCCCATTCGGACTCGGGGCCGCGTTCCAGAGGGAAATATTTCAACTTCCAATCGGTCAAGTGCTGCCCGGATGAACGTGCAAAAACTCGCAACCGGTCGCTGCCTTCCAAAAATTCTTCAGCAGAAATACCACCCCAGCCGCCCACTTGGAACACGCTCCGCGGTCCCACCCGGTAACGCGGCCAGGTGACACTGCTTTCCAGGTAGACCACTGCGCCACCCGGGTCCAGCCTGGACCTGATGAAACTGGCGTAAGCGGGCGGTAAGTCGAGAAGTTTGAAACGTAGATGATTGACGAAGCGCGTCATCCAACCATCGTGGACCGGGTCGAAGTGCTGGACGGTCATCAAGCCAGGATTGTTGTCCGCGATGCGCAGGGCCGTATCCAGGGAACGGAGCAAGTACTCGTTCACATCACCTGTCCGAGAACCGCGCTTGAGCGTTATCACAAAAGCCTGGGGCAGAAAGGGACCTCCCAGCGCCAGCGACAGGTATGCACTTGCTCCGCCCAGCGCTGCCCCGACCGTGATGGCCGGGAAGGTTCCTGATACCTGTTCGTAGTCACCCAAACGTTGGCGGACAAGTTCGTCAGCCAAAAAATCATCCATCATTTTTGGATGCAAACCACTTATGGATTCAAACCTGCTGATGGTGAAACGCGCCGCACTCTGCGGAAATGCTCCCAACAAAGTCAAGAGTATTTTTTGCCATCCGGGAAGATCATAATTGTCACAGAATTCGCAGCGCAAACCGGCTGCGACTGCACGAGATACGATGGGTGAGGAGCTTTCATTTGATTCGAGGACAGGCATAGAATCTCCTGAGAAGAGTATAATCATTCTACATCAATAATTATAGGTGGTGCACATGGATATCACACTAGCACTTGGTGGCGGTGGGGCGCGCGGTTATTCCCACATCGGGGTCCTTCGCCGTTTGGAACAGGAAGGCTACCGGGTGCGCGCTGTGGCAGGTACGAGCGCGGGTGGCATGATTGGCGTATTATACGCCGCCGGATACACCCCGGACGAACTGGAAGCGAAGCTTGGCAAACTGGACCAGGCCAGGTTATTTGGCCGTTCCAGTGGTGAAGGACCGTCCATCCTGGGTTTGAGCCGTGCAACCAGGGAGCTGGAGGAATTGCTCGGTCAGCTTACATTTGAGAAAATGAAACTTCGTTGCGCAGTTGTGGCCGTGGATATCAAATCGGCGCGGGAGGTTGTTTTATGCGAAGGCAGCGTGGTGGATGCCATCCTGGCAACGATTGCCGTCCCGGCCATTTTTCCCCCCCGGCAAATTGGAAAGTATCAGTTGGTGGATGGCGCGGCCCTCGACCCGGTGCCTGTTTCCGTTGCCCGGTCTCTGGCGCCCACTCTGCCGACCGTTGCGGTTGTTCTGACGCCGTTGATGGGGCGGGAACGGAAACTCCTGTCGCTGCAGTTACCGTTGCGCATCCCGGCACCAATTGTGGAACGGATCAGCCACCTGCGTCTGACTCAAGCGCTCAATATCTACCTCCAAGCTGCCGATGCGGGTGCTCGGATGCTGACTGAGCTGCGTCTCAAACTCGATGATCCCGATGTGATCGTTCGACCTGATGTCGGTGGGATTGGCCTGCTCGATACAGTGGATATACATAAAGTCATCCGTCTGGGCGAGGAAGCCTTGGACATTGTCCTCCCGGACCTCAAGCGGGCCACTGCCTGGCCGAACCGTCTCCGTAGGAAATATTTTCCAATTCGGCAGGAGAAATAAAGCTTGACCCGTGACATGCGCAAATACGCCCGCCAGACCAATTTTCGCCTTATTGCCGGAGCATTGGGTTTGCTTTTCATTGTCGGTGATGGATTGATTTATTTGATTTATGGCTCCAGCGCCGCGCTGATGGGTTTGCTGTGTCTTCTGATTGGAATGACTCCGGTTGTGCTGGTCACTCTAATTATTCTGTTTTTGGATTGGGTGTCAAAACGTGCCAACCGTGATTAAGGCCGAATTACATGAATTCCATCATTGGAAATTTCGTTTCCGACCAGCAACTGCAGCGCCGGCCCGGCTGCTGGTACTGCTCCATGGCTGGACTGGCGATGAGAATTCCATGTGGGGTTTTGCCCGCAGGCTCCCCCCGCAAGTGGCTGTCCTGGCTCCGCGTGGGCTATATTCAACTCCTGAAGGCGGTTTTTCGTGGCGTGAGATTCTCCCGGGCACGTGGGGCTTGCCAGTATTGGAAGATTTTCGCAGATCCGCCGATGAATTGATCGGCTTTATAGATGATTGGTCTCGCTCGGAGGGAATGAGCTCCACTCAAATTGACTTGATCGGATTCAGCCAGGGCGCAGCCTTTTCTTTTTCACTGGCATTACTCCATACGGAGCGGATTCGGGCACTGGCATCGCTCTCCGGTTTCTTGCCGCGTGGTGCAGAGGATCTTCTGACCGGGCATCCTCTGGCAGGAAAATCCGTGTTTATTGCTCATGGTAGGCAGGATGAACTAATCCCGGTGGAGGAGGCACGCAGATCTGTGGCACTGCTGAAGGGTTCGGGAGCGCAGGTCACATATTGCGAATCCGATGGTGGTCACAAGGTCAGCGTAGACTGTTTTTCCGGGCTAACTGACATATTTAGATAATATCGATCTGGGGCAGTCCCTCCGCCTCTGTGCTGTGCTAAAATTGGTTTCTAACCCAAATTCCATCTGCATAGGAGAAGAAGATGAAACTAAAGATTACTGTGTTTGCACTTGTTTTAGTGCTTGTCACTTCGGTTCAGGCCTGTGTTAAACCAACGATTATGACATCGACTTCTCAGCCTCCCTTGGCTAATACGCCGGTGAATTCGCCTCGTGAACTGTTCATCGCCAGCACCAGCGCATTTATTGATGCATTTGGCGTATATCACATAGTTGGACAGGTTGACAATAATGGCAGCACTGTTCTAAACTCGATTCAATTAACTGTTGAGATCAAAGATGCTGCTGGCAACTCATTACTAAAAGATGAAAATGGCAATAGCATGCCTGGCGAAAATATTTACTCGTTGCTGTATACGCTTGCCCCAGGCGTATCTTCTCCGTTCGACTATACCTACGATACCACGAAGGGGACACCGGCTTCGTTTAATGTAAAGATTACATCTCAAGCGACTGGAGAGACTAACCGCGCCACGCTTATAGAAGAAAATATCCAGGTTGTTGATGATGGTTCCGGCTGGTTTTACCTGACTGGAAAGCTGATCAACTCCGGCAGCCAGTGGGCTCACATTAACGGTCTTGCTGGCGCTGTACTGGATGATTCCAATAGCGTACTTTCTGCATCTCGGACCGACACATACACAACCGAACTGGCTCCTGCAGGTGATGCGCTTGGTCGTGACCGCACTCCTTTTGAAATCAAATTTCCCAACCCGGGCGGCTCGACTCAATGGGCGCTTTATTGGGATGCGGTCGCGACCGATAATGTGACCGATTATCCGATGGAAGTAAAAATTACCAACTACTATTTCGATCGAGACGGTTCTGCCCATCTTGTTGGTTGGATAACCAATAATTCCGACCAGTTGCTTGATTCCCTGGTGATTGGAGGGCTATATACTGCGGACGGTACGGTTTTAGATTCCAGTTATGCTTTTGTTCCTGTTCCAGTGAAACCAGCCGCAGAAACCCCCTTCAGTATTTCTTCGTTCGGTATTGTTGAAAATAAATTTGATCAAGCCTCTCTGGTGAGTACTTATACTGCACAGTTAGACCCGTGGCGTACAGCGCCACCTGCCTATGAATTCATAGACCTGTCTGCTTCTGGAGAAACAGTGCTGAAGGACGGTGTGACCTGGACAGTCAGCGGCAGCGTTATCAATTCCAGCGACAAGAATTTGAGCGGCGCCACTGTGGTGGTAATGGTCAAGGATACCCAGAACAAGCTGGTCGCAATGGAATATACATCTATCAATCCGGCTGGTGATGTCATTGCTCCGAACGAGACAAATACCTACTCGGTAACCGTCCATCTTGATCCAGCAGCAGATCCAACCCTCTTCACCGCAACAACCCTGGTTGTTGGTGCTGTGAAATAAATAGTCCTGGCCAATTGACTATCCCGCCGCCCAGATCCGGGCGGCGGGATTATTCGTTAAATGGGATCGCAATGGGGGGGAATGTCCTCATTGCATTTTGTCTATCACTGGTTTCACAAAACCTTGGCTCATTTAAGCCGCGCTTAAGGTTCCGGTTGACTTCCTTTCCTTTTACGGTTATCCTTGGTCGATGTCTTCTTCCAACCTACCTGTTTCCCGCCGTGATTTTTTAAAGTTTGCTGGTCTCGGCTTCGGAGCTCTGGCTCTGACTCGCTGGACGCCCAGCCTGAATATTCACCAAATTCGCCGTATTGTTCTATCCCCTGATCTTCCACAGGCAGAATTCTTGGGCCGCAATTGCACTGCAGATGCAAGTATGCAATGGGGCGGTACGATCCCGATCATGGTGCGCCCGGATGTAGGCAGCAAGAAGGTACGCGATGCTCAGCGTGATGAAGTTTTCCCTTGGTTGAAAGAAGTCAGTGCTGAAAATATTGATTTTAATCTTCCCAACCAGCGTTGGGTGGAGACTCCCGAGGGGTATATCTATTCCTCCTATCTCCAACCATGCCGAAATCTTCCCAATACACCCCTCACAGCTTTACCGGAGGGTCAGTCTGGCTTCTGGGCTGAAGTAACGATTCCTTACGTGGACCTATTAATGGATAACCCGACTCCGGTTTCCGGCTGGATGAGGGACCACAACGCCTATGGTTTACAGGCGCGTCTGTACTATTCCCAGGTTATGTGGGTTGATCAGGTCCGGACGACCGATACTGGCACGATTCAATACCATGTTAATGAGCGCTATGGAAATCCCGGCGACCTCTTCTGGGCAGAGGGTGCGGCGTTTCGCACTTTGACCGAGCAGGATGTCTCACCGATCAACCCGGACATAGACCCTGCCACTAAGAAGATCGTAGTGAACCTGAGCTATCAGACTTTAACATGCAAAGAAGGTGACCGGGAAGTATATTTTTGCCGCGTTTCAACCGGTATTCAGGATGGCTCGACACCGCAGGGTGAACATGCCGTTTGGCGGAAATTGATATCCGTCCGGATGGCAGCCAATACAGTGGCCTCCAGTTATGATCTTCCAGGGATTTCCTGGACCACCCTTTTTGTAGGCGAAGGTGTGGCGATCCATGCCGCCACCTCGCATAACGATTTCGGCACAGTTCGCTCGCATGGCTGTGTAAACTGCAAACCAGAGGATGCCAAATGGGTTTTTCGTTGGTCGCAGCCGACCGTTCTGCTCGAACCAGGTGATATATCGCATGAAGGCATGACTGGCAGTACCCACGTAATAGTTGAAAATGTTTTTTAATGGTGACGAGGTGGAATGAATAATTTCAATGTGACGATCGGCCTTGCGTTTCTGGCTGGCCTGGCTTCTTTTCTTTCTCCGTGCGTCTTATCACTCGTACCCGCCTATATTGGATATTTAGGAGGGCGCGCTGCAGGTGGTGAATCGTCTGGCAAGAACCGTTGGGTGACCTTTTCCCATGGCTTGGCATTTGTGATCGGTTTCAGTCTGGTCTTTATTCTTTTTAATATCATCGCTTCAGCGCTTGGACTGTTGCTCTATGATGTGCGCACCTGGCTGGCCAAAATTGGCGGGTTTGTGATCGTGATTTTCGGCCTGCACATGATTGGCGTTTTCCGCATCCCTTTTTTGGAATATGATGTGCGTATCCACTCCCAGGTGGATCACCGTTGGGGTTACATTTCATCGGGGTTGATGGGCATTTTCTTCTCAGCCGGCTGGTCGCCGTGTATTGGACCGGTATTAGGCTGGATTATGACCTTTTCCGTGAATGGCGGCTCAATCGTCAAAGGAACAACCTTGGGAGTTGCATATTCAGCCGGATTGGCAATTCCTTTCCTGTTGGCTGCCCTCGGAATTGGTTGGGTGAGCACTCTTCTCCGCCGATACAGTAAATTTATGCATATGATCGAAATTGGCATGGGGGTACTCTTGATTGTGGTCGGTATCTTGCTCTTTTTAGGTTCGTTCAATGTGCTGGCTAGTTACATCCCGCTCATAAACTTCGGCCTGTAAGGGTCAATAATAGCATGAGAGAGCTGGCCTCGAGGAATATCACCCTTTGTTGATTACTTCATGAGCGCAAACGTGCCTGACCTTAATCCAATGCTTGATAGGTATAAACAAATGATTACTGTTACGTTGTATACTCGAACGGGATGTGAACTTTGTAAGCAAGCCGAAGAAGATTTGAAAGCGTTGCAGGAAGTGATCCCGCATCAACTGGCGATTCTTGACATTGACTCAGATCCTTCTCTACTGCAGACTTTTGCCCTTGAGATCCCGGTCGTGGAGGCGGGGCCGTTCCGGCTTAAAGCACCTTTTACAATCCAGGAATTGAAGATGACTCTCGGTGCAGCCGCTGACCGCAGGTCCCAATTGGAAAATATCAACGACAGTACATTCCAGGCGACTACCTCCCGGACTCAGACCATCGGCAAAGGGGATATACTCTCTTACTGGATTTCGAAACACTACCTGGCAATTTTCAATTTTTTCCTGATCTTGTATATAGGGATCCCATTCCTGGCACCGATTTTCAAAAAGGCCGACTGGAACATACCGGCTGAGGTGATTTACCGGATCTATAGACCACTCTGCCATCAGTGGGCATTCCGTTCGTTTTTCATATTTGGTGAGCAGGCTTATTACCCGCACGCCGCAGCGAAGATACCCGCTGTCCTGACATTCGAACAGGTCAGCGGTATCACTGATACGACCGATCCCAGCCGGCTTCAGGCGCGGGTATTCGAAGGGAATTCCCTTCTCGGCTATAAGGTTGCTTTGTGCGAGCGGGACGTTGCCATTTGGAGTGCCATGGCTTTATTTGGCATCGTCTTTGCCATCACCGGGCGGAAGCTGCCAAAATTGCACTGGCTCATATGGGTGCTAATCGGCCTTGGGCCGATTGGTCTGGATGGTTTCTCACAATTATTCAGCCAGATCCCCAGCACGTTTATCCGATCCATCCTTCCATATCGTGAGAGCACACCGCTCCTGCGAGTCCTGACCGGTTTCTTGTTTGGTCTCAGCACTGCTTGGTTCATGTTCCCACTCCTCGAAGAGAGCATGGCCGATACCCGGCGATTGCTGGCCAAAAAGTTCGTCGTTCTCAAGAAATAAACCTCGAATGTCATTTAAGTCGCACGGCCAGATCCGCTACATTGAATTTGAGGGATTAGGCCAAGGTCAGACTCATGCCGTTTTTACCCGGCATGGAGGCGTCAGCCCTGACCCGTGGGCTGCGTTGAATCTTGGCAGCACGGTCGGCGATGTCTTGGAGCGGGTTGGCGAAAATCGTCGACTTGCATTGGCCACCCTGAAACTGGACCCGGCTTCTGTTTTTGATGTCTGGCAGGTACATGGGGTTGAGGTGGCTATTGCTGAAACTCCACGCTCCCCGGAGTCGCCTCATCTGCAAGCAGATGCCATCCTGACCGATAGACCCGGCCTTACGCTGATGATGCGCTTCGCAGATTGCGTGCCGATCATGCTTCACGATCCTGTTCGCAAGGTGGCCGGCTTGGCCCACGCTGGCTGGATGGGCACGGTGCGCGGCACGATCCGTTACGCCGTGGAAGCTATGCAAAACTACTACGGTTCAAACTCTGCCGATATACAGGCAGCTGTTGGGCCATCCATAGGTCCGGACCATTACGAAGTCGGCCAGGACGTGGTCATTCAGGTGCAGCAAGCCTTCGGGAGCGATGCATCCAGTTTGCTCTCAGCGAATGCTGGTCACATGAAATTCGATTTATGGGCTGCCAACCGCCTGCTCCTTGAACAGGCCGGGGTGCGTCATATTGAAGTAGCCGGGTTGTGTACTGCCTGTCATACCGAGGACTGGTATTCTCACCGTGCTGAGAAAGGGCGCACCGGCCGATTTGGTGCAATCATTGCATTGATATGATCCAAACATGAATGAAGCCCTGATCTCCGCTATTCGAATACGTCACCAGCATATCCTCGATCAGATTTCCGAAGCGACCGCCCGGTCTGGTCGCCCGGCGGGGACGGTAAGTCTGGTTGTCGTGTCCAAGTCCCAACCGTTGGAGGTGGTTCGGGCGGCCATCGCTGCCGGGGCGGCTATTCTGGGTGAAAATTATGCCGAGCAAGCTGTCGCCAAAATCACCGCTCTCCCGGAAACTGCGGTAGAATGGCACATGATCGGCCATGTTCAGAGTCGTAAAGCCGATTTGGTGGCTGGTTATTTTTCCATGCTGCATTCACTGGACAGCGTCAAGCTTGCTGGGCGTCTGGACCGATTCTGTGTTGAGTCACAGCGGACATTGCCCGTGCTGTTGGAGGTCAACGTCAGTGGCGAGGCGAGCAAATTTGGTTTCCCGGCCTGGGACGAGTACCACTGGCCAGACTTGGAGCCTGCATTTGAACAAATAATGACATTCCCTCGTTTGCGTTTACGAGGACTTATGACCATGCCGCCCTTCTTCGATGATCCGGAGCAAACGCGCCCCTTCTTCCGGCGTTTGCGCCGTCTTCAGGAATATTTGAAGGAACGTTTTCCTCAGACCGATTGGACTGAGCTTTCGATGGGAACCAGTGCAGACTATATTGCTGCCATTGAGGAAGGAGCAACCTTTGTGCGATTGGGTCAGGCAATACTAGGACCACGCCCGGAGTAGAGGATTTATGGTTGATATCATTGCAAGAATAGTAAATACACTTGCCAATTTGATCGTTTTGTTGGTGATCGTAAATTCGATACTTTCGTATTTTCTCAACCCTTACCATCCGGTGCGCAATGGACTGGACCGTGTTCTTCAGCCGTTGCTGGCGTCTATTCGCAGAGCTGTGCCGCTGGTGGGGATGTTCGACTTGAGTCCGTTGATATTGATCATTTTGGTAAAAATCCTGTCTTCTGCCCTGATCAGTTTATTTTATGCTCTCTAAGATTACTATGGGATCAAGATCTTATCATTTGCACGATGGCAAGACAGGGTCAGCCTTGGCTGTCCGGGTTACACCGCGTGCCAGCAAGAACAAAATTATCGATGTCTTGAGTGACGGGACTGTCAAAGTCCATCTAGCAGCGCCCCCAGTTGAAGGGAAGGCCAATTTGGCGCTTATCAAGTTTCTGGCAAAAGTGCTGGATGTGCGGCTTGATCAGCTGGAAGTTGTAGCCGGGGTCGGAGGTCGCGACAAATTGATTTCAGTGATCGACATGGACGCGGATATGCTCCACAGAAAGATCGTGAACCACATTGGATAATTAATATAATCTCCCGGAGAAAATCACCGGGAGATTTGCTTTTTTGATACCCTTAAGGGATTGTTGTGTACAGCGACCTGTACATCGCAAATATTTCGTATGTACTGCGGATATAGTTGCGCGTCTCTTCGAAACGGATTACCTCCACGAACAGGTCAGAGTCTGACCCGGAAAGATCGCGCCAGATGGGGGCCGTGTTCTGTCCTGCATTGTAAGAGGCTAAGGCTGTGAATAGATCACCATTGAAGCGGATGCGCTGGCCCATAAGAAATTGTGTGCCCAAACCAATGCTGATCATGGGACGGTACAGATCATCTGTTGTGTAATTTGGGGGCCAGCCCAGGTTGTCAACAATGAATTGCCCGGTATCGGGGGTTATTTGCATAAGACCAAGAGCCCCTTGCCCTGAACCAGCAAACTTGTCGAATAGGCTTTCCTGCCGCATGACGGAAAATAGGAACAGAGGATGGAATCCGGCTTGTTGAGCGGACGGCAGAACGAGTTCTTGATAATACAACCCATAGCGGACATGGTTGAAATAGGCAGGTGCGGCCAGAGTCTGGGATTGGGTATTCATCCCGGCCAGGGTAAGCACCTGGCGGATGGAAAAAATTGCTGGGTTATAAAGTCCCAGGTCGAGCAGATAATTTGCACAGCGGTAACTGTCTGCAAAACTGTTTTCGACCGCCAGGCGTAGGTCTTCGAATTCGAGACCGGCCTGGGCGTCCAGACCAAGGGTCCAGAACTCGGTACCGCGTATGAGGCGCGGGTCTGCAAGGATCGCACCTGTTGTGCTGAGATCGGTATCCGACGGTAAATTGAAGGTCACTCGCAGCCAGGACTCAGCCTCGGTGCGTTCGGCAGCCAGGTTTACGCTCAAGTTGACAACCGGGGGCAAGTCGAACGCTGGACGGTTAAAGAGCATATCCTGAGCCCGTAGGCTGTAATAATCGGTCGGGTCGAGGACCGCGGTTTGCTGCCAGGTAGCCTGCGCTAATGCAGCTTCCCCGAGCGCTTGTTGCGCCTTGCCGATCCAGAATTGGGCGCGTATCTGGTCTTCGATGTTCGTGGACAGGATGGAGTCGCGCTGGAAAGCGACCAGGGCATCGGTATATTTTCCAATGCGATAACGGGCGATACCAGCCCAGAAAAGCGCTTGTGGGACGAATTCGCATTCGGGATATTCGTCCGCCACCCGATCCCAGGTTTTTGCTGCCTCTTCGAGTTTTACAGCGCGTTCCTGGTTGCGGGCCGCTTGCATCAGGTAGAACGGCGCCTTTGATTGGGCGGGCGCCTGTTGGACAAATGCGAGTTGGGTCTGCGCGGCAGCCTCGTACTCGAAGAGAACGGTCGACTGCGTATAGGCTATTTCGTCCCAGGCAGGTTCCCAGTATCTATGTTCTGGAAAATTAGCTATAAAGAAAGTAAATTCATCAATCGCTTCCTGACTTTTTCCCATCTTATTCAAAGCTAAGGCAATATAGTAATGCGCCGTGCCATCATTCTCGGGGTTGGCTGCTATATAGCGCTGAAAAGCCTCCAGGGCATAGCCATATTGTCCGGCAAAGTAATCCACCAGGCCACGGTTCATCTCATCTACAGGAATACCGGTAATAACCAAAGCCACCAATGCCGAATAGGAATCATAGGACAAAGGATAATTATCCACGGTGTGGAGGAAGCGCTGGTAAGCCTGCTCGGTTTGTCCGAGTGAAAGGAGGATTTGACCTGAAAGAAAATCCATCTGGGCCTTCACAGCATCGTTTGAGCTTGTCGAGAAGATGGTATCGTAAATACCCAATGCTGTGGTTGTATCCCCCAGGCGAACATATGCCTTGGCAATTTTTATCTGTAAAGCGGTATCCTCCTCGATGTGGGGAGCAGTCAATGCAACCTGGTAAGCGGCGATCGCCTCGGTTTCATTTCCGGCTGCAGCGTAGGCGTCACCGCGCTGTTCCTGGACGTATGCATCAATCACACCGGGACGCAGCGCAAGATAAATGGTATACGCCTGGGCTGCTTCCGCATATCTTGTGAGAGTCATGTAAATTTCGCCCATCAGGAAATACGCTCGGATAGCATTTGGAGAGCCTGGATATTGACTGGTTAATTGCATGAGGGTTTGCAAGGCGCGGCCAAAGTTTTTGACAACAAATAGGCCCCGCCCCAAACCCCATAGTGCTGCTGCCCGCACTTCAGGGTCGGCAGAAGTATCCAATGCGGTCTGGTACTCGTAGAGGGACCGGTCATAGTCACCATTAAAGTGTGACTGTTCGGCTGTTTCTACTCGAACTTCAGGTGTAGGTGTTGGCGAGGGCGTGAAGATGGAAAGGAGTGTGTCGGACGGTGTAACGTCCGGCGGGAGGGTTGGGTTGGGAGTCCCGGTGGGGGTGGGGATTGACGCGGGTCCACAACCAGTCAATAGCGAAACTAGACATATACAAATCAATAATCGTTTGATGATCATGGTAACCTTATAATTGAGAAAAGAAGCCATGTCAATGCTTGTCACTCGGTGTGCGGCATGATAAACTGTGCCTTAACTACAGCGCCCTTCGAAAGGGCGTTGTTTACAGTGATATGCGAACACTTTTTTGGGATGATGACTTGCATGAATTGCGTATGATAGACCAGCGCCGCCTGCCTGCCTCTCTGGAATTATGCGCTTTGCATTCCCTTGTGGATGTAGCCGAAGCCATCCAAAATATGACCGTGCGCGGTGCACCCGCCATCGGCGCGGCAGCCGCCTTCGGGATGGCACTGGCCGCAAACGAATCGCGCGCTCATTCCGTCGCACAATTCCTTTCCGACCTGGATATTGCCGCTTATACCTTGAAAACATCCCGTCCGACAGCGGTCAACCTGGCTTGGGCTGTAGAGCGGGTCTCGCAGGTTATCCATGCTGCGACCGGTTCATTGGATGATTTGCGAGCTCTTGTTCTTGCCGAAGCCCAGCGCATCGCCACCGAAGACGTGGCCATCAACAAGCGCATGGGTGAACATGGGTCGCTGCTGATTGATGACGGTGATACCATTCTTCATCACTGCAACACCGGCGCCCTGGCTGCGGTGGACTGGGGCACGGCTCTTGGTGTCATCCGTATGGCGCACGAGCAGGGCAAGCATGTCCACGTGCTTGTGGACGAGACACGTCCGCGTTTGCAAGGGTCGCGGTTGACTGCCTGGGAGTTGGGGCAGTATGGAATTCCCTACGAGATCATCTCAGATAATATGGCCGGGTATTTCCTGCGCTCTGGCCAGGTGCAAAAAGTCCTATTTGGAGCGGACCGGATTGCCGCCAATGGCGACGTGGCGAATAAAATCGGCACGTACATGCTGGCGTTGGCGGCGCACGATAACGCCGTGCCGGTCTATTCGGTGGCTCCCACGTCTTCAATTGATCTATCGCTTGCTAATGGCACCCTCATTTCCATCGAAGAGCGTGACCCGGAAGAAGTATTAGGGATACAGTTCCACGGAGAGCGCGTCGTCCCTGAAGGGGCTAAAGCCCGCAATCCGGCCTTTGATGTAACGCCCAACCACTTGATTACAGCTATTGTGACCGAGAATGGGATTATACCTCCACCGTTTGATGTAAATCTGCAGAAAGTATTCAAAGGACCCAATTAATCGCGACACTGCACCGCAACCCATTCTACCCAGTGAAGGTGCAACACAATGATCAATTCTGCCTTATGGCTTTTGCCTTTCCGGCAGATATTGTAGAAAGTAGGACTCTCTCATATGGAAATTCTATTAACAGGCTCCGTCGCATACGACTATCTGATGACCTTCCCCGGCTTGTTCAAGGAGCAGTTCCTCCCAGAACGGCTGGAAAAGATTAGCCTGTCGTTTCTGGTTGATTCGATGTCCCGCCAGCGCGGCGGTGTGGCTCCAAATATCGCTTATACGTTAGCGCTGTTGGGAGAGCGCCCGCGCGTGATGGCGACGGTGGGCGAGGACTTCGGCGAGTACCGCAAATTCCTCGACGGTGCCGGGGTGGATACGACCTTGATGGAGGTGGTACCGGGATTGTTCACCGCCTCGTTCTTTGCCACCACCGACCAGTCCAATGCGCAATTGGCCTCGTTCTATCCAGGGGCGATGGGAGTTGCGGCGAAACAGAGTATCCTTCCAGTCCTTCCGCGCCCCGACCTGGTCATTGTTTCGCCGAATGCCCCGGAGGCAATGACCCGGTTTGCTGGCGAATGCCGCCAGTCTAAAATCCCCTACCTGTACGATCCGTCCCAACAAATTCTGCGCCTCGAAGGCTCGGAATTGGCACGTGACATGGAAGGGGCTCATTTCATTTTTGTCAACGATTACGAGTTCGGTTTGATCGCAAAAAAGACCGGCTGGAGCCTGGCGCAGTTCCTCAAGCATGTCGATGTGGTGGTGGTGACGCGCGGCAAGGACGGTGCTGATCTGTATACTGGTGGAGGGCAGGTCTTTATCCCAACGGTTCCCGAACGGCAGATTGTGGACCCCACCGGTGTTGGCGACGCCTTCCGCGGGGGTTTCCTGGTCGGGTACGCCCATGGCTGGGACTGGACACTCTGCGGACAGGTCGGCTCGTTGGCGGCAGTTTATTGCCTGGAGCAGAAGGGTCCTCAGACCCATATATATTCCCGTGCTGAGTTTGTGAAGCGATTCAGGGAGCATTTCGATGATGGTGGTAAACTGGATGTGTTGAAATCGTAGAGCGGGTCACTCACCCGCAGGAAAAATGACGGGATAATTTCCGGATCTACAAATCAAGGAGAGACTATGAGCAACTTTGACATTAAAGATATTAATTTAGCCGAAGGCGGTCGCCGACGTATCGAGTGGGCTGAGCGCGAGATGCCCGTTCTGAGTCTGATCCGTGAACGGTTTACCAAGGAGAAACCCCTCAAAGGCTTGCGATTGTCGGCCTGCCTGCACGTCACCAGCGAGACTGCCAGCCTGGCGCGTACGCTTGTGGCAGGCGGCGCCGATCTCGTCCTGACTGCCTCCAACCCACTTTCCACCCAGGATGACGTGGCAGCCGCACTGGTCAATATTTTCGAAGTGCCTACCTTTGCAATTAAAGGCGAGAATAATGTGACTTATTACAAGCACATCAGCGCAGCCCTCGATCACAAGCCGCATATTACGATGGATGATGGCGCCGACCTGGTTTCCACCATTCACAAGGACCGCCGGGAATTGCTCCCCGGTATCATCGGTGGCACAGAAGAAACCACCACCGGCGTCATCCGGCTGCGTGCCATGGCAGCGGATGGGATGCTCCAATTCCCGGTTATCGCAGTCAACGATGCCATGACCAAGCATTTCTTCGATAACCGCTATGGAACCGGACAATCCACACTGGACGGAATCATCCGCGCCACCAACGTCCTGCTGGCAGGCAAGAACTTCGTAGTGGCTGGTTATGGCTGGTGCGGACGCGGCTTGGCATCGCGGGCACGTGGTATGGGGTCGTTGGTCATCGTCACAGAAGTGGATCCACTAAAGGCGCTGGAAGCTGTCATGGACGGGTTCCAGGTCATGCCGATGGTGGAGGCAGCCAGGATCGGCGACATCTTCTGCACAGTGACCGGTGACATCAATGTAGTGGACACTCACCATTTCGAAGTAATGAAGAACGGTGCAATCGTGGCCAACTCCGGTCACTTCAATGTTGAAATAAACATCCCCGGTCTCCAGGGTTTGTCTATGGGCGACCCGAAACTTGTCCGCCCATTCGTGGAACAGTACGAAACGAAAGATGGACGCAAGATTAATGTCCTGGGTGAAGGTCGGCTCATAAATCTGGCCTCCGCCGAAGGGCACCCGGCCTCCGTGATGGATATGTCTTTCGCCAACCAGGCGCTGGCGGCTGAGTTCATGGTCAAGAACGCAAAAACCCTCGAAAAGCGTGTCTACTCTGTCCCCGCCGAAGTCGACGCCGAGATATCCCGCATGAAACTTTCTGCCATGGGTGTGAAAATTGATGAGCTGACCCCTGAACAGGTCAAGTATCTGAATTCATGGGAAGAGGGAACCTAGATGTTTGTAAGTATGGGAAAAACCATATCCAGCCTCGTGGACGTTAGTCCACGAGGCTGTTGCGACCCGGAAACTGGTAAGCGGCGGATAGCTGATTGGTAGCCAGATGACAGGCAAGCATCCAGGGCGGCAGGTAAAATGGAAAGAGTTTTTCAATTTCGCATAAAGATTGCCCCGGGCATTCCCTTTCGGGTTTCCTGCGCTCCACTCAGAACGCCCTCCCAATGATTTATTAAAAGGATTCCTATGCCTTCCAAGCTGCGCGAACCCGTTAGTGGGTTGACTCATCTCGGCGGCGCGATTGCTGCCGTGCTCGGACAAATTACCCTGCTTATTGTCGGCTGGTCTAGTACGGCGAAGGTCGTTTCACTATTGGTTTACGGTCTCAGCCTGATCGCATTATTTTCTGCCAGCGCTGTCTATCACCTGACTAAGACCAATCCAGCTACTCTTCAAACCCTGCGGAAACTGGACCACACCGCCATTTATTTGCTTATCGCCGGGACTTATACGCCTTTTTGCATTAATGCCTTCACAGGATTTTATCAATGGGGCTTCCTTGCAATTATCTGGACCTTCGCGCTCGCTGGGATTGTGGTCAAGATTTTCTACGTCAAAACTTCGCGGTGGTTGAATGTGGCTATCTATGTGGTGATGGGTTGGTTGTGTGTCTCCGCGCTGGGACAGATGCGCACGACTCTGCCAGTCAATGCCATGCTCTGGTTGATTGTCGGAGGCCTGGTGTATACGCTGGGAGCAGTCATTTATGCCACGAAGATCTTCAACTTTGTTCCGGGGAAATTCGGCTTTCATGAAGTCTGGCACATCTTTGTGTTGCTCGGCGCTTTGGCGCATTTTGTATCTGTAATGGCGCTGCTGGTCGTTCCGATTTGAGTGGTCCCCATTCTTTTCCTGGGAGAAATTCCTAGCAGACAATTACCGCCAGGCGTTTCTATGGTTACCTTACCAATTTCCCATTCTCTTTTCCTTTTTTCTCTGCGTAATCGTTGTACCTGCCGATATATTCCTTCACTTTCCCATCCTCCAGGGCCAGGATGCGCTCCACCGTTCGGTCGAGAAAATAGCGATCATGCGAGATAACCAGCACCGTCCCGACAAAATCATCCAGTGCGATCTCCAGTACTTCGGCTGATGCGATGTCGAGATTGTTGGTCGGCTCATCCAGCAGGAGAAAGTTCGCTCCCGAAAGAACCAACAGCGCTAGTTGCAGGCGTGAGCGTTCGCCACCGGAGAGGGTGTGTATCTTCTCGCTGGCTTGGTTGTACGTGAACAAATAGCGTAAAAGGAACGCCACTGCACTTGATTCGCTCAACATCCCGGCCCGGCGGACGGTGTCGATCAGCGTGCTCTCAAAGTCCAGCGTCTCGTGCTCCTGGGCGTAATACCCCACCTTGATGCTGGGACCGATCTTGATCTCGCCTGCATCCGGGGCTTCCGAACCAAGGATGAGCCGCAGGAGCACCGATTTTCCGGTTCCGTTCGGACCGATCAACCCGACCCGTTCCCCGTGGCGGAGCAGCAAGCTGACCCCGGTCAGTACTGGGCGGGTGTAGGATTTTTGCACATCCAATAGTTCCAGCACCTGGTTCGAGCCGCGCCAGCCATTGAGTTCCAGCCCAATCTTGCGGTGTTCGTGAACGGGACGATCGAGCCGTTTGACCTTTTCCAACCGGGTCTCCATCGAGTGGAGCCGGCTCGCGAACTTAGCACTGAACTGTACCCATTGCTGGTATCGCTTTAGCGCCATTTCCATGCGGCTGATGGCGCGCTGCTGGATATTGAACAATTCATCGGCACGTGCCAACCGTTCCTGTTTGTCGAGGATGTACTCGGTGTAATTACCCGGGAAGGTTGTCAGGCGGCCATCTTCGATCTCAGCAATGTGTGTAACAACCGCATCAAGAATATAGCGGTCGTGCGAGACCAGCACCACTGCACCGGGATAGTCGCGGATGAGTTTTTCAAGATAGGCTTTTCCGGACAGGTCGAGGTGATTATCGGGTTCATCGAGCAGCAGCACATCCGGGTGCGCCAGCAGTAGCCGTGCCAGGGCGATGAGTTTTTTCTGTCCGCCGGAAAGCACACCAATGGGTTTGTCAATGTCTGCATCGGGCAGGCCCAGACCACGCAGCAAGTCCCGCACCCGCTCATGGTAGGAAGCCCCTCCCAGGGCTTCGAATTCGCCCAAGTAATTTTCGTGCAGTCCCAGGGTCCGGATGAGTGTCTTTTCCTCACTGTAAACGGCCGGGTCGCCCAGCCGGGACTCGAGTTCCACCAGCGTCTTTTCCAGTTCAGCCACACGGGGGTTGCCGGCCAGCGCCAGTTGAAAGGCTATGTCGGACGGGTCGAACTCGGGTTGCTGGGGCAGGTAGCCGACTGTCACGCTTTTAGTGCGGGACACTCTCCCCCCCGGCTCAGCGCTATATTCCCCGATGATGAGTTTGAAAAGAGACGATTTCCCGGCACCGTTGGGACCGACCAGGCCGATCTTCTGGTCGTGCTGGATTTCCCAGGTGAGGCTGCGGATTATTGTTTTTGCACCCAGGATGAGCGTGGCGTTGGCAAGGCTTATGGAGATCATGGTTTCTACGATTGTATCAAATTATAATCTCCCACATGTGCATCTGCGCAATTGGCGTACCAATAACAACAAGAAAGTTACCTTGTAAGTACTCTTCGGCATCCCTGCGCGGTTTGATAAAGTCAGAGCAGAGGAATAGCCGCAAACCGTTTCCAACAAGGTCCGGGACTTACCCACATAAGAAGTCAACATCTCGGCGGGATTATGATACGCGCCCATAAAATTGCGCTATAATATTATTTGAGCCTTGCCTCTCCCCGCTTCTTCCACCGACTCATTTGAGAGTACCTTGCGAGGATGACATTCTTCGCAATGCTATTCTGTTAGGGAGTTGTCCGTTGAGCAGGGATCTGTACTCTCGTAGCGCGACAATATCTGCAGGTTGTCTGACCCTGCCACGCCCGGACCGAACGTCGGACCCCGTTTGAAGAGACGTCTTGTAAAGGAGATAAGAATATGAAACTCAGTCCTCCGAAGGTCATCACCTGGTGGGTCGCTGTTATCCTTGGCGTGCTTGGGCTCCTCGGTAAATTTGGCACGTTGGATATTCTGAAGCCGTACGCGTTCTGGTTCGTCGTTGCTGGGCTCGCCTTATTGGGAGTGGCGACCCTCGTAAAGAACCTCTAGCAGTTCGATTGCGTGGGTCCTGGAGTTGAGAATCGGTCCGGGACACTCTGGACCCACGCCTCCCCCATGTATCTCGCTGCTTCAACATTGACAGCCGCCTGACATCTTGCTGAAACCAACTCGACTGGCGGGTAAAATGGGGGAAGCGCATTGCTGCCAGCAGGTTGAAGGGAGAATGGAAGCATGCTGGAGCCGCTGAGCGTCTGAAGAAGACCGATGTGCGCTTTTCTTTATGTAAACGAGAGATATTGATTGCCAACCGATCACTTTCAATCTGCATGTCACTACCACCTATCTATCCCCGCCAGGCAACATGTCAAGCTGTACCAACGAGACCATTCTTTGAGTTGTTCAAACGGTTAAATTTTGAAATATGAAACCGGATCTTTCCGCCATCACCTTTTCTACTGCCATTGAGTCGCTTGGCCGCCGCGATTACTCCGCGCTCGAACTCACCGATGCCTGCCTGCGTCAGATTGAGCGCCTCAACCCGCTGATTAACGCCTTCATCACTCCAACGCCAGAGCTGGCTGTGCAAGCAGCACTTCAAGCTGACGCGCTTATTTCCCTCCAGCCTTCCAATTTGAATGGCTTGACATTGCTTGGTGTCCCGGTCGCTTTGAAAGATCTCTTCGAAACAACCGGAGTGCGCACAACAGGCGGTTCAAAGTTTTTTTCAGAAAATATACCTGTCCAGGATGCCGAGGTAGTGTTGAAACTCAAACTGGCTGGAGCGGTCATCCTTGGCAAGACGAATACTCATGAAATCGCCCTTGGCGTGACTGGTGTAAATCCGCATTTTGGGGTGGTGAAAAATCCCTGGGATCAAACCCGCATTACCGGTGGCTCGTCCAGCGGATCTGCGGCGGCCGTCGCAACCGGGATGTGCTTGGCTGCTTTGGGCACCGATACTGGCGGCTCCATCCGCATCCCGGCCGCGCTGTGTGGCGTCGTCGGGTTGAAACCCACCTTCGGGCGGGTAAGCACGCGTGGGGTGATGCCGCTCTCGTGGAACCTTGACCATGTCGGGCCGTTGACGCGCACTGTTCTCGACGCAGCGATGATGCTTCAGGTACTGGCCGGATTCGATCCGCAAGATCCCGCCTCGCAGGATGTCCTTGAGGAGGATTATCTTGCGCATATCGGAAATGGTGTCAAAGGTTGGCGGGTGGCCCTGGCAGTCGGGGAGTATATTGACGCTTCAGACCCTGATGTGCTGGCAGGCGTGCAGGCTGCCGCACAGGTATTCAAAAGCTTGGGCGCGCAGCTGGAGAACGTGGACCTGTCCTGGATCGCCGACTTGTCGCGTGCCAATAACCGCATGACCCAGGCCGACGCGGCTGCCTATCATCGCGAACGTCTGGCCGCCCACCCGGACTGGTTCGGCTCTGATGTGCTCCAGCGTCTGCAGGCTGGCGCGGCGTTACCTTCCAGTGAGTACGTACTGGCGAGACGGATGCAGGCGGAAGGTCGCCGCCGCTTCGAGATGTTCTTCACAAAATATGATTTGTTGCTCCTGCCAACAATACCCATCCCCGCTCCACCCATCGAAGGGATCGGTACGCTTGAAGCAGTCCGCCAGTTTAACCGTTTCACCGCGCCCTTCAACCTGACTGGTCACCCTTCGCTTTCCATCCCGTGTGGGTTTACCGGGATCGGGCTTCCGGTGGGTTTGCAGATTGTCGCAAAGCACTGGGGAGATGCGATTGTATTACAGGCCGGGTATTCTTTCCAGCATGCCACGGACTGGCACCTGCGCCAGCCGGATCTGGTCAAAACACATGGGGAATGAACATTCTTGTCGTTTTCATGTAACCGGCGTATTCATCCCCGAACCTGTCCAGACATTCGGCCTCGTCGGCTCGTGCCGTGGCATACAGGAAGGCTGTGGTGACGTTGGCGATACAGCCATCCAGCAGCGATGGTGACTTGAAGAAGATCCCCCAGGCAAGGGCTAGCAGCGATGCGTAGAGCGGGTGGCGGATGAAACGGTAGATGCCGCTCTGAACAAGTTGTGTGGTCGCTTCGAGGGCGTCAGTCGGTTTCCCGGCATGACGGAGGAGATAGACTCCGGTGATGAGAGGAACAAGCGATGTGAAAAGTAGAACCCATGAAACGATCTGGTACCAGGCAAAGGGATGGACAAACCAGCCGCGCACATTTATCAAGATCATGCCCAGGATCGCTTCCCAGGCGAAGAAACGGTAATAACCATGCGAACCGGGACGCTGTAGGGAGGGAACGGAAACCCATACGATGAAAACGGAACCGCCAAAAATAAGAATTGTTTCGATCATGGGATATTATTTTTGCAGGCAGGCAAGCATTTCTTGAACTGCCTCTTGCGGCTCAGGTGGTGTGAGTACCAGCACTGGGACGGTGGCAACCGAAAAAACATCAGATACGTTCCCCATATTCCAATGCCTGGGCAGGACGCCAACCGCATCGACATCCTTGGCAATGGCCTGCGCCATCTCTTCCATACCCGTAGCCAGCCGTGCGGTGGATGTGACCGGGCTGCCCTCCAGGGCCGACTGATTAAAGATCTGCTGGACATCCTCACCGGATGAAAAGACCCATACCTGCACTGGGGTGTTGGAGCCGTTGATCTCCTGCCAGGTCTGGATGGAGCCAGTGAATAGGTCGTGTACTTCTTCAGCAGTAAGGCGGTTGACCGGGTTTTGGCGATGGACGATAACTAGAATGTCCTCGCTGTCAATCTGGTAGGCAGGGAAGGTCAGGTTGGTGGGTTGTCCAATGCGGATAGCCAGATCAACGGTTTGTGGGTCTAGGAAGTCTGCACCACGCTGCTCGGCATTGACCACCTTCTCCTCCGCGCAGTAATACATGTCTGTCAGCCAGGGAGCGGCCGCGCTGGTGTATTCGATAGTGATGGGTTCCGTGCTGACGGTCACCTTCGTGGAATTGCAGGAAGGCAGCAGTAAGCAACCGAAACAGAGAAGGGCGAAGATGTGTTTCATTGCCTACCACTCACGAAAGATGGCGGTCATTAGTTTTATGCGCTCGAGCATGCTGTCCCTGAAAATAAATTCCCGTTCAGAGTGATACTCCCCGCCGGCTGGGCCCAGTCCGTCCAGCACCGGGATGCCCAGTGGGGCCACAAAGTTGGCATCTGAGGCACCGCCGGTACCACTGGCTTTGAGTTCGATGTTTACGTTATCGGCTATGGTCTTGACCTTCTTGAAGGTCGCTTTGATCGTGTCATCAAATGGCATTGGCGGGCGGTTGAGTCCGCCGGTCACCTCCAGGGAGGTGCCGTCTAAAACAGGTTTGAGCGCATGAAGGGCGGCACGTATGCGTTCGGCCTCACCCGGCTGCATCATTCGCAGGTCCACCTCGAGGCTGGCTTCATCTGGAACGACATTGCTGGCAATCCCGCCTCGGATCACACCGACGTTGAGGGTGGTACCTTTGTTGTAGTCGGTCAATTTCTGGATGGCGAGCACTTGATGAGCAATTTCTTCGATGGCATTGCGGCCTTTTTCGTGGTCGCCCCCCGCATGGGAGGCCAGTCCCCGAGCCCTGACGGTGAATTCGCCGACCCCTTTGCGCCAGGTCTTCAGCGATCCATCTTGCATGCCGGGCTCGAGTACGAGTACCAGGGAACACTCAGCGGCCAGTTTTTCGATCAAAGCCCGGGACGACCCACTGCCGATTTCTTCGTCAGAAGTGAACAGGACTGTGACAGGGTGGACCAGGCTTCCGGCCTCGAGCGCCGCAGCGAGGGCCATCAATGCGACAACAATCCCGCCTTTCATATCCGAAACGCCGGGTCCATATACTCTGCCGTCTTTCTCGTGGAAAGGCATTATTTCCAACGTGCCGAGAGGGAAGACTGTGTCCATGTGGGCGAGTAGCAGGATGCCATTGGTTACACTCTCCTTTTGGGAGAAGGGCTCGGACCTGGAGAAGCGTGCCTCGACCAGGTCTCCGGTTTCGGTCTGCGGATGGATCTCCACCTGTGCTCCCAAACGGTGGCACTCCTCAACCACCAATGCGCCGACGCGGTCCACAGCGGCTTTATTGTGAGAGGGGGATTCAGTCTCGACCAGCCGTTTGAGCAGTGCGAACATGTCTGGGGCGCGAACGTCAAAATTGACCATGGGATTTGCCATTAGACCAGGCCAAGAACGAGGCAGGTTGCCCCGATGACCGCGCAGTAGGCCGCAAAGATGTACAGCGAATGCATATTCAGGTAACCCAGTAGCCACCTGACTGCCAGCCAGCCGACAATTGCCGCGCTAACGAATCCGACCGCAAGAAGGGCCAGGAAGGAGCCGAGCCCCGCCATCTGAAGCAGGTCAAGCGACTGGTAGCCGCCTGCCGCCAGCATGACCGGCACGGACATCAGGAATGCAAAGCGCGCCGCAGACGGGCGGTCCAGGCCGCATGCCATACCGGCGCTGATGGTTGTCCCGGAGCGGGAAGCGCCGGGGAAGATGGCGATTACCTGGGCGACGCCAACGAAAAGGGCGTCCAGCCAGGTGATTTTCTCGAGGTTGAGGTTGCGCTTGCCCAACCATTCAGCCAGTACCAGGACAATGGCAGTGATGAGCAGGCGGATGGCCGCTTCGAGCAAGGGCGTTTTGAACAGGACTTCCACGGCGGATTTGAGCAGGAAGCCGAAAACCAAGGCCGGGAGGGTGGCAATAATGAGAAACCATCCCAGTCTATTCTCCTGCGTGGAAAACGGTTTGGCGAAGAACGCCTTGACCAGTTTCAACAGGTCTTTCCAGAAATAGACGATCAGCGAGAGGATTGTCCCCAGCTGCACGAGGACGAGGAACGAGAACATGGCATTGTTGGACGGGATGGCAAGCAGTTTTTGCACGATAAGAAGGTGCGCCGTGGACGAGACCGGGATGAATTCGGTCAGGCCCTGGAGAATACCAAGCAGGAAGGCATGGAAGATATTCATGGTGAATGGTTAACCCTTATATGGGTAACCTTCTGAGATATGGAAGGCTTATGGTTCATGGACAAAAGGGTTCGCGCCTCATAATCCGTTACTCTTTCTGCATTCCCTTTCCACTGTGCAAGCCATGCAGGAACTTTGCTCTCAAAGGTGCCATTCAGAATGGAAACGCGAATGTTATTAACGAGTTGGATCAACGCATGTAAATTATGAATTGATAGAAGAGTTCCCGCCAGCAACTCTTTTACCACAATCAGATGCCGCAGGTATGAACGTGTAAATGTCCGGCAGGTGTAGCAGCCGCAGGACTCGTCAATCGGACGCGGGTCACGGGCGAAGGTCGCGTTCATCAGGTTGAGCCGCCCCTCCGACGAAAAGGCTGCATTGTGGCGAGCCAGCCGGGTGGGTAGCACGCAGTCGAAGATATCCACTCCGCGGGCGATGCTGTTGATCAGGTCTTCGGGCGTACCGACGCCCATCAGGTAGCGCGGTTTATTCTCCGGCAGTAGTGGAATGACCACGTCAAGTGTGCCGTGCATCTCGTCTTTAGTCTCGCCGACTGAGAGGCCGCCGATGGCAATACCAGGAAAAGGCAGTGAGGCGATGAATTGGGCCGATGTGGTTCGAAGGTCCGGGTTGACACCGCCTTGTATTATTCCAAAAAGGGCCTGGTCGCCGCGCCTCGTTGCGATCAGACAACGTTCAGCCCAGCGGTGGGTCCGTTCCATGGCGATCTTACTGTAGGCGTGGTCATTGGGGTCCGAGCATTCGTCGAAGGCCATGATGATATCGGCCCCTAGGTTCTCCTGGATTTGGATGACCTTTTCAGGGGTGAAGCGGTGGGTCGAGCCATCAATGTGACTCTTGAAGGTTACGCCGTCGTCGTCAATTTTGCGGGTTTGGGCGAGCGAAAAGACCTGGAAACCGCCCGAGTCGGTCAGCATGGGGCCGGGCCACTGCATGAATTTGTGCAAACCGCCCTGCTCGCGGACGAGTTCGTCGCCGGGACGCAGGGCGATGTGGTAGGCATTGGAGAGGATGAGCGATGCGCCAAGTTCATCCAGTTGGGCGGGCGTCAGAGTCTTGACCGTCGCCTGGGTGCCGACCGGCGCGAAGACCGGTGTTTCGATATCACCGTGAGGGGTGTGGAAGACCCCGGCGCGGGCACGGCCGGTTTTCGTTTTTACATCAAATTCAAACATTGATTGGTTTAGCTCGCCTGAATGAGATCCGTTATTTTCACGGCTTTTGCGCCAGAAGTCGAAGAATATTGTACATGCAATCAAGTCCTTACAACGATGTTTTTATTGGTCACCCATCGATTGATTATGCTTTATAAAAACCCGTCTGCGCTTGTGCTGTCTCTTTTCATAATGTTTCCATTGTCCCTGGACGTTCTGGTTTGATTCGAGTTCCGGATTGGATTCAATTTTTGTAATGCCAAGTTTGTTGAATACGCCATGCATTTTGTTCATCAGGATGGCGTTAACCCCTTTACCCTGATATTCCGACCTGACAGCTACCAGGTACAGATCTGCCCGGTCGTTCTTTTTGAGTGCTCTCAGGAGATAAATGAACCCGAAAGGGAAGAGCTGGCCCGTTGTTTTTTTCAGCGCCAGGGATAGTGACGGCATGACGATTCCAAATGCAACCATGCGGTTGTTCTGGTCAACTACCAGCGGCACAAAATCGGGGGTCACAAAGCCAAAGTATTGATCTATGTAAGCCTTGATCTGTTTTTCGGTTAGCGGAACCGTACCGTATAAATGCTTGTATTCGTCATCCAGCAACTGAAACAGCTCTCTTGCGTATAGCAATAGTTCTTTCTTTTTGCGCAATTTCAATAATTTAAGCTTGTTACGCCGAAGCGCAATTTCCGCGATCCGGGCAATGGTTTCGTTGGGTTCGGGGGTTACCAAAAACTCATATTCCATCCAGTCGGTGTCTTTTACATATCCCAAGTCTTCCATGTGTTTTCGGTAATATGGATGATTATAGATGGATGCCAGTGTGCCAAGTTCGTCGAAACCTTCCACGAGCATCCCTTCCCGGTCCAGATCGGTGAAACCGAGCGGCCCGTGCACGGCGACCATGCCGGTATGTCTTGCCCAGGCTTCCACTGTCTTCATCAGGGCTTCAGATATTCTCGGATCGTCGATAAAATCGATCCAACCGAAACGCATATAGCGTTGTCCCCATTTTTCGATGTGCCGCCGGTTAAGGATTGCAGCCACACGCCCGGCAATGCGGCCGTCTCTATAAGCCAGCCAATAGCGCGCCTCGCAATGTTCAAAAGCGGGATTTTTATCCTTGCGCAGGGTGTTGAGTTCGTCGAACAGGAGCGTAGGAACCCAATTCGGGTTGCCGCGGTAAAGTTCGAATGGAAAATGGATAAACGATTTAAGCTCTTTCCGTGTGATTACTTCTTTGATTTGTACATCCATGGAATTACCCTTTCGATGATATTACTTTCGTCGGTTGCGGCTCCAACCCGGCTTTTTCGGTTTTTCGGCAGGTGAACTTTTCGCAGCGGGTAGAGCCAGCGGAGCGTGCAGGGTCTGCTGGTAGTACTCATCCAGCAGCATGGTGATGATTGGCAATTCTTCTTCGCTTTCGGCCAGGCTGCGAGCGAGCGGCGTGAACCGGCGCGAGCGCTCAGACTGGAGCTTATCACGCCCTCGAAGGTGCGCTTCGAGCAGGGTGGTGGTTCGTTCTGCCACTACGGAGGCTACATCCGCATCCGAGGGGAGGGGTCGTTCTTCAAATGGTATGCTGAAGGTTTTGGCGATCTTTTCGAGCGAATACTTTTCCAGTCGGTTAACCAGCGAGATGGCCACTCCGCTGGCACCGGCGCGCCCGGTCCGCCCGGCTCGATGGATGTAGGCTTCCAACTCGTCGGGCGGCTCGTACTGGATCACGTGCGACAGGGCGGGAATGTCCAACCCGCGTGCGGCCACATCGGTGGCGACCAGAAAGCGTAGGGTCCCGCTCCGGACACGATCGAGAACCCGCTCGCGGTCGGACTGGGAGAGATCGGCGCTCAACTCGTCTGCATCGTATCCAAAGCGCTGTAAGACCACCGAAACGTAATGAACCCTGGCTTTTGTATTGCAGAAAATGATGGCAGAAGTCGGGTTCTCCACCTCGATCAATCGCACCAGGCTGCGATCCTTGTCCATGCCAGGCACGATGTAGAAGGCGTGCTCGGTATCGGTGACGTGAATATGGTCGCTGCTCAGGCTGAGAAATTCCCCCTCACGAATGAACTCCTTTGCTGTGCGCAGGACCGAATCAGGAAAGGTTGCGGAGAACATGCAGGTATGCAGAGGCCGCTTTGGCAGGTAGCGCTGGACTTCGCGCATGTCGGGATAGAAGCCCATAGAGAGCATTCGGTCAGCCTCATCATAGACCACCGTTTTGAGATGTTCTAGCGAAAAGGTGCGTTTAAGCAAATGATCGAGCACCCGTCCCGGCGTGCCGATGACGATGTGTGCGCCCGCTTTGAGGGCTGATGTTTGCGTGCCGTAGCCCACACCGCCGTAAACGGCCACCGTCCGCAGGCCGGTCTCCAAGCATATTTTTTCAGCTTCCTGCCAGACCTGACGGGCCAGTTCGCGGGTCGGGACGAGGATGAGTGCCTGGCAAACCGGGCGGGTCGGGTCGAGCCGGGTTAGCATAGGCAGCAGGAACACGCCGGTCTTGCCGCTGCCTGTGCGGGCCTGGAGCATCATATTGCGCCCGCCAAGTAGATAGGGGAGCGCACGCGCCTGGACCGGCACAAGCGAGGTCCAGCCGGCGCGCGCGGCTGCCTCCCTTAAAGGTTTTGACAGTTGTTCGAAAGTGGTCTCAGGCAGCGGGTTGGACGGCTGATTGAGGGAAGAGGGAATGGAATTATTCATTGGTTCTCAATTCTAACCGGTTTATGTATATGCCAGTATATCAAAAAATGCTCTCAAGGAGTAAATCCGAGGAGTTCCTGATCCCTTGGAAGGACAATATGAGGGTCGGATCCATGAAATCCCGATCGCAACTCCCGCCCCTGGGACCTGCTCAGACCTGGATTCGGATCTCAAAGCCGCCTACCTTTCTGCAGGCAAGACCGTCCCGACTACAGTGGACAGGATAAAATTTACAACTGTCCACCTCCGCCCAGGCCATGAAGAGATTAAACCCGTGATGTTATTTCAAGGCACACAGAAATGGCTCGTACTCACTCACAAGCACCAATCAGGATTCATTGCGCGTTACGTTCGGAGACCCTGTCATGCCAGCAATTGAAAGGCCGTCACCCTGCGCACTGTCCATAAGACCATAGCCTGTCGAAGAATTACATCATTATTTGCGTGCTCTGCCAGGCAGAGACATCGCGACCTCCAGACGTACCTATTGACAAGTCAATATGAATCCGCTAAACTCTTTCAATATTAATACAACAAATCGATAGCTAATCCTTAGGAAAAATTGAAAGTTGTACTTTGTGATCATGCCAGAATATGTTTTATGTGTTGATCAAGGTGGAACGAAAACGAATATTGCCAGGGGGGATAAGAATGGCGAGATTCAAGATATCCGCAGATTTATAATTGATCTTTCGGATCATGCGATTGTAGTGAAGCAAATATTTGATGCAATTGATGTGTATCTGCGCGAGAATTGTATAAGGCTTGGTTCTCCTTTACGTATTGGAATGGGGGTAAAGGGATATGCGGACCGTGAAAAAGGGATTTGGAAGCGGTGTATAACGATTCCAAATTTTACTCCTGTGAACCTTGGCGAAATGGCATATGATAAATTTGGAATTAATGCCGTCATAGATAATGATGTGCATGCGGCAACTCTTGCTGAACTTTATTATGGAGCAGGGAAACAATATAAGAATTATATATATTACAATATCGGAACAGGTATCGCAATCGGAATTGTGTCAGAAGGGAAATTAATAAGAGGAAGCACAAATTATTCGGGCGAGATTGGCCATATGGTTACAGAAACTGAAGGCGACCTGTGTCCGTGTGGGCATTTTGGTTGTCTGGAAGGAGTTGCCTCAGGTGCGGCAATAATTGAACAAGTTAGGCGGGGCCTTTCAGAATATCCACAATCTGGAATGCACAATATTAATAGCAATGGCACATTGACCTCCCACACTGTTTTTAAGATGGCAGAGGAAGGTGATGTGCTTGCGGGACTGGTAACAAATCGTGCGTTGAGGTCCATACAATTATCAGTGATAAGTATATTGAATATATTTAACCCGGAAGCGATAATTTTTGGGGGCGGTGTGATGGCAGATGGCTTGTTGCTTCCAAAAATAAAGGAATATGCCTACAAATATTCTTTACGGCCTTCAGCATGGGCGCTCAAAGAAGTTTGTCTTTCAAAACTTGGTGCAAACAGAGTCGGAATTCTTGGTGCAGCTGCCATTGGTTGGGAAGATTCAATTTAAAATACAGAAAAGAGGAATATATGGATCTAAAAACAGCAATGATGAATAGAATTGTATCAATGAAGGACAAAGCATTATGGGAGTATAGCCTGAACATGAGTCGCGAGAGCATGAAGGAGATCGCTAGGAAACACGACCTCTCGCAAATCGATCACATATATTTGGTGGGATGCGGCACATCGCTTGCCAATGCATATATTGGCGCGAGCTTTATAGAAGGAATTGCACATGT
>Ga0315273_10000080_pt1 | contig 81209 bp, 67 predicted proteins | sample YL17G02_0_MG_FD_205753 | JGI IMG/M metagenome (GOLD analysis project Ga0315273, IMG submission 205753) | Sediment microbial communities from Yellowstone Lake, YNP, Wyoming, USA - YL17G02_0 | ecosystem: Environmental > Aquatic > Freshwater > Lake > Sediment | place: USA: Wyoming | collected... | reverse complement strand
GCAAATGTTGGGACTATAATTTCGGTTATTTTAGGATTTATGTCAGGTAGTTTTATCGTTGGCATTGAAACAGTTACCAGGATAGGAGAAATTGGTGGCAGGATGATAAGTTTTAACCAGATATTTGCTTCTACGTTTGCCACACAAGCATTATCGCAGGTTATGTTGTATGGAAAATCCTTGAAAGATATTGGTTTTGAGCTGACAGCTTTAACAATTTCCAGTTTGATTATCCTGATAGCAGGGATTTATTTCTACAATAAATTACAACTCAAAAAGTTGGACTGAAGAAATTATAATTTAGTTTATATTCAAATTTCAGATAGTTCGGAATATCAGCAAAATAGAATTGCAGGAACTTCAACCTTTATTCAGATAAAAGTGTGACATCAATACAAAGAATAATATTCTTCAAACCGGAACCTATGTTAAAGTGGAGTAATCTTGAGTGTTGACTTTTTATTGGAATTTGTCACGTACTGCATATACCTTTGAGTTGTGGTGGTTTTTTTGTGGCCGACTAATTCAGCAACTTTTTCGATTCGCATGCCATTCTCCAATTGAAAAATGATAAAAGTATTACGCAAATCATTAATGGTGGCATTGGTCACTCCTGCTTTATGAAATATTCTATTTATTGCCGTTCGGATATTCCTTATTAAGACCAATCTTCCAGTTTTAGTAAAAAACATATATTTTCTCATATTATTTTCGATATTGTGTACTAGCTTTAAATAATCATGAAGACATATCGCAATGACAGGATTTAATTCAACTTCACGTGTTGGAATTGTAGAAAATGACATAATATGTAAAAAATATTTTCCTTCCTTATCTTTGTAAAAGTCGTGGCGCTTTAGCCGTGATAGTTCGCCTATACGAATTCCCGTTTGTAAAAGTAACTCAATCATAGTATAAATTTTTCTATTGGTGCGGGCGCAATCGCGTACTGCACGGTATTCGCTGATTGTTAAAGTTCTTGGAACTGACGTCTCTACTAGAGGATGTTTAATTATTAGACAGGGATTGTTGGTTATGCAATCAATTGATAATAGAAATTTAAAAAAAGTTCTGAGGGAATTAATTTTTCTTGAAATTGTTTTTGGGGAAAATTGACCTTGCTCTGTAATAAATTCTATATAGGCCTTCAAATCCAAATAACTAATTGATTTTGGGTTAAATAATTTTTTGCTTTCGAAATATAATGCCAATTGTTTAATATCTTTGACATAAGCGATACAAGTAGAAATCGAACGACGTTTCTTTTTTAACGATTGTTCAAACTGGATAATAAAATCTTGCCACTCCATTTTTTAGATTTTGTGAAATAAGATATAATTAATATAGAACTTTAGAATATAGCAAATTATATATAATATTTATTTTTCAGTCAAATACTAGAGGATATATGTTCATTAGTAAACTTAAATACAAACTAGCAAGGATTTTCAATAAATTTTCTCTCGATAAATTAAATTTTTCTGATATTTTTGTAAATTTGTTTTATTTTATTGTAATTATTTTCTTAGGTCTAAATATATTTACAACGTTTAATAAAGGAATGGAGGACTTACGAAAGTTTCAAGCAGAACAAACCAAATTAAAAGGACTACAGGAAGAAAATGTACGCTTACAAAAAGAATTAGAACGCTATGGGTCTATTGAATACAAAAGGATTTATGCCAGGGAAAATCTTAATCTAGCCGAAAAGCAAGAGACACTATACTATGTCGAGAGACAAAAGGACTATCAGGAAATCGAAAAATTACCCGAAGATACAATACAGATCAACTTTGATGATAATTTTTTCTGGTGGAAAAAATTGATTTTGGGTATATAATAAGGTAATATGCACAGGTGTGATACAAGCAAATAAGCGATGCGGGGTGGAGTAGTGGCAGCTCGTCAGGCTCATAACCTGAAGGTCAGTAGTTCGAATCTACTCCCCGCAATTTTTAATAATATGGCAAAGAAATACAAAATATTAATTGCTTCAATATTAGCTGGCTCCGGTCATAATTCAGCAGGCGATTTGTTGGAAGAGGTCTTGGGGAAAAATGAAAACTGGGAAATCGTACGTTTTGTTCACCCCAGCAAGACAATAGACAAGACATACAACGATATGACCGAACGCTCTCCATTAGTACATAATTTTTTTGTTTCTCATTCTCCAATTATTACAGGAGACGCTTTGTCTTTATCAATGATTCATTTGGCGGACGAATGCGTAGATATTATCAATAAAGAGAAGCCCGATTGCATTATTTCTACGCATACATTTCTGGCTATGTGGTTTAAGATTGCACAATGGGTTACCAAAAGACCTTTTATTATGATGAATGCTTGTCTTGACTATGGTGACCAACCATCAGCAATGTTTCCATATAATATTTTTATACGTTCCGATTATTCGATTGCATTTAGCCAAAAGGCGCGTGATAGTATTATTAAAAAGACCAAACAAAACCCTGACTATGTTTGGATGGCAGGGCATAGGCCAAAGAAAGATTTTCTAAATTATAAAATTATTTCCAAAGAAAAAGCTAAAGTTCAATTAAAAGAATATTTTACAGACCCGAACTATAATCAAATTTCGAAAGACAAAATATCGATTTTAATTGCAGGGGGCGGGGGAGGAACAATTCAAAAAACAAAAGATTTCTTAAAAAAGATAAGCCGATTTCAAAAAAAGAAAATTTCACTACTGGATAAATATCAATTTTTTGTGATTTGCGGACAAAATGAACAATATCAAAAAAATATATTAAAAATGCGTAGAACAAAACTTTCATGGCAGAATATTATTCCTTTTGGATGGCTAACTTCAAACGAATATGCCTTGGTTCAAAGGGCATCTGACTTTCCAATACTTTATGGAATAGCCCCTGCTACAATGCATGAATTGATGTATAGTGAGACATTGCCTTTGATAATTCACAAACTTCGTGCCGCTCATGAAGCGGGTAATGCTGAATTTGTAGAAAAAATGAAATTTGGTTACTTTATAAAAAAGGACTCTGAACTGATTGAGGCGATTTTTAGTAATAAATTTATTAGAGATAAGGAAAAATATAAAAAGAGAGCAAACGCATTATTAGCAGAAGAGGAGGAGCGACTGAACAAACTGGAGGTGAAATTGTATGATTGTTTGAGACGTGACAAGCCCTCTATTTATAAAATTTATAAAGTCGATTTTTTGAATAAGATTGTTTCTACCGGCTTTACTGGAATTGTTTTATTTGCCTATTACTTAAGAAAACTAATTTATAAAATTCTTGGACCTTTTAATTTTTGGGAAAAGAGAGAGAGAATATAAGGTTTTTAGCCCAAAACACTTAGGAATTATGATAAAATTACAGGTACTCAGTTGTTTAAAAGAATCATAATAATCAGATATTTCTAAGGTATAGAAAGGTATTAATAAGGTGGGGTAGCTCAGATGGTTAGAGCGAGGGACTCATAAGCCCTAGGTCGTGGGTTCGATTCCCACCTCCATCACATCATTATAAACAACGTTTTTTTGATGGTATTATATTAAATGAAGGGACTAAGAGGGATGAGAACCGACGGTTCGACTTAGATTTAGTCTGTGAGCGTATGCGAACAGTTACTAAATCAAGATACTGAACCTACAAAAGATTTATCTTTTGTTGGAGAAGTGATTCCCACCTCCATCACATAATTTTAAACTAATTTAGACAAAATTAATAATATGCAGAACAATTCAAAAGATAATAAAATCCCTTTTCCTCCAACCAAAAATATTAAAAGAATTAATATTAACCTAAATACAATTTTTATTGCTGTTGGGTTAATTTTACTAGGTGTATTTATCTTCAATTTCTTTTCGGGTTCAGCAACCGGAATAGAGATTTCCATTAGTAATTTTGTAACAAATATTAAAGAAAATAAATATTCAAAGGTTGATATAAAAGATGATGGCAAAGCGGTAGCAATTGGCAAGACATTTTATACGGCTCTAAAAAGTAAGAAAATCGACCTTAGTTCTCAAAAAAACACCGAAAGTTTTGATGAAACAACAATCGAAACAATAGATTCAGAAACCTTATACAATTTTATTCGTCCTCTTTCGATTCAAGAAACATTGCAGACGATAACAAACCCCGGGAAAATTCAGCGGGCAAAAGAGTTGTTTATTTCCGAGGACTATATTTTGATAAATTTAATCACCAAGACGGGTAAAAATTATTTAATAGAAAATTTTGGCGAGACCGAGTTCAATAAATTATTGGAAGAAAGAGGTATCAAATTAGAACAATTACCAATTACTACCTATTATCTAACAAACGAAGCGATAAGTATAGAAAATAATAATTTTACTGATTTATTTAATAATGGAAGGTTTACCCGTGTTTGGGAATTAGATAATGTCTATTTGAGTATGCTTAATGTCAAAGATGTAACCAACGAATTTGTTTATTGGAAAGCCGCTAATGATAATTTAAATAATTTCACCGACTTTTTACAAAAGGAAGAAATAAAATTTGATTCCACTAATATCAAAATAAATTTTGTTAAAACATTACAAATTCCTTGGGGTGATATTGTCAGTACCGGATTTTTAGTCGCATTAATAGCAGTAGCAATTTTTATGTTAAGAGGTGTGCAAAGTTCCGGTTCAGGACTCATGAAATTTGGTCAAAGTAAAGCAAGGATGTTCTTTGGACGAAGACCGGATGTTACTTTTAAGGATGTTGCGGGGATAGACGAGGCGAAAGAAGAATTAAGAGAGATTGTTATGTTTCTGCGAACACCACGAAAATTCTTGGCAATGGGGGCTAGAATTCCTAAGGGTGTCTTGATGGTTGGAGCACCTGGGACAGGCAAAACATTATTGGCAAGAGCTATAGCAGGAGAGGCGGCAGTGCCATTTTTCCACACATCTGGTTCAGAGTTTGAAGAAATGTTAGTAGGAGCAGGTGCCTCTAGGGTTAGAGACCTATTTGATAAAGCTAAAAAAGCCGCTCCATCATTGATTTTTATCGACGAAATTGATGCTGTTGCTAGAAAAAGAGGTACGACAATTCAGTCAGGAACAACGGAACAGACATTAAATCAAATACTTGTTGAGATGGATGGTTTTGAAAAAAATCAAAATGTCATTGTGATTGCCGCTACAAATAGACCAGATGTTTTGGACCCGGCTATTTTAAGACCGGGAAGGTTTGATAGGAGAATTGTCCTGGACTTGCCGGATATTCAAGGAAGGAAGGAAATATTAGCAATTCACAGTAAAAATAAGCCAATTGCCAAAGAAGTTGATATGGAAAAAATTGCAAGAAGAACAGTGGGATTTTCGGGAGCAGATATAGAAAACATGATGAATGAAGCCGCAATTATTGTGGCTAAGGCAGATAGAACAGAGATTACTTCACCCGATATTGAAGAAGCAGCAACCAAAGTACAGGTTGGTCCGGAAAAACATAGAAAACGTACAGATAAGGAATTAAAAATGACTGCCTACCACGAAGCCGGACATGCTTTGGTAATGAAATTGGTGCCGGAAAGCGACCCTGTTCATAGAATTACAATTATTTCCAGGGGGATGGCTCTAGGTTACACCATGCCACTGCCCGAGAATGACCAATTGCAAATGACCAAGACACAAATGTTTTCTAAGATTAAATCATTGCTGGCAGGATACATTACTGAAAAAATTATTTTTGGAGATGTTACCAGTGGTGCCGCAAACGATATTGAGAAAGCCACAATTATTGCACGCAGAATGGTCAAACATTTTGGAATGAGTAAGACATTGGGACTTGTTAAGTATGGAGACCAAGAGGACCAACCATATTTTGGCTATAGTTATGGGGAAAATAAGGACTATTCTGAAGATACAGCAAAAATTATTGATAATGAAGTTAGGGGGATTATCAATGAGTGTTATAAGGTCTCAGAGGGAATAATTACCAAAAACAAACCGATATTGGATAAATTGGTGACCACATTATTAGAAAAAGAAACAATTGAGGCGGAAGAGTTTAATACATTTTTCAAATAAGCACAGCAAAGTAACAAGATTAATATGAACTAAAAGTAATTAGTTCAGTTGGGTTGACATTAATATTAAGTACTTCTGTAATTTTTATATATTTATCTTCCCGCAGTAATCTATTTGGACAGTTTTTTGTCTATGTCCATTATTTGGTGCAAGTTCTAAGATTTTTTGAGAAAGTACGTCACCAATGACAGCTATTGCAGTGTGTTCATCATTAAGAGTGTGTTCATTTTCTATTACATGGAGTTGGGTATTTTTTTTGACAAGCATTCCCAATGCCTGACTGTCTAAATCACTTGATTTCATATAATAAATTTAAAAAAATTTAAATACGCAGAGAAAGGAAAACATTGACTAGTTAAATGTGTACTTAGCGGAATCCTTTCATTTCCGTAGTCCATTTGTTGTATAATAAGAATTGTAAAGTTGAAAAAGAATATATCAGTAATTTATTCTAAACGCAAGATGCCAGACAAGAATATAAATCCAACGCTCTTGATAATTGATTCTAATGCATTGGCACATCGTGCTTTCCATGCATTCCCATCATCTTTAGCGACCAGAAGTGGAGTACTTGTTAATGCTGTGTATGGTTTTGGCTCTATGCTCCTCCAGGTTTTGACCACGTATAAACCGGACTATTTGATTTGTGCACAGGATAGTAGGGAACTGACTTTTAGACATAAAATTTACGATAAATATAAAGCCAATAGACCAAAAATTGATGATGCATTAGTGGCACAGTTCCCAATTATTTCTAAATTAATAGAGTCATTTAATATTCCTAGAATTTCTATTGCCGGTTTTGAAGCAGATGACATTATTGGCTCTTTGGTAAAGTCGGGAAAACTAAAAAACTTAGATACAATTATCGTGACGGGTGACAAGGATTTATTTCAGGTCTTGGCTTCAGATGTAAGGGTGTATCTACCGCAGAGTTCATTTTCTCAAGCGGTTCTGCATGATAAAGTATCAGCTTTTTTAAAAATTGGATATGAGCCGGACCATATGGTAGAACACAAAGCATTACGAGGTGACCCTTCGGATAATATTCCCGGAGTCAAAGGCGTTGGTGATAAAACAGCTACGATATTAATTAACCAATATCATACTTTGGAAAAAGTTTATGATAATTTAGAAAATATAAAGCCCGCTATCAGAGAAAAATTAATAAAAGACAAAGAAATGGCATTTATGAGCAGAGAACTTGGGCGGATTAAAACCGACTTACCAATAGACATTGATATCAAAGACGCAAAACTTGAAAACCTAAATTATGAAAAATTTATTGAATTTTGTAAGCAATACGAATTCTATTCTCTTATAAAAAGGGTTAACCCTTTGATGAACCTTACTTTGAATGAATCGGTTAATAAATTCCAATTCACAAGACAACCAAATAGCAGTAATGATGCTCGTATTGCTAAACAGTCACAACATATCTTTCGACTAGAGGAGCAAAAAGCAAATATAATAATATTTAATAAACTTAAAACCCTTCCTGTAATTGCCTTTGACACTGTCTCAGAGACGAAGTCGGATATATTTACAAAACCTAAGAGTTTGAATTTTGCAATGCAAAATGAAGTTGTAATATTTCCACTCAATGAAATTAATGAGGAAGTAAAAAAGGAAATGAGCCAGATTTTTCGGCGTAATTGTTTAGTTGTATATGATGCAAAAAAACAGATACACGCGTTATTAAATTTGGGTTTTAAATTATCTGAAATTAACTTCGCTGAAGATTTATTATTAACTGAATATTTATTGGGGGCCGGTGCCAGACAAAATAATCTGGAAGAATCGCTGACTCGTTCATTGAACAAAAAAGTAGGACAAAAACAGCAAGCAGATTTATTTGAGACGGATACGGACAATGAACATTCTTTTGATATTCTGTTACTTAACTCGGTTCTTACGCCAAGGTTGAAAGGGGAAACCAAACTGCTTGCTCTGAAAGAAAAGATGGAACTTCCGTTAGTTAAAGTTCTAGTTGAAATTGAGCGAAATGGTATCAAGTTAGATAGTGACTACTTAATTGTATTTGCCAAAGAACTTGATATTCAAATTGCAAAATTGGCCAAAGAGATTTTTAAAATTTCAGGAGTTGAATTTAATCTTTCCTCTCCTAAACAACTAGCCGAGGTTTTATCAAAGAAATTAAAATTACCTGTTGTCAAAAAAACAAAAGGAGGGAATTTTTCTACTAACGAAAAAGTTCTACTGGACTATGTAAAAGATTATCCAATTATTTCATTAATACTACAGTATCGGGAATATTTTAAATTAAAATCGACATATACGAATGCATTAATTGAACAGGTAAATCCCAAAACAGGCAGAATTCATACTACATTTAATCAAGCAATAGTGGCGACGGGGCGTCTTTCTTCGAAGAATCCAAATTTACAAAATATTCCAACTGGTAGCGAACTGGGGCAAGAAATTCGAAGTGCTTTTGTAGCAGAAAAAGGAAAAATGTTGGTCAGTTTTGACTACGCTCAACAAGAACTAAGATTGCTGGCCCATTTATCAAAAGAAGAAAAATTATTAGATGTTTTCAGAAATAATATTGATATCCATTCTGCAACGGCATCTGAGTTGTTTGATGTCCCAATAGAAGCAGTAACAAAAAAACAGCGCCGTATAGGGAAGACAGTTAATTTTGGAATTGTTTATGGAATTTCCGGTTTTGGACTCGGTGATAGATTAAAGATTAAAACCGAAGAGGCACAAAAATTTATTAATAATTTTTATCTAAGTTACCCAATGGTGAAGGTGTTTTTTGAGAAACTTAAAGCAGATGCTAGAAATATTGGCTTTGTAGAAACGATTTTTGGAAGACGTAAAGATGCTATTGGCTTGAATAATCCAAATTATCAACTTCGAACGGGTACAGAAAGAGAAATTATTAATTTCCCATTGCAAGGAAGTGCAGCGGATATAATGAAAATGGCAATGCTTGGTTCAGAAAATTATTTAAAAGGGTTAAAAGATGACCGATACAAGATGGTTCTACAAGTACATGATGAGTTAATTTTCGAAATTCCTGAAGATGAAAGACAAATTATTGAGTTCACTTCACAAATAAAAAGAATTATGATGGACGTATGCAAACTAGACATTCCTCTGAATGTTAATGCGAACCATGCCAAGAGGTGGGGTTCCTTGAAATAAAAAATTTACAGGAAAATATGCGGGAAATGTTTATTTTTTTCTTAAAATTTATTAGAATATTATAAATTATTTTACCTTCCTATGAGAAAAATTATAATTGTAGTATTTAGGATATTTTTTCTATTACTGTCGGTATTATTTGGTTTTTATTTAATTCGTGCAATAAAGTCAAAAAGGTTCAATATTAGTCCTCAGTTGGCTCAAATCAGAAAAAGATTGGCTAATTATAGAGGAGACCCAAGCCAAGACGAGGCATTAGCTGAAATTTTAGCAAAGGAAGATATTGATTCAGAAGCAAGAGAATGGCAGGAAAAATATGAAAATGAAACAGCACAGCAAAAATCTCCGGGGGAAATAACACAAAGGCCTGAACAAATGGAAAGGGTTAATACAGGGGATACTTCAGAATTGTCTTTGAGACAAAAGGAGATGTTGAATATTCTTCAATTAAAAAAAACAGTAGATATGAAGGTTCTCCTAGCTCGAATTACCGGAGTAACCGAAAGGACTTTGAGACGTGACCTGTTGAAATTACAGGAATTGGGTTTTGTTAAAAAAGAAGGCAATACAAAATCAGTAAAATACCATTTATTGTCTAACTAATGGCATATAAACCGGATTACAATATTAGCAACAAGGTTTTGACATCAGTTGCAAGAAGTGAGGCAGCCAAAGAAATAATTGAAAATTCTCCGATGGTTCCAATGTGGGAAAGAAAATTTCAGGGACAGGCATTAGTTAGGAGTGTACACCACTCAACAGCTCTCGAAGGAAATGAATTATCGATAGACGATGCCGAAAGAATTATTGATGGAGAAAACCTCGACTCATACAGATTGCGTGATATCCAGGAAATTATCAATTACAGAGATGTAATTAAGTTTATTTCAGGGAATAAAGATAGTGAGTTATCCGTCTTATTAATTTTGGATATGCATAAACACTTGGGAAGAAAGATTTTACCCGAAGAATATTTGGGAAAATTTCGTCAAAAAAATGCAGTTATTGTTAACGATAGTAATTTGGATGTTGTTTTTGACCCTCCAAAATATAATGAACTAACGCCGGAAATTAAACAATTAGTTGATTGGGATAAAACAGAAGGAATTACAACGCATCCTTTGATTAGAGCAGGTATTATTCACTATGAAATTGTACGGATTCATCCTTTTGCTGACCTAAACGGAAGAACTGCAAGGACTTTGGCCACATGGTCTTTGTATCGTGATGGTTATGATATTAAAAGTTTTTTCTGTTTAGAAGAACATTACGACCAAGACCCAAAGGGCTATTATCAGGCACTTGATAGTGCTAATAATGGTGAATTAACTTTATGGCTGGAATATTTTACACACGGTGTTGAAGTCGAACTAGACCGTATCAAAAATCAGGTCTTGAATTTAAGCAAAGACCGCAGATTAAAATTAAAAATAGGTCAAGTTGCTTTGAATGAAAGGCAATTGATTATTATCAACACCCTCGAGATGGAAAAAGAAATTAGCAATCCTGATTTTATTGACCTTTTCCCCAAGGTCAGTGATGATACGATACTTAGAGACCTTAAGGATTTAATAGATAAAGGAATTGTCAGGAAGAAAGGCCGTACTAAGGGTGCAAAATATACGCTTGTCTAAATAAAATTAATCAAATTCTTATCCAAAATTTTATGAAATTTATAGATTTTGTTTTTTATCTCTGTGAATTAGAAAGAACTAAATCACGCAACAACATGGTGATGATTCTTGGAGAGATGTATCAAGAAATGGAGTTAGAGGAGGTGGCCCAAGCCACGTATATGTTGCAGGGAAGAGTGGCGCCTGCTTTTTTACCAATTGAGTTCAGTTTTTCGAATAAATTAATATTAAAGGCATTAGGATGTCTGATGAATAACGGGCAAGCCATGATGGAAAAAGAATATAAATTCCTAGGAGATATTGGTTTAGTTGCAGAAACATTGTATCGAAAGCCAAGTACGGAAATGGAATTGTTAGATGTATATAATACTCTGGAGAAAATTTCACTACTAGCCGGTAAAAATTCACAGGCAGAGAAAACACAAAAATTTATTGAACTTGGCAGGAAAGTAGGGGCTTTGGAATTGAAATATATTTCTAGAATTTTAGTTGGTTCTCTGAGGTTGGGTTTAAGTATTAAAACAATTCTAGATGGTCTGTCTTGGGCAATATCGGGCTCTAAGGAAAATCGCGAAATTCTGGAAAGGGGATATGGAGTAAGATGTGATTTGGGTGCCATTGCGAAAATTGCATTAGGTTCGAAACCACAGGAAAAATTAAAAAAAATCAAAACAGAAGTTGGTGTTCCGGTGGCTGCAAAACTTGTAGAAAGAGAAAAAACGCTGGAGGATATTATCAAAAGAATGGGGGAGTGTTATATACAGCCCAAATACGACGGTTTACGAGTACAGGTTCATTATTCAAAAACGGGTTTTTCAAAATATTTGGATAGTCATAATATGACTTTGTTTGAAGAGACCGAAGAGGAAAAATCCGAACTAACTCAACACGTTAGAATATTTAGCAGAAATTTTGAGGACTTAACAACAATGTTTCCGGAGTTGGCGAAAGATGTGTTAGAGCTGAATGTGGACTCAGTGATTTTGGATGGAGAGGCAATTGGTTTTAATCCGGAGAATAATGAATTTTTGGCTTTTCAAGATACCATAAAGCGCAAAAGAAAATATAATATTGCCGATACAGTTAAAAAATTTCCGGTAGAGGTTCATGTTTTTGATATTTTAGAATTAAATGGGAAAGACATGCTGTATGTGGCTATTGAGGAACGCTTAGAGATATTGACAAAATTATTTAATAAAAACCATACCAAACATTTTAAATTGACAAAAACTGACTTGGTCGAAAGATCAGAAGATATGAAAGTAATATTTGAAAAATATGTAAAACAGAAACTAGAAGGAATTATTGCCAAAGATAAGGGGACATTTTATTTGCCGGGGACAAGAAACTTTGATTGGATTAAATATAAATCATTTTATAATGTTGGAGTAAGAGATGCTATAGATGCAGTGGTCTTAGGATATTATTTTGGAGAAGGGCAAAGAGCAAAATTTGGAATTGGAGCGATTTTGGTTGGAATTTACGATGAGGAAAGGGATTTATTTTTAAGTTTAGCTAAAGTTGGTACAGGCATGAAAGATGCTGATTGGCCTAAGATAAAAAAAGCAATTAACAAAATTTCAATACCTTCTCTGCCTGCCAATGTCAAGGTTAATGAGGCGTTGATACCTGATGTGATTGCTCGGCCGGAGATTGTAGCAGTGATTGATGCTGACTCAATCACAAAAAGTAAAATGCACTCAATGAATGATACCGATACAACGGGACTTTCTTTAAGATTTCCCAGATTAAAGCAATTCGGAAGAGATAAAACTGCACAAGAAGCAACGACTTTAGCAGAACTAACAAGATTATTTCAACTACAATAAAGTTATTTTAAGAAAAAGATTGAAGGTTATTTTATCCTTGACATCTCTCTGTGGTGGCAATATACTTACTTCAGTAATAATTAATTTTTAAATTTATCAAAATGGCAGAGCAAGTAGTAAGCAAACCAGTTGGAGCAAGTGCTTCCAATGATAAAGTAATGGCAGCAGTTGCTACTATTCCTTTAGTTGGTTTAATTATGTTTTATGCAATGAAGGATGCAAGTCCTATTGTCAAGCATTATGCAAAACAAAGTAATGCGGTCCTAGCACTTGAAGTAATATCAATGATAGTAACTGTTGTTGGTAGTCTAGTTATTGTAGGGGCTTGTGTTGGAGCATTAATAGGTATTGTTGCATTTGTTGCATGGGTATTATTGTTAATCAAGGCATTAAATGCCGACGAGGAATATTTATTACCGGTAATTGGTGATTATTTTGATAAATTACTGAAATAATTTCCATAGTAAATTAGTGAAATTTGCCCCCGTGACTGTTAAAGTTGCGGGGGTTTTTCTTTTTATAAAATCTTGTTTATAATGGAGAAGATATTTTTTCCAATTACTTATTTATTAAATACTAAATATGGAAGGAATTAGGAGTTTTTTATCACAAATTGACGGGAGGATTTTTGAATTTAATTTTGCAAATTTTGGAAATAAAGCTTATTTATTTGAGCCAAAGCCCCAAGAGTTTTATATGCAGTCATGGGCTTTTGTATTAGGACTTCTGGCGATTGGAATTTCAGTTTTGATTTTATTATTTTTGAAAAAGAGAAGAACTATTTTATTTATAGAAAAGGGTAGAAGACATATTTTAGGTTTTCATACCAAAATAAATATCGTTTTTTTTGCTTTATTCCTTGTCTTAATATTTTTTCGTTCGCAGGGTATGATGTATGTGAGTATGAGATTCCTGGCTTGGATGTGTCTAGGTATGACTTTGGTCAGTTCATTATCTGCAATTATTCGTTTAATACTTTATAAATCGGAACACGAACTGGAGACAGAAATTAAAACAGATGATACCTATCAAAAATACCTACCAAAAAAGAAAAAGAAATAAAAAAATGGAATTCAGAGGTTTTTGATATTGACTTATAGGACTTTAGTTTGATAGAATCACAACTACACAATAAAAAATACTTCATAAACATTTTTTCGCTCTTTAACAACTTAAAAGGTGACAGGAGTTTAGTTTATTTAATAAATAAATTAAATTTTAGTCAACGTCAATAAACCTTTTTTCTATTTTTTTTCATAAAAAAAATTAGTAAATCCCAAATTTTTATAAATTTCGGGAACTTTCTAAAATTTTAACTCTATTTATAGAGTTTATTATTTTTTCATGGAGAGTTTGATCCTGGCTCAGGATTAATGTTGGCGGCGTGCCTAAGGTATGCAAGTCGAACGGTTTTAGTTGCTCCGTAAGGAAATACTAAGATAGTGGCGGACGGCTGAGTAACGCGTGGGAATCTACCTTTAAGTCAAGGATAGCCCACCGAAAGGTGGAGTAATACTGGATGTGACCTGCGGGTCAAAGACGAAAGTCGCTTGAAGATGAGCCTGCGTCCTATCAGGTTGTTGGCAGGGTAAAAGCCTACCAAGCCATTGACGGGTAGCTGGTCTGAGAGGATGACCAGCCAGAATGGGACTGAGACACGGCCCATACTCCTACGGGAGGCAGCAATCAGGAATTTTGCGCAATGGACGAAAGTCTGACGCAGCAACGCCGCGTGAAGGATGAAGGCCTTCGGGTCGTAAACTTCTTTTGTAGGGGAACAAGTTCTGAGTGTACCCTAAGAATAAGGTACTGCAAACTACGTGCCAGAAGCATCGGTGATACGTAGGTACCAAACATTATCCGGATTTATTGGGCGTAAAGAGATGCGTAGGTGTTTTGGTAAGTCTTTCGTTAAATCTATCGGCTCAACCGATAAACCGCGTGAGAAACTATCAGAATTGAGTTAGCTCGGGGGAGACGGAATTCTCGGTGTAGCAGTGAAATGCGTTGATATCGAGAAGAACACCAATAGCGAAGGCAGTCTTCTAGGGCTTAACTGACACTAATGCTCGAAAGCGTGGGGAGCAAAACGGATTAGATACCCGTGTAGTCCACGCTGTAAACTATCTCTGCTAGTTGTCGGGGTTTGTTTTTTGGATTTTCCTTTAGGAAGGTTTTAAAAGACAACTTCGGTGACGCAGCTAACGCGTTAAGCAGAGCGCCTGGGGAGTACGGCCGCAAGGCTAAAACTCAAAGGAATTGACGGGGACCCGCACAAGTAGTGGAGCGCTTGGTTTAATTCGACGCTAAGCGAAGAACCTTACCAAGGCTTGAACTGTAACTGCAAGCTTCCTGAAAGGGAGGCCGCCTTCGAGGGTGTTACAGAGGTGCTGCATGGCTGTCGTCAGCTCGTGTCGTGAGATGTAGGGTTAAGTCCCGCAACGAGCGCAACCCCTATTCTCTGTTATAATTTCTGAGAAAACTGCCTCGCCAAAACGAGGAGGAAGGTGGGGATGACGTCTAGTCATCATAGCCCTTATGTCTTGGGCTACACAAGCGCTACAATGGGTAGAGCAATGGGTTGCCAAACCGCAAGGTGGAGCTAATCCCAAAAACCTACCCCCAGTTCAGATTGTCGGCTGAAATTCGCCGGCATGAAGTCGGAATTACTAGTAATCGCGGATCAGCATGCCGCGGTGAATACGTTCTCGGGTCTTGTACACACCGCCTGTCAAGCTACGGAAATCGGTTTTACCCGACGGTCCCTCGCAAGAGAGAACTAAGGTAGGGCTGGTAACCAGAGCTAAGTCATAACAAGGTAGCCGTAGGGGAATCTGCGGCTGGATCACCTCCTTTCTAAGGAGTAAAATCAAGTTGTTATTTTTGTGTACAACTTTGACTCACAGGACGTTGGCTTTTCTGTCACCTTTTTAGTTGTTAAATATAAAATACCACGTGGAAACTCGTGGTATTTTTGTATCTAATAATATTTAAATCACATAATGTAATTTTATCTCAGCCCATCTTTAATATTTGGTACATTTCCTTTATAATAAGACAGTCCTGAGTCCAATTGGGCAAGGAATAATAAAGAAAGAGCCAGTAGCTCAGTTGGTTAGAGCACAGTCCTGATAAGACTGGGGTCAATAGTTCGATTCTATTCTGGCTCACTTTCGGAAAAATATTATGAAAAAAACGCTGAGAAGTATGTAATATTTTAAACAAGGGCTGGTCGTAGCGAAATCAGTCAATTTATTTTAAAAATAAAATATGACATGAACCGTATAACAAGGATTTGAAAGGAAACGACACGTCCCCACTGTAAGACTCGCTTCGCTCGTCAACATTGGGGCTGTAGCACAGTTGGTTAATGCGCTTCATTTGCAATGAAGAGACCGAGAGTTCGATTCTCTCCAGCTCCACATTAAAAAAAACAACCTAAAGGTTGTTTTTTGTATTAATATAAGGTTTAATTTATTATATATAAGTAAGAATCAACATTTTTTGATTATAGTTTTATAGTAATAAATGATAGATAAATGTATTTTTTCAAATGATACAAATAACAAAAATCTTCAAAAAATATTAAATTATTTAGTTTTGCTGTTTATTTTATTTTTTACACCTTCTTCTGTAAAAGCAGCATTTAACCCTGTACTTACAAATATTTTGTTAAATAATGGGAATAATATTAATTTAACAGCAGGAAGTACTGTTGGTGTAAATGCTACTGCTGTAATTACAGACCAAGATGGTTATGCAGATATTAATACAGTTATATCAAAAATCTATCGTTCGGGAGTAACAAACGGACAAAATTGTACTACGGATATTAATAATTGCTATTCAGTAATATGTTCGCTTTCCGGATGTGCCGGGAATTCTTGTAATGTAACATGCCCGGTCTCTTTGTATTTTTCTGCAGATCCAACCGCTTCTGGAAGATATATAGATGAATACTGGAGTGTATATTTGGCGGCAACTGATAAAACAAGTGGCTCGACAAATGGTTTTAGTGCATCCGGTTCGCCGGATATCAATTCGACAATACCTATAAATTCTTTGACTTCTGCAATAAATCATGGATTGATTAATCCCGGTAGCAATACCGGTGCAATGAATCAATCAATTACAATAACTAATATTGGAAATACTGCCAGTACAATTCAACTCTATGGAACTGATGCATGTACGGACTATCCAACTTGTACCGGTACGGCTATTGACAAAATTGCTCCAATAAATCAAAAATATTCGCGAAGTACTTTTACATATCCTTCTGGAAATACGTTAACAAATACTTTTAATAGTTATATATTAAATCTAGCCAAACCAACTCAATCACCATCAAATGCCTCGGGAAATCTGTACTGGGGAATGGGAATTCCCTCTTACCAATTGAAAAATATTTATACTGGTAGCATTAATATTAATTCAATATTGGCTGTAGAATGTGGTTTTGCCGAATGTAATGTTAGTGCTGACTGCGGTGCACTCACATGTAATACTTTTTACAGAGATAGTGATGAAGATGGACTAGGAACTTCAAGTTGTGCAGTTAAGGCATGTGGGACAATAGCTCCAATAGGGTATGTAAATGATACTTCTGATGTAAATGATAACCAATACTGTCCAAATATTGGTTACAATGTACCGGGAACGTGTCTAAAGTGTGTAAATGGGGCTTATACTATCCAGACAACTATCGAGGATTTATTCAGTGAATGTACCATTGGTGCAAATGGTAGTAGTACATCATGTCAGGCAAATAATTGCAGTGGCACATCAAATAGTTGTGGGATTTTGACTACCGGCTCTGTATGTAGAATTTCAGCGGGGGTCTGTGATGTGGCAGATACTTGTAGTGGCACTGTCTTTGCATGCTCGGCAGATGCATTCCAACCCACAAGTTATAATATTTCCGGTTCAACAACATGCCAGGAATGCAGTGGAACAGCAGCTGCCCCAATAAATCAAGCATCAAATGAAGACCTTTGGGCTCAATGTGCAATTGGTACAAATGGGAGTGCGACATCTTGTCAATCAAATAATTGCAGTGGTACATCAAACAGTTGTGGTATTTTGACTGCAGGTACTGCATGCAGAACTTCTGCGGGCTTATGTGATGTGGCGGATACATGCAGTGGCACTGTCTTTGCATGCTCGGCAGATACATTTCAACCCACTAGTTATAATATTTCCAGTTCAACAACTTGTCAGAAATGTACTGGAACCGCAGCAACACAAGTAAATCAAATATCAAGTGAGGACCTTTGGGCTCAATGTACAACAGGTGCAAACGGAAGTGTAACATCTTGCCAGTCAAATAATTGCATCGGGACAGCAAATAGTTGTGGAATCTTGGCTATAGGTAATGTCTGTAGAACATCGGCCGGGGTCTGTGATGTGGCAGATACTTGTGTTGGCAATGTATTCACGTGTTCTGCCGATTCCAAATTAAGTGGAAAACAATCATGTATTACTTGCACTCAATGTGATGGAGCAAATAATACCTGTCAAAATATAACTGCCGGTTTAGACCCCAATAACGACTGTGGAGCATACAGCTGTAGCAGTTATTTATGGGGTTGGAATTCTCTTTCTTGTACTGTTGCTTCAAATACTGCCAGTAATGGGGTCTGTAATGGAGCAGCGGCTTGTTATAGCGGTTTTACGACACTATGTTTAATGGGAGGCCAGTCAGGTACTGGTATTTGCGGTTCTGCTGGCTGTTTAAAATCATGCGCTCAACAAGCAACACCAACATCTAGTTTTGATACACCTGCAGAGGTATGTTATACGGATAGCGCTCAGCATAGTTGTTCTGCAGGATATGTATGTAATGCATCTGGGACATGTTCCCAACCATGCACATATCCAACATGTTATCAAGATGCTGATTCGGACGGATATGGCAATCCTTCTGTTCCAAACGCTACCGGATGTACAAGTTGTATAAGCGGATATGTCGCCAACAATACTGATTGTTGCGATACTTCGGCTTTAGCAAATCCTGGCGGTACATATCAAACAACTGCAATACCTGCTGGTTGTCCAAAAAGCGGGACTTACGATTATAACTGTAATGGTGTCGATGAAAAACACGTTGCTGGTTGTGTTGACAATGCACTATTTGGAACTGCAGCCGCAAAATATTGTAAGACCCCAACATGTGTTTATTGGCCAATAGCTTATGCTTATGTCGGAGGTATGGATGGTAGTGTTGCCTGCGGAGGAGCGGGTTCTTACCGCTCTGATGCTTCATTTTGCACCATCTACAGTTCGTGTGCTGGAGGAACTACTCCATGGGTACAAAAACTTACCGCTTGTACACAAGATTGTAAGTAAATATGTTCACGTTATAAAAAAATAAAATTCGAAATTTTTATGAAAGACATTTTAAAAAAAAACAAACTCACATTAATTTTCCTTCTGATAATAATATTTGGCATATCTTTATTTACAAAAAAAATTTCTGCCGATTTTAGTATTTCTCCATCTTCATTAACAAATTTTTATGCTAAACCGGGAAGCGAGTTAAATTACGAATTGAGTTTATCAACAAATAAAATTACTGAAAATTGCCTGATAATATTCCAAAAAGAACCAAGCGAAATTAATGACTGGCTTACTTTGAGTGTCCCTGATATACTTCCTTTAAAAAAGCCAGAAACAACAAAAATTTTTTCTTTGAGAATTAATGTTCCCAAAGATGCCTTTCCAAAGGAGTATTATGGAAATATTTCAATACAGTTACAACCGGAAAATTCTACTGCCACCGGTAATATACTCCAAATTGGAACGACCCTGGTAATTAAATTGAAAGTTACAACAGATGATTATGAGAATATTGTAATACGTTCTTTTAAGTTTTTGCCGAGTTCTGAGGACTTCCCACTTGAACTTGTGGCAAAAATTGAGAATTTAGGAAATATCACTTCGCAACTTTCTAGAATTGAATTAGCTATTCAGAATTCTGATAATAGTCCGAAGGTTCAATTAATAACTGAGAACATTCCTTCAGTAGAGCAGGGTACAATCAAAGAAATTTTGGTCAAAATTCCGCATACACTCAAAGAAGGGGAGTATTTTGTAAATATAAAAGGTTTTTTTAAGGACTTGTCTGTAAGGGAAGAAAAAATATTATTAACGATCTCTCCAAATACCAACAACGGGTTTGGTTTGATTGCTGGGATTAAAACAAAATTAGGAATGGAAAAATTTTCAGATGTTGAATTTATTTTGGTATTTTCTATACTATTAATTTGTCTGGGAACAGCAGGGGTATATATAGTAAAAAAATATCGGAAGAGTAGAAAACTTATAACGAATATTTAATTTGCTTTTTTGGTTATCCAGTTAATGCTAAATCCCTTGTTGCATTTATCTATATTAAAGTAGATAATTGTTAAAGTATTTATTATTATTTCCTATTATGAGTAATATCTTAAAAATATTTATAATTATTCTTGCGATTTTAATTTTTCTAGGTCTTTTAACCATTGGTGGAATACTTATTATTAATAAAGTGATTTTCAACAACGTAGATACAGGAAAAGTTACAATTACATCAACTCCAAGTCCTACTGCAGAAATAGTTGGATTATCTCCAACTCCTTCTACTGAAGTTGTTGTAAACCCTAGTCAATCAGTTGAAGTTACTCCGCCCTCTGGCTGGGTAGCTATTGATAATACAAGTCAACATTATATTGCATATAGACCAAATGGGTGGTGGTATAAAATATTTTCTCCCAATATGGAGACACTGGGAATTGATGTAAATCAAATCCCCGATGCGAGTGAATGGGCGGGCTTATTTACTATTACTCGCCTCACGGCTTCTAATAATTTTGAATCTTACAAAGCCAATCTAGAAGTAGGTTATACTTCTCAAGTACAGAATATTTCCGGTCGTAATTGGACTGTAATTAAAGGGAAAACTCCTGCCAATGAACTTTTCGATAGTTTATTTGTAAAATATGCATATGTCATAGTGGATGGTAAAGAATTCTTGGCTGGTACCAGTAGCACGGAGGCCAGTTTTGGCGGCCAAGAAGGCAATTTTGATACATTTGTTTCAATAATAAAATTCTATTAAGCCCGACTTCTATAGAGATGAGTATTTTATTTGTCCAACTTTTTGAAATTCTAGTAACTGTTTCAATACCAATAATAAAACTTCCCGACATAAAGCCCAAAATGACTGAAACGATTGTCCCAACATTAGTATTGAATTATCGATTATTTTTAATATAAAGTTATTTCTTAAAAATCCCAATTAGCCATTTATGACTTCTTTGAGTGTGTTCAATCTTTTCACATTTTAAACCGGAATCTTCTACACGTTTTTTTAATTCTTCTTCGGTGAATAAATGAAAGAACTTTTCTGTAGTGGTATATGGGGTTTTTTCTTCCTCAATAATTTCTCCTTCGCCTTCTCTTACAAGCATATATAGAACACCACCTTCAACTAAAGAGTTAAAAATTTTTTTCAAAACGTGAGTTAGTTCTTTTTCCGGAATATGATGAATGGAATCTCTAGCCCAAATTCCTTTGTATTTGTTTTTTTCTAATTCATAATTAATAATATTGGCATTAATGAAATTGACATTAGGATTTTCAAATTTTGCAATTTCATAAAATCTTTTTGATAATTCAATTCCGGTAACGGAATATTTACTAGCCAAAAAACCAGCATCATGCCCGGGACCCGAACCAATATCTAAGACCTGAGCAGGAGAGTTTACCATTCCCATAAATTCTTCTAATTGTTCTTGTGCCAAGAGTTTCCCAGCATGAGTAGAATGGTATTCAGATGCAAATTGATTGTATGCACGAAAGGTCTTTTTAACTTCTTCATTGTCACCTCCTAGTACGAAGCCCTGTTCGTCAGAACTATATTTTGTATCAATTTTTTGTTCACAATGTAAAATTTTTTCCTCGTGTTCAACAAGAATACGAAGTATTTCTTCTTTGTTTTTTGCCTGATATAATACAGATAGTTCAAGTTCGTCAATATTCATATTTTTTTGAAAGGCCTCGATTAAATTGTCCCAAAAGTCACCAAATAAAATTACGGGCTTATTGGCTCCATAATATAATTTTGCAAGACACCACACCATACCAAATTCAGAAATAGTTCCAGTACCCCCTTTACAGACGACATAAGCATCACCTTCTTCTATCAAACCAAGTGTCCGAATTAAATAATTTGATGCGGTTTCTGATTCATCGGTGACATTTGCCAGATTTTTCCCTTCAAAAAATGAGGCCAATTTTGGTTGCCAATAAATAGCAATTGTTTTTCCTCCAACCGATTCTGCACCATCTGTAGCTGCTTTCATAATTCCGGGACCTCCACCGTTTACAATTGCATAACCATTTTGAGCAAGAAATTTAGCACTTTCCCAAACAGAAATATAAATTGGATCTCCCTCAGGAATTGCTGAATCACCAAAATATGTGACATTATGAATCAAACGTTTTGTCTGAACTTCGTGATTCTTTGAATGATGTTCTTTTTCACTAGGATGTTGTGGTAATTGAACTGGTATTGGTGGCATTTGTAAATTTTATGAAATAAAATATATTTTTTTAAGAATAGATACATAATATATATTAGATAAAAAATTAACAATGCCAATTTTTATTTAAATTGGTTTGATTTTATCCTGGTATGTAAATAACTGTTGAAAGTCAAGGATATTGAAGTTGAATATCTCTTCCTCATGCCAAGATAGGAAATATATTTTGATATGGTTGAGGTTAGGAACATCTTTGGAATATTTTAAAATATCTCCAATATCATTTGTTGAATTATCATTATAGACGTAGGCAGACTCTATAGTAACAAAAGGTATGTTTGTGATTTTGTCATCCTTCAATATAAATTCTGTAATCAATAGCGAATTCCCATTAATTTGTTGGTAAAGTCCTAGTTGATAATCAGCATTTGGATTTTTAGCATCAATACTAGGGACTTTTTCTTTTGGTCCGATATAATATTTTGTAATGTAATTATTTCCGGTATTAAAAGATAGCTTGTTAGTGTTTATATCAATAATTACATCCAAACTATTGGAAAAAGGATCGGTATCAGTTGCCTTGGCGAATGTTAATGAAACATATTTATTACTGTCTTGTTCAATAATTTTTGGTTGAAAATGTTGTTCAAAATTCCACTTCACATTTGAAGAATCATTAAAAACCTTATTATAGTCAAACTCATCAATATTTTCGATTGATGTATTTTTTACATATTTGGTGAAGAGCTCGTTAATGTTTTTGAAATTCTCAAAATCCATTAAATCTCTAATAATATTTGTGGGAGACAAATTGTTATAGATGAATTCCCAATCATTATTATTGAGGGCATTCTTCGATGCAATTGCGAACTTATATAATTCCGAATCATGAAATTCCTGATTATTGGTAATCTTTGCTGTACCTTTAATCAATGTTTCATTATTAGGAGTGCTAATTATTTTTTCTTCGATTAAATTCTTCTCCAAAATCTCACGAGTGTTTCTATCAATGATAACTTGATATTTGGTAACCTTCTCACCGCTCATACCCATATTAGTATAATTATCCTTGTCTGTGAATACTAGTTCTAAACCTTCGGGAAGCAACGGCATTTCAATTGTTGTGGTTGTATATGGGATATATTCTTTTTCTTCTGTGGTTGTTGTTATGCCATTTTTTGCAATATAATCTGCTCTGGACTTTTTCTGAATAAAATCAACAGTTGATACAGTAGCAATTGCTACAACAAATAAAACGAGAATTATTATTATAGATACAATTAAAATAACTTTGATGTTCTTTTTCATATTTACACATTATTAAAGTTAATTAATTTCCTCGAATAGTAGCACTGAAATCTTAAATTTCTCTTAAATTATATAAAAAACTCTTTTTCCCTATTGAAATATAAAGTCACTAATGTTATTATTCTATTTCATTAAAGTACGTTTAGCTTCATAGTTTTGAATCATAAACCTCTACGAGCTTCGAAAAATTGAATTTTAGTAAGAAACGGAATTGTATGTATAGAAAAATCTTTATAAGGGTAGTAAATTTACGCTCTTTTAAAAATTAATACATCGATAATCCATGAACTTTAATAATTCATGGAGGTTTTTTTGATTTTAGCGGTTGTTTATTTAATTAAGCAAACGCTTTACTCATGTTAAAAAAATATTTAAGTAAGTAAGAGTTTATGGTGGATGCCTTGGTACCAAAAGCCGAAGAAGGACGTAACAGTCTGCGATAAGCCTCGGATAGCTGACAATAAGCGTTTTAATCCGGGGATTTCCTAATGGGAAAACCCAATCCTTTTTATAAAGGATTACAGTAGGATGAATTCATAGTCCTATATGAGGTAAGCCAGTGAACTGAAACATCTAAGTAACTGGAGTAAAAGATACAATTCAAGTATTCCCCAAGTAGTGGCGAGCGAAAGGGGAAGAGCCCAAACTTTTTTTGCAGGGAGGGGCAGTCAAGTCCGCGTTGCGGAGGAGATTGTCAATCCGTCCTTGAGGGGATGGTTACAAAAAAGGGTTATAGGTTGCAAAGTCCATATGCCTTAAGATATGGGAATAAGTTAACAAAATTATTTTTAGTGGAATATGGTTGGAAAGCCAAATCATAGAGGGTAATAATCCCGTACACGAAAAGAATAGTTCTTATTGTTTGCACACCTGAGTACTACGATCTAGGAGTAATTTCGTAGGAATTCACCACAACCACGTGGTAAGGCTAAATACTTTTGGTAACCGATAGCGAACAAGTACCGCGAGGGAAAGGTAAAAAGAACCCCTGTTAGGGGAGTGAAATAGATCCTGAAACCGTAAACTTACAAACAGTTAGAGCCCTTATCGCAGGATATAGGGTGATAGCGTGCCTATTGAAGAATGAGTCTGCGAGTTATTTTAACAGGCAAGGTTAAATCCCTATGGGATGTAGCCGTAGCGAAAGCGAGTCTGAAAGGGCGATTTAGTCTGTTGAAATATACCCGAAACCAGGTGATCTATCCATGTGCAGGTTGAATCTCTACGAAAGTAGGGAAGAGGACCGAACCGGTAAGCGCTGCAAAGCTTTCGGATGACATGTGGTTAGAGGTTATACGCCAATCGAACCTGGAAATAGCTGGCTCTCCCCGAAATAGCTTTAGGGCTAGCCTTGATTTTATCCTAGTGGAGGTAGAGCACTAATTGGATAGCACGGAGACGTTGTCTTTAGTGCATCCTCTTAAACTCCGAATACCATTAGACAATTAATCAGGAGTCAGTCGACGGGAGCTAAGTTCCGTTCGGCAAAAGGGAAACAGCCCAGACCATCAGATAAGGTCCCAAAATATATGCTAAGTGGTAAAGGATGTAGAGATTCTAATACAGCTAGGAGGTTCGCTTAGAGGCAGCAATCCTTTAAAGAGTGCGTAACAGCTCACTAGTCTAGAAATTCTGCACCGATAATCCAACGGGGCTCAAGCATATTACCGATGCTGTGGATATTTATACAATTTATTGTATAAGTATGGTAGGGGAGCGTTGTATGTGCAGTGAAGGTGAATTGTGAAATTTGCTGGAGTGCATACAAGTGCGAATGCAGACATGAGTAGCGTAAAGCAGGTGAAAACCCTGCTCACCGAATGTACGAGGTTTCCTTGGCCATGTTCGTCATCCAAGGGTTAGTCGGTCCTAAGCTGAGGCTGAAAAGCGTAAGCGATGGCCATCTGGTTAATATTCCAGAACTTCTGAAAAATCGTTATCAACTAAGGAGTGAACAAGATGGTGATTTAGTAAACTCGATAGGTCGGGTTTCAACCAGCAAATTAGTAGAGATAGGCAAATCCGTTTCTACGATTTCTCGTCTTCGGATGAGAGGAAAATGAGCTGGGATGAGGAGTCAAGGCTCACGGGCTGAGGCAATTACTAATAATCATTTTGCAGGAAAATCTTCTATGTGAGATTTTTTAGAAACCGTACCGCAAACCGACACTGGTGTACTGGTAGAATATACCAAGGTGTGCGAGTGATGCCTTGTTAAGGAATTCGGCAAAATATCTCCGTAACTTCGGAAGAAGGAGACCCCATACTTAACTGTATTGGGGCGCAGAGAAATGGCCCAATCGACTGTTTAACAAAAACACAGGTTCGTGCTAAAGCGCAAGCTGATGTATACGAGCTGACGCCTGCCCAATGCCAGAAGATTACAGAAGGAGGTTATCCTAGCAATAGGAGAAGCTTCTGACCAAAGTCCTGGTGAATGGCGGCTGTAACTATAACGGTCCTAAGGTAGCGAAGTTCCTCGGCGCTTAATAGGCGTCGCGCATGAATGGCGTAACGAGTCGGGCACTGTCTCGACAAGGCGCTCGGCGAACATTGAAATGGCAGTGAAGATGCTGCCTACCCGCAGCAGGACAAAAAGACCCCAGGATCTTTACTGTATCTTGGCATTGAAATGAAGTTTTTATTGTAGAGTGTAGGAGGGAGACTTTGAAACCAGGCCGCAAGGACTGGTGGAGTCGCCAATGTAACACCTCCCTTTGAAAATTTTATTTCTTACCTAATCCACATAATTCTGGATTTTGGGATAGTGCCAGGTGGGCAGTTTTACTGGGGCGGTATCTTACTAAAGAGTACCGTAAGATTTCAAAGGTCGGCTCAAGCTGGATGGAAATCAGCTGCAGAGCACAATAGTATAAGCCGGCTTTACTGCGAGACTGACAGGTCGAGCAGTTACGAAAGTAGGATATAGTGACCCTTTGATGGCGTGTGGAAGCGTCATTGTTTAAAGGATAAAAGTTACCCTGGGGATAACAGGCTGGTCTTGCCCAAGCGTTCAAAGCGACGGCAAGGTTCGGCACCTTAACTGGAAAGTTCGGGGTGCTAAATGATTTCCACAATCACAAAAAATTTGGCTTATAACGGTGAAGTCCATAATTTCATTCTGGCCGAATGATATAACAAGATTATGGATAATACCGTGGGAAGTCTAACTGAAGTGCAAAAATCTGTAGTGATAGGCTGTTTGCTTGGTGATGGTTATCTACGCCAACTAAAAGGAAGGCGAAATGCTTTTCTGGAAATTAATCATTCTTATAAACAGAAAGATTATGTTGACTGGAAATACAATATCTTAAAAGATATTGTTACATCAGAGCCCAAGAAAAGACAATACAATAGTCGTGTAGCTTACAGATTTTATACAAAAGCACATCTTGAATTAACTGAACTACTAAAATTTTCTATAAAAATAGAAAAAAGATAATTCCAGATTTTAATCTGGATAATCTTACTTTGGCAGTTTGGTTTATGGACGATGGAAGTATGGTTAGTGAGAGTGATGTTTATTTTAATACTCAACAGTTCACTGATAAAGATCAACTCAAGTTATTAAAAAAGCTTGACGAAATTGGAATTAGCGGAAGATTGAATAAAGATAAACATTATAAAAGAATACGATTATTGAAAAGTTCAATAGTCATATTAAATAAACTGATTGAACCATATATCATACCGTCAATAAGATACAAAGTAGGTTATGACCCCGTAGAGACTTGCTCTCTTGTAAAAGAGCAGATAGTTTTTTGACATTTGTTAAAAAATTATAATACGCCAACTCTCAGAAGTGATTCTGAGAAGAAGATATAGTCCACTCCATTAGTAATAGTGGGCAAAAGTACGATGTCGGCTCGTCGTATCCTGGAGGTGAAGAAGCTTCCAAGGGTTGGGCTGTTCGCCCATTAAAACGGCACGTGAGCTGGGTTCAAACCGACGTGAGTCAGGTTGGTCTCTATCCGCTGTGGGCGTTAGAATTTTGAGGGAACTGACCTTCAGTACGAGAGGATCAAGGTGAGGTAACCTCTGGTGCACCAATTGTCCTACCAAGGGCATAGTTGGGTAGCCACGTTGCTATTTGGATAAACGCTGAATGCATCTAAGTGTGAAGCCAATCCCAAGATTAGAATTCTTTTAAGATCCCCAATAGACCATTGGGTTGATAGCATTCCGGTGTAAATACAGTAATGTATGTAGCCAAGAATGAACTAATTGATCGTAACTTAAATACGTTTTTTATTGCAAAGTCATAATCTAAGTTCAATAGCTTAGATTATTTCTTGCAAAACACTAAAAACCTCCATGAATTAATGTAGTCCTATGGATTATCGGTATTAATTGAGATATAATTACATAGTCGCAAGATTGAATTTCTTCAAGTTTAAACAAATTTGAATAAATAAATCTGGCGATCGTATCGCAGTGGCAACACCTCTTCCCATCCCGAACAGAGAAGTGAAACGCTGTTGAGCCGAAGATACTTAATCCGAAAGGTCTTGGGAAAATAGGTAATCGCCAGTCAAAAAAAACCATTGCAAAATGGTTTTTTTTAAACTCATACGAATCTGTATTAAGCATTATAGCGATTAACTGTCCAAGTAGAACCAAAATTTCCACGAACGCACAAAAGATTTAATCGATAAAAAAACAGAAAATTCCTAAAACGTATTTACATTTTTACTTTTTTTTGGTATTAATGGTTCATCATATATTTTAGTTTAGTAATTATTGTTATGAGAAAAAATCTTCTTATTGGTATTTCAATTTTACTTATTGTATGTATTGGTTTAGTTGTAGGTGGATATTTTTTGTACAAGCAATTCAGCTCACAAGTTGATATCGCAAAAGATATTATTAATAATCAAACAAATACCAATGACAATAATCTATCTGATGCAGCTACATTTTCATCAAAACCCTGTGAATTATTAACTATGGATATCGCCAAACAAATTCTTGGAGTGTCCGAACTCACTTTGGGACCCAATTCCGGTTCTATGTCTTGTACATACACTTTTCTTAATACAGAGACACAGGGCTTTAGTATGATTTCATTATTACAAAATACTACGGACCCAGGTCTAGCAAAAAGTTATTTTGATACAGCAAAGACCACAACTTATTTAGATAAAATTGAGCCAGTCACAGGACTAAAAGTGGATGATGCGTATTATGCAACAGAATTTAAACAACTGAGTATTTTGAATGGTGCGGATTGGATTATACTTTCTGTGTATAGTAATAATGCTGATAGCGACAAACAATTAACCATTGATGCAGCAAAATTAATTTGGAAGTAGACAGTTTTTTTGTTGTCGGGGAAAATATCCTATTGCAAATTTTTCTTTTTTGTATACATAATGTGTATAGATATTTTTTATTAATAATAATTATGTTTGAACCAGATGATGCAACAAAAGAACGACTTTCAAATTTATCTGCAGTTGGTATAGCCCTTAATGACACCTATTCCGAAGATAATTTAGAAACAGGGGATGGCTTCTATCTCGCCCTTGATTCTTTGAATAAATTCAAGGAGGGATTGGACAAGTTAATTCTTGATGAGCCCACCAAAAAAGGTATGAATGATTTAGTCGAATACCTACGTAAGAAAATAGAAAGAAGAACAACCTATGTAGGGACATAGCAATTAGAATGTTGAAATAATTCCTAAAAGAAAATAATTAAAAAATATTTAAATATATCTTGCAAAATTCTCCAGAAATAGTATTCTATTATTAGATTATTTTTATTTGTAATATTGTGGATGTAAGTTCACAAAATTTATTGCAACAGTTGTCAAAAGGTGAGGTTTTGGGTTTTAAGAAATTCAAACCGGCGATTACTGATGGTATGAAAATTACAAATAAGGTTCTCAGAAATCTAGTAGTTGTATTTCGCAAAAAAAAACTTACTGATGAGCAAATCATTGAAAAAATTCTTCAATACGATCAATGGGTGGAGGAAGGAAAATTGACAAACGAGATGCTTACTAAAAAATAAATTTTTTAATTAAAAACTATGCTTATTGAATTAATAAATAGAATAAAGCAGGTGAATTACAATGTGGAGGCGAGAGGTGGGAGTAGTGAATCAGAAAATCAGGAAAAAAAAGATGAAGTCAAGGAAGAAAAAATTAGCATTGATGAAGCACTCAAGAATGTTGATGAAGCCATACAAAAAGATATCGAAATACCAGCACCAGCAGAAGCACCAGAAGCATCACCAGAAGTAACAGTAACAGAAGCAGAAGCACCAGAAGCATCACCAGAAGTAACAGCAACAGAAGCAGAAGCACCAGAATCATCACCAGAAGTAACAGCAACAGAAGCAGAAGCACCAGAATCATCACCAGAAGTAACAGCAACAGAAGCAGAAGCACCAGAATCATCACCAGAAGTAACAGTAACAGAAGCAGCAGCACCAGAATCATCACCAGAAGTAACAGCAACAGAAGCAGCAGCATCAGAATCATCGCCAGAAGTAACAGCAACAGAAACAGAAGCACCAGAATCATCACCAGAAGTAACAGCAACAGAAGCAGAAGCACCAGAAGCACCAGTGCCACCAGAATCACCAGAAATGGAAGATAATAATACGCCAGGAAATAACATACAAAGAATATTGGCAGGGTTGGAGAGTGGTATTTTAGAAAGTAATTTAAATAGGATGAATAAAAAAATGTTTTTTGAAAATCTTAAATGGTTTGCAAAATGTTTGAAGCCCGGGATGGCAATAGGTCTTGGTGCTGCATTTTTCCTTGGGGGAGGTGGACCTGCAGCTCTCTGGCTTATACCGGGATTTACTGCGTTAGCAGGTACATCTGGATTTGCAGCATCAGCAGCATATAATCCAGAAATTCTCGAGCTTAAGATAGAGCAAGCTGAATTAATGTACAATAATTTTCAGGAGATTATAAAAAAAGCTAATCAAAAAGATATTAATGCAATTATTAGAATTAAAAATTTATCTTCAATAAAATAAATTATGGATAAAATCGAAAAATATTATTTAGATGCGGTTGTAATATCATTACTGTTCCAAGTAAACGAAAAAGAAAAGATCTTGAAAATTCAAAAAGAGATTGAAGATGAAATATTTCAAAATTTTCAGAAAAAAGTCACACAATATTTATTAGAAAAGAGTTTGGCAAAAGATCAAGTAGAATTTATTTCTCGAACTAGTTGGGAAAAACTGCCGGAAGAATGGCAGAAGTATATGAGAGAACCTGGATTGATGGATGTGATTAATTCTTCAGTTGAAGAAGTGAATAAAAAATATTACACGGAATATTTTCCTAAATTAAGTATAGAAAATCAGGATAAAATTGTTAATTATATTAAGAATATTGAGATAACATCAAAAGTTATCGAGGATAATAAAGATGAAATCAAAAAAACAAAAAATGATTTATTTCAAGAATATAATGTAAATAATTTTGATGATTTAATTAAAAAGATTTATGAGGAGAAAGCAATCAAGTCAAAGACAGGTCAAGCATTATCAACAAGTCCAGCAATCAATTTAGGTGGTGTAAATACTGGAGGGTTAGAGAGTACTGTGAAATCTGCACCAGTAGATAAACCAAAAGTGATAGGTGTTGAAGAAGTTGAGAAACCAATTGTTTCATCACAGAATGTTCCGGTAATTCCTGTTGAATTATTACCAAATAAAGTCGAGATGACAGAACCGCTAATACAAGACAAAAAAGAAGAAATTGTTACACAACCCGATTTTGGAACAAATATTGTGGATTTGGCTGCAGAACCGACAGAATTAGCAAAACCAGAGCCAGTTTTAGCACCAAACACCTCGTCTAATATTGTTCCTGTTGCTATGCCGGGGGAAACGATGAATATTAATCCAGTAATAGATACTTCCGAACTTGTCAAAGAACAATCACCTGTAAAAAAAATTATGGAAGGAAGTGCTGTTGTCTTACCTCCGGTTCCACCAACTCCAAATTATTCAGATAAATCAACTGAATCATCATCAAATAAGACTTCAAAATATGCTTCCTTTTTAGATAATACTTTACCACCTTTACCGGATACGGAAAACTCTGTGACTGTAGGGGTAGGAGAAGTAAGTAAGCAAGTACAGGGCGAGATTACGCCAGTTGAAGCAATTGTTCCACCAGTAGAAAATCCAGTTACTATATCTGAGCCAAATCCAAGTATGTTGTTAGAGCCCGTTAAGAAACCACAGTCATCAACGGGTCTTTTGGACAACTTGGGTATTGATTTAGGAGGAAGTGCCCCTGGAATTACGTAACTAGAAATATCTGTTCAACACTTAATAATCGCAAGATGCACCAAACTCATACAAATATTCCACAAAATCAAATTTATTTGATATAATAATTGCACTTGAAAGTTTTGTTGTCTTTATTTTTTTAAAAAAAAAGATAAAAATCTAAACAACAAAAATTTTTAAATAATGACAAAACTAGAAAAAGTTACCAAAGGTAACAGTGTAATGAGTGAGTTTCTTCTTGATAAAAAAACTTTCCCAAAAACATACAAACGAGGTCAAATTGTGAAAGGAATAGTGGTCTCTTCCAACAAAGGAGAAATCGTTGTTGATGTTGAAAGTAGGGCTGAGGGAGTCGTCTCAGGCCGAGAAATGAAAATGGACGGCGAAAAAGTTGAAGTCAAAGATGGAGAAGAAATATTGGTCTATGTTCTAAAAGGTGAAAATTCTTTAGGACAAGTAGAATTATCAATTCGTAGAACTGGTACAGCTCGTAAATGGTTTGAATTAAATACTGCTTTGTTAAAGGACTATGTGGTCAAGGTTCAAGTTATTGAGGCAAATAATGGTGGTGTTATTGTTAATATTGGAGGAGGGTTACGAGGTTTTGTTCCTACTTCTCAACTAAATAGTGCCAGAATTTATCCTCTTGGTGGTTATGCCAGCAAACAGGATGCAGACAAAGAGCTTCAAGCCAAACTTGCCGAGATGATAGGCAAGGACTTAGAGGTTAAAGTTATCGAAATTGAACGCGAGAAAAATAGAGTTATTTTTTCAGAAAAATTCGTAACAGCAAAAGCTGATGTCGAGAAGAGAATGGAGACACTCAAAAAAGTTAAGCGTGGCGATCGACTAGAGGGAAATATCACTGGTATTGCTCCCTTTGGATTATTCATCAATGCACAGGGTTTGGAAGGTTTGGTACATTTATCTGAAATATCATGGGATAAAGTAACAAATCCTGCCGATTTCTATCATATTGGTGATAAAATTGATGTCGAAATTATTAATATTGAGGATAGTGGTAAAAGAGTTGCGTATTCTATTAAACGGTTACAGTCAGATCCTTGGGATGCTATTGTTCAAAAATACAAAATTAGACAAAGAGTACAGGGTGAAATTACTAAGATTGTTGACTATGGCGCATTTGTCCGTGTAGAAGAAGGTTTAAATGGATTAATACATATTTCTGAATTGTCTGAGAAACTAGTAAAAGACCCAGGTAAAATTGTCGAACTGGGTAAAAAATATGAATTAGAAATAATTTCAATTTCCAAAGATGATAGACACTTGGGTTTAAGTTTAAAGAGGGTAAATAGAAATGTGATATTTCAAGCAGATAAAGAAGAGGTTCCCGACAAAGTGGAAAAAGAAGTGAAAACTACAAAGGTTATCACTAAGCAATCTTCTGTCTCAGGTGATACAGACAAAGAAAAACTGGAAACAAAAGTAATTTCTAAGACCGAAGAAATAGTTGAAAAAGCCGAGGAAATAGAAGATAAATTAAGGAAAGAAGAAAAAATTGAATCGGTAGAAAAAGTCGAAGAAATCGAGATTCAAAAAGAGAAAGAGAACAAAGACGACAGTATGAATAAGTCAAAAGCATCACTAGTCAAGGAAATAGGCGTTTCCCCAGAAATGGAACGTTTAAAAGAATTTCTGGGAGATGATGAAATATAGAACTGTGATTAGTTAAATATAAAAATAGGATGCGGGGCTTAACAAAGCCCCGCATCTTTTCGGCTCTTGTGGTAAAATTAAACCATATTCATTTTCCGCATTAAAAAATTTATAGAAATATGAAAAATATTCGTATAAAAGAGAAATTCAAAACTTTTGCCAAAATGACTGATAATTTCAGTAAGGTATTATTAAAATCTTTTGAGATTGCAACAGAAAGAAAAGCAACCACTTTGAATTCTCAAGACCTGTTTTTAGCTATTTTGGTTTTCAAAACATGTTTAGCGGCTAAACTATTAGAAAGGTTAGGAGTGGATTTGGATGCTACTGCCATAGGCATTAGGAGTAATTTCGAAATGAATAGCGGTCACTCAGATAATTCAATTCTATCTTCCGACAATTTAAGTCCTAATTCAGGACAGAAAAATTCTTCAAAGAACCATGCTATTAACCAAAACCAATTTGCACCAGAGGGTTATCAAATAATTAATTCAAGGCAAAATTTGCCATTAAATAATTTGCCAAATAATATCTCAAAAAATGTAATACTTGGAGAAGAGGTCAAAAACATCCTTGCACAAAGTTATTTAATTGCTAACGAATTAGGGCATGTTTATGTAGGTACCGAGCATTTATTATTGGCAATCATTAAACAAGATAATTATCCTTTTATAAAAGATTTAGCAAAGAATAACTTAACTTTTGAATTTTTAAGACAATCACTCCTAAGTTTTGGGGTCTATCAGCCCGGTGTATTTGCTAAAGCCAACGAAACAGAAGAGCAGTCAGATGGTAAAGATGCTATCAATTATTTCACTAGAGATATGAACAAATTAGCCGAAGAAGGTAGGTATCTAAAGGTCTGGGGAAGAAACGACGAAGTGGAGCGTATTATTCATATTCTTTCTCGCAGGACAAAAAATAATGCTCTATTAATAGGTGAGGCGGGTGTTGGGAAAACAGCCGTTGTTGAAGGCCTAGTTCAACGGCTAATTGCAGGAGATGTTCCTGAAAGTTTTCGTCATAAAAAAATTGTTCAACTAGATGTTTCAGCAATTGTGGCTGGGAGCAAAATACGTGGTGATGTTGAAGAAAGACTTTTAAACATTGTGTCTGAAATGGCAAATAATCCTGACCTAATTATTTTTATAGATGAAATTCATATGATTGTGGGAGCAGGGACAGCAGGAAGTAGTGGTACTATGGATATTGCAAATATTATTAAGCCGTATTTAACTACTGGTGATCTAAGGATTATTGGTTCTACAACATTTAATGATTACCAAAAATATATTGAAGAAGATGATGCACTTGCGCGCAGGTTTCAAACAATTTTTGTTAATGAAATTTCCAAAGAAGATGGAGTGAAAGTATTAGAAATGTTAAAACCCCAATTTGAAAAATTTCATAATGTAAAATTTACTGAAGAAGCTCTCATCGAGGCCGTATTTTTATCTGACAGATTCATACCGGCTAAATACTTACCAGACAAAGCAATAGATGTCATTGATGAAGCGGCAGCAGCTCGAAAAATTGCTACAAAAAAAACAATAATTGATATTACTGAGTTTAAAGAAAAATTAACAAAAATTAAAAAATTAAAAGAAACTGCACTCCGTAATCATAATTTAGACAAAGCCACGAATCTAAGAAAAGAAGAAAAAGATTTGTTAAATGAAATTAATAAAATTAAAGAAAAAAGTAATAAAACCAGAAAAGCAATAGTAGATGTGGAAGAAATACGTTCCGTAATAGCCAAATGGTCGGGGGTTCCAGTCAATAATTTAAAGTCCGATGACTTGAAAAAACTTTCTAAATTAAACGGTATCTTAAATGAAAATATTATCGGACAAAGGGATAGTATATCCAAAATTACATCGGTGTTAAAAAGAGCGAGAATGGATTTAACAGAAAGTGGTAAACCACTTGCCTCATTTATATTTTTAGGTCCAACTGGAGTTGGCAAGACCCAAACTGCCAAGGAAATAGCAGAACATTATTATGGTTCAAATGATGCTTTAATTCAGGTAGATATGAGCGAGTATATGGAACAACACAGCGTTTCAAAATTGATTGGTTCTCCACCTGGCTACGTTGGATTTCAAGAAGGGGGCCAGTTAACCGAAAAAATACGACGTAAGCCATATTCTATTGTGCTGTTCGATGAGATTGAAAAAGCACACCCGGACTTACTGGGCATACTCCTGCAAATACTAGATGAGGGTAGTTTAGTTGATGGCAAAGGTCGTAAAGTTAATTTCAAAAACTGTATCATTATTATGACTTCCAATATTGGGGCATGGGAGTCGTTTGATGATAAGAATCTGGGTTTTGATTTGACGCAGGACAATCAAGAAAAGGTAGAAAAAGAATATGAAAAAATGAAGGAAATAATATTAAGTAATCTTAAAGATACTTTGTCACCGGAATTTTTAAATAGAATTGATGAAATAATAATTTTTAAAAAATTGTCTTTTGAGAGTGCTGAAAAAATAATAACATTGTTACTATCAGAATTTAATAAGCGTTTAGAAAAGCGAAATATAGTATTACTTTTTGGAAAAGGTGTTGTTAAAATGCTCACAAAGAAGGGTTTTAGTGATGAGTATGGAGCCAGAAACCTCAAACGAACCATACAGGAAGACATTGAAAATTCTTTGGCAGAATTTCTTTTAGAGAAAAAACTAGTAGGGAGACCCGCAAAAAAAACTGAAATTAAGATAAATTTAAGTAAAAAAAAGAATAATAAAGAAAAGTTAAAATTTACTCTTTAAAAGCATATATATTTCTTATGGCAAAAAATGTCACGTTACTTGTTTGTAATAATTGTTCATATGAGACGAGCAAATGGCTGGGTCAATGCCCAAATTGTCGCCAGTGGAATACATTTGAAGAAATGGAACCCCAAATTAATTTCAAAGAAATAGGTGGTTCCAAAGTAGAACTTGGGAATTTTAATACGCTCCTCAAAAAAAAGGTTGAGCGTATAAGTACAGGTTTTGGTGAATTTGACCGTGTAATGGGAGGTGGTTTAGTACAAGGAGAGGTAATATTGATAAGCGGTGAGCCGGGAATTGGGAAATCAACGTTTTTACTTCAAATATTAGCAGATATTAATAATTCCTTATACATCAGTGCTGAAGAGTCATTACAACAAGTGCTTTTACGTGCACAGAGGCTAAATATTTCCCAAGCAAATAAAATCAATTTTCTTAGTGGTTTTGAGATTAATTCAATATTAAAAAAAGTAGTTGAACTAAAGCCACGAGTAATGGTTATGGATTCTATTCAAACTGTATACGAAGAAAATATACGTGGTCTGCCCGGAGGTGTCTCCCAAATAAAAAGTGTTTCTGCCAAATTAATTAAATTTGCCAAAGAAAATAACATTATTCTTTTTATTGTTGGTCAAGTCACAAAGGAAGGTAGCGTTGCTGGTCCTAAATTGCTTGAACATCTTGTAGATGTTGTCTTAGAGGTTGTAGGTGAAGAAAAAATGGATTTTAGAATTATCCGTTGTCTAAAAAATCGTTTTGGTCGCACTGATGAAATAGGATTATTTGAAATGACAGAAACTGGTCTTAAGGAAATAATTAATCCTTCTTTGTATTTTATCGAAGAAAATAAGGGCGACAGGGTAGGGGTTTGTCTAGGAACGATTCTAGAGGGTAATAGAGTCATTATTGTGGAAATTCAAGCCCTATCTGTTAAAACATTTTATCCTTTACCCAAAAGAATTACCCAAGGAATTTCAAAGTCACGTTTAGAGGTCTTGGGAGCAATCATTTCAAAATATACAAAATTTAATCTTGTAAATAAGGATTTATATGTAAATATTGCAAGCGGTTTAGCCGTTAAAGATTCGATGCTGGATTTACCAATAGTACTTGCTTTAATATCATCTTTGACCAATAAATCAATACATCATAATTTTGTAGCATTAGGGGAAGTGTCTTTGACCGGAGAAATCAGAATTACAAAAAGAGCCCAGCGTATTGAAAAAGAGGCTGTCAGGCTTGGGTATAAGTTGTTTACTAAAATATATCCACAGATAAATCATGTCAGTCAAATTCACAAAATATTTTCATAAAGTATAATTATTTAGCTTAATTATTTAATAAGTAATATTTATACTCTATAAAAATATACTATGGGCTTGACACACAATAAATTATAGGTTAGTATGTTGTTGCATTTTCTTTAAAATTTAATTATGTCTACTTCCCAGAGTCTGGTTCGCGTACATCTAAATCAGCATTGATTTTGTTAAACTGGGCTCTTGGAAGTAGACATAATTGTATACCGGTTCTTATAAAAGTTTCTAAAGGTTTTGGGAATTTTAATAGGGGTCGGTGGGGGCAGTGCCGATCCCTTTTTTTTAATAATACTTGACATATTTTTCCCAAATTTATATACTCTTATTAAATATTAATAATCTTCATAGTTTGTCGAAAATCCCTTTTATGAAAACCAGTTTATTATTCTCAAACAAAATTATTTAATTAAACAAATTTCTATTCATGGAAAAAAAGAATACAAAAAAAATTACAATCAAAAAAAATGTTGTAAGTGTGGCTCCTGTATCATTAAAACCAGAGGGCTCTTTGGCAATAAAAGAAGAGATGTTAATACCTATGGTTAAAAATACTGAGACAGAGGTTAATAATATTGAAGATATTGGAGAAGGTGTTTCAAAAGTCTCGGTTATTTCCGCAGATAAACCAACTAGTAAGATATCCATTTCAAAAAAATCTACTAATACTAATCAAAAGTCATATGCTACAAATTCATTAACTCTAAACAATTCGGTTCTTTCAAATAATGGAAAAAAACAAAACAATTTTGAGAAGGATAAAATTGCTAAAGCAATGACACTGAGAGAACTCGATGAAAAGTCGATTTTGGATTTAAGAAAAATTGCTGAGACACTGGATGTTAAAGATAGTCCAAATTACAGTAAAAATGATTTAATTATCAAAATTTTGGAAGAACAAACCAAAAGAGGGGGTAATATTTTTGCAGAAGGCGTATTGGAAATAATTAATGATGGTTCACATGGTGTCTTAAGGTCTTTGAAAATGTTACCTGGTACTAATGATGTATATGTATCCGGCTCCCAAATTAAAAGATTTAACTTAAGACCTGGTGATTTTATTTCTGGTCAAGCTAGAGCACCTAAAGAAGGTGAGCGATATTTGAGTATGTTGCGTATAGAAGCAATTAATAACTCCAGTCCAGATGACGCACTCAAAAGACCAACATTTAGCAAGTTAACTCCAATTTTCCCAAATAGGCAGATAAAATTAGAAACAGAACCGCATATTCTATCAACTAGATTGATTGATTTACTTGCTCCAATTGGGAAAGGTCAAAGAGGTATGTTGGTTTCTCCTCCAAAGGTCGGTAAAACATGGTTATTAAAAGAAATTGCTGATGGAATAACCAAAAACCATCCAGAAATTCATCTTATGGTGGTACTGGTTGGTGAAAGACCAGAAGAAGTCACAGATATGGAAAGGTCAGTACATGGCGAAGTGATTGCTGCTAATTTTGATGAACCACCAGAGTTGCATACCAAAATTGCTGAAATGGCAATAGAAAGAGCAAAAAGAATTGTAGAAACAGGAAAAGACGTAGTGATTCTAATGGATAGTTTGACAAGACTTGCCAGGGCTTATAATATTACTGCTCCTCCTTCAGGTAGAACTTTATCCGGGGGTTTTGACCCAGTAGCTATTTATCCTCCAAAAAGATTTTTTGGAGCTGCAAGAAACTTCGAAGAAGGTGGAAGTCTTACCGTGATTGCTACGGCCTTGGTCGAAACAGGAAGCAGGATGGATGAAGTTATTTTTGAAGAATTCAAGGGTACTGGAAATATGGAGTTAAAATTAGATAGAAGACTTGCCGAAAGAAGAACTTACCCGGCTATTGATGTTAAGGCCTCTGGTACAAGAAATGAAGACAAATTATTATCACCTGATGTTCTAAACTCATCATGGCGAGTCAGAAGAATGTTGGATATTTTCAAAGATGATGATGCGACTGCAATGATAATCGATAGATTAAAAAAGACAAAGACAAATAAAGAATTCTTAGCTACCTTGCACGAGGACCTTTAAAAATACTAATATTTTTATGATAAAATGGATATTATGTATTCAAAAAATCAAGAAAATATTCGAAAAAATAAAAAAGAAGGACTAATTGTTTTTTCATTTATAAGGGATTTATTTGGCTACTTTGTTGCTCGGGTAAGATTGTTATTTTCTCTCTTTCTTGGAATAGGTGCATTTTTTGTTACTTCTTTTTCAAATATAAAAAACTTCTTTGTACGTAGAATGTTCTGGGGTAGAGGGTCTCTGTACAGAACAGCGTTTCATTTTGTTGTTTTTTCAATTACTTTTGTAATTTTGGTCACTGGTATTTCTACCAAACTTAATATTTTTGCAGCAGATACTGGTGGCCTAGCATTAAATGACTCAATTATTGGTACCAAAGATTTAATTTATCAGGCAGGAACAGCTGAGTCATTATCTGTAATAAATGCAGATGAGACGGACTTTGAGGTCTATAAATATATTGTACAAAAAGATGACACATTGTCCTCGATTGCCAAAATATACAACAAAAATATTTCTACTTTGGTATGGGCTAATAATCTTGCTAATAAGGATATAATTCTTAAAATAAATCAGGTCTTAAGAATTCCAGCTATTGATGGGGCATATTATAAAATTAAAAGTGGAGATACTCTTGAAAAGATTGCAAAAACAACTCAAAGTAGCGTAGCTGAAATTATTGACTTGAATGGAATCGATCGTAGTAATGCCATTGTTGCAGTTGATACTGAGATTTTTTTACCCAATGGTATTATTCCAACACCTCCTCCTCCAGTTGTAAAGAAGCCATCAAGTGGAAGTTATTCTTCTGGTGGCGGGAATATTGTTAATATTCCAAATGGTATGTTAATAAATCCTTTAAAGGACTGCCCAGGATATTATATTTCCAGTGGATATGGATGGAGAAGGGGAGGTTTTCATTACGGAATAGATTTAGCTAAATCCGGAGGATGTTGGATTACTGCTGCCGGAAACGGAGTTGTAATATTAGCAGGACGTGGTGGCTATGGTTTTACAACCATTATTGATCATGGAAGTGGTATTCAGACCACTTATGGACATGGAAATGGTAACTATGCAGTACATGCGGGGGAGACGGTTAAGGCAGGACAGAGAGTCATGTATATGGGTTGTTCTGGCTATTGCACCGGAACTCATTTGGACTTTAGGATTCAAGTCAATGGTAATTTTGTAAATCCCAGTAATTATATTGGGTTCTAGTTCTCCAAGACATTATTTTTGAGGATTTAATAATTTATATAATATTGGTATAATCTGCATTGGTTTTGACTATGATGGGGCTGGCTGCTTCGCAGCACGTCCCCACTGTAAAACTCATTTTGTTCGTAAACATTGGGGCTGTAGCTCAATTGGTTAGAGCGCTGCTATGGCATAGCAGAGGTTAGGAGTTCGATTCTCCTCAGCTCCATTTTTGTGTGGGAAATTGAATTATCTTATAATAATAGGATTAATAAAATACAAAAATATTTATTGATCACAAAAAACTTTTTAAATGTAAAAATATTTTACATGTAGAGATTTTTATTAATGATGCGTGGAACAAATAAATCGTATCATTATACACAACAAGGTGCATAAATATTTTTTATTGTCTAAATCTTGCTCAAGGTCTATAATTAGGCAATTATTTTATTTTGGGTGTTAAATTTGTTATGAATAAATACATTCACAAAGAAATCGAGTCTAAATGGCAAAATTACTGGATTAAAGAAAAATTGAACATCCTAAATCTTGATAAAGCAAAAAAACCTTTCTACAACTTAATGATGTTTCCATATCTATCAGCAGAAGGATTACATATTGGTGGAATGTACACATTTACAGGCGTAGATACTTATGGAAGATATAAAAAAATGCAGGGGTACGACGTTTTTGAACCAATGGGACTTGATTCATTTGGAATTCATAGTGAAAATTATGCTTTAAAAATTGGAGAGCATATTCTTTCTGTCTCAAGTAGAACAGAGGAACATTTTTATGAGCAGTTGCATATTATGGGGAATATGTATGATTGGCAAAGAACTTTGGAGACTAATAAACCGGACTATTACAAATGGACACAATGGTTATTCACACAATTTTTTAAGGCAGGACTTGCTTACCGTAAAAAGGCATATGTCAAATACTGTCCAAGTTGTAAGACCGTTTTATCAGATGAGCAAGTTATCAATGATAAATGCGAACGCTGTTCTACTACTATCGAAAATAAGGACTTAGAGCAATGGTTTTTTAAGATAACCAAATATGCAGATAAATTAGCAGAGAATCTTAAAAAGATTGACTGGGACGACGAGGTCAAACTAGGGCAAAAAAATTGGATTGGCAAAAAAGAAGGTATCAATATTGACTATCAAATAGAGCATATAAAGGAAAAGATAGTATGTTTTACTACAAGACCGGATACAAATTTTGGTGCCTCTTTTTTGGTTTTGGCTCCAGAGCATGATTTTGTCACCAAAATTATTGATGGCATAATCTCTTTAGACGCAAAGATAAAAGAAGAAATTAATAATTATGTACAACAAGCAACTGCAAAGTCGGATATTATCCGAATTTCAGAAGGCAGGAAAAAGACAGGTGTTTTCACAGGACTTTATGCAAATAATGCCTTAAATGGAGTCAAATTACCAATTTATATTTCTGATTTTGTTTTGGGAAATTTTGGTACTGGTGCTGTAATTGGCGTACCGGGCCATGATGTACGTGATTATGAATTCGCAAAAGAATTTGGTTTAGAAATTAAAAGGGTGGTGGTTGGTGAAGATGGCGAACTTGGGAAGATAGATGATATTTCCAAAGTTCAAGAAAAGACGGGTAAAATGATTAATTCTCAATTTTTAGACGGATTAGATATTGCTCAAGCAATTACCAAAATCATGGATTTTTTGGAAGAAAAGGGTTGGGGTAAAAGAGTATTTTCGTTTAATTTGAGAGATTGGTGCGTTTCCAGACAAAGATATTGGGGTCCGCCAATTCCTATGATATATTGCGCATCCTGCTATAAAAACGGCTCAAGTTGGTTCAACACCGCAAAAGATGCGGGAAAAAATCTAAATAAAGAAGAATTACTTGAATTAATTAAGGAAATGAAAGGATGGTATCCTGAAGAAAACTTGCCCTTGCTGTTACCTGATATCAAAGAATTTGATGCTATCAAACCAGACGGGTCTGGTAGAGGGCCTTTGGCTCAACAAAAGGATTTTATGACAACGATTTGCCCTCATTGTAAAGCAAAAGCAGTTCGCGAATCAGATGTTTCTGACCCATTTGTTGACTCTTGCTGGTATTTTTTAAGATATCCTTTTACTGAGTATACACAGATTCCTTTTGGTGGAAATTTTAACAATCCAAAGTCATTTTTTCAACCAACAATCGATTTTGAAGACATGGCAAAAACGCAACAGAGAATAAAAAAGTGGGGACCAGTGACCTCATACATCGGAGGGAAAGAGCACACCGTATTGCATTTGCTTTATGCCAGATTTATTACAATGGTATTTAATGATTTTGGATACTTGGATTTTGAGGAACCTTTCACAAAATTTATTGGAAATGGACTGATTACTAAAGATGGCGCTAAAATGAGTAAATCCAAAGGAAATGTCGTCAATCCGGATGATTATATTATTAAATACGGGGCAGATGCAGTCAGATTATATTTGAGATTTATAGGTCCTTTTGATCAAGGAGGTGATTGGAAAGATGACGGTTTACAGGGAATGTATAAATTTGTAAATAAACTATGGAATTATTACGCCGGTTTAGGTGGATTGAACTTAAATGAAGAAAAATTTTCATCTCAAGAGCAATTATTACAACAAGCCGATTCGATTCTCCATAAAACCATCAAAAAAGTTGGTGGTGACTTGGAAGTTCTGAAATTTAATACAGCAGTTGCTAAAATTATGGAGTTCTTTAATTGGTATGCAGATAAAAAAGAATCTATGACACCAGTTTTGCGCTGGTTTTATTTAAAAAATATGGCATTGGTATTAGCCCCATTTATTCCACATATAGCGGAAGAATTCTGGCAAATTGTAGGTGGAGAAGGAAGTATCCATTCGCAAAAATGGCCAAATTATTTGGAAAATAAAATACAAAATGATTTCATTAATATACCTATTCAAGTAAATGGTAAAATAAGAGCAGTAATTCTGGTGCCATTTGACTCAAATCAAGAAGTTATCGAAAAATATGCACGTGCAGAAAATAATATATGTAAGTATATTGAGGGTAAAAAGATTAATAGAATAATTTTTATTAAGAATAAAATAATTAACTTTTTGGTAAAATAACTAATGTTCAAAGAAAACAAATCGTTTTGGCTGGCCTTTGTTGGTATTATTGTCTTATTTTTCTTAATATTTTCGGTTCTTAGGACTGGTTTTACTAACAATTCAATCCGCCTTTCTGGCATCCTCCCATTTAGATTATTTAATCCTTCTCCAAAGTTATATCAACCCGCAAAGACGAATCTAGATAGTAAACTAGATTATGAGGCAATAATCACAACAAATTTCGGCGATTTTACTATTGATTTATATGAAAAAAATGCTCCCAATACTGTTTCCAATTTCATTAATCTTACAAATAGTGGATATTATGAGAAGACCACTTTTTATAAGTTGGTACCTGGATTACTGATACAAGGAGGTAGCAGTACAACAAAAAATGAGGATCCAAATGATGATATTTATGGCGGACCTGGTTATACCATTGAAGATGAAATTAATTGGGATAGTGTGGATTATTCCCCCGACTTGAAAGCATCTTTAACCAAAGCGGGATATAAAAGCATTACAAAAATTGCTTCTCGAGAACTAATTCATTATTCAGTTGCCATGGCAAGTAATGGTCCTAATACTGCTGGGGGGCAATTCTTTATTGTTATAGCACTAAACTCTGATGAAGGTCTTAATAAACTGCAAGGAAGACATACTGTTTTTGGAGGAGTTACTGGGGGATATCAAATATTTGACCAAATCGCATTATCTAACGTAACCAATCCCGAATCAAAATTGCCACGACCGATCTCAGAAATCATCATTAATAAAATCACCATCAATACAAAATAGAGAATTTAAGAAAAATTTAAACATGTCATTCTATTATTGGACATGATTAAATTCTATTTGGTAAATAATTGGAAGAAAATAATATTGTTGGTGATAATTGCCTCGCTTCTATTTGTTTTGTATCACATTAATAAAAATGAAAATACTAATCAAGGAGGGGTAATATGTTCTGATAATTCGTCTATGTCTTCTGAAAAGGTTAATACCTACTTCTTTGAAGTTATGGGGCAAGTAAAAAATCCAGGTGTGTATGAAATGGATAAAAAAATTTTAGTGATTGAAGCCATTGAGTTAGCAGGAGGTTTTACAGAAATTGCCGACCAGGCCTTTGTTCACAAATACCTATCTTTATCCAGTGAAATAAAATCAACTCAAAAAATATACATACCTGCTTTGGATGAGGGTTATACATTGAATAATATAACTACAACTGACCCTTCTATTAACTCTGGATTAGTAAAAATAAACTTAAATACATCTGATCAGAAGGCATTAATGACCATTACTGGCGTGGGAGAGGTGACAGCAAATAAAATTATTGACCTAAGACCGATCAATAATCTTGAAGACCTTAAAAAATTATCAGGAGTACCGCAAAAGACAATACAAAATATTCTTGATAAAGGCGTATTATGAGGCCTAAAAGGATAAAAGAACTGCTAATAAATATAAATGAATCATTTCCAATATTTATTATATGCATTGCATATTTGATTATTGTTGTAATTGCTCTGGAAATTAATATCTATTTGTCTTTAGGGGTCTTCTTATTAATAATAATTATGTTTTGGAGATATAAGATTAGGATAGTTGCTTTAGTGTTCTTAATATTCCTCGCATTTTTTCAAGAGCAATCAAAGTTTAGTCAAGAAAAGCAATTAGAGCCATATTTCAAAAAGGAAGTAATGCTTATAGGTGTGATAAATAATTATCCAATTAGAGAAAATGGCCTGTCAACTTATACATTAAAAGTTTCTCAAATAAATTCACAAAAACTATCAAGCGAAATATTAATTGATATTTCTGAATTTACTTATAATAAAAATATAAATTACTTAGACAAAATAGAATGCATAGGAGTAATTTCTCCTAATACGATATGGCAAAACGACTTTTTACGGGCAAAATCGTTGTTAGGGACAGCAATGTGCGACAATGTGGAAAGGGTTGATGAATATAATGGATTTAGTATTTTTAATAATCTCGTAAAATTTAGAAGTGATTTGGTTCAAAAAATCGAAAAACAATTAAATCACCCCAATGCGGATCTTTTATTTGGCATGATTTTTGGTGGTGATGCAGATTATTCCTCGCATCTAAAGACCGATATGCAGAACAGTGGTACTTCGCATATCATGGCAGTTTCTGGATACAACGTGAACTTAGTAATGTCATTTTTACTAATTTTCTCTTCAAATATTAAGAGAAAATATTTAATAATTATTAGTAGTATTTTATTAATTTTATATTTATTTTTTGTTGGTTGGGATAACATTCCTGCTAAAAGGGCAGTAATTATGCAGATATATATAATTGGGGGATGGTTATTAGGACACAAGGCAAATGCTCTTTACGCATTATGTCTTGCTACTATTATATTATGTATAGATAATATTTTCGTTTATAAGTCCTTAAGTTTTCAACTTTCGTTTGCTGCTACTATTGGTATAGTAATTTTTCGAGAGCCGGTAATTAATTTTTTTGAAAAAATTACTAAAAATAAGATAATTGCAGAGGCCTTAGGGATTACATTTGTAGCGAATATTATTACATTACCTATTATTTGGATGTATTTTAATCAAATAAGTATAATAAGTATACCGATAAACTTATTAATTGCTCCATTAGTTCCGGTGGTCTTTATACTTGGTGTAATATTTATTATTCTATTATCTTTTCAAATAAACATCGATTTACTCAACTATGCTATGTTTTGGCTCCTAGATTTAATAATCAAAATTATAGATTGGTCAGGTAGTTTAACGGTTGCTACTGTTACTATCAAAACAAACCCTGTAGTTGTAATAGTAATATTATTATTATTACTATTTGGGATTTCTTGGACAATTTACAGAAAATATAATTATGAATAAGCTTGTATTAATAATAACACTACTTGTATTACAAATTGTTGGCACTTTTTATATAAACCAACAGTATCCAATTACTCGATTGAAGGTGGAGTTTTTAAATGTGGGGCAGGGGGATGCCATTTTAATTGAGACAGTAAACAAGCAACATATTCTTGTAGATACTGGGCGGGATAATCGGATTGTAGAAAAATTAGTTAATAAATTACAAAATTTTGAGAATACAATAGATATTTTAATATTAACCCATTCAGATAACGACCATATCGGCGGGCTTAGCGGTGTATTAGAAAATTTGAAAATAGAAAAAATTATATTCAATTTTGAATTAAACAAAAGTATTAAATCCCAACAAGATTTGGACAATCTTATTATTCAAGAAGGAAGTATTACCAGTAAAGTCGATGCAGAGAGCGATTTTACAATCGATGGTTGTGAAATTGACTTTGTTTGGCCAAGCGTTGAAAGTGAGTTTTTAGTCCTTTCAGATAACGATTCATCGATATCCTTGCAACTATCTTATAAGGGCTTTGATATGTTTTTGGGTGGAGATATTTCAACTTCAATTGAAGAAAAAATTATCCCATTAATAAGTCCTGTAGAAGTGATGAAGTTAAATCATCATGGCAGTAATACAGGCAATAGCGCTGAATTTTTAACTGCATTAAATCCAAAAATTGCAGTAATATCAGTTGGGAAAAATAATACCTATCATCTTCCCAATACTTTGGTCTTACAGAGGCTACAGGAATTAAATATTGAAATTTTGCGCACTGATAATGATGGGGATATCTTTTGTCAGGTTACGAATGAGCAAGATTTTAATTGTGCCTCAGAATTGTAATAAAAAGATTTATTCCTAAATAAAAGTTTTGTGTTACAATACAAAAAATTTATTATCTAAAAAATATGTTTATCGTAATAGAAGGTATTGATGGTGCGGGGAAGGGCTGTCAAAGAATAGAATTATTAAATAAATTATCTAAAGACAAGACAAAACAAATAACTTCCGTAGAATTTCCAGACCATCAAGGTTTCCTGTACAAAGAAATTATTAAGCCGGTTTTATTACAAAAGAAATCTGCCACAAAAAGTACGATGTTTTTGGCCTTCGCCCTTGACCAGTTGCTATACCAAGAAAAAATAAAACAATCACTCGGTTCAAAAAAGGATTATTTCATATGCGACGGTTATTATAATACCAATTTAGTTTATAACTGTATGTTAAACAAATTTTTTACATTGAAAACCGCTCTTAATTTTGCTAAGGATTTTTCTTTGTATCGGCCCGATGTAACTGTTTTCATAGACGTAGAACCGAAAACATGTATTTCCAGGAAGAAAGATGAGACAGGGCACGAAGCGGGTTTAGATAAATATGAACGAAGTTTGAGTAAACAAAAAATACTTCAAAAGGCATATCGTACTTTGATTGAAAGAAAGATTTTTGGGAAATGGGTTAAGGTAGATGGAAATGGTACAATTTCAGAAGTTGCTCAATTAATATATGCAGAACTTCAAAAAAGAAAATTTATTTAAGTTATTTATTATTTATGTCTGAATTAGTAAGCATTGAAAAAACATTTTTAATGATAAAACCAGATGGAATAAAAAGAGGATTGGTCGGTGAGATTTTTTCTCGTATTGAGAGAGTGGGTCTAAAAATGGTCGCAGCTCGGATGATTAAAGCAACAAAAAAACAAGCAAAGAATAATTACCCCGGTACAAAGGACTGGTTAATAAAAATGGGAGAAAAAACATATATCAATTACCGAGATAATGAGAAAGCAATATTGGCAGATATCGGGACAATTGATAAGTATAAAATTGGTATGAAGATATATAACGCCTTAGTTACATATTTAACAGATGGCCCAGTAATAATATCTGTTTGGGAAGGCAATCAGGCAGTAGAAGTTGTTCGTAAACTAGTAGGGAAAACCGACCCTATAGTGGCAGATATAGGTTCTATTCGGGGTGATTTTGGATTTGATACACCTCAATTTGCAATAAAAACGGGCAGGATTGTCTTTAGAACATTAGTACATTGTTCAGATGCCAAAAATGAAGCAAAAAGAGAAATTAACCATTGGTTTGGTGAAAATTACTTTGATTTAAGTGATTATCTGAGGGTTGATTATCAAGATATGATGTAGGAAGTATTGTAACAACTTATATATTATCTATTATTAATAGGATATGACAAAAGAGCGAACATTGCTAATAATCAAACACGATGGTGTAGCAAGAGGTTTAATGGGTGAAATAATAAAACGTATTGAACGAACTGGTCTAAAATTAATCGCATTAGAATTTTTACAAAGCGATACAGATTTAGGAAAAAATCATTATCCTCATACCAAAGAATGGTTAACAAAAGTGGGCTCCAGAACGTTAGATGATTATAAGAAAAAGGGAATAGATCCCTTACAAGCATTGGGTTCTGATGAGCCAATGGTTATTGGCAAAATGGTTAAGGAATGGTTAGTAGATTATCTTAAGGTTGGACCGGTCTTAGCAATGATTTGGGAGGGTCCACAAGCGATTAGCATTGTAAGAAAAATTGCGGGAGATACTATTCCAGCTAATGCACTACCGGGGACTATCAGGGGTGACTTTGGTTTTGATAATCCCGAACTAGCTAATAACCAAAAACGTCCAATTTATAATTTGGTACATGCTTCGGGGGAAATCGCAGAAGCTAAAGAAGAAGTTGCTTTATGGTTTACTGGGAAAGAAATCCATGATTATGCAGATTATTCAGATAAGTTCACTGGATTAATTGAAAAAATTTCATTCCCTTAACTCATTGAGTTTTAAGGAGGATTATCCGAGAAGTTGTATTTTGCACTAGAGGGGAATCGAACCTCTGACCTAGTCGTTAGGAGTGACTTGCTCTATCCAACTGAGCTACTAGTGCACCTTTTCTTAAACAACAATTATATCATTATTCAAAATTTTATTGCGAAATATTAGAATTACCCTTAAAGACTTGTTTTTAATAAAAGTCCTATTTATTGAGGCTTACTTTGTAAATGTTTGATGTATTTATATTCTGAGATGTTGTCTCGTCTACTAAGAGAACATATAATTCATTCCCATCGTTATCAAAATCAAAACCACTAACTATATTGGTATTATCTAATAATTTTATTTTGTTAGTTCCATCCTTATCATAAGCGTAGATAAATCCATCTTTTTTGTTTTGGAGCAAAATAAGCGATGATTGGGTAATAAATTTGATACTATTGATATCGGTATATGAAGTATCAAAGAAGCTAGTCGTAATTTCTAATTTATTTGCAACAATATTTTCCTTAATATTTTTGGATAAAACTTTATTATTTTTGTCAATAAAAATCAAACTTGAACCATCAGATGAGATAGTAAGTAACTGTTCATCTAATATAGCCATATCGTAATATGAATATTTTTCTAAATCAAATAACACAAAAGAGGTGGATGTTTGTAAAAACAGGAAACGATTATTATTACTTGCCAGATAAATGTTTTGCACGTTTTCTGGAAAGGCAACATTTGGTAATATCGATTCCAATAGTTGGTTCTTATAGGAAGACAGAACCTTTTTTTCGGAATCAAAAACCAAAATTTGAGTATTATTTGAAGAATAAATTGGTGTCTTATCTTCAGTTAGGCGTATTAAGGTAACAATACTATTACTTAAATTATACTCAAAAATCGATTTATCTTGCGTAATCAATAAAGAATTGAAATTATTCATCCACTTTACTGATTGAGGTGTAAATCCAAGTTTCAGAGAGATGTCTAAAATACCAGTAGAATCAACATTAGTATTTTGCTGATTAGAAATGACTAAAAATTGCTGATTTTTAATATCTGTAAGCAAAATCCTATTTCCATCATTTGAAGGGATAATATCGTATGTACTGTTTATAATATTTGAGATTGTTGGAGTTGAAATATCGTAAAATTTCATTTGTTTTTGACCTTGATTAAATAACGTAAAACTATTACTCCCTAGCTGTAATTTCCAAATACCCAGGTCCTGGGGGAATTGACTATCGGTTACCACGTAAAAGAGGTATTCGCCACTTTGGGAAAAAAATATTTTTGATACATTTGCAGAGGTCAGTTTTGTTAAAGCCAACTTATTTGAAAACAATTTAGCATATATATCGTTTACGATTCCTTTAGAGACAATAACTTTCTTTTCCCAAGTAACGAAATTTTCTGCTTCTAATCTAACTAGATACTCTCCCGAATCAATATTTACGGAATTATTATTTTGTAAGGATATTTGTTTGTTGTCTATGTAGACGGTACAACTAATATTAAGAGGGTCGGTGAAAATTCTAATTACTCCTTTATCATTGACGATGCCTTTGTCGGTTACTTGACCTCCTTGTGTTATAATTATCACCAGAAGGGTTGCTCCAAGTAGAAAAAGAGGAATAATAAGAAGAAAAAAAAGTTTTAAGAATTTATTGGTATTCATCATGATATTATAAGTTGAAGTATATCAATTGTGGAAATTAACTTCAATTATTTATTAAAACAAAAATGTCGATAAAAATTGGTATAGATTTGGGAACTTCCAATACTGTAGTGGGAATTGTTGGTAAAGGAATATTATTTACCGAGCCGACTGTAGTTACCATTTCTGTCAAAGACAAAAGTGTACTAGCTATTGGAACAGAAGCGAAAGCAATGTTGGGAAAGGTTCCAGGAGATATTGAGGCCCGTAGACCTATTAGGCAGGGCGTAATTGCAAGTTACAAAATAACTGAAATTTTTTTACATAGTTTAATTGATAAGGTCTTAGGGCGATTCCGTATAGTCAAACCGGAGATAATGATTAGTGTCCCATCAGGAATTACTTCTGTTGAGCAGAGAGCAGTAATAGAGGCAGCGGTACAAGCAGGTGCTGGGAAGGTATATTTAATTCCAGAACCAATTGCTGCTGCTCTTGGTGCTCAAATGCCAATTGGTAGTTCAGAGGGGAATATGGTTGTTAGCTTGGGGGGAGGAACAAGCGAAATTGCTGTGATTTCCCTTAATAGTTTAGTTACATTTGAATCACGGCGAGTAGCTGGCGACTCATTAAACGAGTCATTGATTAATTATATTCGTAAAAGATACAACTTAATAATTGGGGAACAAATGGCAGAAAAAATAAAAATTTCTATTGGTAGTGCTACAATTATTGATAAACCGATTGAAATGGAAATAAGAGGACGTGATAGTAGTACAGGTATGCCAACTTCAATTAGTTCAAATACAAACGAGGTTTTTGATGGTATAAAACCTATCCTAAATCAAATTATTATTTCAATAAAAAATGTCTTGGAAGTTACTCCTCCAGAATTGTCATCAGATATTATTGATAGGGGGATGGTTTTAACTGGAGGTACTTCATTACTTCGTAATATTGATGATTTATTTACAAAAGCAATTAATGTTCCTGCCCATATCGTCAATGACCCAACAAACTCAGTAATCAAAGGTATTCTTTTCTCATTAGAAAATATTGAGACAATAAGAAGAAGTCTTAAAAATTAGAAAATTCGATCATAGTGATTATTTACTTGGGTCAATTAAAAATTTTGTTAATGACTTTCTACCAATAATCATCGGGTAGTTTAATTTACTGCGGTCAAATATTGTTGCATTTGTCTCAAATACAGTTTCCTTAATCTTCATCTGAATTTTAATATATGGCCTCAGAGATGTTCCATGACTCGACTTCACATATAACACATCAACTAATCTTTCAGGAAATTGTGGAACTAATTTGGTAAATATTTCATTCTTAATTTTCAATCCTTCCCCTCTTTCTAAATTTACTGGTAGGTCTAAATTATCGAAAGCATTAATAATATCTTCAAATCCAAGTTTTATTGCCAAATTTGTATCTATAGAGGTACTATCGGCACCAGTATCCACTTTGGCTTTTACCTCATATTCATTTTTATTGGAATCAAATAATATTGCCTTTTCAACTATACCAATTACGTCCTTACCAGTGATTGTTTCCACCTCTTCTTCGATTTCTCCTCCAAATAAGTATTTAGCAATTCTAATTCCTTTTTCAATTGTAGTAACTTTAATATCTCTCACTTTTTTTAAACGCCAGCGAAGTCCATCTTTATTGGCTAATTGAATAGAAAGACCTGGCCTGGCATTTATTTCTACAATCAAAGGTCCTAATTCACGGTCAATTAAGAAATCTACAGCTGAATAATTTAATCCCGTCGCAACTTGTGCTTGAATAGCATAAGTTAGCATCTTGTTCCAGAAAGGTATTTTTAAACCGCTAATTAATATTTTTGTGTTAGGAATGTATTCAATATATCCATGTTTACCTTGAATAGCACTTGTAGTTGTACCATTGGCAAGGTCTATTCCCGCACCAATGGCACCTAAAACCAAGTTTGCCTTACCTTGAGATTCTTGAGTCGGCAATCGTAAAAAAGACATAACAGGGATTTTATTATAGGCGATTATTCTTATATCTGGTGTTCCTTTATAGGTATAATATTTAAAACTTTTATGTGTTTTAACTCTCTCTTCTAAGAGAGCTCTATCTGGTAGTTGGTTTAGGGAGTATTTCCCATTTAAAATATCGCGAATTTGTATTTTCAAGTTATCAAGTGATACTTTCGTCTTATCTGCTCTAATCCATTCACCATTTAGGTCTCGATTGTAAAAAATATCAATCCCAGCCCCCTCTAGGCCTGTGGCAGGCTTTAAGACGAAACTATTGGGAATTGTAGACCAGTCAAAGTTTTCTAATTCTTTGATATTATTTATTACAGCAATTAATTTCGATGTTGGTATGCCAGCAAAGGAAAGTATCTCTTTTGTTAAAATTTTGTCGTCAGCAATATTTATTGCTTTTTTGTGGTTACTTTTACGTATGAAAATTAAATTTCTTTCGTTCATTCCCAATATTTTTCGGCGATTCTTAAAGAATTTGGATAATTTCATAGCTATATATTAATCCTTATCAACTAAAATATCCCAGAAGCGTAAATATTCTGTTACTCTTAAACCTGTAAATCGACCTATTAAGTAGTTGATTGGGAATAACAATAAAATAACATATGGATAATTTATCAGTAAATTTTGGAATTCATACCAAGAAACAAAGAGATAACAAATTGTTGCAATTATTATGCTTTCTATAGAAATAAAAAGGGTGGTCTTCAGATTTTTTCTAGCAAGAATAATAAAAAATTTCTCACTAATTCCTGCTATCAAGACCAGGGTAAAAGCGTTTAATTTGATAAATCCGCCAAAATTAAAAATCCCACTCAAAATAATTACAAGTATCATAATTACAGAGACGCCGGTAATAACCAAAGCAAGTTTGGGGTAATAATGTAAAGCCAATTTTTTAAAAGGCAAATAACATAGCAAAGATACAAAAAATACCAAACCAACTAAAGGAATTCCATATTTTAAGGCGTTTAATACGTTCCCATTGTTATTTTCAAATCCAATTTGTACAAAGATAAAAGTTAGAATTAAACTCAAATAAATTCCTAAAGTTCTAAAACCCAAAATATGTCTAACAAAACCAATCATGGTTGCTATGATTGGTAAAATCATAACCATAATAATTATATTTCGGTCGATTCCACTTTGTACTATTAATTCGTTCATAGTTAGTAAGTAATTTTGACTGCATTATATCTTATAAAAGAGTAGTCGTCTATTATGAAAAAACTCCCCTCAAAAAAGGGGAGCAAAAAATCCATTAATTAAAGAATTATTTTAATGTGACTTTAGCACCAGCTTCTTCTAATTCTTTTTTCAATTTTTCTGCATCTTCTTTCTTTAGATCCTCTTTTATCATTTTTGGTGCACCATCAACTAGGTCTTTTGCCTCTTTCAAGCCCAAGCCAGTAACATTTTTGACAACTTTAATTACAGAAATCTTACTTGCACCAGCTTCTGTCAATTCAACTCCGAAAGAAGTTTGTTCTTCTACCTCTGCTACTGCTACTGCCGGACTTGCTGAAGTGGAAACTGGAGCTTGAGCTGAGACACCAAATTTTTTTTCTAGAGCACTAACTAAATCGCTAACTTCTAGAACTGTCATTTTTTCTAGCATTTCTGCTATTTTTAAAGCGTTGCCTTTCAGTTCAACTGCTTGTTTTTTTTTGTCTGTCATTTTAATAAAATAAATTAATTAAAAATAAATATATTAGGTTATGTAAGCTTTTTCTCTTCCAGAGATTTTAATAAATAAGTAAATTTTTGTATATTCCCTTTTAAAACATACATAAAAGTCCTTATAGGAGCATTCATAATGTTTAGCGTTTGAGATAATAATACATTCTTGCTTGGTAGTTCTGCCAAAGCGTCAACTTGTGTTGCTGAAATCTGGGTATTATTTAAAACACCACCAATAATTACTAGTCGATCTTTATCTTTTGTACTTGCATGTTTTTTAATAACTTTAGCGGTCTCGCTAACTTTATCCATAGAGAATACAACAGCATGTTGACCTTTACCCAAAGAGACCACGGGCATGTTGCTTGCGTCTAAGGCCTTTTCAAACAAAGAATTCTTTACTAAATTATATTGAGAATTTAGTGGGGTTAATTCCTTTTTCAAAGCAGTGGCCTCGACCGGATTGATACTTAGTGGTTCTAAGATAAAGAATGTCGAAAATGTACTCAGGTTTTCTTTATACACATCAATCAGGGTCTGTTTTTGATTTTTTGTTTTTGACATAATTTAATTAAGATAAAAAAAGTGCTTCTTACGAAGCACAATTTTAAAAATAACAAAATAATTTCTAAAACTGTATTTCGTTTATATAGGTCTTATTTGATTGCCTATGGTCATTAACGAAAAACAATTGTTGAACTGCATATTAACTTATCAAATGCTGTATTGTCAATTACTTAGATAAAACATTATTGATATCCAGCATTATCTTTGGACCCATGGTAGGTATTACAAACATCGATTTGAAGGCATTTTGTCCGAGTTTTTTTGTTTCATTACTAACTACTCTTAAAAATTCAGTGGAGTTTTTGGTTAAGTCCTCAACTGTCATATCTGTTTTTCCTACAACAGAAGTGATTATCCCATTTTCACTCTTAAAGTTTTTTAATCCTTTTTTGAATTTTAATATAGTTGCAGTCAAATCAGTTGTGATAGTTCCATTCTTTGGATTAGGCATTAAACCTTTCGTTCCCAAGATTTTCCCAAGTTTTGCAATTTTTGGCATCATCATTGGAGTAGTAATCACCAAATCAAAATCTGTCTTACCGGCTTCAATTTCTTTTACTAAGTCCTCACCTCCAAAAAAATCAGCATTTTTTGCTTTTTCTTGTTCTGTCTTATCTGCTAGTACTAAAATTTTTATTGCTTTACCAAAAGGGTAGGGTGGAGTAAAGGAGCCTCTAATAATTTCCTTCTTTTGCTTTTCATTTAAGTTTAAGTAAATTTGGAAATTAATACTTCCAGCAAATTTGGTAATTGAAATTTTTGGTAACAAAGAAAAGGCCTCGACTAAGGTATACTTTTTACCTGCTGTAATCAATTTTTGTGCCTCAATATATTTTTTTGATCTTTTCATTTTCTAAAATTTCTTCAATATTAAAATTAATTTTTTACTTCCATTCCCAAACTTTTAGCAGAACCCTCGATGATTTTTAATGCCGATTCCATTGAAGTAGCATTTAAGTCATTCATTTTCTTTTCTGCAATTGCTTGAATTTGAGCTTTTGTTACTGTACCTATTTTTTGTGTATTTGGTTTTCCCGATCCCTTTTTCAACCCTGTGGCCTTTAGTAATAAGTGAGTAACCGGAGGTGTTTTAAGTTCAATATTAAATGATCTATCTTCATAAACAGTTAAAATACACGGTATAACGTCACCCATTTTATCTTTGGTCTTTTCGTTATATTGTGCAACAAATTCTTGTATGTTTACTCCATGTTGACCTAAAGTTGGACCAATTGGAGGAGCAGGGGTCGCCTTACCGGCTTCAATTGTAATTTTTAAGACCGTTTTAATTTTTTTTGTTTTACTTTGAGCCATAATAATTTTTCAGAAAATAAAATTTATAATCTAGTTATTTGTAAGAAATCCAGAAATACAGGTGTTTCTCTACCAAAGACAGATAGTAAGACAGTAACTTGACCCTTATCACTGTTAATTTCGCTAATGCTTCCTACAAAGTCAGTAAATGGTCCGTCAAGGACTTTTACGGCATCGTCAATGGCAAAATTTGCCTGATAAGACGGTTGTTCAATTTTTGTGAATGCCAATATTCTTTTTACTTCATCAGCAGAAAGGGGAGTAGGTTTTCTTTCTGTCCCTACAAAAGATGTTACCCCTTCAGTATTTCTAATTATTTGCCATGTCTTATCATTCATCTCCATTTTTACAAATACATAACCGGGTAAAAATTTCTCTTCTACCGTTCTTTTTTTACCTTCGGAGACAACAATTTTATTTTGTGTGGGCACCAAAACCTCGGTAATTGATTCTTCGAGATTATTGGCTTTAGTCCTTTGTAAGACCTGATTGGCCACCCTTTTTTCTTGTCCAGAATATACGCTAAGTATGTACCATTTTTGTTTATCCAAATTTTCATTTTGTTTATTCATATTTGAATATATTTAAAACTTAAAAGATGTAATTAAATTTCTTAAAGCTTGCAAACCCCAATCAGAAAAATACAACGCCAAACCAAATATGATTGATATCAATAAGACAATACTGCTAATCCTAATTGTCTCTTTTTTAGTAGGAAATTCAACAAACTTCAACTCAGTAAAAACGGATTTCAGAAAACCTATAACTTTGTTACTTTTGATATTAGCCATAATTATAACATATAACGCTTTATTTAATAAAATACAGAGCCAAGAGGATTTGAACCTCTACAAACGGTTTTGGAGACCGTTGTGCTACCATTAAACACTATGGCTCTAAAGGTGTTAATTATTTTACTTTGTCTTCGTCAAAAAACTCATGCTTTTTGGTTTTTGGGTCAAACTTACTTACTTTTAGTTTTTCTTTTGAGTTTATTCTGTTTTTTGATGTTGAATAAAAAGAACCGGTCTTTTTGTTTGTCAACCTGATAAGGATTCTATTACCTTTTTTTGCCATAATTATTTTATAAAAATTAATTAGTTTTATATTTAATTCATCAGCCGAGGAAGAGGCTCGAACTCTTGACCTACGGTTTACAAAACCGTTGCTCTACCAACTGAGCTATCTCGGCATACTTTGCAGAGGGAGGGATTTGAACCCCCGAAGTCTTACGACGCCAGATTTACAGTCTGGAGCAATTGACCACTCTGCCACCTCTGCACCTCAACAACAATTGAATTATAAACTATTCAGGTAGTTTTTTCTATCTGAAGTTACTCGAAAAATTTAAAAGATGGAGCTGGAAAAGAGGCTTGAACTCTTGACCCTACCCTTACCATGGGTATGCTCTACCAACTGAGCTATTCCAGCAATTAGTCGAAGAACATTGTAGATTAAACACAAGAAATAATCAATAAGCCCTATTGAACTACCGAAAATTATGTGCTTGAAAACGATTTCAAGTAAAAGGTGGGTGACCTCAACAAATAATTACGATGAATTAATTGCGATTTTGGTCTCCCGATTAGATGCTTGTAAAGTTCAATGAATCATATTTTCTTTATTCAATAAGGCAATAAAAGTATAGCATTATATTATCAACTAATTCAATTTTTCATATTATTCTAATTCATCATATTTGGATAAATAATAATGCTGTACAATTTTCAAAAATAGGTGTTAGAATTGAATAATTAATAAGGATGTTCCCATGTCAATAATTGATAGAGCATTATCGCTAATAACACATGATATAGGTATTGATTTAGGTACGTCCACTTGTTTGGTTTCGGTAAAAGGACATGGTGTGGTAATAAATGAACCATCAGTGGTTGCAATAAATCAAAACACCAAAAGGGTCTTAGCAGTAGGTATTGATGCCAAACGTATGATTGGAAGAACTCCAGCGAATATTGTCGCTATAAAACCACTAGAGGATGGAGTAATTTCTGATTTTGAATCAACAGAAGCAATGATTAGATACTTTATTTATAAGGTATATGAATTATTTCCAAAATTTCTCAAATTAACAAAACCGAGGGTAGTTATTGGAATACCTTCATCGATTACAGAGGTTGAAGCTAGGGCAGTAGTTGATGCAGCAATGTCAGCTGGGGCTAGAAAGGTATATATTATCGAGGAACCAATGGCAGCGGCTATTGGTTCAAGGATTCCAATAGATGACGCTTCAGGAAATATGATTGTGGATATAGGAGGAGGAACAACAGATATTGCAGTAATTTCCTTGGGCGGAATAGTGGTAGATAATACCATTAGAGTTGCGGGTAATGAGTTAGATGAAGAAATTTTAAATTATATTAAATATAAATATAATTTACTTATCGGTTCGAAAATGTCAGAGGATGTAAAAATTGCGATAGGTTCAGCCATACCAATGAAAAAAGAAATGGATATTGATGTTAAAGGAAGGGACCTTCTAACAGGCCTGCCAAGAATAATTAAATTATCTAGTGTTGAGGTGAGAGAAGCAATGGTCAGAGTTTTGGAAAAAATATCAGATGCTATTAGGAGTGCCTTGGAAAAAACTCCACCCGAGATACTTTCGGACCTACTTGATAAAGGGATTGTGCTTGCTGGAGGGGGAGCATTAATATATGGAATAGACAAGTTTTTTGAAGACCGTCTAAAAACTCCTGTAATAATTACAGAAGAACCAATAAAAGCTGTAGTTAGAGGAACAGAGATTTTATTAGATGAGATTGATCTACTTGAGAGAATTAAGGTATCCGATCAAGACATAATATAATATAAAATCTTGGTATTATGTACAACAACGATTCAAAACTTACAATCGGAAAGATTTTTTATGGAATAGTATTTTCACTAACTTTCGTTTTATTAATGAAGATTGGGGTCTTTAAAGATGTATATGATTTTTCGGCGGTTTTTTTTAGGGACTTTCAGCAACAAAGTATGGTTTTTTTCGGACAAGTAAAACAAAATTTTGATTTTATTAATAATCTTGGAGACCTAAAGACACGAAATGATGAATTATCAGATGAGAATGCAAAATTAATTTCTGAGAATACTGGCCTAAAAAATAAAATTAACGAAAATAATCTAATTGCAAATCAACAAAGCCTTAATCCACAATTCAATTATCTGCCAGTACGTATTTCTAAGTATAAAGACAATCAAACTGAAATAATTCTGAATAAAGGAAGTAATGAAAATATTCAAGTTAATGATGTTATTGTTTCTGAGAACTATTTAATTGGACATGTAACTGAGGTATTCAATTATTATTCAATTGCACGTTTAATTATTGATTCTAATCACAAAATTGCAGTCGAGTCCCAAAGTACAAAATTAAAAGGTATGGCTTTTGGTGATGGAATTAACTCAATAATGATGAAACAAGTTCCTAATGAAAAAAAATTAGAAATGTCCGAAATAATTATTACAGCGGGAACGGATGGTATTTATCCCTATGGGTTGATTGTAGGGAAAATTATTAAAATTGAGTCACAGGTTACTGATATAGAACAAACAGCAGAGATAGACCTTGAATTAAAAATTAAGGATATGAGAGAGGTATTTATTATTAAAAGTAAATAAATGAAAGGAAGACAGTATATTTTATTATTAATATTAATGCTGATTTTTGAATTAATTTTCAAGTCCTCAAATATCCCATTGTTGTATTTACTGGATTTATTAGTATTGTTATTTTTAATAATGTTAACAAAAGATACAAGTTTTTTAATAATCACATTATTTTTATTTACTTCGATGGTGATAGATGTTTTCAGTTTTCAAATAATTGGCTTAACAGGGTTTTGTCTTTTTTCATCTTTTTTAACAATAAAAATATTTGGTAATTTTTCTTCTTTCTTAAATATTGAAAAAAAGAGTATTTTAAATTTAATAATTATATATATTCTTTTTGTATTATTGAAATACTTGTTTGAAGTGTGGCTTAATAACAACGGTGTATTTGAGATTTTTCCATTTTTTTTAAACATAGTCATTTTGGTAATTTTTTATTGGATTACAGGTAAATTTACGAATACAAAATATGTACTCAAATGATAAATCTAAATACAGTATAAATATCTCATCTAATGAAGAGTTATATATATTTACTGGAGAAGTAAATTTCCATTGGAAAGTAATTATATTATATGTATTGATAATTAGTTGTTTTATTTTTTTGTTCATTAATGTTTTTCAACTACAGGTAATTGAGGGAAGTAAAAATTTTCTGGTAGCTACGAGAACAAACCAAAGTCAAACAAAACAATTAGCCCCCAGAGGACTTATTTTTGATAGTAATGGGGATAGACTCGCCTATAATACTCCTTCGTACTCAATTTATCTTAAACCAAAAGAATTTGAAACAGACAATAGTGAAATAAAAATTATAAATCTGTCAAAATTATTGGGTTTACCTGAGCAAGAATTATTAGCAACATACGCAAATCGAGCATTTGATGAAAATCAACAACTTAAAAATATTGAAAGAATAACCTTAAAAAGTAACTTAAATTTTGAGCAGTATTACTCTGTTCTTAGTAAAATCGACGATTTTCAAGGAGTGTACCTATTAGTGGAACCAATCAGAAAATATACATTCCCGCAAAGTTTTTCGAATATTTTAGGATATATTGGTGATCCAGTAGAAGAAGATATCAAGGATGGCATATATTCTGAGTCCCAAGTAGGAAGAATTGGAGTTGAAAAAGTATATGATAATTATTTAAGAGGTAAAGAAGGTCTGTTAGTGAAGCAACAAGAACTAATTACTGGTAATGAAAGTCAGACAGAATTGTTTGATGCAAAATCAGGTGATAATTTATATTTATCGATTGATGGAATGTGGCAAAATAAACTGTCTGAGTTGATTGCAAGTCAAATTCAGCAGGTCAATGCATTCGCAGGTGCAGGGGTTGTTATGAATAGTAGAACAGGTGAAATTAAGGCATTGGTAACTGTTCCAAATTTCGATAACAATTTGTTTGCGCAAGGTATCTCGAGTAAAGATTATTTTAGTTTGATAAACAATCCCAAAGAACCACTTTTCAATCGTCCAATATCAATGCAGATTCCTCCGGGTTCTACTATGAAAATTTTTGGAGCTACATCTGCGTTAGAATCTGGTGCAATTGATGAAAATACAAAATTTCTTTCTGACCGTTGTATTGATTTACCGGGGAAAATTAGATTTTGCGAGGCTGATAAGGGTTATATTGGTTGGGTAAATGTAAAAGAGGCCTTGGCTAGGTCCAGCAATATTTTTTTCTGTAAAGCAATGCAAAGTATTCATAATGCAGTTGGTTACAATTTTTATTATGATATTGCTAGAAATTACGGACTAGGTTCCAAGACAGGTATTGATTTAATTGGCGAGGAAAGCGGGATAATACCTAATGCAGAATATAAAATGAAAATCACAGGAGAGCCGTGGTATATTGGAGATGAATGTAATACTGTTATTGGACAGGGTTATGTGACAGTTACACCTCTACAAATGACGGTGTCTATATCAGCAATTGTGAATGGGGGAAATATTCTAAAACCATCTGTAGCAGATAAAGTATTGGATCAAAATGGAAAAATAATTTTGGATATTCAAACAGAAGTAGTTAGAAAATTAAATGTATCGAGTAAAACATTAGACATTATTAATAAAGGTCTTAGAATGGGTGTGACAGCTGGGACAGCAGGAGCATTAAACTTGGTTCCAGGGAATTCTGTGGGGAAGACAGGTTCCTCAGATGCTAGCCAATATATTATGGGCAAGATTTACTCTGGGGCTCATTCTTGGGTAATAGGTTGTTTTGATTATCAAGGAGAGAATTATTGCTTTACTGTTGTACAACAGTTAGGGGGTAGAGGATATAAAACTGTGCCAATTATGAAAAAATTCATAAATTGCGTTTACAATAATTTTCAAAATAATTGTGATGCAATTTAAAAATGAAAATAAGCGAAAAATATGCAAGAATCAATCTGGCCTGTAACTATGACCTATCCGGCAGGTTTTTTTTATTGTTATTAGAAAAATACGAATGTGCTGAAAATATCTTAAAAGATATTCCCAAAATATCTAATGCTGGAATTATCAAAGAAAAAGAATCTAAAAATGATATTAAAAAGATTAATCTTGATGATGTTGTGGTCTATGGCGAAATTGGTTATCCAAATTATTTAACTCAAATCCCTGATCCTCCAATAGCGCTTTTTACTAAAGGAAATTTTCATGGTATCAATTTTGAAAAGGCAATCGCTGTAGTTGGGACAAGAAAAATGAGTACGTATGGTATTGAAGTCACCTCAAAATTAATAAATTTTTTAGTTACCAAGGGTTTTATTATTGTTAGCGGTCTTGCATACGGAATTGATGCGCTTGCCCATGAACTGACTTTGACATATGGTGGACAGACAATTGCTGTCTTAGGAACAAGTATTAATGAGCCCTATCCACAATCAAATAGGGGATTGTATAAAAGAATTATTGAAAATCATGGATTAATAATTTCAGAGGATTATTTCAAACAAGAATATGTAAAATGGATGTTCCCCAAAAGAAATAGAATTATTGCGGGTTTGTGTAAAAAAACCATTGTAATTGAGGCCCCAAAAAAAAGTGGGGCTTTAATAACCGCAAATTATGCATTTGATTTTAATCGTGAGGTATTTGCGGTTCCCGGTCCAATCAATAGTATTAATTGCATAGGGACCCATGAATTAATCAAAAATAATAAAGCACAAATTTTAACCGGTTTTGATGATATATTAGACCAGGAGCAACTATTTTTTGGGAATGGACTGAACAACACCTTCAACAGCAGTATCAATGCATTATCGGAGGATAAAAAAATAATATTTGATTTAATATATAATGGAGCGAATTCTTTTGAATTACTCGTTCAAAAATGTAATTATAATGTTGAGGTGTTGTTCGAGATTATAGGTTTCTTGGAACTGCATGATTATATAAAGAAGTTAGAAGACGGTAGTTTTATGATAAAATAAGCACTTAATAATATTTTAGATATTATATGTAATGAAATTAGTAATTGTTGAATCACCTGCAAAAGCCAAAACTATTAAAAAGTATTTAGGAAAGGGCTACGAAGTGATTGCTTCAAAAGGGCACATCGTCGATTTACCAAAGTCGGATATTGGGATTGATTTTGAAAACAATTTTAAGCCAACTTATGAAATTAAAAATGCTAAGTCGCTAAAAGAGATTAAGAAAAATTTCAAACAAGCAGAATGTTTAATATTAGCAATGGACCAGGATAGAGAAGGGGAGGCAATTGCTTGGCATATAGCCAGACAATTTAAACTTATTAAAGATTCGGGAGAAAAGACACAAAAAAAAATTCCCTTTTTCCGTATTGTTTTTACTGAGATAACCCAAAATGCAATTCAAGAGGCCATTAAAATTCCTCGGGATATTGATATGAATTTAGTCAACGCACAGCAGGCAAGAAGGATTTTAGATAGAATTGTTGGTTATAAATTATCCCCACTTCTATGGAAAAAATTAATGTTTGGTTTGTCAGCCGGTAGAGTTCAATCGGTTGCATTACGTCTAATAGTAGACAGAGAAACTGAAAGAGATAAATTCCAACCACAAGAATACTGGAACTTCTTTTCAAATTTGAATAAAAAAAATAGTAGTAAGGATGTACAGATAATTATTAAAAAAGAAGAAATTTCGAAAGAAGGTGTTGAAAAAGATGAGGTTCAAGAAGAATCTATTCGAGATAAAAGATTGGATTTATTAAAATTTTGTTTAATAAAAATTGATGATAAAAAAGCGGAACTAACCAAAGAGACGCAGATTATTAAAATTATTGAAGATGTAAAGAAAGGGAAATGGCTTATTAATGATATTAAGTCCACTCAAACAGAAAGAAAACCCAATCCGCCATTCAATACGAGCGTTTTACAACAGGCAGCTGCGAATAAATTTGGATATTCTGCCAGCAGAACTATGAAAATAGCACAGCAATTATATGAAGGTGGTTTGATTACCTATATGAGGACTGACTCATTTAATATTGCTTCACAAGCGGTGGAAATGCTAAGAAAATATATTCTTCAAAGTTTTGGTAAAGAGTATCTACCCAGTGCTACACGACTCTACAAATCAAAATCAAAAGTAGCACAAGAAGCTCATGAAGCGATAAGACCAACTGATATTAATAAGAAACCAGATGCATTAAAAATTAATGTTGACCAAAAAAAATTATACGATTTAATCTGGAAAAGAACGATTGCCTCACAAATGACAAATGCATTGATTGAAAATGTCACAGTTTCAATAAAAATTGAGAGATATAACTTTGAGATTTCCGGACAGAAAATAATTTTCGAAGGGTTTTTAGCAATACATGCCGACAAAGTTAAAGAAGTTTTTATGCCTAAACTTAAGGTAGGTCAAGAATTATTTTTGGAGATTATTGAGGCAGAACAAAAACATACCGAGCCACCAGTAAGATATACCGAAGCATCTTTAATTAAGGCCCTTGAAGCGAATGGGATTGGTAGACCTTCTACATATGCACCGATTATTACAACAATTATTGCCAGAAAATATATCGAAAAAGATGGAAAAAATCTGGTACCAACTTTGATAGGTGAGGTCTTAACCAAATTATTAGTTGACCATTTTGCCAAGATTTTGGATATTCAATTTACTGCAAATATGGAAGATGACTTAGATAAAGTTGCTGAAGGCAATGAGGATTGGATAAAGTTACTTTCAAATTTTTATAATGTCTTCAAGAATGATTTAATTAAAGGTGAGAAGTCAATTATTAAAAATGATTATGTAATTTTAGGTAAAAGTAAAGAAAAATGTCCGCTTTGTGGCAAGAAAATGGAAATCAAGCTGGGCAGATTCAGTCCATTTTTAAGCTGTGTTGATTTTCCAAAATGTAAGGGTATAAAACCGTTGATTGATAAAAATCACCCCCAAATAGATATTGAAAGTGAGGACTTTATAAGTAAGTATGAACCAATTCCAAAAACAGACGACGGAAGAAATTATATACTGAAAAAAAGCAGGTTCGGATATTTCTGGGCACATCCGGATTATCCAAAAGTTAAAGACATTAAACCCCTAGAGACCAATGAGCAAATAAATTTTAAATTATTTGGAAAGGCGCCAAAATCAAAAGAAGGAAAAGATATGATTTTACACAGGGGAAGGTTCGGATATTTTTGGTCACATCCGGATTATCCTACCAAAAAAGAGATTCAAAAAATCGATAATAAACGACTTCAAGAAATGAAAAAGGAATTAGGCCTCATTAATTAACCTCATTTCAAAAAGGTTAAATGAATTATTACTAATACAATAATTCAACATCTTGGAATTTTTTCAAATTATATTTTTAATTCTTTATTTTACATATAACTAAGATAAAGAAGGGTGACAGGACACAGATACAAACTATAGGTTCTTAGAATTTCCGCAAATAATATTACTATAAGTTTATTTTATTCATTTTCTATCTAAAAAATATTTTTGTTGTCCACGATAAAGATATGTTATAAAGGTCATCCGAAGTGATTGACGTGGATAACATTTCTTTAGTATTTTTAGTACATTTTTACTTGACATCAACCTGTGTAATTTTTACACTAAGTATAGAAAAAATTGTCCATATTTTGTAATTAAGAAAAGAATATACTAAATGTCTCTAAAAGCCCTTAAAGACAAAGTTTTTAAGATAACCTTTGTTATAAAAAGTGTTATTTTTGTATGTATTCTGTTTAATGGCCTTGGTTTTGTTAAGCAAAAAGTGAACGCTGCTTCAGGCGATACTTCGTATTTTCAAGGGAAAATTGTTGTTAAAAGTGATGGAACTAATATTTCAAGTAATAATCCTTCATGTGTCATTACCGGTTCTCCTGATACCTGTGATTTTAGGGTAGAGTATTATTCTACCGATACTGGTGGAGATGTTCTGTGGCAGGAGGATTATAATAATTTGGAAATAGGGAATAAAGACGGCTTATTCTCTTTAGCCCTAGGTACTGGAAGCAAGACCAGTGGGACAGAGACATCATATAAAAATATATTTATTAATAATAGCGATGTATATATGCAAATATCTTTCGACAAAGATGGCAATGATGATTTTAATTCACCGGAGGTCTTTACACTTTCAACAGGAAAAAGGATGCAAATTCGAAGTGTCCCTTATGCTATTACTGCCGGGCATTTAGCAAGTTCAAATAATCAATTTATTAAAAATCAGTCCTCTCTTCAAACCTCTTCAAGTTTTAATATAGACGGTAATGGTAGAATTGCGGGGGCTTTCGCAGTTGGTACCGACAATATTTTCTATGTAAATGGTTCCACAAACAAAATAGGAATTGGAACTACCGCACCTAGTGGATTTTTTTCCGTTGGTGCTTCATCTCAATTTCAAATTAATTCATCTGGAGCAATTACTTCTTCGACTGGCATATCTTCTTCGGGAAGTATTTATTTTTCCGATCTCACAAGTGGGTTGTTAAAAACAGATGGTACTGGATTAATATCTATTGCAACTGGAGGGTCGGATTATGAAAATCCTTTATTATTTACAGGACCTTTATCTCGTGTAATTAATAGTATAAGTATTACACAATCCTCTTCCATAACGGATGGTTTTTTATCCAGTACCGATTGGAATATTTTTAATAATAATCCTGTTCATGCTTTACTTACGGGAAGAACAACGGGACAAACTTTTACTGGAAGTATAGACACGAATACAGGTCTAACATTACGTTCAACTTCTGCAAATGGTACAACTGGTGCTGATATTATTTTTCAAACAGGCAATAACGGTGCCAAAGAAGCTATGAGGATACTAAATAGTGGAAATATTGGAATAGGAATAAATAATCCCAGTTCTTTACTAAATCTGTATGGTGGAAGCCAAACAGATACTGCAATCAAAATTCAATCAGCAAATACCGGTTCTGCTTCAGAAGATGGACTTTATATTGGAGTAACAAATAGCAACAAAGTTGCAAAGGTATGGAATTATGAAAATTCCGATCTGATTTTTGGTACAGATAACATTGAAAGGTTAAAAATTGAAAGTGATGGCTCGGTCTTTATCAAATCAATTGATACGTCGGGAGGTGGAACAAATTATGCATTAAGAATTGATAGTGATGGTTTGTTATACCGCGATAGTTCGTCTTTAAGATATAAAGAAAATATTTTAGGATTAACTGATAATTTTGAAGCAATTTTGGGTGTAGAGCCAAAGGAATATAATTTTATTGGTAGGAGCGGTAAAGAAATTGGTTTTATTGCCGAGGACTTAGACAAAATAGGACTAAAAAATCTCGTAATATATGATAATTTAGGAAAACCTGACTCTGTAAAATATGACAAGATCCCCATGTATCTACTAGAAGTAGTTAAGCAACAACAAAAACAAATAAATGGTTTATTATTATCTTCAATAATAAACACTGGTGGTGGAAGCGTTACTGCAACCAATGTTCAACTAAATGATTTAGTTGCTAACCGTATTACAAGTAACTGGATAAATACTAAGTTTATTACGTCTATTGACCTCAATGTAACCGGATTATTAACTTCAGAAAAAATAATTACAAAATTAATTCAGGCAAGTAAAGATGAGAATATAACTATGCAATTAAGTGAGCATCAAGGACTCACTGGTATAGAAATTCAAGATGATTTAGGAAATAGGTTATTTGGGGTAGATAGTATTGGAAATATAGAAATAAAAGGGAAAATATCATTTATTAATGAACCCCAAAATCGAAGCACCGGTACAGATAATGTGCCTAAGGGTCTTCTTAGCATACAGATTATGTCAAATTCAATTAATCCTGAATCAAAAGTATTTATTAATGTCAAAGATAATTCAGAGACATTCCCAGTACTCAAGGTAAGTAAAGTAGAGTTAGGTTTGTTTGAGGTGAAAATTGATAAAATTCGGAAAAATGATACGGTTTTTGATTGGTTTGTCATGAATTAAGACGTGGAAAAGGGCAGGAATAGGGGAATATCAACATAAAATATGTCGCTACCAGAGCGTTCATTAGGATAGTAGAACAAATTAAATAAACACTGAGTAATATTAAAAAAATATTTTATTAATAAATGCCTATGTAACAAAAAAATTTAAACTACAATCAAAATATTTTCAGTGGATGAGTATAATAATTAAGGGCTATTATACTAGCAGATTGGGAATAATGAGTTAAAAATAGTATATTTTTTCTATTGGTGATACATAATTGAGTTGGTGTTCAGTGGTGGGGTAAATATGGATGTTAAATGTATCTTACCATGAGTGTTATGTATTTTGTACACTTATTGAGGGATATAAATGTATATATTTTTTTGTAAAAAATATATAGCAAAAGATTTATATTTGCTCGTGAGTTTGTGGTTTTTTTAAATGCTGTGATATAATCGGCGTGTGTTAATTTATTTATTTCACACACTCTTAAAATATATTCCTGGTCAAGGTTTTGACTAAGAGAGTGGAGGCAAAAAGGAGTACAAAAAATATGGAAAAAGAAAATGACTTATCTATCCAAGAAGTTTTTGTTTCGAGTATTAGTCCCGATATAAAGGATTTGCTTAAGGCAGGCGTACAGTTTGGACACGAAAAAAACCGATGGAATCCAAAAATGAAAGAATATATTTTTGGATTGAAAAATAATATTCACATAATTGATTTAGAAAAAACCTTAATCGCAATAGGCGAGGCAGTAAGATTTTTATCAGAAAGTGCCGCTAAGGGTCCAATTTTGTTTGTAGGAACAAAAAGACAAGCGAGAGACATTGTTAAAAAATATGCTATTGAAAGTGGTTCTTATTTTATTACATACAGATGGCTGGGGGGGTTATTGAGCAACTTCAAAATGATTAGAAAAAGCTTACTAAAATTTTCTGAACTAGAAGAAGAATTTGAAAGAGGTGTTGTAAATAGAACAAAATTTGAAGTCAACCAAATGAAAAAGGACTGGGAAAGAATGAATAGAATTTATGGGGGTATAAAGAACATGGACAGATATCCGATAGCAATGGTTTTAGTAGATTGTAATTTTGAAAAGGGAGCATTATTAGAGGCAAAAGTAGCAAAAATTCCTGTGGTTTCCTTGGTAGATACAAATTCTGATCCAACTGATGTTGACTATGTTATTCCAGCGAATGATGATGCTATCAAGTCAATAAATTTAATCATGGGGATTTTATGCCAAGCCGTAAAAAATGGAAACAAAGGTGATGGAGTAAAGCATGACTTAAAAGATTTTGCCCAATTTAATATTCAGATAATTAAAAAAGAAGAAAATATTGTTGTCGAAAAATTAGCCGGGGAAGACAGGACAGTAAGGGGGACCAGATACGAGCCAAAGCCAACTTTCAAAAAAAGTTCTATTCCATCAAAAGGGATTTTGGAAAAAGTTAAAGATGAAGCGAGTAATAAAAAAATTGAAAATGCTGAAATAAAACCCTTAAAAAAAATAGTTAAAAAAACTGTTATCAAAAATAAAAAAGATATTGCTAAGAAAGTGGTGAAAAAATAATTTATTTTATATCTATAACATTATTATGAAAATTTCTTTAACGACCATAAAAGAATTAAGGGAAAAAACCGGCGCAGGGGTTACTATAGTTAAAGAAGCAGTGGAAAAAAGTAAGGGTGATTTTGAAAAAGCACTGTTATATTTAAGGGAAAAAGGAGTTGCAAAAGCCGAAAAACGGGCAAGTAAAAGGGCCGAAAAAGGTTTTATATATTCTTATATTCATGGAGATGGTTCTATAGGAGTAATGGTGGAGTTGAATTCAGAAACCGATTTCGTTGCAAAAAATGAAAAATTTATAGATCTAGCCAAAGAAATTGCATTACAAATTGCCTCAAACAATCCCGAATATATTAGTATTTCTGACATACCTCGGGAAATACTATCAAGAGAAGAGGAGTTAGCCAGTAAGGAAGTCGATACCAATAAGTCAAAAGAGATTATTGAGAAAATCATTTCAGGAAGAATGCAAAAATTTTATCAAGATTTCGTTTTATTAGAACAAAGATATTTCAAGGATGAGTCAAAAACCGTCAAAGATTTAATTAATGACAAAGTTGCAGTTCTTGGTGAAAAAATTGAGATTGGACGTTTTGTGCGATTTATTATTGGAAGTAGTGCAACAAAAAGCAATCTATAGTTTCACCAAAAATATCATGGTAGGGGGTTAGTAGAGATATCTTTTTTATGTATTATTTTTTATTATTATTTACATCCTATGAAGATTTTATTTCAAAATACAGATACTAAATTTCACGACGTAATTGATTTTTATAAAAACCAAATTAGTTCCTTACGAGTTGGAAGAGGTAGTTTGCAATTGATTGAAGCAATCAGAGCAGAGGTTTATGGTCAATCGATGCCATTAAATCAAATTGCAAATATCACTATGGTAGATGCTACTTTAGTAATTGTTTCTCCTTGGGATAAAAATAATGTTCAACCGATAGTAAAAGCAGTACAGGTTTCAAATTTAGGTATCAATCCTAGTATAGATCAAGATAAAGTAAAATTACCGATTCCTCCACTCAATGAGGAGAGAAGGAAAGAGTACTTAAAATTGTTGAATTCTAAGACCGAGGATGCCAAACATGCAGTTAGAGATATCAGGAAAGATATTATAGATACTATTGATGAGGATAAAAAGAAAGGATTAATAGGTGAAGATGAACAAACGAGAATGGAAAAGGACTTACAAAAAAAGGTAAATAATACCAATATTGAAATCCAAAGAATTAATAGTGAAAAAGAAAACGAACTTATGATGGTCTAATTTGTCTGCCGATTGTTAAATATGTTATTCTAGTGTCAATAATTTATCAGTTCTTATAGGAAATGAATACAATAGGTAATATTGCAGTGTCTTTGGTGTTTTTCGCTGTCATTTTAGGATTAATAGTTTTCATTCATGAGTTAGGGCATTTTTTAGCTGCTAAGAGGGTTGGAATTTTAGTACAGGAGTTTGCTTTTGGTTTTGGGCGAAAGATTTTTTCAAAAAAATATAAAGGTACTTTGTATAAAATTAACCTTTTCCCATTGGGGGGGTATGTAAAAATGCTTGGTGATCAAGACAGTAGTAGTTTCTTACAATATAAATTAAAAAAAAGCGAGTCAAAAGATATTGAATATGCATTAGGTTTGATAAAGAAAAATAATATTTCTCTTAAGACAAAAGATTTTTCAATAATTGAAGATTTCTTAAATAAACAGGCAGACATATTACAAAAAGGGGACTATCAAAAACTTCAAAATTATATTTATTATGATTTTATCCCAAAACACAAAGGTAATTTTGATAATAAATCAATACGGGCAAAGGTTCTTGTTATTTCGGCTGGTGTAATTATGAATTTTATATTTGCAATACTACTTTTCTATTTATTTTTTATAGGTAATGGTTTCTCAACCGACCTAAAGAAATTAGGCAGTCCATTGATTTTGGGAGCCGAGGTATCTTCGCCTACTCTTTTATCAGAGGTCTTTAGCACAGATAATAATCAAATATCTAAATCGTTTGTACAACAATTTAACTCAAAATCAATTTCATCAAAAGAAGAATTAATTGAATTATTAAAAGAAAATTATAACAAATCAATCAAAATTGATTATCAAAAATTTGGTACTGATTCATCAATGAAGGAGACCAGTATAGTATTGAATGGGGATGGAATAAAAAGCAGTTTAGATGAGGATGTGTTGGGAACAATTATAATTGAGGATGTAAGCGAAGGCTCGCTAGCTGAAAAAATTGGACTGTCAAATGGTTATTATTTTACAAAAATAATCGGACAAAAAATTGATGACGGAGTGATTTTATCGGACATTCTAATGGAAAATATTGGAAAGTCAATTCAAATAAGTTATGTCGATAAAACAGGACAGGAAAAAAATATTGATTTTATAGTGCCGGAAGCAGTTGATAATAGTGTGGAATTAGGAATCGGATATTATTTTAATTCTCCTTTTTATGAGGATATTATTCACCTTGATTATACTAATCAAAAGACCTTTTGCGCTGTCATACATACACTTAATATGGCAATGTATAATTTTTCTGGGTTATATGAATTAATTAAACAATCTGTTCTAGAAAGAAATATTTATCCGATTTCCCAAGGTTTAAGTAGCCCTGTTGGTGTGAGTGGGATTGTTTATGAATTAGTTAAGATAGAGGACTATGCAAATATAATAAATTTAGCGGGATTGGTAAGCCTAAGTCTTGGTGTTATGAATATTTTACCGATACCACTTTTTGATGGTGGGCATTTATTTTTTATGTTAATTGAGAAAATTAGAGGTAAAAAATTATCCGATAAATTACTTGAAAAAATTTCAGTTGTTACTTTCTATCTAATCATCGGTTTATCTATAGTAATCATTCTTAAAGATATTATTCAATTTGAATTTTTAACAAAGATGTTTAATCTAATTGCTAGTATCTTTAGCTAGTTATTTGTTATAATGCAAATATTCAAAACAAGAAAGGGGTGTTTGTTTTATGGCAGTTATAGTTCACAATGATATGCCAATTGATCAAGCATTAAAGATGCTATGGCGCGAGGCAAATAGAGAAAATATCCCAGCTATCTTAATAAAAAAAAGATACAGAACCACGGAAACCTTTAAAAACCATGAAAAAAATAAGGTCTGGGCAAAAATGAAAAGAAGAAGAAGATCCTCAAAGCGCAGAATTATTGGGAAAAACAAGATGTCTTTACAATTGAATTATAGATAATTCATTTTGTTAGTTTGTAATTATTTAGTCCACAATTATTAGGATTAATTTTTTAGTCGCCCATTTTTCCAAAACCGATAATGCAGACATTATATAGAAAGTACCGAGCGAAAACCTTCAAAGAATTAATTGGTCAAGATCAGACAGTTAAGATTATCAAACAATCAATAATTGAGGGCAGAGTTGCCCATGCATATTTATTTACTGGTTCTCGTGGCACAGGAAAAACGAGTTTAGCAAGATTACTTGCTAAGGTGCTTAATTGTACAGACGTCGGAAAAGACGGCGATTCATGTAATAAATGTAGAAATTGCTTGGCAATCAACAAAGGAAATTTTATGGATTTGATAGAAATAGATGCGGCTTCTAATAGAGGTATTGAAGAAATACGTAGTCTTAAGGAAAAAGTTAGTTTTCTTCCAGTTGAAGGCAAGAATAAAGTTTTTATTATTGATGAAGTACACATGTTAACCTCAGAAGCGTTCAATGCATTATTAAAGACGTTGGAAGAACCACCAAAAAGGGTTGTTTTTATTTTGGCCACTACCGAGCCACATAGATTACCTTTAACTATCGTTTCTCGAACTCAGAGATTTGACTTAAAATTTGCAAATGACCAAAGTCTAAGCAAAAAATTGGAATATATAGTAAAAAAAGAAGGTTATAATTTTGACAAAGAGAGTATTTGTCTTATTGTAAAGGCAGGGCAGGGAAGTTTCCGGGATGCTGAGACTGTTTTGGAGAAGGTTCTCACTTCAATTGACAAAGAAAGAGCAAAGACAGTAATTACCCGAGATTTTGTAGAAACTGTTTTAGGTTTTGTCTCTTTGGATAAAGTCCAACAATTTTTATCTGCATTACTTCAGAAAGACCTCAGTAATTCATTAGCTATTTTGCATACTATTTGGGAACAAGGTGTAAATTTATCGCAATTTGTTATAGAGACGCTGGATGAGGCAAGAGAAGAAATGTTAAACATAATCAATCAACAAAAGGGAAACACAAAAGACCTAAAGGCATTATTAGTAATAATTAAAGAGCTAAATCAAGCGAACAATGAGTTAAAAAATAATTTATTAAGTATTCTAACTTTAGAAATTGCGGTCTTTAATATTATTGGAGTTGAATATATTAATGAAAATAATAACTTAAATACAGACGAGTCCAAAGCTGAAGTGGAAAAATTTTCAGTAGAGGAAGCAAAACGCAAAAAGACAATTAAAATTGAAGAAAATATGAATACGCCTGTTAAAAAAGAAGAAAAGGTTAATTTTTCAATAGAGTATAAATTTAATTTAGTTAAAAAAAATTTTACTCAAATATTAACTAGGGTTAAAGGATACAATCATTTTTTAACAGCAATACTATCCGGTTCTCAAATCATCTTGGAGAATAATCAAATTTGTTTTAAAGTTAAGACTAGTTTTCATAAACAAAGACTTGAAAATATTGAGACAAAAAAACTCTTAACCAAAATAATTGAGGAAATATGTGGTATAAGTATAGATTTTAATTGTATAATTGGGAAGTCAAAAGCTACAAAGAAAAAAGAAGAAAATAACGCAAAATTAGTAGAAGAAATTTTTAATTAATTTATTATTTACAATAAGATGGGTGGGATGTTTAATCAATTAAAGGATATTTATAAATTACAAAAAGAAGCTAGAGAAATGCAAAAGAAGATGAAGGAAGTTAAAATCATTGGAGTTTCTGATGATGAAGATGTTAAAATATATATGAATGGGCTTCAGGAGATAGATACTATGGAAATTTCAGATGATTTATTAGGGGTTGATAATAAAAAGGAGTTAATAAAAGAAATTAAGGAAGGCATGAAAGACGCACAAAAGAAATTGCAAAAAGAATTATCAAAAGATATGGATATTTCAAAGATTAAAAATATGCTTGGAGCATCTTAAAATTTATATAATTGTGCACTTACTTCCAAATAATGTACAAAAATTAATTGATTATTTTGTAAGGCTTCCAGGTATTGGTGGCAAAACGGCTTCGAGACTTGTTCTTTATTTGTTACATTCCCCAGAAAATTTTGTACTAGATTTTAGCAAAGAATTGGGCACTCTTAAGACAAGCGTAAGTTTTTGTAAAGATTGTTATAATTTATCAGAAAATTCTTTATGTAGCATCTGTAGTAATACTTATAGAGAAAAAAATGTAATATTGGTAGTCGAAGATGTTCTTGATTTATTGGCATTTGAAAATGTAGGAGAATACAAAGGATTGTATCATGTGCTTGGAGGTCTTATTTCTCCAATCCAGGGTATAGGACCAGAGGACTTAACGATAGAAAGATTAATTAAACGTGTACAGAATTTTGATAAGACGGGAGAGTTAATAATTGCAACTAATCCAAATATGGAAGGAGAGGCAACTGCGATGTTTATCAAAGAAGAATTAAAAATGTCTTCAATAAAGATTTCTAGAATAGCAAGAGGTGTTCCAACAGGAGCAGACTTGGATTATGCAGATAAAGTTACTTTATTAAGAGCGTTGCAAGGAAGAAATATTTATTAATGTTCCACGACGTTAAATATTTTATTGTATATAGTGGACATACAGATAAATATTATTATGTATTATTATTTCATACATGAATATTAATATTAAAAAATTTGAAGAAAAAATTCCAAAACATGTTAGGAATGTGGCGGATATATTGAATGGTAATGGATACAAGGCCTACCTAGTAGGGGGATCTGTTAGAGATTTCGTTTTAGGTAAAGAACCTAAGGATTATGATATCGCTACAGATGCTTTACCTGCGAAAGTGGCAATTCTATTTCCTAGATGTATTACAACAAATGTCAGATTTGGTACTGTACTAGTTATAATGGATTCTGCTGCAAATGGAGAGAAATTTGATGTTGAAGTAACAACTTTTCGTAAAGAGGCTGATTATTATAGAGGTAGATGGCCAAGTAAAGTCGAATTTACAAATGATTTATTAGGCGACCTTTCACGAAGAGACTTTACGATTAATGCTATGGCTATTGACTTATCGAAAATTTCTGATCCAGTTTCTTTGAATAGTGAGTTATTAATAGACCCTTTCGGGGGAATAGATGATATAGAGAAAAAAACAATAAAGGCCGTTGGTATAGCTGTAGAAAGATTTACTGAAGATGGTCTTAGAGCTTTTAAGGCTTGTAGGTTATCTTGTGAATTAGAATTTGAAATTGAAGAGAAAACATTTAAAGCAATAAAAACAACCTTAGGTATAGCGAATATTATCTCAACTGAGAGAATTAGAGATGAATTTCTTAAAATGCTATATCATTCAATTAAGCCCTCAATAGGAATTGAATTAATGAGAAAGTCAGGGTTACTAGAATTATTTTTGCCTGAGATTCTTGAGGAAATCGGAGTAACCCAGCCAGAATTCCATAAAGATGATTTATACACACACTCATTAAAAGTATTGGATTTAGCAGAGGACTCAATAAAATTAGCAGGTTTATTTCACGATATTGGGAAAATTAAAACAAAAAAAATAGGACATAATGGCAGAATTCACTTTTATGGACACGATATAGAAGGTGCTCAAATGACAAATAAAATATTAAAAAGATTAAAACTTCCAAAAAATGAAATATCTAAAGTCACAAATTTAATTAGATGGCATATGTTTTTTTATCCTTCAAATCAATGGAGAAAAGAATATGGAGTTGAAAATATTTCTAAAATAGAGGAAAAGAAAGGCATGTTAGGTGGATGGTCCGATTCTGCTATTAGGAGATTTATTAAAAATGTTGGAGAAGAACAAATAGAGGATTTATTTAAATTAAGAATAGCTGACGCAGCTTCAAATCCAATGTCAGTTTTTGATAAAAATGAAATTACCTTATTACAAAAAAGAATTTCCGATGTAAAAGCAAGTGAAATGATTATCAAAATCTCAGATTTAGCAATTAAAGGAAACGATTTAAAAGAAATTGGTATTAAATCGGGACCTCAAATGGGAATGATACTAAAGTATTTATTAGAAAAAGTTATAGATGATCCCTTAATGAATACAAAAGAAGCATTAACACAGGAAATTAAAAGATATTTAAGTACACTTAAATTATAAAATATCTGAATAGAAAGTAATCATATTTAATAGCAATAGAAATAAATTTATATCAAATAAGTATCATTGAATATTTTTTTTACAAAAAAAAATCAATGAATTACATATAAAAATAATCATTTGTATAATTTATTGCTTTTCAAGATGTTCTAATTGAAAATATGTACTTTTTAAATCAATAGTTGATTATTTAATTATAAGTAGAAATAAAATTATACAAAATTAATAATAATGCATAGTTTATTGGAGATAAAGAAAATAAATTTACACTGAAACAATATGTAATTTAATTTATTCTTTTGTATTTGTACTTAGATGAAATTAAAATTTTGTGGTTCTACTATAAGTGTAACAGGCTCATGCCTTTTAATTGAAGATGAGAATCAAAGAATCTTAGTAGATTGTGGAATGTACCAGGAAAAAGAAATGCAAATAAATAATACTTTACCTTTTCCTTTTGATCCGTGTTCAATTAACTTTTTAATTTTAACGCATGCACATTTAGACCATTGTGGATTAATTCCCAAATTGTATAATTTAGGTTTTAATGGAAATGTATATTGCTCCTATCAGACAATGGAATTGTGTAAAATTATTTTATATGATTCTGCAAAAATTCAGGAAATGAATTTTAGAAAAAATAATTTTGAGTCAAAAAATTTTATTTATAACTCCATAGATGTTGATTATGCAATGGCAAAATTTAAACCGATACAGACAGAATTGGATATATATATTAATAATAAATACCACATTACTTTGTTACCTGTTGGACATATTTTGGGAGCATGTTCTGTACTATTCAGTAATAATGAAAAAACATTATTATTTTCTGGAGATATTGGACGAATTAATCAATCAATAATTAAGTCATTTACTGAATATGATTTTTCTAAAATAACTCCAGATTTTATTGTTATGGAAACTTTATATGGTGGAAGGAATCATGAGAATAAAGATATTGGTATAAAAAAAATTGTTGAGACAATAAATCAAATAAAAATAAAAAATTCGAAATTAATTATTCCTATATTTGCTTTGCATAGAGCACAAGAGATTTTGGAATTGCTAAATTTTTTGTTTATATCGAAAAATATTAGCAATAGTAAATGTATGATATTTTTTGATAGCCCTATGGGTATTGATGTAACAAAAGTATACTTAAATAATATTAGTCAATTTAATTCTTATGCTACATTTTTAAATAGAAAAGTTAATTATGTATTTGAAAATGACAAAATAACTGATGATGAACAATTTATTATTAATCAAAATAAGAGATTTTCTCCATTAAATTATATTCAAGTGGTTAAAAATTCAAAATCAAAAAAGTTAATTAATTCAAAAAATTCAATTATTTTAGCTGCCAGTGGAATGGCAGATGGTGGGAGGATAATTAAGCATTTATACAGCGGACTAGAAGACCCGAATAATTATATTGTTTTTGTTGGGTACCAAGCAGAGGACACTCTAGGAAGAAAACTAGTTGATGGAGAGAAATTTGTTACAATTCTAGATAAGCGGATTAATGTAAGAGCAAAAATTTTATATTTAAGAGGATTTTCTGCTCATGGAGATAATGATGACCTTAATATATGGATGAATAAGTTTAATCTAACAAAGCTAAAAAAAACATTTCTTGTTCATGGAGAAGTAATAACAAAACAAGCTTTTTCTAAACAGCTGGATTTACATGGAATAAGCAATTATATTCCTCAAAAAAATGAAGAAGTAATGTTATAATTTGCTTCATAAAAATACTTAGTAAATACTACAGATAGTTATGAATTTATCCTTAGGAATTGTAGGTTTACCAAATGTTGGCAAATCTACTTTATTTAACACATTAACCAATATTTCTGTTCCTGCGGAGAATTATCTTTTTTGTACTATAGAACCAAATATCGGTATAGTGCCAATCCCAGATACTCGCTTACAAACTTTAGCAAAAATAGTCAATTCAAAAAATGTTATTGCTCCAGTGATTAAATTTGTAGATATTGCCGGTTTAGTAAAAGGGGCTCATAAAGGGGAAGGATTGGGGAACCAGTTTTTAGCAAATATTCGAGAGACAAATGCAATTGTTCAAATAATAAGAATTTTTGAATCAAAAGAAATATTACATATAGAGAATCGTATAGACCCTTTGGCCGACAAGGAAATAATTGAAACAGAATTAATATTAAAAGATTTGGAATTATTGGATAATAAAATTTTAAAAATAAAAAATGAAGTAAAAAGGGATAAAAAAAATGAAAAATACTATGAATTGCTACTTGGACTAAAAGAAAATTTGGAAAAAGGAAATTTTGGGATTGCATATAGAAATCAAGAGGAATATGAAAATGATGATGTATCAAAATACCGAAAAGAATTGGCTTTACTCACCGATAAACCATTAATTTATATTTTAAATACAGATGAAGTAATATTTGACAAAGATAAAGAAATTAAAAAATTCAAACGTCTCTTTAAAATTAATGATAATAATAAAATTATTCTATTAAATATCAAACAAGAATATGAAATATCATGCTTAAACTCTATCGAAAAAGAAGAAATGAAAAAAGAACTGGGTCTAGAAGCTTCGGCTCTTGATAATCTAATAAGGGATAGTTATTGTATTCTTGGATTAATGACTTTTTTCACTGCAGGCGAAAAAGAGGTAAGGGGTTGGACTGTTGAGATTGGAACAAGGGCTCCTCAAGCTGCGGGCGTTATTCATACGGATTTTGAAAAAAAATTTATTGCAGCAGAAGTGGTTTCCTATGAAGATTTTGTAAAATATAATGGGTGGTTGGGAGTAAAGAATTCAGGAAAAATAAGAGCAGAAGGTAGAGGATATGTTTTTAAGGAAGGGGATGTTGCAATTTTTAAGCACGGAGCTTAATTTTATGTTAACAACTTTAATTCTAAATAAATATATGGTATTATTCTCATTGATTTTATTAGTTATTTCTTATTTTTATGCGAGGCTATGGTAAATAAGTATGAATTGATGGTAATTCTTAAACCATTATTACCTGAAGAGATTAGGGCAGGTATTCAAAAAAGAATTGAAAAATATATCAAAGAAATAAAAGGAGAAGTTCTAAACATAGATTTATGGGGGAAAAGGCGTCTGGCATTCAATATTAAAAAACATGAAGAAGGTTATTACCTAGTGTATCGGTTAAAATTGGACTCAGAATCAAGTGAAAATTTCCAAAAAGAATTAAAATTAATGAATGATATATTAAGATTTATTCTAATTAAATTAGAGAAATGAATTATTTAATTTTTTAGCAAATTGAGGATGTCAACATCAAGGTCTTTAAATAAAGTAATGTTAATAGGAAATCTAACAAGAGATCCAGTAATTAGATTAACTAATAATGGTTCGGCTGTTTGCACCTTTGGTTTAGCCACCAACTCTACTTGGAAAGATAGTAAGGGTAATATTCAAGAGAGAACAGAATTTCATAACATAGTTGCTTGGAATAAAT
>Ga0315273_10000079_pt1 | contig 81862 bp, 122 predicted proteins | sample YL17G02_0_MG_FD_205753 | JGI IMG/M metagenome (GOLD analysis project Ga0315273, IMG submission 205753) | Sediment microbial communities from Yellowstone Lake, YNP, Wyoming, USA - YL17G02_0 | ecosystem: Environmental > Aquatic > Freshwater > Lake > Sediment | place: USA: Wyoming | collected... | reverse complement strand
ATATTAAAGATTGGTTATATAGACACGGGTGCAAAACTTCCTGATGGTAGAAAAATTTACGGCAAACAATATTTACGCATATTCTATGATTCTAAAAATAACATACTTGATGGACCATATAAGATGGAATTAGATCCAAAAACTAAAGAAATAACTTATAGTAGACTATCTCAAGGCAAATAATAACCTTTAAAAGGAGTAAATTTCATTTTTAAGTTACTTGATCAGTTAATTTCCGCAGTTAATTCATTGGTATTAGGCTAATTCTGAAATCCGTTAGCATGAGTAAGCTTTAAAAAGCTCACAACAAACTGATAATCAATAAAAGGGATACAAAATGGGCCATCAAATCGGTGAAACACATCACCCAAGGAAGGGTAGTCTTGGATATTCGCCTAGAGTTAGAGCTTCGAGAGCATATCCACGAATTGTGACCTGGCCAATATCAAAAGAGCCAAAATTACTCGGTTTTGCAGGCTATAAGGCAGGTATGACACACGCGATTTTTGTTGACAATTCTACAACTTCTATCACAAAAGGTGAAGTTATTTCTGTTCCAGTAACAATTCTTGATGTTCCAAAACTCAAAGTTTATGCAATACGTGTTTATGACTTAAATAAACGATATCAAAAAAATTGTGTTGCTCAAATAACAAGTGATAAGTCTGACAAAGAGCTTGCAAGAAAAATTTCTGTTCCTAAAAAACATAAGAATCCTGAAGAAGAATGCAAAAAAATGGAAGCTATTATTGGTGATAAAACTGATGTTACTGCTCTTGTTTATACTCTGCCAAAAGGAAGAGTTGGTAAAAAGAAACCAGAAATATTTGAAATTGGGATTGGCGGAAACAATATTAAAGAAAAATTTGATTATGCAAAATCTGTTCTCGGAAAAGAGGTTTCTATTAAAGATGTTATCAAAGGTGGAGACCAAATTGATATTTTTGCGGTTACAAAAGGAAAAGGATTCCAAGGACCAGTAAAAAGATTTGGAGTAAAACTTCAGCCTGATAAGACTTCTTCAACGCGAAGAGCAGTTGCTGTTATTGGCCCAGACCGACCAAGAAAAGTAAGCTGGAGAGTTGCAATGGGTGGACAGATGGGATATCACAATAGATATGATCTTAACAAACAAGTTTTAAAAATTGGTGATAATGGCTCTGAGATATCTCCTGTTAATGGTTTTTTAAATTATGGAAAAGTTCCTGGTGATTATGTTATGATTAGAGGTTCAATACCTGGCTCAGCAAAGAGATTAATAAGATTAAGATTGGCGGTTAGACCAAATAAAGCGATACCAAACAAAGCTCCTGAAATATTAAGAATAAGTGGGGTTGAAAAGAAATGATAAATGTTCATTCATTAAAAGGTGAAGCAACAGGCAAAGTAAAACTCCCAGAACAATTTAACGAAGAGTACCGACCAGATATAATAAAAAGAGCAGTTCTTGCTTTACAAACACATAAGATACAGCCAACAGCCCCAATGCTTCATGCAGGTAATTTCTACTCAACATATCTTTCAAAAAGAAGACACGAATACAAGTCAACTTACGGTTCTGGACGTTCAAGAACACCAAGAACAGTTGTGTCAAGAAAAGGTTCACGATTTAATTTCAGAGGCGCTCAGGTCCCACAAACAGTTGGTGGAAGAGTTGCTCATCCTCCAAGAATTTGGAAGGTCATAATAGAAAAAATAAATGATAAGGAAAGAAAAAAGGCAATCAGAAGCGCATTGATGGCAACAACAATGAAGAGTGTTGTGCTTGCTCATGGTTATAGAATTGAACAACTCAAAGAATTACCTATAGTTATGGAAAACCAAATCGAAGATTTGTCAAAGACAAAAGAAGTCGAAGATCTTCTTATGAGATTAGGACTACAAGAAGAGTTAATGCGAACTAAAGAAAAAAAGATCAGACCTGGGAAAGGAAAGATGCGTGGAAGAATGTACAGAAGAAAAGTAGGTCCACTATTCATAGTATCAAAGAAATGCAAACTTGTACACTCTGCAAAAAATGTTGCAGGTATAGATGTAGTTAATGTTAAAGACTTGAATGCAGAATTGTTAGCACCAGGAGCAAAAGCTGGCAGACTTACAATATGGAGCGAAGCTGCATTGAAAGAGCTGGGAGAAAAGAAACTTTTCATGTGAGAATATGAATGTCCTAACATATCCGGTTGCAACTGAAAAAGCGATTAGAGCAATTGAATCAGAAAACACTATCACGTTCATAGTAGATATGAAAGCAACAAAGAAAATGATCGCAAAAGAAATTGAAAAGAAATTCAAGGCAAAGGTTTTGAATGTTAGAACATTGATCACAACAGAAGGCAAAAAGAAAGCCTATGTGAGATTAAATAAAGAAAGTCCGGCAATCGATGTTGCCACACAGTTAGGGATGATTTAAATGCCAAAGAGAATGCGACAGCAAAGGCGGGGAAAAGGAACATCGGTTTTCCGAGCGCCAAGCTTCAAATTCAAATACACTGCTCGCTATAGAACATTCGATGATTTAGAAAGAAATGAAGCACTTGAAGGAAAGGTAGAAGACATTGTTAATGATACTGCAAGAAGTGCACCTATAATGATCATAAAATATAAAACAGGCGATTATGCAATCTTGCCAGCAACTTACGGAATATGCGTTGGCAAAGCTGTATCAGCTGGAGCAAAAGCACCAATAGCCGCAGGAAATGTTTTACCACTTAAATCAATACCAGCAGGAACTGACATTCACAATTTAGAAATTAGACCGGGAGATGGGGGAAAAATTGTCAAGGCAGCCGGAACATTCGCAAAAATAGTAAGTCATGAAAAAAATACAGTTATAGTCAAATTACCAAGCAGGGAATTCAAGGTTTTTAATCCTGACTGCCGTGCAACAATTGGAACAACAGCAGGCTTCGGAAGAACTGAAAAACCAATTGCAAAAGCTGGTAAGCACTGGCATATGATGCGCGCACGTGGAAGATACTGGCCAATGACTGCTTGTGTGGCAATGAACAGAGTCTCACATCCATTTGGTGGTAAGAGACGTTCAACACAGAAGAAACATAAGACCATAAGCAGACGTATGCCACGTGGTGCAAGATATGGTTCAATCGCAGCAAGTAGAACTGGACGAGGTAAGAAGTGATGGAAGAATTTTCATATCGTGGTTACACATTTGAACAGATAAAAAAAATGGAGCTCACTGAGTTCGCAAAATTATTACCTTCAAGGTTAAGAAGAACTTTGACTCGCGGTTTCACACCAGCGCAAAAAATAGTACTTACTCGCATAATTAAAGCACGAAAACAACTCATTGCAGGCACAGAACCAAAAATAATCAGAACACACTGCAGAGATATGGTCATAATCCCAAGTATGGTTGGACTCAGATTTGGAGTACATAATGGGAGAGAATTCGTTGAAGTTGATATAACACCTGAAAAGCTGGGTCATGTCTTGGGCGAATTCACATATAATAGAAAACGTGTTGCCCATAGCCAACCTGGTATTGGTGCTACAAGAGGATCAACATTCATTCCGATTAAATAAGTGATACTATGGCTGAATCAAAACTTGAGTCTCGTGGAGAAAAATTAAAAGAAAAATTCGAAGAAAAGGCTAAAGAGAAGAAGGAAGAAGAGCTTAAGGCAGCCGAAGGTGCGCCTGTAGAAAAAGAAGAAAAGAAACCTGCACCAAAAAAAGAAGTCAAGAAACCAGTTGTAACAGAGGCAACAGGTAAGACAGACTTTTTACCAATCTCATTTAAAACATCAGTTGAAATCTGCAGAGCAATAAGAAATTTAACAGCAAAGAAAGCAGAAGCTTATCTCAATGACGTAACCAAACTCAAGAGAGCAATACCTTACGTAAGATATCATAGGGATGTTCCACACAGAGCGGGTAGAGGTTTTGGTCCAGGAAGATTTCCAGTCAAAGCATCAAAATATATTTTAGGTGTCTTGAAAAATGCAGTTGCAAATGCTCAATATTTGAATCTTAATCCAGCAGACTTGTATATCAAGATATCAAAAGCAGACAGATCATTATCAAAAGAAAGACAGGGAAGATACACAACTGTAATAATAACTGTTGCTGAAAGAAAAGAAGAAAAGATTGTGCACAAAAAGAGAATGGTGAAAAAGTAAAATGGTAATTGAAAGAAAATTTGTTAAGGACAAAACAAGGGAATACGCCGTTAAAGATTTCCTAAGCAGATACTTAGACCGAGTTGGCTTTTCACACATTGAAATACAGAAGACACCTGTCGGATATACTATACTCATATATTCATCAAAACCAGGCCTTGTAGTTGGAAGACATGGTATCAATATAAAAGAAATACAGGACACACTCCAGAAAGAGTTCAAGCTTGAATCACCAGTAGTAGAAGTAAGAGAAGTAGAAAACCAAGATTTGGATCCACAAATCATGGCAGAGAAAATAGGGACACAACTTACAAAGTTCGGTGTTGCAAGATTCAAAGCAATTGGGCACAAGTCAATTGAAAAGATGATACAATCTGGTGCAATCGGGTGCGAAGTAAAAATTGGTGGTAAAGTACCAAGCACCAGAGCACGCTTCTGGAAATTCAGAGCTGGTTACCTTCCAAAGTGTGGTAATGTCGCAATAAGTGAAGTATTGAAGGGATTCAAAACAATATTGCTAAAGTCAGGAATAATTGGTATAACTGTAAAATTATTGCCGCCTGGCATCAAAATGCCTGATCAAGTTTATATGAAAGAATTAAAACCTGTGACACAGGAAGTCAAGGAAGCTCCAAAAGAAGAACAGAAAGAAGCTCCGACGAAAAAAGAAAGAAAAAAGTACGAACATAAAGAGAAGAAAGAAAAACAAAAGACAGAGAAAAAAGAGGGTTCATAATGGCAATCTTACATTCAAAGGAAATCAGGAAGATGAAACCAGAAGAGATGGAGAAGAAACTTGAAGATCTCTATAAGGAGATGATGAAAGTTAAAATGCAGATAGCTCAAGGTACATCGCCTGAAAAACCTGGGCGAGTAAAAGAGATGAAGAGAACAATCGCCAGGTTGATCACAATAAAAAAAGAGAGGTTATCAAAATAGATGAGTGAAGTTTGTGCAAAATGTGGTTTACCATCGGAGCTTTGCGTCTGTGAAACAATAGCAAAAGAAGCACAGAAGATACGCGTGTTTACAGTAAAGAAACGATATGGAAAATTGTCCACAATCATACAAGGTATAGACTCAAAGGACATCAACATGAAAGATGTCTTAAAGAAACTTAAGTCAGACCTTGCATGTGGTGGAACGCAAAAAGACGACACACTTGAACTTCAGGGGGATCACAGAAAAAAAGTCAAGGGGCTCTTGATTAAACTCGGATTCCCGCCAAGCCAGATTGAAGTGCGCTGAGGTGGAAAATGCAAAAACCAAGCAACATAATAAAAAATGAATTAATTGGTTTGGAGATTAAAATTTCGAAAAGCACAAACAAAGCAAACATCGGAATTGAAGGCACGGTAATTGATGAATCAAGGAATATGTTCATAATCAATACATCAAAAGGGCAAAAAAAGATAATAAAAAAAGATAATATGTTTGAAATCAAACTTCCAGATGGAAACGTTGTTGAAATCGACGGGAATATTTTGATTGGAAAACCGGAATCAAGGCTGAAGACGGCTTTGCAAAAGAAGAGGATATGAAAATGAAAAAGGAACAAGGGCGAAACATTGGAATACCTGGAGTAGAAGCACCTAGTGAGATATGTAACGATTCCAAATGCCCATTTCATGCTCAAAATGTAAAAGTACGTGGAAGAATATTCGAAGGTGTTGTATTAAGCATTAAACCTACTAACACAGCAATTGTGCAGTGGGAAAGACGTTTATTCTTACCAAAGTACGAGAGATTCGAAAAAAGATTATCAAAAGTAAATGCACATGCACCGCCATGCTTGCATGTAAAAAAAGATGATATAGTCACAATCGGCGAATGCAGACCGATATCAAAAACAAAGAAATTTGTTGTGATAAAGAAAGTGATAAAATGAAGGCACTCAAAGCAAATGTAACAGGTGGAATACAGATCGGCACTCATGTCAAGATAGCTGACAATACTGGTGCAAAAGAAATAGAAGTAATTACAGTGAAGTACAAACATGGTACCCACGGTAGACTATTAAAGGGCGGAGTTGGCGACATTATTATCGGTACAGTAAAAGTAGGAACTCCTGAAACAAGACATACCATTGTTCCATGTGTAATAATAAGACAACGAAAGGAATACAGACGTAAAAATGGAATTCGTGTGAAGTTTGAGGATAATGCCGCAATAGTTTTGAAAGATATAGATAGTGGGGAACCAAAAGGAACTGTCATTAAAGGACCTGTTGCAAAAGAAGTTGTTGAACGCTTCCAGCTTGTAACAAGAGTCTCGACAATGGTGATATAAATGACATCAGTACAACCAAAAAAACAACGTAAAATATTGTATGCAGGAGAACTCCATATTGTCAGAAAGAATCTTGGATCTCATTTATCAAAAGAGCTTAGAACAAAGTACAAGAAACGAAGTATGGTAATCCATACTGGCGACACTGTCAAAATTATGTGCGGAAAATTCGAAGGCAAATCAGGTAAAGTTGAAAAAGTGCACATAAAGAAATGCGAAGTATTTGTTGAGGGCGCACAAGTAACAAAGGCAAATGGACAAAAATCAAAAGTTCCACTTCACCCATCAAATCTCATGATTACAGAACTTAACCTTTCAGATAAATTAAGAAAGGAAATTTTGGAAAAGGGACGTGTAAAGAATGAGTAGACATATGCTTAGATTGGCAGCACCAAAAATATATCCAATATTGAAAAAAGAATCAAAATACATAGTGAAAATTGGTCCTGGTCCACATCCAAAGGAGCAAAGCCTACCTCTTTTAGTAGTTTTGAGAGACATGCTAAAGATTGCTCACACTCAAAATGAAATAAAGAAGATACTTAATGATAATAAAATAATTGTCGACGGAAAGGTTAGAAAAGATCAAAAACTCCCAATCGGGTTTATGGACATAATCTCATTGCCAATAATAAAGCACAATTACAGAGTATTATTTGATAAAAAGGGGATGCTCCATCTGATAAAAATAAGCGACCATGAAGCAAAATCAAAGCTTTGCAAAATAATGGACAAAACAATAATTCATGGCGGAAAAGTACAATTGAACCTGCATGATGGACGAAATATAATTGTTAACGATCAAAAATTCAAACCAGGAGACTCGATATTAATTACATTACCAGATCAGAAAATAACAAAGCACTTGCAGTTGGAAAAAGAAACTATAGTTTACATAACTGATGGTAAGCACGTAGGAGAAACTGCAACAATAATAAACTTCCACACAATCCCAGGCTCAACAGAAGACACAGTATCATTAAAGAATGAAACTGGTGGAGATTTTGAGACGCTTAAGAAATATGTTTTTGTATTAGGCAAAGAAAAACCTGAAATTCATATAACTGGTGAACACAAATGAGCAACCCTCTTCGAGAAGTGATGATAGAAAAAGTAACATTGAATGTTGGCGTAGGGGAAGCAGGAGACAAGCTTGAGAAAGCAAAATTATTGTTAAATAGAATCTCGAACACTAAGGTCTTAGAAACAACTGCAAAGGACAGAATACCAACATGGGGTCTTAGACCAGGATTAGCAATTGGTGTAAAGACGACACTGCGTGGAGAACCAGCAATTGTTTTGCTAAAGAGGCTATTCAAAGCTGTTGAGAACAGAGTTAAACCAACACAATTTGATAATGAAGGAAACCTTTCATTTGGAATTAAAGAATATATTCACATACCTGAAGTAAGGTACGATCCATCATTAGGAATAATTGGTCTTGATGTATGTATCACCTTGAAAAGAAGAGGTGGATACAGAATCAGAAGACGCTCATACAAGAATAGACCAATTGGACAATCACATAGAATAACAAAGGATGAATCAGTAGAATTTTTTAAAAACAAATTTGGCATAGCTGTTGAAGAAAAAGCCAGAAGGACTTATATATAGGTGAATAAAATTGACAATCAAAAGTTATAAAAAATTATTGAAACAAATTGAAAAAAAACCCGCAAAAAAGATTAAATTCCTTAAGCATAGCAAGCCACATGAAATAAAATATGGTAAGGGTGCAAGAACATGCTTTAGGTGCGGAAGATTTGGCGGTCACATAAGTAAATATGGTTTGAACATATGCAGGCAATGTTTCAGAGATGTAGCACCTGAACTGGGTTTCAGAAAATATGGTCATGAGGTATAAAATATGAGAGACATTTTGGCAGACGCGTTGATACAAATAAAAAATGCGGAAAAGATTGGTAGATCCCAATGTGTAATAAAACCAGTATCAAACTTGCTTAGAGATGTCTTTAATGTGATAAGAGTAGAAGGCTATATTGGAGAATTTGAAATAATTGATGACGGAAAGGGCGGAATGATGTTACTTAATTTAGTTGGAAAGATAAACAAGTGTGGCGCAGTAAAACCAAGATTTTCAGTCAAGAATGATGGATTCGAAAAATTCGAGAAGAGATATTTACCAGCTAAGGGATTCGGAATACTTATAGTATCAACAACAAAAGGACTTATGACAAATGAACAAGCAAAGAAATTGGGAACTGGAGGACAGCTTTTAGCTTACATTTACTAAGATGGAAGAAATATTCAAAGTTCCACACGGAATAACGATAAAAAAAGATGGAAAGAAAATTGTAGTATTTGGAAAACTTGGCGAGGCAAAGGCTGACTTTTCAAATCCACATGTCCATTTTTCAACAAAAGATAACGAAATCATATTCAAATCAGACACAGAAACCAGAAAGAGTAAAAGATTGGTTGAAACATATTTTGCGCAGATGAAAAAAATGGTTGAAGGTGTGGAAATAGGTTTCACTTACAAGATGAAAGTATGTTTTACGCATTTCCCAATAACAGTCAAAGTCGAAGGCAACTTAGTTTTAATCGAGAACTTTTTGGGAGAACGTGTACCAAGAAAAGCAAAGATGTTTCCAAATGTTAAAGTTGTTGTGAACAAACAAGATATTACACTGACAGGATCAGACCTTTACTCTGTATCACAAAGTGCGGCAAATATAGAACAGGCTGCGCGCATAACTAGAAAAGACAGAAGAGTTTTCCAAGATGGAATATACATAACAAGCAAAAACGATTGATATTCATGAAAAAAATAATCCAATTACGAAGAAAAACGCCGGCATTCAGGCGACAAGAATTTGGTAGATGGTTTACTAATAAAAAGATATACGACACATGGAGAAAACCAAAAGGTCATCATGGTCGTGTAAAGAGACTTGCTTACCAAAAAGGCGCATCACCTAAAGTTGGATACAGAATGCCAGTGGATTTAAGAGGTTCACATCCAAGCGGTCTTATGCCAATCCTTGTTCATAATGTAAAAATGCTCAATAATATTGATACTAAAAAATATGGAATCATAATTGGGAAAATAGGGATGAAAAATAAAATAGCAATAGTTCACGAAGCTGAGAAAAAGAAAATTAAGATTTTGAATTTAAGAAAACCTGAAGAATTTTTGAAGAAATTTAAAATAAAAGGTGTTAAGGCATGAAGTTGGATCTACAAAAAAGACTTGCAGCCGAAATAATGAAAATAGGCAGATCAAGAGTTTGGATAGATCCAAATAGCAATGAAGAAGTATCAAAAGCAATAACAAGACAAGATGTTAGAAACCTTATACAACAAAAAGTAATACAAGAGAAACCAGAGTTCGGAATAAGCAGAGGTAGAGCGCGATTATTACATGAACAAAGAAAGAAAGGCAGACGAAAGGGTCAAGGACAAAGGAAGGGTGCAAAAGGCGCAAGAACTCCGGGAAAAGAGACATGGATGAATAAAGTCAGAGCATTAAGACGAACACTTAACCATTTAAGAAAGGATGAGGAATTAACAAACAAACAATATTTCGAACTTTACAAAAAAATAAAGGGTAACTTTTTCAGAAATGTTGGACACCTCAAGATATATGTTGAAAAATTAAAGGCATGATAATATGGCACACGGACCTTCATACAAAGTTGATTATAAAAGAAAAAGAAAAGGTTTGACTAACTACAGGAAGCGATTGAAGTTGTTAAGCTCAGGTCTGCATAGATTTGTAATAAGAAAGTCAAACAATGCAACAATGTGCCAGGTAATAGAATATGATGAAAAAGGTGATAAGACAATCGTTGCTGCATCATCACTTGACTTAAAAAAATACGGTTACAAAGGCCACACAGGAAATATACCTGCAGCTTATTTGACTGGATTAATGTGTGGACTAAAGGCAAAGCACCACAAGATTACTACAGCAATATTTGATATTGGCTTGTACAGATCAACAAAAGGCTCAAGAATGTATGCCGCAGTCAAGGGAGCGGCTGATGGCGGTTTACAAATCCCATTCGATGAAAAAATACTTCCAGATATCAAAAGGATCAGTGGCCATCATATTACAGAATATGCAAAGATACTGAAAACAAAAGATCCACATAAATATAATAAATTATTTTCACATATGTTAAAAGAAAGTTTAGAACCTGAAAAAATGACTGAACACTTTGAAGAAATAAAGAAGAAAATAATTAGCGAGAAGGCAAGTTAATATGACAAGCTTAGATAATTGGGTACCAAGAACAAAAATTGGGAAAATGGTGAAATCTGGGGAGATAAAATCCATAGATGAAATCATAGACCAGGGTCAAAAAATACGTGAACAGGAAATTGTTGATGCGTTAGTACCTAATCTTGAAACTGATTTAATACTCGTAGGACAATCAAAAGGAAAATTCGGTGGCGGAAAAAGAAGAGCATTCAAACAAACTCAGAAGAAAACTTCTGATGGATCAAAAATTAAGTTTACATGTGTAGCAATAATTGGAAACAAAGACGGTTATATTGGTCTCGGAGTTGGTTCTTCGGGAGAAACAGTCCCTGCTAAGAACAAAGCGTTACGTGATGCTAAATTTAATATTATAAGAATAAAAAGAGGCTGTGGCAGCTGGGAGTGCGCATGTGGCACACCACATTCCATACCATTCAAAATCGAAGGTAAAGTAGGCAGTGTAGAAATTGTAATTAAACCAGCACCAAAAGGTTTGGGCCTTTGCATATCGAGCGAATGTAAGAAAATGCTTGAACTTGCTGGAATCAAAGATGTATGGTCAAAATCATATGGACAAACACATACAAGATTGAACTTGGTAAAAGCATGCTTCAATGCATTGAAAGAACTGACATATATAAAAGTCAGGGACAAATTTGCAAAAGAATGTGGATTAACTGAAGGACAATTGCCGAAGTGATAAAACATGTTGATTGCAGTTATAAGATTAAAAGGTAAAATAAATCTGAAGAAAAACATAGAAGCAACTCTAAGAATGTTGAGACTTAACAAGAGACATCATTGCATAATTCTTCCTCCAAACAAATCAATAGTTGGTATGATAGAGAGTATACAACCTTACATAACATATGGAGAAATTAACGAGAAAACACTTGCATACCTTTTATTGAAACGTGGAAGGCTTGCTGGAAACAAGAGGTTAACACCAGAATATATCAAAGAAAAAATTGGGAAAACTGCTGAGCAGTTTGCAACAGACATAATCGAATCTAAATCACATATAAAAGACTTGCCTGGAATGAAACCAGTATTCAGACTCAAACCGCCTTCAAAGGGGCTTGAAGAAAAAGGTATCAAAAAACCATATTCATTGGGCGGAGCATGTGGCTACCGTGGCAAGAACATAAATGAATTGTTAATGAGGATGATTTAAATGACAATGCGACATAGAAAAAAATCAAGACGCGTCCGAGGAAGACACGTAACTGGCACAAGAAGCAAACGTGGTGCTGGTAATCGTGGTGGACGTGGCAGAGCAGGCGTTGGTAAACGTGCATCGCATAGAAAGAATATGTTCATGTTCTCTGGTAAATACATAGGCAAGCATGGATTCAAGTCAGTAAAACAAAGAAAATTCTTCCATCTAAGAGCAATAAATGTTGATCAGCTTGACAAAATTGCTGAATCTTTAGTGCGTAATAAATTGGCTGAGAAAAAAGAGGGTGCTATTGAAATCAATTTAGAAAAAATTGGTTACGGCAAACTTATTGGAAAGGGTTTTGTAAAAAATAAATTAATAATTCATGCTCCAGTATTCACTCAATCAGCGAAAGAAAAAGTTGAGGAAGCTGGCGGACAAGTAATTGAAGAGTAGATATGGCAATCGAAGATTTATTAACAAGTCTTCCTGAGGTTACAAAGCCATTAAAGAAGCTGAGCCTCAAGGACAAACTGATATGGACTGGAATTGTTCTAGTGCTATACTTTATACTTTCAATGCTTCCTTTGTATGGTCTTAATAAAAATTATGTTGCACAATTTGAAACATTGTCTATCCTTCTTGCAGCAAGCTTTGGTTCAATAATCACATTAGGTATTGGCCCACTTGTTACAGGATCAATCATGCTTCAGTTGCTTACAGGTGCAGAAATAATAAAGGTTGATACAAAAACACCTGAAGGGCGAAAAAAGTATCAGGGGCTACAAAAAATATTTTCAATATTCTTTATAGTATTTGAAAACGGGGCATATGTAATGTCTGGTGCACTTCCACCAGCAGAAGCGGGTTTATGGAATGTACTCCTTTTAATAATCCAGTTGATAATTGGTGGATTAATACTAATGCTGCTTGATGAGGTTTCGTCAAAATGGGGGATTGGTTCGGGTATTTCATTATTTATTGCGGCTGGTGTAGCAAGAGAGATAATAACTAAAGGACTTTCACCAATGATTGACCCAAGAACACAATTACCTATTGGTGATCTTTGGAAAATTATAGCATTGATTGCACAAGGTAATTCCTCACAGATTGTGTTCCCAGTTATAAACATAGTTTCAACTATCATAATATTTGTAATGGCAATTTATTTCTCAGGTATTATGATTAATATTCCGTTATCGTTTGGAAAAGTTTCTGGATTTGGAATTAAATGGCCAATAAAATGGTTCTATACTTCAAATATACCCGTTATACTTACTGCAGCTTTGCTTGCATCGCTCCAATTCTGGGCACTTATGATGGCACATGCAGGCATGCCAATATTAGGTACATTTGAAAAAGTAGCGGTTGGTGGTGGACAGTATTCTGAACAAGCCATATCAGGTTTAGCGTTATATCTAAATAATCCTTCTATTGCACAAATCTTTGAGTTTGGATTAACACAAGATAAACTAATATCAATGATATTTTATGCAACATTCATGATAATTGGTTCGGTATTTTTTGCATATCTTTGGCTTAATGTTGGAAAAGCTTCGCCAAGCGATGTTGCTGATCAAATTTTATCTTCAGGTTTAGGCATACCTGGATTCAGAAGAGATAAAAGAATATTAGAAAAAGTGCTTGCAAGGTATATAATACCACTTGCAATACTTGGGGGTCTTACAGTAGGAATACTTGCAACTTTTGCAGACGTTCTTGGGGCTTTAAGTAGGGGTACGGGTATATTACTTACAGTCATGATCATATATCAGTTTTATGAAAGCATACAGAAACAACACATGGAAGAGATGAGTCCAATTGTTAAACAGGTGATGGGTTAATGGAGACTTTAATACTTATAATAATAGCATCAGCACTGATTTCATTATTGTCACAATTGATAAACAAACTTTTGATAAATGAAAAGCAAACAGATGAAGGCCGCGCAAGGATGAAGGAGCTTCAAGGCAAAGTAAAAACAGTGACCGACATCAAAAGCAAGGAGTACACGCAAATCCAAGATGAGATTCTTGACATAAATTTCAAGATAATGAAACAACAGATGAAGCCAATGATATTTACATTTTTACCATACATTTTTGTTTTTTACATTTTGGCTGGAGCATTTGCTTATACACCGCTTGATGTGGGTGCAAATGTTACTGTAAAGATAACTGGCAACGGAATGATTTATGCGGACTGTATGGATTTGAACCAAACAGTAAACGGAAATTTTGTGGGAACGTTCATAGTCAAATCAACAGATTGTACAATAATTATGAATAATAATACTATAAATCAATCATTAAAAGACACACAAGCGATAGTAAGCAATAACGGTGGCGGCATGACCATGGAGATTACTCCTCCCAAAAATATAGTATTAACATTACCATTCTCGATACCATTCATAGGAAACTCACTTGGATGGTTGGGAACATATATATTATTTTCATTTATATGTTCAATAGTACTATCAAAATGTCTAAAAGGAAGATACCTTAGGAAGTGGAATTAATGGAAGTCGGAAGAATATATACAAAATTAACTGGTAAGGAAACTGGTAGAAAATGTGTTGTTGTGGAGATAATTGATAATAATTCTGTTTTAATAGATGGCAATGTAAAACGAAGAAAATGCAATCCAAAACATCTTGAACCAACAACTGAACGGGTTGAGATTGAAAAAGGTGCAACTACAGATCAAGTAAAACATGCACTAAAAAAAATCGGTCTTCTTAAAGAAAGATACATCTCTAAAATTAAAAGAAGAGATCGAAAAGGCAAGCATCATCAAAAAGAAGAAGCGAAAGCTAAGAAAGAAAAGAAGACTGTCAAGAAAAAAACTGTAAAGAAAAAAACTGAAGCAGAAATAGTTGAAGAATCTTTAGCAGAAGTTTAAACAAGGAAAATTTCTTTCAATGTTTTGAATCTTTTTTCAACTTTTTTGGCGTCAGCTATTGCATCTGTCCCCTTTTTCTCAACTGCAAATGATGCAGCAGCTGCAGCGAAATAGGCAGAATCAGTAACATCATTAGTTTCTTTGTATTTGAGCGCAAAAGCAGTACTGTATACATCGCCGACACCAGTTTTGTCAATGAATTTTTTGACTTCATAAACAGGAACTTTGATATAACGTTTGTCAGAAAAAATATATGCGCCTTGTGTAGAAAGAGTGAGAGCAATAATCTTTGGACCGAGCTTCAAAAGCTCCATTGCAGAATTAAGTGTTGATTTACCTGTGAGGTAATAGAGTTCACGTGCGTTTATTTTTAGAATATCAACATATTTTAGATATTCTTCTTTGTTTAGCCATGGAACATAATTGATTGTGCTGTCGGGGTTTTTGTGTTTGATAAAACTTTGAGCATCGAGAACGAGAAGATTGTCTGGTCTTTTGAGTGTTCTTAAAACTTCTGGACCAATTGCGCCATAATATGAACTTATTACAACAACATCATAGTCACCTTCAGGAACACTGTTTATTGGGCCGGCATCTGAGAGGATTGTAACACTTTTGGTGCCTTTCTTGTCATATTCTACATCATAAACAGTCTGATCCCATGCTGGCTGTTTGATTAAGTTTATCTTAAATTTCTCTATAGTCTTAATCCATTTCGGGTCAATTTTTGAAGAAATCTTAGAAACTACGGTTGCATCATGTCCGAGCTTTTTAGCAGTTATAGCAGAGAAATACGAAGAACCAGCCCAACAAGGTTCTTTCTTCTTTCCTGTTACCAAATTTCTAATAGCCAAATTTCCTACAAATATGCATTTCATAGGTAAATATTAAATACCTTTTACTATTAATTGTTTTTGATATGGCAAATGTTTTACCCTCAGAGAATGGAAAAAGAGATGTTTTAATTAGAAAAACCGAGGAAACTAACCCTTCCTGGGGTGTTTATCCTGAAAAAAGGCCAATTCCAGAGCTTATTAGAAACGGAATTATTAACCTAGATAAGCCATCTGGGCCTAACAGCCATCAGGTTTCTGCATGGGTAAAAGAGATTTTTAATGTTTCAAAAGCAGGACATGGCGGAACATTAGACCCAGCTGTTTCAGGAGTTCTGCCTGTAGCGCTAGACAATGCCACAAAAGTAATCAAAGCTCTTCTTTCTGCAGGAAAAGAATATGTTGCATTAATGCACATACATGGTGATGTTAGCGAAAACGAAGTCAAAGAAGCTTTAGACAAGTATATTGGCGATATAACACAAATTCCTCCATTACGAAGTAATGTTAAACGTGTAGAAAGAACAAGAAAAATCTATTATATTGAATTCTTAGAAAAACAAGATAGGGACGTTTTATTCAGAGTAGGTTGTCAAGCAGGCACTTACATAAGAAGACTTTGCGAACAAATTGGAAAAATGCTGAAAGTTGGCGCACATATGACTGAATTGCGCAGAACAAAAGCGGGAACGTTTGATGAAAACGAAAGATTGGTAACATTGCAAGATATTTCTGATGCTTATTTTTATTATAATGATGAAGGAAATGAAAAATTCTTGAGATATTGCATACAGCCAGTTGAAAATGTTGTCAAACACATACCAAAAGTTTGGGTTTTTGATGCAACAATAGAATCTCTATGCCAAGGTGCGAAGCTTGCAATACCTGGAATATCTAAATTAGAAACAGGAATCAAAAATGGTGATCTTGTTGCAGTTATGAGTATAAAAAATGAAATAGTTGGATTGGGCACAGCTTTGATGGAAAGTGAAAAAATGATTGAATCGAAAGAAGGGATTGCAGTTAAGATGGATAGGATTGTAATGAAATCTGGAACCTATCCAAAGATGTGGAAACCTAAGACAATAGCACCATAGCTTTTTTTAGAATTTCTCTTGAATTTTCAAATGTTAATTTTTTTAAAGAATCTTCATAATTAAGCCATTTGTGTCCAATATGTTCATATGAAATCTTGACTTTTTCTGATTCAGTCTCAGCAAGATAAAAAATAACGTCCTTTGAAACTGTTTCTTTTTCGCGCCTAAAAAAATAAGATACGGGCTCTCTAAAACCTTCTACAAAGTTTATGTCTTTTATTCCTGTCTCTTCAGTCAATTCTCTTGCTGCAGTTCCCTTTTCTTCTTCGCCAGCTTCAACATGACCTTTTGAGAAATCCCAATGGCCAGATTTATAGTGTAATAGTAAAAAGTACAAGTCATCATTGGCTCTTCTGAATAGGATTATGCCGCAAGACTTTTCTTTTGCCATAATTATTTGTCATGCGCTTGAATCATTGTCTTTGATTTTTGAATCCAATCAAGAGGCCTAATTTTGTCCACAAGGAATCTTTCAAGTTCGTCCATGCTCTTCTTTTCTACTTTCATTATAACATCAAATTCGCCATATACTTCAGTGATGTCTTTTACACCTGGTAACTTTTTTAGACCTAGAGCTTTGCCTTCCCCGCCTCTTTTGACATTCATGAAAACGTATGCTGTGACCAATCTAACATCCTCCCCTTAATTCTGTTATTAAAATATGTGATTCTCATAGTATATAATATTTAGCAAATGAGTTTTAAAATTTATAATATAGAAATATTTATTAAGTAACTACTAATCAATAGTTTCAATGGTAGAAGAAGAATTAACAATACTTGATGAACTTAATCAATTTGGGATAAACAAGTCTTATGTAGCTGATTTTTTAGAGCTTATGTTGTATAACCAAGCAGGAGCCAAAAGGGTACCTTCTGAAGTTGGAATTCCAAAAAAACAATATGACAAAATGATTGGTTATTTCAAAAAGAAAAATGTTCTTGGAAAAAATAATGAAGTTATAGAAGATAACCTTATGTTATTTAGATCAAAGCTAAAACTTGAAAATTTGGTAATAAAGGATGATGAAGTTATCGATACTAGATCCACTGGTGGAATGAATCCTTGTAGAGACGAAACTTCTCCATATTCAAGCACCGGCGGAATGAATCCTTGTCGTGACTGATGATAATGACATCTTTAACTGGACGTGAAGCTAAAACTATTTATGATACTATTCGTAGAGTCGAAGCTGTCAAAGATAAAGAAGTTGAAGAATTAAGTGATCTATTTACTGAAAAACCAAGATTAATAATTTCTCCAACTGATAAATGCTATGGAGCTTGCACTCATTGCGTTGCAAATTCTACTCTAAAAGGAAAAGCAATGCCTTATGATAAGTTTGCAAAAATTGATCCGGAATTTTTTGAAATTTTTTTTGCAGCTGATTTTGGAAGACGGGGGAATCCATTAGAATATTATTCAAATGGTAATGATCTTGCGAATGTACTTGATCATCTTCTTGTAAATGGGGGTATTGAAAAATTCACACTTGCTTTAGCAGTACAAAATTCTTCTACACCAACTTTAATGGGATTGCAGAAATTTGTTGAATATGGTAGAGCAAGTATAGACACAATGATTACTTACCATCATTATTTTGAAGATTTAAATCCTGTTAAACTTGCTGAAGACTTTAATTTTGCATTAAAAAATTATATGAAATTCTCCAAAAAAATAACTATCTCATTACTTGGTGATAAATTTTCTCAATCAAATCCGACAAAAGCAGAAGAAGTACAAAAAACATTTAATGACAATTGGGACATTATCTTTAAAGATATTGAATTAACTAAAAAAGACGATAAAAATTATCGTGCTAGCTATAAATCTTTAAATAAATGTACAATGGCAGACTTGTATATTCCAACTATAGATACTCGTGTTTATCCATTAGGTAGATTTAGAAATTATTTAGCACAAAGAATGGTATTACAACAGTATACAGAAAAATTCGAACAATCATTAAGTGATTATGCTTGTCCTGATTTGATAAAATGGCCTGGAATAATTATTGAGCCTAATGGAGATCTAAACCTATGTGCTTCTTTTGAGGCAGTTAATTGTAAAGGCGCGGTTGTTACTAATATCTTTAATAGGTCATATGAACAAGTCCAAAATGACCTTATTAAATTCCATCAGAAAGAAATGAGATGGTTTATTGATAATTTATCGGACATCATTGATGGAAAAGTTTCAACTTGTAAATTAAAAAATAATTGTTATCAATCAACAAATGATAAGAATTAAAAACCCTACTGTTTTCTTCATTCTTATGAAACTTAGTAAACATGAACATTATTTTACGCGACAGCAAACTTCAAAGAAAAAGGAGTATGGCTTTGTTGAGAATGTGTTAGGTGTACCACTAAAGCTTATGACTACTTCAGGAATATTCTCTCCAAGACAGATAGACCTCGGAACTTTGATTTTGATCAAATATATGGTAATACATTCTGGCAACAATGTTCTTGATTTTGGCTGCGGCTATGGTGCAATAGGAATAATGGCAGCAAAACTATACAACAAATGTAATGTTGTGATGGTAGACATAAATGAACGAGCAGTTGAATGCGCTAAAGAAAATGTTTTTCTTAATCGTATACATAATGCACATGTAAAACAAAGCTTTTTTTATTCAACATTAAAAGACGAGTTTTTTGATGTAATTCTTTCAAATCTTCCGATGTCTGCTGGACTTGACACGTGTTATAAAATAATTGAAGGCGCAAAAACACATTTAGTTACTAATGGGACCTTACAGGTTGTTTCAAGACAGCGTAAAGGTGGAGTAAGGATAATGGCAAAGATGGAAGAAGTTTTCGGGAACGTAGAAGTGCTTGCAAGGAAAGGCGGTTATTGGGTCTATTGTAGTAAAAATATATAAGCGAATGTTCTTCTTTTAATATTTATGCCGGGTTACCCAAGCGGTTAAGGGGCTAGCCTTGAGAGCTAGTTTGGCTCTGCCATGCGCAGGTTCGAATCCTGCACCCGGCGTATGGTTTTTATATTTGAAATTCCTTAGTATAATCATGAAATATTGGGTGCTTGTTGGAATTGTCTTAGTTGTAGTGTTAGTATTAGGTTGTACATCTTCTACAAACCAGAATACAAATGAAGCCACAGGAATGGCAGTTGTTAATAAGGTCATTACAGACAAAGCAAAGGTTTCTAGTTGTATAAGCTATTGCTTGGATCTTAACAAGGATTCTTCAAGACGCTCTATAGATACATGGTTTAATGTAAATCCTACTTTTTGCTCAAATAACTGCATTAATGCTGGGATAAAATGTACTGTTGTTTTCCATAATGGCCTTACTTGTGAAGTAAACTGTGCCCAGAATAATACTGCATACTGCTACTGAATATCATTTATAAAGGCCCTGATACTATCTATTTTACTACTTGTTAGTAACATAAAAAGGAAACATTTATAAATAACGATATCTTAACTAAAGGATAGTAAAAAATGGGGTGTAAATCATGGAAAATAAAAGTTATAATAAAATACCAACATTATCATTTAAAGATATTGCTAAAGAACATGGCATCTCTAATGTAGATGAAACAGCAGATATACCTGTTTATGGTCCTAGTGAGACTGAATTCTATAAAGCTTGTTTGGATGAAATGAATACTGAAACAAAACCTAAAATCAAAGAAAGAGTTTCTGGATACCTTTCTAAACTTGTTGAAGCACACCCAACTTTAGCTTATGCTAAAAATGGGATTTCTAATTTTGTTAATAATCATAAGTCATTGAAACACGGTGTAGAAAGTGTTTCAGCAGCAATACCATATTTAAAAATTGTAGGAGTAGCAGGATTAATAGGTTCTGCCGCAGCTGCACATGTTTCAACAGATCAATACATGAAATTGACACACCCAGATGCTGTTGTTGATTCAGACAATATAATGCATTGGAATGATACTGTAAAATACACAAATCCTGCTAACATTACTTTAGATGGTGATAATATTACTCTTATTGGAGAGGTTAACAATGTTTCAGGCATGGGAAAATGGAATGGTAGCGGTTCAGATGCAATTGTAAAGTTATCTGCCAGAAATGTTTCTGGTGCAGGATACTTTGGCCCATTCGATATAAATGGAACTATGGCTGCAAATGTTACAGATTTACAATTACAAAATATGTCTTTTTCAGCACCTGTTAATCTTACTTTGAACGGTGGATTTATAGGAAGTATGCCTGGCGCAAATGTATATGGAAATATAACAATGAGCGGTTCGGAGTTCAAGAACTTCGTGCAAAATTCAAAAATTGAAGGCAATGGTACAATACACTATGGAAATGGAGATGTTCCATTAGAATTCTTAGCTTCATTAAACTTGTCTGCAATAAATGACACAGATATGTTAACACTTTCATTGCAGGGAGCTTATGTAAATGCAACAAATTTCTCAGGCTTATTCGATAATGCTAGAGTTACTGGTTATGTAAACGCAACACAATTTACTGGAGTCGCAACAAATGGAAAAATGAATGGTATGTTTAATGGACACAGCAATGGCGGATACATGGCTATAACAAACTTAACTGCTGATCTTGAAGGATTAGTTGAAAAGTTTAACTTAAGCGGAGACATGAACATAACTGATTTAAGTGGTAATGTTTCTCTTAGAGGCGCTGGTTCCATACTTGGAACTGTTCAGTTACCAGATGCAAAAATACCAAAGAGTATGAATTTATGGGCATACCAGATACCAGCAGACATAGGATTGCCAGCATTATTAGGCTTAGGAGCATTGTCATACAATGGTAAGCGCAAAATGAAAGAAAATATAGAAACTTCTCTTTCAAATCAAAGAGATCTTGAAAGACAAACTTATATATTAATGGCAAAAAATGACGAGATCCTGTCAAAAAATGACAAATTACAATCAGACAACGACAATCTTAATAAAAAATTAGAAGAGATACTCCATAAATTAAACGAAAAACCAAAGGGCTGGACTGATCTTGATAAAAAAATAACAGAGGGTAGTTATATCCCTACTGAAGGGAATAAACCAACTGATACTAAAGATAATAAAACGAAGGACTAAGAAGGTGGTTGGGGTGAAAAACTTTCTTAAAAATATATTTTCGATTTTTGTATTATTAATGCTTTCATTAGGGGTAGCTTTTGCTGAAGATGTCTCAATTCAATCAGTGGGCGCCGGTTTCTTCGGTACAGTTAATACTGTAGGAACTATTACAGATGGAAGTGGAGCGCCAGTTGTTGATGCAACAGTATTATTTGGAGCACTTGGAAGCTCTGCACCAGTAGGATCACAATGGTGTGCAACTATTGGACCTGCTACTGTTACAACCACAACAAATGCAACAGGACAATATTCAATAAATGGTTTTGGATTCTCTACTGGAAATTTTAGCTGTATATTAGCTATAGTAATCAATGGCACTAATTATACAACAAACAATACAAACATAACTCTCCCAGTATCTGATTTCAATGATGGCTCTGAGACATATGTAGTAGACAGAATTATATACAAACATGCTGAACTTAGTGTAGCTATAACCACAAACCTTAGCACTGATCCTTATTCAGACACAAATCAAGTTTATGATGTTACTCTTACAATTACAAATAGTGGTGATATTGATGCACAAAGTGTCGCATCAACTTTATCCGCTGTACAATCAACTGTATTGACACCATCTATGCCTATAGTAACTATCAATGGAAGATCTACTATAACACAGACATACACAGTAAGATCTCCTGGAATAATTGTAACAGACACATTAACTGCTGATGTTACTGGTATTGATGCAGACAATAGCGCTGCTTTACATACAACTGCGACAAAGACAATAAACATAATTGCTTTTGCTCCAGTTATTACGATCACCTCACCTGCTGGAGGATCCGTTATGGGTCCTTCAGCTTTTTTTAATGCTACTACTGATGAAAACGCTATATGTCAGTATAAACTAGAATCTGGAATTTATGTGGATATGAACACAACTGGAACGACTGACCACTCACAATTATTGGTTAATCTTTCAAACGGAACCAATACAGCATATATCAACTGTACGGATATGTATGGAAACTGGACAGAAGCAAATGTAACATGGAGAGTAGATAATACAATTCCAAGTTTAATAATAAACACACCAGTTACAGGATGGTATGGTGGCTGGTTAATGTTTAATATTACAGCAAGTGATGATTTTGGAGTAGCAAGAGTCGAATGTTATTCAAATAATTTAACTCACATAGGCAACTATTGGTTACTTAATATTTCAACAGTTAGCTTAGCAGAAGGAACACCTTATAATTTTACATGTACAGCAATAGATAATGTTGGAAATAGTGCAAGTCAAAATGTAACAGATGTTTTAATCGACCACACTGGTCCAACTGTCACAATAACTACACCATCTAATATGACTACATTATACATGAGCCATGGTTTTAATGTAGTCGCAGCAATAGCAGACACAGGTTCTGGAGTTACTGATGGTTCAAACTGCCCGGTATATATTAGTAATAACTTAGCTGGACAATTAACATATAACAGTACAACAGGAAACTGTATAGGAATAGTAACCTTACCTAGATACACAACCCCAAGGATATTGAATTTAGTTGTTGTCGCATATGATAGTGTTAGAAACCCAGGGAATAATTCTATCTCAAATTCAATTTACATCAATGCAACTAATGCACCCACTGGAGGTGGAGGCGGTGGAGGCGGTGGAGGTATAGCACCAATAACTGGAACACCAGAAGAATTATTGATTTCAGTTGATGCTGAACCAAACAGTGTTGATATGATTTCAAATGAAAGTGCTGAAATAACTGTAACTATTGAAAACATCGGCAAATACACACTGCAAAGCCTTTACTTAAGTGTAAGTGGTCTTGATGCAGATGAATGGACTGCAGAGCCAGATGGAAGAATTAACATTGGACCTAGTAACAAAACAATAATAATTGTTACAATTACTCCAAAAGCACATAATGATGGAGATTACACTGTAAAGTTCACTATTGGAAATGCAAGAGCTGAGAAATCAGACACTGTAGATCTTTCAATCACAAATATTGAACAATTGAATGCTGCTGGAAAAGCAAGAGCAAGCTGTGATAATGCAAGAGCGCTTATAACAAGTTTAAGCGCAACAGGTGTAAATACAGCTGGTCTTCAAACTAACTTGACAATAGCAGAAGATGCAATAAATGATGGTGACTTCATTACAGCACTTGGGATATGTGACTCAATATCTGTTAGAGCAGGAGCGGGCGCTGGTGGAATTACAGGTTTATTCATTGGTGTCGGAAGCTTTGTAGCAGGCAATTGGCTTTGGATGTTAATAACAGCGGGCTTAGGATTAGGTGCTTTCATCGGAAGAAGACAAATCTTAAAAGGATTTGGAAAACTTGGAGGTGGAGCAGTTTCATTGCTAAAGAATAAACCAAAGTTTCCAACATTATTTTCAAGAAAAAAGACTGACTTAAACACAGGCGAAAAGAAAGATGATAATAACCCTGAGTTTGAGATTGGTTATTAATTCTTTTTTCATTTTGTAATAATTAAAAACGACCAGTTAGATTTATAAACCCAAGATTTTTCGTTTTAGCTATGTCTATTGAAAAAAAACCTATCCCAGAGGTAAAAAGAGTTCAAAAGGGGCCTATAGCCCCAGTATACAAAGAAAAAAAGATAATTAGAATAGCTGAGGCAGATTTAGACGGCAGTCAGCGAATTGAACATGCTTTATCACATATCAAAGGGATAAGTTGGTCATATGCTCATGCAATCAGAAATGTTCTCGGAATGCCAAATAAAAAGTTAATAGACTTATCTGAAGATGAAATTAACAAAATAAAAAGCGTCATGATAGATCCAGAAAAACATAATGTTCCAATATGGATGTTAAATAGACAGAAAGATATTGAAACAGGAAAAAATCTTCATCTTCTTTCTTCTGATCTTGTTTTATCAGGTAAGATGGATGTAAAATTGCTTAAGACAATAAGAACATATCGTGGAATCAGGCATTCATTTAATTATAAGGTACGCGGACAGAGAACACGTTCCAAGGGCGCAAATGTACGTGGAAGAGTTGGTGGTACTGTCGGTGTAGTCAAGAGAAAATTAGCACCAGGTGCTGGTAAAAAGGATGACAAAAAGTGATTTGAATGGTTAAATCTAGATTAAGAAAAAAATATTCGGGACCAAGCCATTTATGGCAAATGGCTAGAATAAAAGAGGAAGCTGACTTAAAAAAGGATTATGGCTACAAAAATAAAAAAGAAATTTGGAAAATGTATTCCATCCTTAGAAACTTCCGTGCACAAGCAAGAAGACTTATTCCACTTATAGATAAACAAGCACAGCTTGAGAAGAAACAATTGCTTACAAGACTCGCATCGCTTGGACTTGTAAAAGAAAATGCTCAAATAGAAAATGTCTTGGCTTTGAAAGTAAGAGACATTTTAGAACGAAGACTGCAAACATTACTTTTAAGAAAGAAATTTGCACACACAGTAAAACAAGCAAGACAAATGATAACACATGGTCATATCGTAGTTGGTGAAAAGAAAATAAGATCACCATCACATTTAGTAAAATTAAGCGAAGAAAATTCAATCACATTTGTAGGTAACTCACCATTTATGTCTGAAATGCATCCAGAAAGAGTTGCCGGAGCTACGAAAAGAGAAAAGAAACGAGTGGCTGAATTGCCACCAGAGAAAGTTGAAGAGCAAAAAGAGCTTAAAGAATTAGAAGCGCTGGAAGGTGCAGCATAATGACTGAATCAAAAACAAAATGGGGAATAGCACACATTTTTGCTAGTTATAATAACACAATTATCCATGTTACTGATCTAACTGGTGCAGAAACAATATCAAGAGTAACTGGTGGAGCACAAGTAAAAGCAGATAGATTAGGTTCATCACCACATGCAGCTATGCTTGCAGCAAAAAAAGTAGCTGAAGAAGTGCTTGGGAGAGGGATAACTGCAGTTCATATCAAAGTAAGAGCACCTGGTGGAATTAAAAATAAGAATCCGGGGCCTGGAGCACAGCCAGCAATAAGAGCACTCGCACGCAGTGGACTTAAAATCGGAATAATAGAAGATATTACACCTGTACCACATGATGGTTGCAGACGTGCTGGCGGAAAACGTGGAAGAAGGATGTGAATATGAAAATCGAAGTACTTGACCAAAAAGATAATGAATTAAGATTTATTATAGACGGAGTAAATCATTCTTTTTTAAATACATTGAGGAGAGTAGCAACAACAGACGTGCCAACAATGGCAATTGAAGATGTTGAATTCACAAAAAACTCTTCTGTTCTTTATGATGAAATGTTAGCACACAGACTTGGACTTATACCATTAACAACAGACTTAAAAACATATAATTTACCTTTAGAATGCAAGTGCAAAGGCAAGGGATGTAATATGTGTGAAGTAAAACTCTCATTAACCGCCAAGGGCCCAGCAACAGTTTATTCTGGAGATCTGAAATCAAAAGATCCAAAAGTCGTGCCAGCAGAAGAAGGGATACCAATTGTAAAACTAACTGAAGGGCAGGAATTGAAATTTAACGCAACAGCAGTTCTTGGGCTCGGTTGGGTGCATACTAAATGGTCAACTGGTCTTATGATACACCAATATTACCCTGATATTAGACTAAATTCTTCAAAAATAAAAAATCCACAAAAAATTATGTCAGTTTGTCCAAGAAATGTTTTTGAAGTTGATGGCGACAAATTGAAAGTAAGAGACATTAACGCTTGTATCTTATGTAAAGCATGTGAAGAAATTGAAGAAGAAGGAATAAAGATTGATTATGTTCCTGAAAAGTTTATAGTTAATTTAGAGAGCTGGGGACAGCTATCACCAAAAGAGATATTGATTAATGCAGCACAGAGAATTAATGATTCATACAAAGAGTTCCAAAAAGCTCTTAAATGATAAAACCCGCATTAAGATTTACGCGGGGTTACCCAAGCGGTCAAAGGGGTACGGCTAAGGACCGTATGGCTTAGTGCCTTCGTGGGTTCAAATCCCTCACCCCGCATTTATTGTGATAATATGAAAAGAGTAACAACAAATTTGCAATTGAGCAGATTAATAGATTTGCTTAGAAAGAAAAAGAAAGGAATTTGGTTAAGAATTGCTGAGGACTTGTCAAAACCTGCAAGAATCAGAAGAGTTGTCAATATTTTCAGAATAAACAGATTCTCGGCAAAAGGCGAGACTATTGTAGTTCCTGGAAAGGTATTGGGAGATGGCAATTTAAACCATAGCTTAACAGTTGCTGCATTTTCATTTTCAAAGGAAGCAAAATTAAAAATAGAAAAAGCTGGGGGTAAAATATTGTCAATAACTGAATTAGTAAATAAGCACCCAGATGGTAAAGGGGTGAAGATCCTTGGTTGAAACTATTTATATTGACGGCGCACATACTGTGCTCGGCAGATTAGCAAGCTATACTGCAAAGACGGCACTTCTTGGTAAAAAAGTTGTAATACTAAATTGTGAAAAAGTAATTATGACAGGATCTCCAGAAAAAATACTCAGAGACTACATTGACCAACTAACTGTAATAAAGGGGAGACATAAAGGTCCATTCTGGCCGAGACAACCAGATAATCTTGTCAGAAGAGCAATAAGGGGTATGATTTACCACAAAAAGGCGCAGGGCGCTGAAGCATTCAAAAGAGTTGAAGTCTATGTTGGAATCCCAAAAGATTATGCTAATGAGAAAATACAGCACTTTGAAAAAGCAAAAATGAAAGAAAAAACTTCAAGGTTCATGACTGTAGGAAAGCTTTCAGAAAAGATAACAGGTAGGTAATATGGCAGAAAAAATAAAAATAATTCATGTTGCTGGAAAAAGAAAGATGTCAATAGCCAGGGCAACAGTTAAGGCTGGCACTGGTGTTGTAAGAATAAATAAAATGAGTCTTGAAACTATCACTCCTGAATTGGCTCGAGAAAAAATCAGGGAACCAATTCTTTTGGCTGGAGACATATCAAAAAAGGTAAGCATTGATGTTGTCGTTTTTGGTGGTGGAATAATGTCGCAGGCAGAAGCAATCAGAAATGCAATTGCTAGAGGACTTTTAGCATACACAAACGACAAGGAATTAAAGAAATTATTTTTAGATTATGACAGACATCTTTTGATTGCAGATGTTAGAAGGACAGAACCTCAAAAACCATGTCGATCATCAGCACGTGCTGGAAAACAAACTAGTAAAAGGTGAAAATATGATTATACCTGTAAGATGCTTTTCATGCGGAAAACCAATTGGACAATTATGGGAGAAATATAAAGAAAGAATTGGTGGCGGAGAAAATCCAAAGAAAGTCCTTGATGATTTAGGGTTGAAAAGATACTGTTGCAGATCAATATTCTTAGGTCATATAGATCTAATAGATACAATCTCAAGATTCAAGAAATTTTGATTCTACTTTTTTTATTTAAATAAAGAGATTACTTACATAGTAATGTCTGTTCTTTAAATGTAACGAATATCCTAGGTAATTTGTTCAAAGCAAATATCGTTTTCATGTGTCTAGTGCGCATCCTTTTAGTCTTTTGCTTGTCACTTCCTGTTGAAGTTGTATAATCAACCCGCGCATCCAGGAAATTACGTTCTGTTTCTTTTATCTCAATTATCCCGAACTCTTTCGGATTCTCATACACTTTGCTGCCTTTCTGCAGACCGAACACGCTTGTTGATATCAAATCTATGCTTTCCGAATTTTCTTTTAAAAAGTCTATAGTTTCCAAAAATTCGTTCTTGGACTCGCCTGGAAAACCAAACATTATGAAGACTGTATTAATTATTCCGTTATCGTGGCTCGCTTTAAGCACAGTTCTTATATCAGCAACATTTGTACCTTTCATCATTTTATCCAAAACTAACTGGTGCCCAGATTCAATACCCCAAGCCACAGACTTTAAACCGCTACTACTCAAAGTTTTGAACGACTCAATCAAATCTCTAGTTGGACGAAGCTGCGCCCACCACTTAACATGCATTTTCTTCAGCACATCTGAGAGCTCTATCAAACGTTTCTTAGTTATGGAATCATCTATGAAAAAAACGTATTTTGCCTTATTCAATGCAATTGTCTTTTTTAGATAGCCCAGGTCCATATCCATATAATTTTGATTGAGTGAATGTGTGCAAAATACACAAAGCCGATAGAAGCAACCTCTACAGGTCCTTAGTGGGTAAATAATTTCTTTTGTAAAATAATCTTTTTTATTGTACTTTCTAAAGTCTACAACTGTGTTATTGTAGCTTTCTTTCTTTAAGTTCTCAAGATACTGTATAAGTTCAAATTCATCCTCAAGCGCGACTGCATATTTTTTTACCTTTGAATTGACTGCTGGTCCGCCTACAATGCATTTTATTTTCCTTTTATTCAGCTCTTTCATCAGTGCAAGCGCATATGGCCCTTGACTATTGTACACCAAACTGAACGCAACAATTTCAGGCTTCTCGTTTAACACAAGCGTTAACAGCTCTTTGAAAAATTCGGGCTTTTTATTGTTCAAAATAAGCTTATGGTTACGCGCATAAATTTCCCTAGACTTATTATTAAATTCTTCAAGAACCTTCCCAAATTCTTCAATAGAGTTTATCTTAGTAACACTTTTATAAAACTCTGGAAAACGCATCCTGTGAAACTTAGCATTAAGATCAATGCATTTTGATTTCATTTTAGAGTTTGCACACAGAAAAGAATTAAGATATGTTATAGAATAAGGCATAACTGTGGGTGTACAAAATGGAGCATAAACAAACAATATCTTCATCAAGATTAGTATTTCTGTGGCGTATAAATTATTAACTGTTTAATAAAGAACAAACTGATTTCTTAAACTTTATAAATGGACTTACTTTCCCTATTGTTACGGGGATGTAGTATAGCTTGGTCCAGTATGCCTGGCTTGGGCCCAGGAGACCGGCGGTTCAAATCCGCCCATCCCCATTTTCATATTAAAATAGAAGGATAAAGTTTAAAAAGCCAAATTCGGTTCATAGGTTATTAAAAGAGGTTCTTATTATGGGAAAGACAAAAAAAGTTGGGATTTGTGGAAAATTCGGTGCAAGATATGGTCTTAATATACGAAGAAGAATATTAAAGGTCGAAGAAAGGAAAAGCAACATTTGTCCTTACTGTAAAAAGAATCAATTGAAAAGACCAGCATCAGGAATTTGGGTATGTGGCAGCTGCGGAGTAAAATTCGCTGGTGGAACACATATCGCTCAGCAAGTAGAGGGGGTAGTTGAGTAATGGAATATATCTGTTATAGTTGCGGAAAACATGTTTCTCCTGAAGACATATCTAAAAGGACTAGATGCCCATACTGTGGTGGTAAAATACTTTTCAAGGAAAGACCAGAAGTTGTTAAAAAAGTTAAAGCAAGGTGATTTTATTGGAAATTTCTAAAGAGAATCAAGAGGAAATAATCAAATTTCAGCAAATTCAGCAGCAACTGCAGATTTTGATGATGCAGAAACAACAGTTGCAATTGCAGAACGCAGAAGTAGATGGCGCAATTAAGGAAATAGAAAACACTAAGGAAAAAGAAGTTTTTGAAATTGTGGGAAACGTAATGATCAAAAAACCTAAAAAAGAAATCATGGATTCCTTAAAAGAAAAAAAGGAATTAATTGATCTCAGAACTTCTACAATAGATAAACAGCTAGATAAATTAAACGAAAAGGCGATTGAGATACAAAAGAAATTATCTAGTCACTTTAAGGAAGAAAAGAAAAAGTAGTGATTCTTATGCAAGAAAGATTAAAACAAGTTTTAGAGCTAATAGACCAAATTTTAGAAGATAGGACTGTACCAAAGAATATTAGAGAACATGCTGAAAAGGCGAAAAAAAGTCTTTTGGACGAAGAACATGAAATAAGCGTGTGTGTAAACAAAGCGACACATATTCTGGATGAAATTTCTGAAGATTCAAACATGCCTATTTATACCAGAACGCAAATATGGAATATTGTCACTGTTTTAGAATCACTTTTACACAAATAAAAAAGTATATAAGAATATAATAAATACTATAATTAACGAGGAAGACAGTAGGTGAGACTAAAATGGATATTAAAAATTTTTTGAATAAATTGTCAGGAAAAATAGTTCTCAAGAAACCTGAGGGTTCCAAAGAAGAATTCATAGAACTCGAACCTGACGAAATGAGAAAAAAAGCAGCAAAAATATACGTTAAATATTTCATTCTTTCAGATTTTGCTGACATAAAGCCAGTAATCGACTCTTTAAGAGAAGGATACACAATTGCGCTTTTGAAAATCAAACCTTTAAAAGATAAGGACATGAATGAATTGAAACGCGCAATAAGCAAAGTAAAGAGAACATGCGAAGCAATTGACGGTGAAATAGTAGGTATAGATGAAGACTGGATAATTGCGGCTCCAAACTTTGTGGAAGTATACAGAGGAGAAACTGGCGCAGAAGCAGAAGGCGGAATATCGCCTGACCAAGAATAATTCTATTTTCTTTTTTTTATTTACAAAACCTTAAATAGATGCTAATTTTATTATTAATAAATGAGGTGATATCATGGTTGTAGAATGGACATTAACGGCGGCTGTCGGATTGATGGTTGGTATAAGTTTTGGTATTCTGTTAGAGCTAAAATATATAGTTGACCTTGACAGAAAATTAGAAAAATTGATTAATAAAATAGAGCGCGAAGAAGTTCTGACAGAACACGAAGTTAAATCTCTTGTTAAAAGGAAAAAAAGACGCTAATCTTATATTATAATTGAAATTAGTAGCCCAAGCAATGATCCTGCTGTTATAAACGGCATTGCTGGGTAGTATTTCTTTTTCTTACCAATTAGCATAAGAACCATAAGCGCTATTGTTGCACCATATATCACAAAAAGTGCAGAAGGTACTCCTAAATCCTTTAGCGCAACAGTTGCAAATAATAATGTAAATGCTATGTCTCCACCACCAAGTATCGCAAACTCATTTTTATTAATTATAATCAGACCAGTAAATATTCCCAAAGACTGCTGAAGTTTTGCTAAGCCCACCATATGTTTTGTTATATTGACAGCTATGAAGTCGTAAACTGATACTGCAAGTAGCAGTATAATCGCAAAAGTAATATTCAGGACTGACGCAAACAAAGCAACAAGCCCACCATATAACAGAATCTCGCCAAGATTGTGCACATAAACATCTCTCTCCTTGAACTTCATTATTGTAATGGTGAGAGCAATTATGAATGCTATCCAGCTGACAATAAATGCACTTAAACTTACACTTATGCTCACAAGCACAGCTACGAAGAACCATAGCTTTATCAGAATTTCAAGCTTCAGTTTTTGAAGGCCCAAAAAAAATAATGATGCTACTATTATTGCTGTAAGTATCAAAATAGGTGACATTTCTGTTTGAACTTCTGGTGGTTTAAGTCCGTAAGGAAGCTCAGCAAAAATAAAATGACTCGTAACAAAAAGACCGAATACTTCAGCTATAAGAAAAAGTGTTATTATTAACGTCATTGTTAACAGCGAATACTTCATTGTTATCAACTACTTCCTTTCGCGTCATATAAACTTGCGCACAAAAGAAGAATCATCTTTGGATTGCCATTTGCATTTCTCCAAACTTGCAGTATCTCGTTTTCTGTAAATGGCTCTATTTTATCAGATTTTTTCCTTCTGACCTCATTTAATCTTAATGAAACCATCTTCTTGGTGTCTCCAAGGCTTAATGGAGGTATATCAAAAACTAGTACATTATTCAATCTATTAGACATGTAAGGTATTGATGCCGCCAATGGTGGTGGTGCTGTAATAACAAAGCTTAAACCAGAATGTATCATATCTGCGACATCATTAACAATAGTTCTTATATCATTTTCTTTCAAGGATAGACATATGAAGAATTTCTCTATGAACACAACAGTCTTTTTCTTTGCTTTTAATGATTTAAGTTCTTTTTTTAGATTTAATGAGCATAGAAGTTTGATTTTTTTAATGCTTTTAGGTAGTTCTGATTCAAGTTTCATAGAAACTGCACTTTTACCAGCACCATGCTCCCCAGAAATTATGACTAATGTTCCACCTTTAGCAAGTCTCTTTGCGTAATCTTTCAATTTTTTTAGATCTATACCAAAGATGTGTTCTTTACGCGGTTCTATTGAAAAAAATGGGTTTTTTCCAGCCATAATCTCACCAAATTATTTAAACAGTTATTTGTTTATTAAACCTTCTCATACCCTTAACAAGTTCTGAGATTCTTCTTGAGCGTTCTTTTATTATATTCGATGGAAGCTGTTTCATTTCTGCAGCTTTAATCCCGGGTCGCAAATAAAACTTTGATATATTTATCACGTCTGGTTTTATTTCTTTGATTAAATCAATGGTTTTTTGGAAATCTTCTTCTGTTTCTTCCGGAAAACCACAGATTATATCTGTTGAAATAATAAGTTTGGAAATACCAACCCTAAGTTTTTTAACAAGTTTCTTAAAATCGTCAATGGTATAATTTCTGTTCATTCTTGTTAATACTTCATCGCTTCCTGCTTGTACAGGTATATGTATGAATTTGATTATTTTAGGATTTTTGTAAACTTCAATTAGATCATCAACATATTTCGATGCATATCTTGGATTCATCATCCCTACTCTTATTTTGAAGTCTTCTTTTAAAGTTACAATTGCTTTTAGTAATTCAGGCAGATTTGTTCCAATATCCAGGCCGTATACACCTGTATCCTGTGCTGTTAAAAGAATTTTCTTTGCGCCATTATCAACTGCTTTTCTTACAGAAGCAACAATTGCTTCAACTGAATAAGACTTTAATCTTCCTTTTGCAATCTTTGTTGCGCAGTAAGCACAATCTCCAAGGCATCCGCTACAGATTGCTATAGCCTGGATTATGTCTTTAACATCAGCAACAATGTGTGGACATACCTTTTCTGAAAGCTCAATTACAATCTCATTAGTCATAACGCGCCCAATTATGTTTTGTATATCAGCAATCTGATCTGGTCCAACCATAGAAAAATTTGGGAATCTCTCTCGGATTTTCTTTCCAAGGATCTTTGGCAAACATCCACCAACTATTAATTTTTTATCGCGTAATTCTTCAAGTCGGTTAAGTATCTTATTTTCAGTGCTTCCTTTAACGCCACAACTTAGAATAATTATCAAATCTGCAGATTTAGGAGATTTTACAAAAGAATCATCTTTCAATATGGTTCTAACTATATTTTCATCTGCTTTATTAGCGGCACAACCATATGTTTCAATATAGATTTTCATAATCATTCAGCGAGAATTATTGAAATGCCCCAGATTAGGACTATACCAAAAATCATGAATGCTATCTGGGTAATTGCTTTCTTTGTATTACGTTCATGATGCAATTCTGGTATAAGATCTGCTATTGCGATGTACATTAAATTACCAGCTGCAATCATAACTACAAAACCCAATAAACCTTGTACAAGTGGTGCAAAGAAAAATGTTAAGATTGCTCCAATAAATGAAAATGCTGCTGAGATAAGATTGAACAATATTGTTTTCTTTCGTGATAAGCCCATATGAAGCATTGTTCCAAAGTCACCTATCTCTTGAGGGATCTCATGAAAAAATATGGCAATTGCAGTAATCATACCCAATGGGACTGACACCAAGAAGCTTGCAGCAACAATTATACCATCTATGAAATTATGTATTGTATCACCAACCATCAGAACATAAGGTCTTGATTCATGATGTATATCACATTCATCACCGTGGCAATGGCTCCATATCAGTAATTTTTCTATTACAAAGAAAAGAACAACTCCTGCTAACACAAGCATCAATCCAAATTGTACATCTGAAACAAGCCCTAACCCTTCTGGCAGCAAATCAAGGAATGCTGTGGCTAATAATGCTCCTGCTGCAAAGCTTACAAAGTATATTGAGAATCTTTTGGTAAAGTCTTCCTTTAGAATAAGAGCTAAACCTCCAACTAAACCAGCTATACTTGCTATAAACGTAAATATCAGTATTAATCCGAGCACCATAACTATTAACTCAATTTAAGGGTATTTAAAAATTTGTATAATTCAGAAATGCTAATAAATAGAATTGTTCTTTTCTTAATAGTGTAAATATGGTTAAAGAAGCAAATAGCGAACCAAAGAAACTGAAAGACGAAGAAAAGGAAGCATTTTGGCATTCTACATCTCATGTCTTAGCTGATGCAGTAAAAAGACTTTGGCCAAGTGTAAAACTTGGAATTGGACCTGCTATTGAGAATGGTTTCTATTACGATTTTGACAGAAAAGAATCATTCACAGCTGATGATTTGGCAAGAATAGAAGAAGAAATGAAAAAAATCGTAAAAGAGAATTTAAAATTTGAACAAGTCAAAATGCCAAGAAAAGAAGCTGAAGCATTGCTCAAAAAGAATGGTGAAAAGTATAAACTTGATTTTTTGAAGGATCTCCCAGACAAGGAAGTTAGTTTTAACAAGCACGGCGAGTTCCTTGACTTATGTAACAGCCCAGTAATTCGTTATACTTCACAAATTAAAGCAATAAAGCTGCTTTCAACAGCTTCTGCTTATTGGAAAGGCGAATCAAAAAATCCTATGCTACATCGAATTTATGGAATTTCTTTCCATTCAAAAACCGAACTTGATAACTATTTAGCACAAGTAGAAGAAGCAAAGAAGCGCGACCACAGGAAACTTGGAAAAGAATTAGATCTATTTTGTTTTTCAGATCTTGTTGGTGGAGGTTTGCCTTTATACACACCTAAAGGGACTATTATAATCGATGAATTGCAGAAACATATAGAAGAAGTTTGTAAAAAATATGGATTTCAAAAAGTAAAAACACCTCATCTTGCAAAAAGAGAGCTGTTTGAAATATCAGGTCATGCTATAAAGTTTGCAGACGAGTTATTTTCTGTAACATCACCAAAGAAACATGAATTTGCTTTGAAGCCAGTACAATGTCCACATCAAACACAGATATATGCATCTAAAGCTAGATCTTACAAAGATTTGCCTATAAGGTACATGGAATCAGATAAACAATATAGAGCTGAAAAGACGGGGGAAGTTGGTGGTCTTAATCGAGTGTACGCTATCACAGTAGAAGATGGACATTCTTTCTGCAGTGTTGACCAGGTAAAACAAGAAGTTATGAATATGGTTAAAATAATTAGAGACTTTTATACTTCCTTGGGATTGTGGAACAACAGCTGGGTATCCCTTTCAGTTAGAGATTATGCGCATCCAGAAAAATATATTGGTGACTCAAAAGATTGGGACACATGTGAAGCTATGCTTAAAGAAATCTCTGATGAGATGAAGCTCAATGCAAAAAGATGCGAAGGTGAAGCAGCTTTATATGGCCCAAAATTAGATTTTATGTTCAAAGATGCGATGGGAAAAGAAATACAGATTCCTACAGTACAATTAGATTTTGCAACACCTAAGCGATTTGGATTAGTTTATACTAATAACGACGGAAAAGAATCTACACCAGTTATGGTGCATCGAGCAATCCTTGGATCTTACGAAAGATTCTTGGTACTTTTAATAGAACATTTTGCTGGTGCATTCCCTATATGGCTATCTCCAGTGCAAGTAATAATTCTTCCAATTGCAGACAGACATGCTACTTATGCAAAAAAAGTAAAGAATGAACTTGAAGAGTGTGGTATACGAGTTGAAGTTGACAAGAGCCAAACTACAACTGAATATAAAATAAGAGATGCTTCTATGCAAAAGATACCATTCATGGTTGTTGTTGGCGACAAAGAGGAACAAGCTAATACAGTAGCTGTAAGAACAAGAGAAGACAGCAAAGTAAGATATGGAGTTCCATTGAAAGAATTTGCAAAGGAAGTCCAGAAGTTAATAAAAGAAAAAAAATGATTTTCTAATTATTTATTTAATCGTCTTGGTTCAAGTACAAGGAATACTATTGAACCGCCAATGTATAGTAAGAATGCCATTGGTGTGACATTTGTAATTGCGAACAATGCATAGCTTAAGAATGCGCCAAATAAAAATGTTGACTGTGTAAGCGCAATTTCTTTAACTGCCTTATCTTTCTTAAGAATAGTAACTGCTGCAATACTTTCATTTATTATGTTGTATACAACTATGAATGCAACAAGTATCAGTCCAAAATTAGCGTTAAATGTAAATGCTGCTCCAGTTGCAAGACCTAACAATGCAAGTTCAAAATATCTGTTAGCTTTTCCCAACCAGAATTTATTAAGTATTGTAGTTGTAAGCGCACCAAGTGCGAATATAATTAATGTATTAATCAATGGTTCAGACGTTGTTAAAACGAATGCTATGCCTACTAATAGAAGTATACCTTCCTTTGCAGAATTAAGAGTACCTACATGTTTTCTTACTTCTTGTTTTGTAACTAAACCAACAAGTCCGCCTGCAAATGCTGCTGCCAAAGCAATTAATGCTCCAATGATTATATCTAATACCATAATAAAATAGAAAACATTATTGGTTTTAATAGTTTTGGAAGTTAAATTTTAAGTTTTCACTTTTGCGATACGACCATTTGGAGTTATCTCCTTAAATGCTTCAACATTAAACTTGGAAATTGTTGCATTTTGGTTGGTCCAAGCATCAGAAGGAAGCATAGCTTTGTTACATAATGCATCTAAGAACTTTTCTTTTGATGGAAGCTCGTCCCAGACCTGGGGAAGAAATAGAGCGCTTCGATTTCCATAACTTATAATCAAACCATCCTTATTTGTAGTTATTGAAGACAGTCTTGTTTTGACGTCTTTTGCTTCAATCCTCACTGGTTTTGTTAAAATTGATACCTCAACAATTATTCTGTCAAGCTCTTCTTTTTCAAGCGGTAAAAATCTTGGATCAGAATATGCTGCGCATACTGCTGCTTTTTGAATTCCTTCGTCCACAGAAAATATCGGTTCTGAATAGCCTATGCAACCACGCAATTCATGTTCTGGGTAAGTAGATAATGTTACAAAAACTCCGCGTTTTTCTTTAGTTTCTGATTTTTGGATATTCCTTGTCTCAATAGCTTTACGTGCAAGTTTTACTAGTTGTGTTGCTTTTTCTAGAGTTACCATCTAAATCACAATAGGTATCTTAATTTTACAGTTTGGACATTTTTTGTCTTTTGTCAAATTTATTTTATCTGTGAACATATGGGATCTTTGAATCAGAAGCTCTTTACAGTTATGACAGTATGTATTATTGTATCTTGAATTAACATTCCCAATATAAACATAATTTAACCCTTCTTCTTTTGCTATGTCATAAATATTTTCTAAAACTTTAATGTTAGTTGAATCTGGTTTTGGCATTTGTAATGTTGGAAAAAATCTAAGTAAATGATATGGGGTATTTGGTCCAAGATTTTTATAAATCCACTTTATTTGATCGCGCAATTCTTCGAGGTTATCATTTTTCTCAGGAACGATAAGATTCGTTATCTCAATATGGACTCCGATTTTCTTATAGCGTAAAACTCCGCGTTTTACCTCTTCGACGTCAGCCATTGCAAATTCCTTGTAGAATTTTTCATTATTCCCTTTAAAATCAATAACAACAGCATCGAGATATTTTTTGATGTCTTTTAATGGTTGATCCATTGAATAACCATTGGTTACAAAAACATTGTAAAGTTTTTTTGGCTTTGCTAATTTTGCGATATCATGTGCGTATTCAAAGAAAATTGAAGGTTCATTGTAAGTATGAGCAATTCCTTGTGCATCTGCCTGCAAAGCTGAAGAAATTATTTCTTCTGGCGAGACATCTGGTAGTTTTTCCTGAATTTTAGCCTGGGAGATATCAAAATTGCAGCAAAATTTACATCTGAAATTACAACCAAACGTTCCATAAGAAAATGCTGTGGTTCCTGGATGGAAATGATAAAAAGGTTTCTTTTCAATTGGATCAAGATTTATTGCAATTGGGTGTCCATAATTAAGTGAATAGAGTTTGTCATCAATGTTCTTGCGTGCATTGCAGAATCCAGTTTTATCCTTGGATATACTACACTTTCTAGGACAAAGCTTGCATCTAACAAGAGAACCATCTTTAGACCAATAACGTGCTAGCTCCATATTATTAATTATTTAATCTAAACTTATAAATATAGAGCTGATATTAAATTTAATATGAACATATTAAGTGAAGTGTTCGATAAATTAAGTTTTAGAGTGGACTACAAAAAGAAAGATGAGCTTAAAGCTGCAATAATATACTTTTTTGGAGTTTTCATATTCTTGAGGCTACTTGCTGTTGGAATAGAACAAACTGAATTTTTTGCGTTAGTACTAACAATTGGTGCGCTAGTATACTTAGCAGCTTCAATTTACTTCTTGCACGTATTTTTGGAGCCGAAGATTCAAAAAATGCTAAAGAAATATACTAAAGTATACGATGCAATTTTTGCAATTGTCTATTCAGTCATAATCTTATGGATAATCTATCTTATGTTCGCACCAATTACAATTGGGGCTGAAAATACTATAATATCTCTTTTCATCTCACTTGCGCTGATAATACTACCTGCTAGTTTTTCCGATGAAATAATAGAACGATTTAGATTCAGATTTGGCTCTATAATGTTGTTTCTGCCAGCAATGCCTGATCTAAACAACATAAACATATCTGGAATAAACATATCATGGCTAACAAATCTTTTTTCAGGAAGTCTTCCTGATTTGAGTTCTCCTTTTCCTTATTTCCAGATAATTGAAAGTCTTACATCAAAATATGGTCTGACTTTGATAATTTTTGTGATTGTAGTCGCGCTTTTCGCTTTTAAGATAATAAGATCAATACTTCAGCTGCTTCTGATTGTTATAATAATTTGGGCTATAACTAAGTATTTAGGAATTTTCTAAAAAAAAAGATTAATGGGCTCAAAGGGGAAACGATATCTTGCATGACTCTTTTTCTCCGAAGAGACCAGTTCAATCACACATAAATTTAATCTCCCAAGGCTTTAGCATACTTGATGACTGGATCTTATTTCAAATTCAAGGCCCTTCTGAAACAAAATCTGAACTGCCTGGTCATCAGAGGTTTACCAAGTCCCCTTACCTTACGGTCTTTGAATTGCCCAAATAAGGAATTAATGATAAGTGCTTAGATATTTAAAAATATTTATATTTTACAGAATATATTTCGAAAATTAAATGTTATTTATTTAGACAATATTTATAAACCCTAATTCTGTAATTTCTATCAGTTAGAACATAGACTGGAATGAAAACAGTTCTAGACTGTTTGACACAAAGAACAGCTATATCTAACAGCCTGAAAAGGCAATTGAATTAAAGGTGAATTAAATAATGGAAGAATTTGGCGGAAGAAGAGGCGGTTTTGGCCGCGGTAGATTTGACAGAGATCGTGGTGACAGTAGAAACCAAGACTTTGGAGAGAAACCAGTGAATGTCGGGGAAGAATACGACGTAGAGATAGAATCTGTCGCAGAGAAAGGCGATGGAGTTGCAAAAATCAAAGGATTAATCGTATTTGTACCTGGCGCGCAAAAAGGCGACAAACTTAAGATAAAAATAAAGGAACTTAAAAGAAAATGCGCAATCGCGGAAAAAGTGGGCGAAGGCAGCGCAGTAGCAGAAGAAGGTGCAGTTGCTGAAGAAAGTTCAGTTGCTGAACCAGCAGAAGAATTAGTTCCTGAAGCTGCAACAGAAGATGAAATTACTGAATCTGAAACTGAAGCAACTGAAGATGGCCAAGAAGAGGAAGAATATTAATTTTAATTCTATTTTTTTCTTTTATTATTTTAGTAATGCTTTTATTCCTAATTAGAATATAAAAACTTATGATATATTTACCACAAGAAGACTCTTACATGCTGAGAGAATGGGTAGAGAAATTAGCTAAAGGGGATGTGCTTGATATAGGCACTGGAACAGGTATCCAGGCGTTTGCAGCATTGCCTACGTCAAAAAAAGTTGTTGCAATTGATGTAAATCCAGAAGCTATAGAATATGCAAAAAATGCAGTTGTTTTCGGCAATAAACAAGTAGATTTTAGAGTCGGTGATATGTTTTCTGCAATCGCAAAGGGTGAAAAATTCGATTTAATCATATTCAATCCACCATATTTGCCAGAAAGTAAGTATGATAATAGGATAGAAACAACTGGTGGCAAACATGGTTGGGAAACTATTGAAAAATTCCTCAGACAGGTTAGAAAATATCTTAAACCAAAAGGCAAAATATTGCTTCTTTTCTCTTCATTTACTGGCAAAGACAAGGTTCTTTCAATAGCAAAGGAAGAAAAGTTTAGATCAAAGCTTTTACAAAAGAAACACTATTCTTTTGAAGATATTTTTGTATACGAATTATCAGCATAACCTAACAGTAATCTATTTATATACTGTAGAATATATAAATACATATAGGGGTTGAACTTTGACGACAATTATTCGCAGTTTAAGCGAAATAGAAGACAAATCTAATTTAGAAATAATGATCCTTGGCAGTGTTCTTGTAGAAAAAGTTAGCGCTGTTGGTAAAAACTTGGAGGATGCATTAAAGAAGGGTAGAGAAAGTACTTTTGAGCGCGCAGCTTCTATAATAACTAAGGCTGTTAACAATAATTATCCATATACGATACTATCAGATCTTAATAAAAATGGTGCGGATTACGAACCTGTACTATTCTTACCATCTAAAAAAGAAGGAGAGGGATGGGTTGCACATACAATAAATGTTGTACGTTATCCAATAACATATTCTTGTAACGAAGAAAATAAACCATCTTGCCATTTAAGAACGCCAGTTATTATTAGTGATCCAAATTTCGATATACCTGGATATAATGGAAAATATTATAGTTCAAAAGAAGGCGAAGGAAAAGTTGAAGAAACTGGATGTGGACGAGGTCCAACAGAAGAAAAAGCAAAATATAATGCTGAAATAGATGTACGTAAAAAAATAGCTGCTGACATAATGAAAATAAATGCGGATGTTGTACACTTTACAGCCAGAAGTAATATTGCATTAATTTCTGAAATTTTTGATAACAGAGCCATGGGTGAAGAAGTTCAAGTTACCTTAGAATCTAAATTATATAATGCATATTGTGTAAAAAAGGTCGCCTAAATATTCTATTTTTAAACCTCTTTTAGATTAACCGCAAGCTTTATAAGTGACTACTTAGTAGTGGTAATAAATATATGAGGTGAAATAATGGATAATAATCAACCTGACAATTTAGAAGCCGAAGTTGAACAAGAACTTATTAAAATCAAATCTATCATGCCAAAAGAATATCAATCTTTCAAGGAATTAACAGAATACATGCAGAAAATAGCAGAACCTAATACAGAAATTATTTTGCGACCTGCTTATAAGACTAGACCTAATTCAACAAGGAAAATACTGGGATTAGAGGTGGTTATACTCCATAGTACATCAACAGAAGAAGCACCTAAAGAATTTGTTCATGCAAGCTATTTCTTGGGTGGAAAATAATGAATAATTTAGAGAATAGAATTAATGAAGAAGAAACTGATAAAATTAGACCTTCTTCGGGTGCATATAGACTTCTTAAAATATTAAGGTTTGACCGTATAATCGATACTATAATATCAAACATTGGTAATTCTGCCAATGGCTATTATAAAAGTACACTTGATGGAAACGGTACTGGATATTTACCAAATGATAATTCTAACAAAACTAAAAGGAGTGGAAAATAATGAGTATATCTGTAAATAATGTAAACAAATTGGGACAGTATCCAAATGGCGACATTTCAAAACTTGATGCGTTCACACTTGGAACTATGATTGTGCCAAGTGAAGGCACTGGCGCAACATATGAAGAAGCAAGAAATAAAGCTAGAGCAAATGCTTGTAGAAAAGCAGATGAAAAATCTAGAGCAAATCATTATCCTTTTGTATTATTACAAGATCAAATGCCACAGACTCCTGGTCAAACAGTAGTTTCTTTGGAAAGTATAGTTCAAAATAATGGTGTTTGGACTGCAACAACCAATGAAATAGATCTAAGTTTTGACATGTATAAACGTAAAGCACTTGGTGGGGTAGGTAGAAAACCTCACTTAGTAACTGATACAAGTCAAGTCCCTGGTTTCGAACTAAAAATAGAAGATTCTATATTTGGTGGGGAAAAATATCTTTACAGGGTAGACAATACTCAAACGTTGATAACAGGAAAAGCAGTTGGTACTAACCCGGACATTGTAACTGTACAAGCATTAAGTAATGCTCGTAAAGCTATGAGAAATTATGCTTTGAGTAAGGCTGTTTCATTTGAAATTGTTCCAGCAGCAGTATTAGGAGATATGACTGAAATCTGTTATCATACATTAACGAACAATATTTTTAATGTACGCATGGAAAAAGGATTTAATGTTTACGGATTAAAGCCAAAATCAACTATATTTGCTTAATTATTTTGAAACTTGGATGCTAATGACATCTAAGTCTTTAAGAATATACTCTTTTCCTATTTTTTGTCTTTTTTTGACATCTATCGCACATATAAAATTTTTAGCCAAATCTGTATGAATCTTTGCGGCAAATTCAAAAGCAGTAGATTTGGGAGGCATTAAAAATACATCCGGTAAAACTCTTCCTTCTGAATCTTTAAGCGTGTTTAGACCGCCTGTATAAACAGCAACATATTCCAAGAAATCAAAAACTGCTGTGTTAAGACATTGCTGGGTGCCTGTAGAATGCCAAACATTCAGAACTTTTTCCTTAACAAATTCAAGCGCCCTCTTCTGCTTTTCAGACAATTCATCTGGCTTTAGAATTGTAAAATCCGAGTCGCCTGGAACATACTTGATTAATTCCTTTTTTGCAGCTTCTCGCAGAGCTAATTCTGATTCAGCAGAACATGGAACAATAACATATTCAGGAAACAATTTTTTCATTTTTTCGATATTTGCTTTAGCTGTTGGTAGGTCAATCTTGTTTGCGGCAATAATCATTGGTTTGGATAAGATCCTTAGTTCGCGCGCAAATAACTTAATTTCGTTATCAGCCCAGTCGCGAAGCTGTTTTTCTTCAAGTCTTAATTTATCGAGAACTTTAGAAACCATTTCTTGATTAACTCCAAGTCCAGAAAACTGCTCAGCAATAGCTCTTGCTTTGTTTTCAACAGGCTGTTTTGCAATTTTAGTCCAACCATTCTTGAATATTCGTGCATACCACATATCAAGCTCGAATTCTAAGAATTTGATATCATTACATGGATCATAAGAACCTGGACTGACCGCTTCGCCTTTCTCATTTATTGAGCCAGAAGCATCAACTATGTGAATGAAAACATCTGCTTGTCTTAGATCATCAAGAAATTGATTTCCTAAACCTTTACCTTCATGCGCGCCTGGAACTAAACCAGCAACGTCCATAAGCTTAACAGGAACAAATCTATTCCCATCAATGCAAAATCCTTGTCTTGGTATGCATTTAACCTTGAAAAAATCCTCAACGCATTTTATTTTTACATAACCAATTCCTTCATTCGGTTCAATTGTAGTAAAGGGATATGCCGCTATAGCTACTTCTGCCAAAGTTGCTGCCTTGAAAAAAGTTGATTTCCCAGAGCTCGGTTTACCTACAATTCCAACTAACATAGAAATTCTTAATAAACAAAGGTTTATTAAAATAGTCCATGAGACTTATTGGAATTGACCTTGCGGCTAGAACAACAAATGTTAGCAGCATTGCAACTTATGAAGATGGTAGAATAAGGACCTATTCTGTGTATTCTGATGAAAACATTCTTGAAATAATCAAAAACTTCAAACCAGATGTGCTTGCAATTGATGCGCCGCTTGTTGTAGTTGAAAAACCATTTCGTTCAGCAGAAAGAGAGATGCAACAGTTTGGTTACAAGCTTATGCCATTGAATACGCCTGATATGCAAGATTTGGCAAAACGTGCTTCTTCAATAGGATATGCTATCGAAAACCTAACCAAAGTAATTGAATGCCATCCTAATTCTACAAAAAAGGCTCTGAATGTTAATAATGTCAAAGAGTTGAAGAATGTAAAATTCTTGAATATAATTAAAAATGAGCATGAATCAGATGCAATATTTGCGGTTGTGACTGCTTTGTTCTTTAAAGAAGATAATTATAATTCGTTCGGCGATGACGAAGAAGGATACATCATTGTACCTAAACTTTAAGGTGTGAAATAAAGCTCTGTAAATGGATCTTCAGATTTACTAAAAACTTTATTAGTTTGTTGCCTAATAGCAAAATATTCTTCTATATCAAAATTTATATGTCCTATTTCCACATTTCTAGATAAAAGACAGAGGTCATACAAGTTTTTTGAAAGTTTATAATCTCTAACTACATCTGCATCAACTAATCTATCATGTGTTTGTGCTGATACAATAGTACTCTTAATTTCAATCAATTCATTAAGCCAATTGCTAAGTTTTATTTTAGATAGTTCTGAAAAATTAAGAGTTGCTGCATAGTGAAAAATTTTTTTAAGAGTATTACTTTGGATATCACCAATCTGATGTACTAAAGTTTTCATTTTACCATTCCATATTTGTTCTGGTTTTACAACATGTACAGATATGCCCTTAAAGTATAATGGCTCAACCATTGCATCTTCTACTTTTTTCTTTTCAAGAGGCCCTACCTTTTCAAAATAGCTTTTACTAAATCTATCAAAATGAATAACAAGGGTATCTAAATAATTATTATCACTACATATTGTACCAATATTGCGATGCTGTTTTTTTGGGAACTCCTTACATTTGTATCCTTTAGAGTTTAGTCCCGAACTAATGTAACTATGTATATTATCATATTCTGTATTTGAGAGAGACGGATATGTTGCACAATCAATATCCATACTAGGTCTTAATAGATCTTCTAACTGTGGATCATTATATAATTGCGACGCCATACCACCTGCTATTACAACATGTCTATCATCAAATATATGGTCGTCATTTATTTGTCCGATTACTCTAAATGTGTCTTGAACAATATTATCTAAAATAGTATATGGAGATTCTGTTGCCATAGTAATAATTTAATCTTTTATCCCTTTTAAATGTTACTACTATAAAGTTATGTATATCAAGTAACAACTATAAAAGTTTGTATTAGAAAAGGCTTTTATTCTCTAATATTTTTGGGTTGTTCATGGTTTATAGACTTGCGGTAATAGATAAGAACAAATGTCAGCCAAAGATTTGCAATCATGACTGTGCAAAGGCTTGCCCTATTAATAGGAAAAATGAACCTTGCGTAATCATTGGTAACAAAGCTTCAATAGATGAAAAGCTCTGCATTGGCTGTAGACTATGTATTCCTGCCTGTCCTTTCGAAGCAATTAATGTTGTTAACCTACCAGAAGAGCTGAATTCTCAAGCTTTACATCGATATTCAGAAAATGGCTTTAAATTATTCAGAGCAGTAGTGCCAATATTCGGAAAAACAGTTGGAATACTTGGACAGAACGGAATTGGGAAGACCACAATGATCTCAATCCTTGCGGGTTTAATATACCCAGACCTCGGAACTCCTAATAATAAACCAGATCAGAAAGAAATAATCAAATATTTCAAAGGAAATGAGGGTCAGTTTTACTTTGAAAAACTTTTCAAAAACGAAATATCAATAGCATACAAGCCGCAATATGTTGATGGGATTCCTAAAGAGTTCAAAGGGACTGTACTTGCTCTATTAAAGAAAGTTGACAAAACTGGAAAGATTAAAGAAATAACCAAAGAGCTCGGAATTGACAATATACTCGACAGAAAAATTGAGTCGGTCTCTGGCGGAGAACTCCAAAGGGTAGCAATTGCAGCTACAATTTTGAAAGGAGCAAACGTGATGTTCTTTGATGAACCATCATCTTATTTGGACATAAAACAAAGAATAAATGTTGCAAAAATAATTTCTGAGCTTGTAACCAAAGAAACAAGTGTGAATGTAATCGAACATGATTTGATTGTTCTTGATTATATCGCAGATCTTGTCCATCTTATGTATGGTAAAGAAAGTGTTTATGGAGTAGTTAGCCACCCAATGGCTGCGAAAAATGGAATTAACACATACTTAGATGGTTATTTGCGCGATGAAAATATGCGCTTCCGCGAGTATCCAATCAGATATGAATCAAGACCAACTTTAAGAAATAAAGGTGAAATCCCATTAATTGCCTGGCCTAAACTCAAGAAAAAACTTGGAGACTTCAATCTTGATGTTTCTGAAGGAAATATACTTGTAAATGAAGTAGTTGGGTGTCTTGGTGAAAATGGGACTGGTAAAACTACATTTGCACGAATTTTGGCTGGAGAACTTAAACCTGATAATGTTAAATTTAATGAAAAAATAAAGATTTCTTATAAACCCCAGTATATCAAACCTGAATCAGATTCAACTGTAGCTGAAATGCTTGCTTCTATAACAAAAGAATTTGGGACTGATGATTATAAAATTAGAATAATCAGGCCTTTGCAGCTTGAAAGATTGCTTAATATGAAATTAACTGAATTAAGCGGTGGAGAACTTCAGCGCGCAGCAATTGCAGTCTGCTTATCGCGTGATGCAGACTTGTATCTTTTAGACGAACCTTCTGCTTATCTCGATGTAGAACAGCGTTTGATTATTGCAAAAGCACTCCGCGAATTTATAATTCAAAGAAATGCTTCAGCACTTGTTATTGATCATGATCTTTTATTCTTAGATTACATCAGTGATAGATTACTTGTGTTCAAAGGAACTCCTGCGCTTAAAGGCGAAACGCTTGGACCTGTGAGTATGAAAGAAGGTATGAACACTTTCTTGAAGAAAGTTGAGATAACATTAAGACGTGACCCTGAAACATTAAGACCAAGAGTCAACAAGCTTGGTTCAGTCCTTGATAGACTTCAGAAAGAAAAGAATGAATATTATTATACTTCGGCTAAATGATTATGCATCCCATTTTTCTTTATGCATGTATGATTCTACTCCAACTAAGCCATCATAAGCAATAATTACAATTTCTGCTTCTTTCATTATCTTAACAGCTTCTTTAAGTTCGTCTACCCATTTTTCTTTTGTTCTTTCAACCATCTGTTTATGTACTATAAGCTGTTTTATGCCAGAAGTAATTACTGCGTTTGCACATGGAATACAAGGTAACCAAGGCATGACCATTGTAAGCCCTTTTGTTTTAATTCCTTCGCGTGCTGCTTTATAGACAACATCGCGCTCTGCATGATTAGGATAAATGTTCCTATTACCTTCTTCAAAACGATAAGATAGATTCTTTACACCAGGTGGCAGAACATTTGCACCTTTTAAAATAATTTTACCATTTTTAACAATAAGCGCTGCATTATGTGTCGATGGATGATTGCTTTTTTTAGCATATTCATAACATTTTTTCAGCAATGCTTTATATTTTGACTCTTTTGATATTTTAATATCAAGATTTTCTATTTCCATAATAATTTGAACAATTTGATATTTTAAATATAATATGATTCTAGCATTTTCCTTTGCAGGCACAAACTGAAGATGAATTCTTTCCACTACAAGAACAACCTGAAGACAGTTTCTTAGAAGAAACATTTGAATGATGGATTATTGCTCTGTTTGAACATACTTTTTCGCAGCTTCGGCACTGATTCACACAAGCTTCCTTATTCTTAACAAAAGGCTTTCCGTCTTTTTCTACATAAACTCCATGTGTACAAAATTTAACACATTCCATGCAACTAATACACTTTTTATAATTAATTACTGGATACCAATATTTAGTCATTTCTTAATCACCTTGACTGTAGCCCTTTTTTGTCCTTTAATTAGTAATGGAAGTATATGAGACAACAATTGTTCAGCAGTCATTTTTCTAACTTTTCCATTTGTTATCTGGATCCATTGACCTTTAATTTTCTTGTAAGTCTGCTTCCATCCAGATTTTAGTACAATCAAGATTTTGCATTCATTGTTTTTCATTTTTGAACCTTAAATTGTTTTATTCGGATCGTACCATTGTGCACTTCTAGTTCCACTGAATTTATGTTCCCAACTATCTGGTGTTCCTATTTTCTTTTGGTTATACTCTCCATAATACCAACCTTGTTGAGCGTCGCCTTGATTAAAGTATCCAACGTATGTATATTTACAACCAGTTATTGTGTATTCTAAACTACATGCACAAAAAGGAGCTACATTACAAGACAAAAAGTAGAAAAAACCATAACATATGATGACAGCAATAACAAATGTTAATATTAATAATATTTTTTTATCCATATAAAATTCAAGAGTTTCTTATATTAAAAATAATACTATTTACTAAAGTTTTTATAGCTATATTACTTTTAACAATATTATGAAAACAATAGGGCTTATTGGAGGAATGAGTTGGAGATCCACAATAGAATATTATAGAATAATAAATGAACTGATACAAAATAAATTGGGTGGATGGCATTCAGCTAAGATTCTTCTATATTCTATAGATTTTGATGAGATTGAAAAGGATAATACTTTAATTGATGCTGCAAAAAGCTTAGAAAGAGGTGGGGCTGATTTTATTCTCATATGTGCAAATACCTCTCATAACCTGTATAAAATAATCCAATCCAGTGTGAAAATACCTATTTTGCATATCGCAGACGCAACAGCCAAGAAGGTTAAGGCTGCAAAAATTAAAACTGTTGGACTTTTAGGTACAAAACGTACGATGGAAGAGGATTTTTACAAGGGAAGATTGGAAAGAATGCATGGACTTAAAGTAATTGTCCCACAAGAAAAGGAACGAGAACTTATCAACAAAGAGATCAATAATTTATGCCTTGGAAAAGAAGACCCACAAGCAAAACAGCAGTTTATACAAATCATAAACAATCTAGTCAAAAATGGGGCTGAAGGAATAATTCTGGGATGTACAGAAATTCCTTTGTTAATACAACAGAAAGATGTAAAAATTCCATTGTTTGATACTACAAAAATACATGCTGAAAGCGCTGTTGAATATGCTTTAAAATGAATACGTCGGGCTGGTATAAAAGTATTTACCGAAATTTGAACGTTACTTAGGACAGAGACAATGAAAATAAACATCTATATCTTTAATGAGTTTTTTGATTGGGATTAACTTACTTGTTTTCTCTTGAAGTTCTATCCAATCTTCTGGAAACTTATACTTGCCCTCTAAATTTCTATGTGCTGGCATATTATTGCGAAACTTCTCTAAATCATCAAAATAGGGGGGTATCTCCGGCATCTTCACTCCATTTGATTTAAGCTTCTTAGCAATTTTGAAGAAAGAGTGTGCTTCAAGATAGATATAATCCTTTAGAACTCCAGCAGGGTTAAAATCCTTATCATTTAATAAATATCTAAAGTTCATTAATCCAATATTTCGTGGACTCTTAAGGTCTTTTTTATGAATATCAATACAATTTATGAAGTCTTCTATGCAATAAACCATGTCCCAAGAATAGTTGAGACTTTGGTATGACTGTGAAGGAATCTTACATTTTTCCATGCAATCTATAATCATCAATACATAAAAAGTCTTTTTATATCCCTATATTTATTTGAGTTTCTAAATAGTCAAATCTCAGTAAAAATAAAAAACGCCGGGACTGGGCTATTATACAAAATGTCAGGACTTAAACCAATGGATATTGATTACAATATAGCATTAAGCACATAGCCCATAATTACCACCCCTATGAGAGTGATGCTTACAAACATTGCCAAAAGCTGCCATTTCATGACTTTTTTTAGTATTAACAGCTCTGGGATTGAAATAACTACAACGGATGTCATAAATGCAAGTGCAGTTCCAAGAGGCACACCCTTCCCAACAAGAGCTTCCATAATAGGTATAACGCTTACTGAATTTGCATAAAGCGGTGCCCCAAGCATGACAGCTGTTGGAACTGCCCACCAGTCTCTTGAAGATAGATATTGAGAAACAAAGCTTGTTGGAACAAATCCATGAATCACTGCCCCAATACCAACACCTAATACAACATACGGGAAAATTTGCTTTGTTATAGTCAAGCCATCTTCCCACCAACATTTAGCAAGCTCTTTTAATGATAGTGCTTTTCCACCATTTTCTATTGCTATCTGTGCTTTTGTTTTTATTTTGAGCAATTCTTGTTTAACGTACTTATCTAACTTTAATCTCTGGATCAACATGCCACCAAGTATGGATACAATAATACCTATCATATTGTAGATTATTGTAACTTTCATTCCAAACATTGTTGGAAAAAGATAAAGCGAAGCTTCATTGATTAGGGGGGATGCAATAAGGAAGGTAAATGTTACACCAAGAGGAATTCCTGCTCCAACAAAACCTATAAACAAGGGTATTGAAGAACATGAGCAAAATGGCGTGACTACTCCAAGAAGCGCAGCAAACAGATAGTCTAATCCAAACCAGCGACGCTTGGTGAGTATGTTCTTAACTTTTTCCATAGGAAAATGGTGCCTTACAACAGCCATTACATAATTGATTACAAGCAATAAAATTCCGATTTTGATTGAATCATATATAAAAAAATTAGTTGCACTCCCAATATAGGATTCTTTTCCAAGATTAAGCAAGGAGTAAGTGACCCAATCTGCAAAAAGCTGTATTGGATAAAAAAGATCCACCTAAATCACCAACCTAATTGTGTAATACAAACCTACAATGATGAATACAACCGCAACTATTTTTCTGGTCCATTTCTCAAATGTCTGGATTTTATTTATCAGCTGACCTAGTTTAGAAACGCTTTTTACAAGAATAAAAGAAAATATGATTACGGGCAAACCTGTTGCAAAAGCAAAAACAGAAGGTACAAGAATCGCACTGCCAGCTTTTAATGCAATTGGGATAAGCATTCCGAAAAACAGAACTGCACTAAATGGGCAAAACGCAAGAGCAAAAACAACACCAAGCAGAAAACTTCCAGCATAACCCTTTGTTGCCAACCATTCTTTTATTTCAGACATTTTTTTGCTTTCTTTTAATAAATTAATTCTTATGATATCGAGCATAAATACCCCAATAATTAAAAGTAATGGGCCCAACAATTTTTCACCATATTTTTGTAAAGATAATGCTATTGACTGCGTATTTACTCCAAACCACACAATCATTGAAGCAATCAGAACATAAGTGAACATCCTGCCTAATGTGTATAAAACTCCAACAAGTATTGTGTGTTTGCTATTGTCAATTTTTTTAGAAGCATAAGCAATTGCAGTTATGTTGGTTGCTAATGGGCAGGGGCTTATGGCTGTCATTAAGCCTATAAAAAACGCAGCAACTACAGGTATGCTACTTGTTCCCATGGTTTCCATAAACGCCATTAAACTCATTTTAATTGCCTGCCAGTTTTTGTTCAATCACGCCTTTAAGATAATTCATGTATGCTTCTTTGTTGTTTATCTTGTACCATACATTGATGTTTTCTTCAGCTTTGAACGCATCACCATTATATGTTCCAAGCCAAAGTGATGATCCTGTTGCCCCATATTTTTTAACTAATTCCTGATTTTCAGGCAATTCAACATTTATGTGGTCAAAAACGATAACTCCTTTTTCCAGTTCATCTTTGAAGTAGGTGTTAACTGTTTCTTCAGCATATGCTCCTACTGTTACACATGAATAACACTGGCTAGTTGCGTGAAAATGATAAATCTCAAGTTTGTCAATAGTAACATCATAACTATTTGTTGTTCCAGAATTTTTAACTATTTCAGAATTTCCAGATATTTTGTCCCAATTTAATCCAATAGCACATACAGTAACAACAGACACACATAATATCACTATTAATGCCAAATGTTTAAGGTTTATTTCAAAAAAATCGTTACTCACTTTAACCAACCTATTATTTCTTTAATCTCTGGTATTCTTCCAAAACTTTTAACATTGCCATCAATGACTAATGCAGGAGTAGACATAATACCATATTCAATTATTTTTGCCATATCTGTCACCTTAACAATTTCAGCCTTTTTTCCGCTTTCAGCCACTGCTTTTCTTGCATTTTCTTCAAGCTTTTTGCATTTCGGGCATCCAGTCCCAAGTATTTCAATTTTCATAGTTTTACCCCTAACACTTTCCTCCACAGGAACAACCTGTAGATGAGTTTTTTCCATCACACGAACAGCCTGGAGACTGCTTCTTAGAAGAAATATTCGATTGATGAGTTATTGCCTTGTTCGGACACACTTTCTCGCATCCTCTGCATTGGTTCACACACGCTTCTTTATTTTTTACAAAAGGCTTTCCATTTTTCTCTGAATAGACTTTATGTGGGCAAAATTTAACACATGTCATGCAACCAATACATTTTTTGTAATCTATTATTGGATACCAATCTTTTGTCATTTTTTACACCTTATACATCAAATTTTCCTTTCTTTTTCTGTATTATTTATTGGATTTTAAGCCTATGATCGAAATTACAAATACTATGAGGTACATTACAAGCCCATAAACACAGGAAGGAAGTGTCAATATCTTTGTACTGCACATACCACCAAATCCACAAATTTGTTGGGCTATCTCAAAATAGCTCAATACTCCAGAGAATATCACACCAACAAGAGATATTCCGGCTATAACTTTTAATGCTAATTGTTTAGTAAATTTCATTTTTTACATCCTCCTTTTATACAACATGTTTTCTTGAGCGTTTTACTTTTAGGATTTCCCAATACCTTGAAAACGTCGCAAACTCTCAGGTCTGCTATCTTATAATAAACTTTTTTTCCTTCGCGTCTAGATTTTAATATGCCTGCATTTTCTAATTTACCTAAATGTATCGAAACTGTTGATTGTGTTTTCTTAACATGTGGGAATATTTTACAGACACATTTTTCTCCGTCTAAAAGAAATTCGACTATTTTTAGTCGAGTATCATCTGATAAAGCTTTCAATAGTTTTAACACATTATTCATATTGATACACATCAATATGATTATTTATAAAGTTTATGAAAAAGTACGCCGGGACTGGGATTCGAACCCAGGAAGGGCAGAGCCCAACTAGCTTTCCAGGCTAGCCCGTTAACCACTGCGGCATCCCGGCAAAGAATGAAACAATTCTATGTTTTAAAAAGTTTAACTTTCTAGGCATTTCTATAGCGAATTAATGTACCTACATGTTCGCCTGCTAATGCTTTCTCCAGATTATCAATTCCACATACTTGCGAATTTATTTTTTTGACTGTGGCATTGCATAACTTAAATATCTTTTCTTTCATACCGCCTGTTTTGTCAATGCTATTACCTTGGTATATTATAATTCCTTTTGATTCTAAAAATTGGTCAAATTCTTCTTTTTTCAAAACATGATCTACTTCTATAACAGGGGCAATATCGGGTTTTTTAGTATAAACTCCGGGAACATCAGGAACCATTATTATATCTGCTGACCATCGTTCAGCAGCCAATACTGCTAAGTCATCTGCAGATATTACTTGCCATTCAGCAGTATATTCACCTTCACAGCCAACTGTTGGTATTACATCACCATAACTCGAAGGTGTAATATTATTATTAAAACATTCTACTGTTTTATCCAACAGTCTTGAAATATCGTAATGGCCATCATAAGAACAATTATTGCGAGGGTGGATACTTTTACAGTTTATGCCTGATTTTCTTAGATTATCAGCTACTAAAGAATTCAAGTATTTCACAGAATTATGTATCAACAATGGTGTAACTGATTTATCAACCGCTCTATATCTATCAACTAATGGATGTCCAAAAGAACCAGCGCCGTTTAATATGAAAAGTTCCAAGTTATTTGCTGTTGAAGCATTGGCTATCGCTTTACTTATCTTTTTAATATTTTCTTTCTTTGCGTAAATATCACTTTTATTAATTATTTCTTCAATAGTATTAGGAAAATGAGTCTCATTTTTGTCTGTAAGTATTGAGCCGCCTATTTTTACAACAATTCTTTTAGCATTGTCTTTCATAAAAATTCACCTTCTTTGGATAGCAAGCACTTCTTTACCGAAATTACAATTTAATTCATGTAGAGTATACAGTGCACTTTCAAAAATCGCGACTGGTATTTTTCTGTTTTTGCCGTGAATAGAGTCATTAATATAAACAAAATCATCATTTATACCAACTACAATAACCCAGTGCGCGAACTGTAGCGAGAAATCTGGTTTTATCTCGCGTATAAGCACCATTGGCGGAATGCCTTTTTTGAGTAACGAGCGCAGCAAGTCAATGTTAATTTCTCCAATTTTTTCTTTTAAGCCTAGTTTCTTTGCTTCAGATTCCTGCTGCTTGAAGATATATTCAAGTATTTGATTTACATGAATCTCGCGGAAATCTTTCCAGACTGCTTTCTTCTCTCTGAGTAGCTCTACTTTCAAGCCATTTTTCAGCGCAGCTGTGGCGATGCCGTACAAGCCTACTGCACGCCATCCAAGGAGAACTGCATCGCGCCAAATCTTGAATTCAATTTTACGATTAAGCTTAATTTTCTTCTTGTAAAATTTGAGAAGCATCATTAATGCAGCTGGCCCGCACGTCATCTCTGTTGTTTGCTTGTAATAAGGAGTCTTTATCATTCTGAACTCGGGGCTCCTAAATGTTTTTGTTGTTTGAACATTTCTTCAATTTCTTTTACAGAATTAGCATCTTCAGCTTTCTTATCTGTTCTAATATAACTTGTAGCACGTGGAAATCTAAGAGCATAACCAGGTTCGTCACCATGTTTTCCAGCAGTATGTAATGGGCTCTTTGTTATTTCATCAGCTCTTACTGTTATCACATATTTTGGTTCAACCCAAACATCAGGAATAATTAATGAATCAACTCTTGCTGGTTTATGCTTAATAGAGATTTTATCAAGTTCTTTTCTTAATTTTACCCAGTTTTCTTCAGTGAACCCAGAACCTACCTTAGCGATTGTTTTGAAAACATCTTCTTTCTCATCATAAACTGCCCCAAGAACTGCGCCAATACCGAACTGGGTTCTCATTCCACGCCCTTTAAGATAACCAACAACTGTTATATCAATTGTGTCTGAAAGTTCTCCACGATATGAACGTTTTAATTTTATCCAGTTAAAGTTTCGTGCTCCAGCAGAATATGGCGCATCAAGACGCTTTGCCATCACGCCTTCAAGTCCAGCAGAAATGGATTTATCAAAGAATTTCTGTATAACTTTTGGATCATCAGTAATTATTCTGTCAGCATATTCGAGTGCTTCGCCAGTTTTCACATATTTTTCTATTGCTTTTATACGTTCAGAATATGGTTCCTGTGTATAATCTTTATTGTCAGCATAAAGCAAATCAAAGACGAACAATTTCAATGGAAGTTCTTTCTTCTTTGTTTCAATTTCATATTTGCGCTTTCGAGTCATTGTTACCTGGAATGGCATCAGTTCGCCTGTATCCTCATTATAAACAAGCGCTTCGCCTTCGATTATTGCATCTTTGGCTTTGACATATTTTTTGATTGAATCAACAATATCTGGAAACATACTTGTCATATTTTCAAGATTTCTTGAGAATAAATGGACATTATTTCCAATTTTATGGCATTGCAATCTGAACCCATCATATTTTGATTCAATGCTTGATTTGCCAATTTTTTCAATAATTTCTTTCGGAGAAGACAATCGTTCAGCAAGTTCCATCCTAATTGGTTTACCTGGTGTTACTTCAAATTTATCTATTCCAGTCATTCCTTTTGTGAAAAATATTTTTGCTACTAACCCCAGGTCAGAACAAAGATTATATGCTCGTTCTAATTCAGGTCTTAGTTTTCGTTCGCCAGTTTTTGATTTAGCTAACGAATCAATAATTGTTGGATCGCCAATACCAAGTCTAAGTCTCCCGATTACAAATCTTGAGATATACTTTGCTTCCTTTGGACCTGCTCTACTTAGAAGTCCAGAGATTACTGCTACTTTTTTGTCAACAGAACCGTCACCAGAAACTTGTGCTGCTTCTAAGAAACCTTCGTAAACTTCTGCCAGAGTAAGCTCTTTTGGTTTTACAAGTTTTGAAACGTGTTTATTAGACAATTCTTCAGCAACTAAACCAAGATCTCCTTTTTTCTTGTGCAATTCTTTGACATTTTTGATATCGGTTCCAGTTGCTCTGGCGATTGCTTTTTCGAGCATTTTATCTGCCATACCAATTTCAACACCTTCAAAAGCAGGTTTTATGCGTTCTTGTGCAATATAGATAAGTTTGTCTATATCTTCATCAGGGGTTTTCTTAAATAAATCAGACAAGATTTCAAACATCTCTAATCTTTTTGATGTTAATTCCAATTTTTCGAAATATTCGGCAACTATAGCAAACTTCATGCTTAATTAAAAGAGAAAGAAATTTATAAACCAATACCTCTGTCAGTTAACTTTCTTGTATTTTTCATTTGCATCTCTGACGTTTTTTCTACATCCCTCTAAAACGTCTTCCACTGTTTTTCTAAGTTCTGGATATTTTATGCTTAAAATTTTAGCTGCGCATAATGCTGCATTTTTTGGGTCTGGTATAAATATAACAGAAATCCCTGGAGGCATGCGATAAGAAGATGGATAATCTATTGTTGAGCCATCACTTGCTTTTGGTGGAACTGCAATAACTGGGTAGGTTGTTGCTCCAGCCACAACACCAGATAACCCATTTGAAAGCCCTGCAATTGTCTCAAATACTAAATCTATATTCATTGCATTATAATCTTCTATTAGTTTTAGTAAATCTTTGGGAGTTCTATGTGCTGAAACAACATGGATTTCATAAGGTATCTCTAACATTTCAAGTTCTAGCGCTAATTTTTCGCCATGCCATTTCCAGTCTGATCCAGAACCCATGAGTATAGGGACTAAATAATTTTTATTTAACATTTAGATTACCTCTGTTATACCTAATTATAATAACATAAAGAAAGAACATATTTATATATTATGAGATATATTCTATAGACTATGTACAATCCTAAAAAGCCTTACAATAAACAAACATTGAAAAATATAGAAAAAACTTGGAAAAACAAAGTCATCAAAGTTGGTTCATATCCAATGGTTAATTTAGGACATAATCGTTTTGGTCTTTTTCATACTGATGGTATAGGCACTAAAGGAACTATACATTATTACCAAGGTTCTTTTAAAGCAGCTGCACAAGATGCACTTGCAATGAATGTAGACGATTCAATTATGGTTGGTGTTTATCCTGAAGTTGTAGTTGATCACTTAATGTTAGAACAACAAAATGAGCACGCAATAAATGAATTTACAAACGAACTTTCTAATCTTTGTAAAAAATTAGGGATTATAATAGCTGGTGGAGAAACTGCAATCACTACTTCAATAAAAGGGATGGAAGCAGGAATTACAACATATGGTACAATAGATAAAAATGATATTATAAAACCAAAATTAAAACATGATGATAAAATAATTGGGATTGCAAGTAGTGGCATACATTCCAATGGAATCACACTTGCAATAAAGGGGCTTTCAATGACAAGACCAAATGTTGAAGAAGGATTATTAAACTGTAAACTGCCTTACAAACCTTATAATACAATAGGTCAAGAATTAACAGTTCCTACTCACATATATTTACCAGCATTAGAAGAAGTAATACAGTCGCATCGAAAAGAAATAAGTGGTATGATGCACATCACAGGCGGTGCATTTACTAAGCTTTTAAACATAGCTGGAGATAATTTAGTTTATATAACAAGAGATAATGATTTGAATCCCCAAAAAATATTCAAACAGATAATGGATGGATATGCGTTATCTTCTTCTCAAATGTATGAATTCTTCAATTGTGGTATTGGCTACGTAATCACCTGTAAACCAAGTGTTGCAAATGACATAGTTGACATTTTAAATGAAAAATTTCATGCAGACATAATTGGAACAGTATCAAAATCTGAGGTACCTATGGTAAAAATTGAATCTAAACTTGATAAAGAGATTCTGACTTATTATAATGGTACAAATCTTACATGTTTAATAGAAAAACATTGATTCTTATCTTAAATTATTGTAAAACTTGGATAAATCAGTCATTGGAAAGCTTTTTATTTACTAAACTTTATGATTGAAATATGAAATACAAGGTATTAATGGCAGATAAGACAGAAACAATGTTCGATGATAAGCAAACTGCATTTAGGTTCGCGGGTCAAAAAGCAAAAGAAACTAATAAACTGATAAAGGTCGAAGGAAATACTGATGGCTTTACTTGGGAACAAATAGCTCTGATTTATCCAACAGGACAAGTCCAGGAAGGAACTGGTGGATTTGGCTTTTTCAAAAAATTACCTGTCGTACGCAGAAAGTAAACTTTTATCTATTCCTGGTGTATTATAATATACGTGATCTAAATGGGGATGGATATGTTCGATTTCACAGCAGATTCTGTAAGTAGAATGAAAGAGATAGAGAACAATGCAAAAAAAGAGATGATTGAGATGACAAAGGAAGAGAAATTGAACTCTAAATACTGTTGTGTTGGCGAACATGGCACTGGAGAAGAATTATTTTACTGCATACACTGTAAAAGAACATTCTGCGAGGAACATGGGGAAGAATCAATCAATATATGTAGTGATTGTGTAAAATTATAAAAAAAATTAAATCTTTTCTTTTAATTTTCCTGTAACAGCATCAACAAATCTTGTTGCTGATTTGTTCTTAATAAGTATTGTTGCTTTATAGAAAGGATAATACATTGTTTTCTGTTCGATTATTTCTGCTTTGTCAGTTAGTGATTTTATGAAATTATTCAATTGTTTTATTGTAATATCATAATTGATTAGCCCTGCTGACATCTTTTGTTCCTCAAATTGAACTTTTTTACTTGCAATATTTTCGATTGCCGGGTGCTCTATCTTGGATAATACAAAATATGAATTCATTCTGCCTACCTTCTTTGTGCCAATAAATTTCTGTTCAGATAAGGTCTGTATTGCGCTTCTGACAACGGATTCTGTAAGGCCAGTTGCATTCTCAAGTTCTGAATTAGTTAGCTCCTTGTTTTTGAAAGCTGCTAGAATTGAAATCTCTTGGTAGCTTAAATCTTTAAATGCGGCAATGTTAAACTTTACTTCAAATCCTTTGTTAATCTCAAGAACATTGCCTGTAACACCATCAAAATATGAAACAATCTCTTTGAATTCTTCGCCAATTATCTTCTTCTTAACATACCTTACTTTACATTCAATCACAGGATAAAGAATTAAATGTAGGCTTGAAACTGGTGATTCCTTACCGAAAAGTCCTAATTGTCTTGTGCTTTTTTTGATAAGTTCATATGCTTGTTCTTTTGTTATTTTTAAACAAACAGCTAATTTTTTAACCTCAGCAACTTCTTTTTCAGCAGTTTCTTCAGTGCTTATTCTTGAAGAAGGAGCTACTTTCTCAATGCTTTCTTCTATTTTTTTCAGCTCTTCAACTCCCACTTTTGCCTTAGCAATAACTTGTGGTGTGATTGCTTTGTGTTGGGTCTCACGTTTTTTAATTCGTACAATTTTTCCTGGCGCAATATCTCCTTGTAGGAAGAATTCGCCTGGCTTAAGCATTGGTAACTTGGATAGGTCAGCTCTATTTGGAAAGAAAATTTTTACAGCATCAAGATCATTATTAATTGTAAGTTTCCCAATTATCTGGTTTCCACACTGTGAAAGTATGTTCTTATTGACTAAAGCGGGTCTTTGTGTTGCAATTAATAGCCCTAAACCACGCTTTCGTCCGCGACGACCTACTTCATCAATCTCCTTAATCATTTCGCCTGATTGTGGTGCAAATTTGTCAATCTCTTCAATAATCAATAGGTATGGCTGTCTTTGTTTTGATTCAGCAGCATAAAGCGCTCCAACAAAATCTTTAACAGATTTCTTATAATCTATTACATCAGAAACATCAAAAATTACTGGTACTCCTTCTTCCACAGCTTTTGCAGCAAGTGTATTAAAATTAACTTGTTCAATGTCAATATCAGCATTAGGATTTGATCCAACCCACAATATTGTGAATTTTTCCTTTAAACTAAAGTATTCTCCTTCTGTATCAATTATGCAAAAACCCAAATTCTTTCTTGCTAATTCCTCACATATTACAGCAACGGTATAGCTTTTACCTGAACCTGATTGCCCTATAACACAAGTCCTTCCCGTAACAAGCTTGTCTGCAGAAATTGTTGAATTATCGTCTGTTATGTTAATTTCCATAAACATGAAAAGAAAGGGATTAGTCACCTTCCATATCAATATCTTCTTCTTCGATATTCTGCAAGTCTTTAATCATATCTGAGTCTTCTTCCTTGCCAATATCAACATCATAATCATAACAATCTGCGCATCTTTCTGTTTTTATGTTCCCATTATCATTACAGAATTTGCATCCGCATTCTTTACATGTGTATACTGTTTTTACTTCTTTTCCGCATATACTGCACTTTGGCATGCTATCACCATCCATTTTTTATTAAAATAACAATTATAAAGTTTGCTTTTCTACTTTATTCATATGATAGAAATAGTCTTCCTAGGTACAGGCAGCATGTACCCAACAGAGAAAAGATCCCAGGCATGCATGCTTATACGGTCTGGTGTAGAGAATGTTCTCTTTGATTGTGGCGAAGGAACACAAAGACAGATGCGTATTGCTGGTTTGTCATTGATGAAACTAAGTAAAATATTCATAACGCACTGGCATGGCGACCATGCGCTTGGTCTTGGAGGTATAATTCAATCACTTTCAGCTAGCGGAAGGACTGCGGACCTAGAGATATATGGTCCTGAACGAACAACAGATCATGTTAGACATATATTGAATTCTTTTGAGTTTGGTTTAGGTTACAAAATAAAAGCTTATAATTTAAAGACAAAATTAGGCACTGTAAAAAGAATATATGAAGCAAAAGACATCGCTATCGAGACAATGCAAGTTAAACATATTGTCCCATGTCTTGCATATTCGTTCATAGAGAAAGGGCACCGCAAGATTGATATAAATTACACCAAGAAGTTCGGTTTAGTTAAAGATCCGTTACTTGGTAGACTTCAGGAGAATAAAACTATAGTTTACAAAGGAAAACGAATCTCACCGAAGAAAGCAACATTCTTAACTCCTGATAAAAAGATTTCATACATAACTGATACATCAGATTTCAAGGGAATTGAGAATATAGCAAAAGGGTCTGATGTTTTAATATGTGAATCAACATACAGCGAAGAATTAAAAGAGAAAGCTGGTGCATATAGTCATCTTACTGCAAAGGACGCAGCTGATGTCGCAAAAAAGGCTAAAGCAAAGAAACTAGTTTTGACACATTTTTCACAACGATTTTTAGATAATAGAAGTCTTGTTTTAGAAGCTGGAAAGATTTTTAACAAAGTTTCTGCTGCCAATGATTTTGATAAACTGCTTGTAGAATAGCATCAAAACTAATAAATAATCAAGTGTTGTTATAGTTCTTATGGCTAAAGCAGGTGAGGTGCCTCTATTTGTGAAAGAGACAAAGGGGGACATATTGAATGTTCTTAGAGATACAAAGGAAGCACTGGACAGAAGAAACAGCCAGGAACTTATTGAAACCAGCAATCATCTTGTACATTCTGTGAGTATACATAATGATCCGCGTGCTGTTTATGTAAGTATTATTGCATATGCGCTGGGGAAGATTGTTGAAAAATCAGAAGCACTTGGTGGATATCATAAAGAATTGGATGAATTTTTGGAAGGTAATGAACAAAATATAGAAGCTTCAATTAAATTTCTGGAGAAAAATGAATTCAAGAGTTTTGATAATGCAATAAAAAATATTCTTGCGCTTATCTCAGAATTTGATAATTCATTTTCAAAATATGTTCAAGATGTACTTCAATTTGCAAAAATACAGAAAGGTACCAAAATATACGAACATGGCTTATCAGTAGCGAGTGTTGCAAAATTGGTCGGGATAAGTCAGTGGGAACTAATGGAAAAAGTTGGCGAAATGAAGGTGCCCGAGCATAAAGGCAGCATAACAATGAGTACTAAAGAGAGATATGAACAAACTAAAAAAGTTTTAAAAAAGAGGGATTAAATGACTGTAGTAGTAGTTGACTCAGGAACAATAATTTCGTGTGCAATGAATTGTATACTATGGGTATTCGATGAACTAAAACAACAAGGAATTAGATTTATAGTTCCAGCTGGCGTGAAAAATGAAGTAATAGACAGTGGTTTAAAATCTGATAAGTTTAGATACGAAGCTATTCGCGTTCTACATCATTTTGTAAATGGCACTTTTGAAAGTTATGATGCTGATTTGGGCAGAGAAACAAGTGAACTCTTAAATTATGCAAACTCAAGTTTTTATATTAATAATAAACAACTCAAAGTACTTCAAGAAACTGATGTACAAGTGGCAGCGATTGCTAAAAAAATAAAGGCGGATGCAGTATTAACAGATGAAAGAACACTTAGATTGTTTATAGAAAATCCTGATGCGATAAGCACTTTTTTGCAAAATAAGTTTCATACGAAAGTTGAAGTAAACGAAAAATCATTACATAAATTCTCAGATTATATGGAGAATATACCTGTAATCAGATCTGTTGATTTGATTGCATATGCAATTGATAATGGAGTATTTGATCCTACAATAAAAAGATGCTCAATAGTAAAAAATATTGATTGCCGAAAGGAGATAGTTAGTGGTTTGCTTTACGCACTCAGATTTTCAGGATGTTCGGTGTCATTTGAAGAGATAAATGATTATGTTAATTTGGTTTTGAGGAATAAAAATGCCAAGAAGAAAAGCTAATAAAATAAAGTATAGACTTTTGGATGATGTGTTTAGTTCAGCCGCTCGTGACAATAAGCATCGTGAGCTGAAAGAAAAGATAATTTACTTGTCCAGACGAGACATGGTTATCTACACTCTGATATTCTTACTTGGCGTTACGGCCGCAATATTAATTGTGACGAATGTATTAAGGGTTTTTGTTAATTTACCTTAATTATTTTGTTTCAAAATCTTCTTCTGATTCAGATATCTTGTCAACAAAATTTCTTCTTTCTGCTTCAGCCACAATTTTTCTTGTTCTTTCAACTACATCTGGATTAATAGAAACACTTGTTATACCACATTTAACTAAGAATTCAGCAAACTCAGGATAAACAGATGGTGCTTGTCCACAGCAGCTTGAAGTTACTCCAAGTTTATTGCAGTTATCAATAACATGTTTTATCGCCTTAAGCACAGCTGGATTTCGTTCATCAAAGTATCCAAGCTTACCAAGTCTTTCTGAGTCTCTATCAACTGCAAGAATCATCTGTGTTAAATCATTAGAGCCAATTGATATTCCATCTACTCCAATTTTTAGGAATTCATCAATAAGGAACACTAATGATGGTACTTCAACCATAAGCCATATTTTGAACGTATTTGATCTTTGTAATCCTTCTTGTTCCATTATTTTGATAACTTTTCTAACTTCCCATAGAGTTCTTGGCATTGGTAGCATTACCCAAATATTTTTACATTGTTCACGTGCTTTTTTAATTGCCCTGCATTCAAGTCTGAATGCTTCTTCGAAGTCTGAAGAAATATATCTTGAAACACCACGCCAACCAATCATTGGATTCTCTTCTTTTGGTTCATATTTCTCTCCACCAACAAGATTTTTGTATTCATTACTTTTGAAATCTGAGAATCTAACAACAACGGGTTTAGGAAGTATTATTGATGCAACTTTAGTTATTCCCTCAACAAGTTTGTCTATGTATTCTTGGGATTTTCCTATTTCTATCATATGATTTGGATGTTGCCCTATTGTGCTTGCGATTATAAATTCAAGCCTCATCAAACCAATTCCATCAAATGGTAGGTTTTTGTATGCGTCTATTTTTTCTGGCTCTCCGAGATTCATATAAATTTTTGTGTTTATATGTTGCATTTCTTGTTCAGTAATTGGCGAATCTATTATTGATTCGCCTCCTGTTTCAGGCACTTTTGCTTCTTTTTCTTGGATACTTACTTTTACTTCGCCCATATAAACAAGACCTTTTGTAGCATCGATAGTTATTTTGTCTCCGTCCTTCAGAAGTTGAGTTGCTTTCTCTGTCCCTACAACGCACGGTATACCCATCTCTCTGCTTACAATTGCTGCATGACTGGTTGAACCACCTTCATCAGTAACTATCCCAATAGCTTTTCGCATTGCAGGAACATAATCAGGATCTGTCATTTTTGTAACTAAGATTTCCCCAATCTTTATCTTATCGAGTTCTTCTGGAGACAATATTATTCTTACAACACCAGAAACTAAACCATGACTTGCTGGAAGACCTCTCAATATTGGCTCGCCTACATCCCCAACAATTGTTGATTTAGATTCTTCTGTTTTTTTCAAGGTTGTTATTGGTCTGGTCTGAACAACAAAAAGCTTCTGACCTTCAACTGCCCATTCCATATCTTGGGGGAAATTGTAATGATCCTCAAGTTTTTTTATTACTTTTGCTAGTTGTATTATTTCGTCATCAGTAAGAACTTGAGCTGACCTCTTTGGATCATCTAACATTATTTTTACATTTTTACCAGATGGGTCTTTACGTATCATGAAATCCTTTTTCATAATGCTTTTATCTAGAATTTCCCAATCACTCTTAGAAACTTCATAATGATCTGGATTGACTTGACCTGAGACAACTACTTCACCTAGCCCCCAAGCAGATTCTATAACTATTTTATTTTTGTCTTCGGTGGATGGATCCACAGAAAATCCTACTCCTGACTTAGTCGAATCAACCATTCTTTGAACTACAACTGCAATCAAGACTTTGAAATGATCAAAATTATTTTTTGCTCTATAAAATATGGCGCGTGCCATGAATAAGGATGCCCAGCAATCCTTTACTGCTTCAACAACATTTTTCGCGCCTTTGATATTAAGAAAAGTTGCCTGCTGTCCAGCAAAACTTGCTTGTGGCAAATCTTCTGCTGTAGCACTTGAACGCACAGCGACAAATGGAGGTTCGCGTGCTGCATTTATTAATTGAGCTGCTTTAATTGGTATCTCATATTTGTTAAGATACATTCCATTGTAAGCTTCGCTTATTGCCCTACCCAATTGTTCAGGTACTTGTTCTGCACGTATTATTGTTTGTATCTGGTTTGCAGCACTTTGAAGAGCATGTGTATCATCAACATCCAGATCTTTCAGAATTTCTTCCATTTCACCTCTAATGCCAGTGATTTCCAAGAATTTCTTATATGTATAAGCAGTAACTACAAAACCAGGTGGCACAGGAAAACCAGCATTAAACATCTCACCAAGGTTAGCACCTTTACCACCAACATAAGGAATATCAGTTTTACCGAGCTCATTGAAACTTAATATTAATTTTTCTGCCTTGTTATCCATTGCCTCACCAAAATTAGAAATGAGTTTTAAGCTTATAATTGTTTTTATTTATAAAGAATTATACCTTTCTTTCTTCTATAGATATATGGCCTTTAATTGGTGTTTTGCAACAGGCTTGTCTGAGCGCTATTTTTGCTTTTTCGATGTTTTCTTTGTTTGTATATACGAGCATGAATTCTTGACCCTTGAATACTTGTGCTGCCAAACCTACTGGTTTACCAAATGAATGTGCCATACCTTGTGCAAATCTGTCTGCGCCGGCTCCTGCAGCCATAGCATGTTCTCTAAGAACATGGTGCGGATATGGTTTTACTTTGAAATAGAAGTTTTGTTCACCCATTGCTAAGCTGAGCTCTTTGTGCACAGAGATTCTTGCTGCTTCAAGAGCATTGTGTCTTATTTGAACATCATTTTTAGCAATAAGCTTGACAATCCATGGGAATTTTGCCTGAAGATTGCCCATATCAAATATGACTATTTTAGAATATGGCGCTCCACGTACATATGACTTTTCTCGCTTTTTTGACTTTCTCGTGTAAGGTCGCTCGATTTTAGAATAACAGCAACCCTTTCTGAGCTTTCCCATGGTTCAAGGTAAAGTTTTTCTATTTAAAAAGCTTTCTTACTTACATGGATTACAAGGAACTTTTACACAAATCAAAGCAAGAGATGAACACTGCTGACTACATGTTGACTGTCACAGTGCCAGCTATTAGAGATACAAACTTGCTTATGAGCGCATTTGGACATATCGACAATGCCATCATTTTAGCAATTACTGCTTTCCTCACAAAGCAAAAAGATACCAAAAAACTCAGGATATTCCCATCAAGCGAGGAGCTCCAAAGGCAGATTTTCTTCGAACAATTCAGTGGTGCTGTTGGGATAACATCTGATGAGGCGCACATATTAAATGAACTTCGGGAAATTGTTGATGGACATAAGAAAAACCAGATTGAATTTAAACGCGGAGAGGACTATATCATTGTCACACATAACTTCAAGACAATCGACATAAAATTGGGAGCTACAATAAAATATTTAAGCGTAGCACGAAATCTTATTAATAAACTAGAAGGACAACTAAGATGATATCAGAAGAGCTTGCGAAACTGAAGATAGAAAGAGCAATAGCAATTGGTTCAAACTATGAGTCTCTAAATGAAGCCGGTTTCAAACAAATGCTTCTATGTCTAAATAATGCCTTACAAGTTATACCTAAGAAGAGCCAGGAAAAAGAACAGCTGCAAGGTCTGGTTGGTTCTTTGATGAGTATGGAAATACAAAAATTTGGTTATGTATTCAAGGCAAGTTCTTGGAAGAATTCTATATTAATTAATAAAAATGACATAATAGAACTTATTTGGCGTACACATTCTTTGCTTTTTTAGCGACTTAGTATATCTCTTACAATCTGCATTGCACCAAACCCACTTGGTCTTGCTGAATTAAGATTACTGTTAATTTGTTTTTCTTCAGCAAAGAACTGCTCAATGCAATTCTTTATTGTTTCAAATACACCTTTTTGATCCAAGTAGCATGGCTTTCCAAATCCTTCTTTTTGCAGTAAAGCTGCATTGGTTAACTGTTCTATATGATTTCTAACGGGGATTGCAAGAATTGGTTTTTTAAAACATATTGCTTCGGATATTGTAGAATGTCCTGCTGGAGCGATTACACCCTTTGATAAACTGATATAGTCGATAGCATTTGGTATAAATGGGATTATTTTCATGTTATCCTTTTCTATCACTTTGTCTGTAAGATTATTGCTTGAGATTATGAAATATTTATCCTTAAAAGTTGGAAGTATCTTTTCAAAGATGTAAAACAGGTATTTTTCAATCTCAGCCCCACCAACTGAAACATAATAGAAATCTCTGTCTATCCCAAGTTTTTGTTTGAGTTCTTCCTGAGATGGCATCTCTGATGGTTTTTTTCTGACAATAATATCTGTATAAACCACATTGTCCATATATCTAACTTTTTGTTCAAATGTCGGTACATAGAAACGATTCCCTCTTTTCTTCATAAAATCAATCAGTCTATCAATCATGAATTGTTGCATCAAAATGTCTCTTGTAATGTACTTTTGAGGGATTAATGGATAATTGTTTAGGACACTGATAAGATTTGTTAATATGTAGTTTGGGATTGACCGCTTATATGCATAGAAAAATGCGTTGGGTTCTGTATCAGATAAAACAATATCCGGCTTGAAGTTTTCAACTACATTCAGAAAATCATAATAATCTCTTTGTAATTTAGTTGGATCTCTAATAGAATCAAGTATGCTCAATAGAACACTAAATGTAAACTCGCCTTTGTATTCATAACCACCAATCTCTTGGCAGTCTACGCCCTGTTCTTTTAGATATTTATACCCCGACCCATAAGACAGTACTTTTAACTCTACATCTTTATGTTTGAGAAACTCATTTATTATAGCATGGCACCTAGTCGCGTGTCCAAGTCCGATTCCACATATTGAAAAAAGTATTTTTACCATTTTTTTATCACTCAGTGAAAAAATATTCTGCGAACCCCACATTATGTTTTTTTCCAAAGTATAAAGATTTTAAAAGTATCAATGGCTTTAGCAACATTACGGATATTCTTTGTGTTTTGAAAAAATCTAGTGCCTTAAGTTTTTTATTAAATTCATTTGAAACATCAAATATTATCTTTGGTTCTCTGTGGGAAAAATCAAATAGATTTATTTGATAAGTAAAAATTTCTGGTTTTTCCTCAATCTTTGGGATAATTTCTTTCATAACCCTGTTAACAAGTCTATGATCTTTATGACCATCTTTTATAGAATGATAAAATATTTTGTTGGGCTTGTATTTTTTGATAATTGCTTCTAGGAGTTGTTTTCTTGATTCATCTATTGTATCAGTTTCTCCTTTCATCCCAAGAAATATAGTCTCGGTTACACCAAGATAATTTCCTGCTTTCTGTGACTCATAAACTCTTTTCTTCGTTAATTGCTCTTCATTCAGTGTTGGAGGCCATGACCAGATCCTACCAGCGAAATTTGCCCCATAAAAGAATATGACTACAATAACATCTTCCGTTTTTGCGAATTTTGCAATTGTACCCCCTAAACCAATCACTTCATCATCTGCGTGTGCCGCGCAAACTAATACTGTCATATTTTAAAAATAGATTTTAGTTGTTTATGTATTTTTGCCTCTAAACCAAGTATTTTCTTTTCCTTAATTAAGAAGACATAACCTATAGCTATCCCTAATATAGCTCCACCTATCACATCGCTAAGATAGTGGGCGCCTGAATATATTCTTGTTATAGCAGTTATAATCGCAAGTACATAGAATATAATTTTATATTTTGGATAGTATTTTGACAAAAGTACTGCTAAGGTAAATGCTATAGCTGTATGCGCTGAGGGAAATGAAAAACTATTGATACTTGTGATTAGACCGTGTACTTCAACTGTTGGTCTTGGCCTAGCAATTATCTCCTTAATAAAAAAGGATGTGGCAAATGTTGTCAATGACGCTAAAAATACAACAAAAAAATTCTTCTTTTTCCATAAATAGATGATGAATGTAAATAAAAGAATTATTAGGTATTCAAATAATAAATCAAGGGCACTCGAAATAGCATCAAAAATAGGATTACTAAACTGTTGCAAGATTGTTATAGCTAATATGTCGAGATTCATATTACTTCAATGAAATCATTGTTGATGTTCTTTCAATTTGATCTAGAGCTCTTATATGTTTTATCAAGAAATTCTGTAATCCTTGCATGTCCTTTCCCTCAACTTTTGCTATTATATCATACTCCCCGTAAACAACGCTAACATCCTTCACTTCGTTCATTTTTCTAAGTTTTTCTGCAACTACAGATTCTTCTCCCGGCTTAACTATAAGCAAAATATATGCTGTTACCAATTAAGACACCTCCTTATTCCGCACTAATCATAGTTGTGGTTTTTTCGATTCCACCCAATAATCTGACATTTTTGATCAATACATTCAGTTCTGGAAGCTCATGTAAATCAACTCTAAGCACAATGTCATATTCCCCTGAAACTTCTGTCACATCTTTAATGCCTTTTATCTTCATAAGTGCCTCTGGCGAGACATTAACTCTTCCACCAGGCTTTACTATTATGAAAATATATGCTTTTATCATACTTTACTTTTCAAGTCCCTCTCCCTTTATAATTTCTTTGTGAGTAAGAGTTGAGTTTGGTATTATAATAATTCTGCCAAATTCATCTTTTAAAGTAACTGCCATAAGGTTCATATCTGTTATTTCGCCGCTGTAGTTTCCAACCCTTATTTTGTTTCCCTTCGCTATTGTTTTAAATCTGTGAAGATACATTCCAGCAGCTGCATTTGTTATAAAATCCTTCAAAGAATAAAATATCAAAAACACTACAAATAATGATATTATGATTATGACTATATCAAATACTATTGTGGCGAATCCAAACTGCGATAATGCGATTATAAATGTTATAAAATAAAGCACATATCTAACCATTACTACAATTAAATCTGATATAGGTTCTTCATAACCCATCTCAGCTATGAATTTCTTTGCAGAAGGTTTCTTGAAATATCTGGTTAATCCATCTGCAATAAGTTTGGTCGCTACGTAACCTATCCCTATTACAAGCACGAATTGAACAATACTTATGATATTTGATTCCAATATTTCCTGCAATACCATAAATTTCACTAAGTAAGCTATCTATTAAATGCTTTTCTAAATATATAACAGCAAGGTTTAAAAACCATCTTTATGTTGTAAATTCTACCTTGATGATAGGGCATGACTGTTTTCTTATAGCAGTCATAGCTTGATAAGGTGACGAACATGGGAATGTACAAATACCTAAAGAGAAATTGGGAAAATAATGAGGAATACGCATCTTTGATTAAAAATAGAATGGTGCAGTTTAGAAGACAACCAGTGATAACTGTTATTGACAAACCAACTAGAATAGACAAAGCTAGAAGGCTTGGCTACAAAGCAAAACAAGGTTTTGTTGTTGTAAGGATAAGAATGCATAAAGGTGGAAGAAGCAGACCAAGCATAGCAAGAGGCAGAAAACCTTCGAAATTTGGCCTTAGACACTTTTCAACTACACTAAACACACGTGCTGTTGCAGAACAGAGAGTAAGTAGAAAATTCCCAAATTTAGAAGTGCTTAATTCTTATTATTTATCTGATGATGGAAAATATGTATGGTTTGAAATTATACTTATTGATAGAGTACATCCAGCAATAACATCTGATAAAGATGTTGCTTGGATTAGTGAAAAACGTGGACGTGCATTCAGAGGTTTAACTGCAGCCGGACAACGTTCAAGAAACGCAAGAAGAAAGGCAAGGCGATAATAAATGATTCCTGGGATGAACATGAATCAATTGAAGAAATTGATGAAAGATGTAGAAGATATTCCTGCTGAGCGTGTCATAATTGAAGGCCCAAAAAAACTTGTTATTGAAAATCCAAAAGTCATGCGCATGAATGTTATGGGCCAGGATACTTTTCAGATAATTGGTGAAGCAAAGGAAGTCACAGAAGATGAAGAAATGTTCACAGAAGATGATCTTAAACTTGTAATGGAACAAACTGGCTGCAGCGAAGATGAAGCAAAAGACGCATTGATAATGAATAAAGGTGACATTGCAAAAACAATAATAGACTTAACAAAATAATTCTAAGCCTTTGTGTTTATACTCTTCGTGAATATTGACTTAGTTAAACAAAGAAGCAGTATAAAATAGAGCAATAATGGCACTGCAATTGTTGGGAGTACAAATATTAATGCCGTCGAAACTCCAAGCGCAATCAATATCTTCTTATTTAATTTCGAAGATTGATTGTTAATATTATACTTTGTAAATCCTTCCTTTTTGATTTTATTCAAAACAAAAATTTTGTATCCTATTGTAAATGAGATCATAGCAATCATTCCAATAACTGTCATTGGAGTTATCATTATATTAAGCACAGACATCCAACCAACAACAAATATCAATTCTGCAAAACCAAGTAATGCGCCAATTGCTGTTAATACTAAATCCTTTGTTTGTAATAATACTACAATACTCCCTGATACAATCAATGCAATCAATACGATAGTAATGATATTCAAAAAGTTTGGCCCATATGCTGCTGCTGTGTCTTCAATTTTTGATACTTGGGCATTAACTTGTCCTTGGAGTATTGCTTGTGTAATGTAAAGAGCTTGTGATGCATCATCCTTTGTTGTTTTTGCACCGCCCACATTCGGTAAAGGAAATGGTTTTCCTTTGTAGTCCGAATATATATCTTCAGATCCTATCTTTTGGCCATCGAGATAATAATCAATAGTTTCGTTAAGAAGACATCGATCGCCTTCACATTTTGATATGCTAAGTCCTTTTGTAAGATTTGCGAATCTTTGACTTGCTTGTGTTGTTATTGAAACATCAAAACCATATTTCCAAAGTACCTGACTAGTCTCTTGTGATTGATTTAAGAAGGCGTAAAGTGAAACTGAACAGCTTACACCACTTGTACATACTTTTATGAAATCATTATTATTAAAGAAGATACTATCACCAATCTTGGCTTCAAAGTTACCTTTTGATTCTATCAGCTGGATGATTTCCGCGCCTGAGAATGTGTAAAGATACAATTGATTGGTTCCTACTTTCTCAAATGAATAGCTATTAACTCTGCCAATTGAAAACCTCTTTGAGAGCACACTTACTGCATCATCAAGATTACCGTTAACTGTTATTGTATAACGCAGTCCTCCTGCAAGTTCATGACTTAATTTTATATTTGTTGGTTGAATTTCTTTTACTGTGAAGCTAAGCCAAGTCTTGTTATTTTGTTCACTTGCTATGTAACTTTCTGTAAATTTTTTATATGAATACGGAAATGTTTCTCTGAGTATAGAAACTGTTACTGTGTCATTTGGATTTATTCCTAAGACTATTTCATTAAAATTTTGGGTTGTGTTTACGTTTTCTCCGTTTATGCTTTTCAATATATCCCCAAGATGTAATACCTGAGTTGCTGGTTCTTCAACATGAGAAACCTGTAACCCTGATATATTGAATGGGTGTATGAAAAGTATTGCAAGTACTACAAATAATAAAAGAAATAGTTCTCTCCACTTAAGCACCCAATTCATAGTCTATGAAAAAATTGGTGGATATAAAAAGCTTGTGAATATCAATTTACAAATGTTTATATGAAACAAATACATTATATACTGTAGAAGTGATGGAGGTAATAATATGGGTATTTTCCCTTTTTTAAATATACGTAACACTTTAAATAAAGAAAATAAAGATACCGCACAGGCGATGGTTGCTGTACGCAGAGCATTACAATTGCAGATAACAGCAAGACAAGCTTTGGAAAAAGGCAATGTACCACAGTATAGTTCGTATCGAACTGAAGTCTTTCATGTTTTAGGAGCTGCCGCACAGGCAGCACAGAGAGTAAATGTTGATGTTAATAGACTAAGAAAACAAGCGCCTAGTACTATTGCTAACCAAGAAAGCAGACTTATACATGACATTCTCGGCAGGATTATAGATGTTAGAAAGTATACGGCTGGGAGTGAGATGTCACCTCAGCAGGCAAGAAAGAAAAGTTTTGAAATTGAAAACAAATTGAGAGGTATTCTACGAGAAGAAAATGTTCTTCGCGGTGTAGAAAGAAAAATCCAGGGCACCATAAGGTAAATGGGAAGACTGGGATTTGAACCCAGAATCTCCAGAGCCCGAGTCTGGCATCTTACCAAGTTGGACTATCTCCCCTTAGAATAATTAATCAGCTTTTGGTTTAAATCATTTATCAAGCTTGTATTTTAGAACAAACTTGTCTGTCTCTTTTTTTAGATTTGCTATGTCTCTATTGTTACTTATTCTGTAATCGTAATACTTAGAATATTCTCTAAAAAGATCAAAAATCTCTATCTCGCGCTTTTCTTGGGAAATCAGTTCTGTTCTGCTTTTAACATCCTTCTCTGAATCCCTTTTCTGAAGGCGATTTAATCTGATTTCAAGATCAGCATCAACAAATACAAGAATGAAATTTCCGCCGAGCTTAAATTCTGGTAGCTCCTTGGTGTCTCTTACTCCAGATATAACAATTTTTTGCCAATTATTCTTCTTAGCATATTCAACACATTTTTTAGCCCAAATACCATTACCATGTTTTGCTTTATACTTAATAGAAAGTTTCTGCATCTCTTCGCGGCTTATTGGGAGATTATTTTTTCTAAGCTCTTCTTTAACCATGTCAGACATTGTAAGCTTTTTAAAACCATATTTAGAAACAAGATAATCTGCAACAGTATCTTTGCCAGAACCAATAAACCCTAACAACCCAATAATTATCATATTATCGCTTTTTGTACTTTAGATACATAAGGATTATAGCGCCTTCGCCAACTACACCAATACCGTCTGCAATAATCAATGGTAAATTCATTATACTTATTCCGTATAAAGTCCATAACACGAGTCCTATGAATACTAATACAAATAATATTAAAGAAAAATCTTCCACACTCTTTCGCTTCCATATCTTATGTAACTGTGGGATATAACCTATTGACATAATTGTACCGAAAACAGTCGCTAATATTGCAAGTATTTCTGAATATTGTTCTAACATTTTGGTTTTTCTCCTTGGTAATGGCCCTTGTATAATTGCTTTGCTTTTTCTTTTGTGTCCATCAGCACAAACTGGAACCAGTATTCATCTTTGTGAACCTGAAGTTCTCCAACAGTAACACGTATTGTTTGAGTCCCATATCCAGAATAACCTGAATCCCAGATTGCTGATTCGCTTTTGATAACACCAAGACGATTGAATGTTGATCTTGGGAACATCCAGCCAACTGCATTTGATGGGATACTGACTTTGTTTGCTATTCGTATCTCATAAGTGCCCTCAGGTAGATAATAAAATCCTTCTTCATCTGCTTCAATAAGCATTTTGTCTGGTGTGATTGTTCGAATTGAACCATGAATTTTTGCTACTCCTGCTTCAGGCAGTTTCCATACTTCTGAAATTCTTAAATCAACACCATTTGGCTGAATCTTAATCTCAGGTGGTTGTTCAATACATTTTGCTACTTCTTCACCAATCCAGATGCTCATATTACTCCCCCTCGATTTGTCCGCCACCGTTAATCAAAATATTTGCTTTTTCAGCCATTTCAAGAACCTGTTGGGTTGCTAGTTTTAACTTTTTCATGTCAGAAGGTTTTGCCCATTTGTATGCGACAAAATCCTTTGATATCTTAATTGCCTTTGATTTTGGTCTGCAAAGGTAAGCAACATTAAACTTCTCTTTTCCATTTACTTTAACTATGCTTGTAAAGAATTGGTACATTATATCAACATCAATACCACATTCAGATTTGATTGCTTCTTTCAATGAATCCTCGAAATTTTCATCCTCGCGAAGTTCATCTAATGGGAGTCTCCAAAGCTTTTTAGAGTCTTGTAAAATAAGAAACTGCTCTTTTTCGTTTATTATTAATGCTTGCTGTATTGTTTCCATAAAAAACTTAAGAAAAACAATATTTATAATGCTTGGTTTTTGAACTTGCCCGAATATTTTGCTTTGCCTTCAGCCATCTCAAATATAATTTGGCAGATTTTCGTGCCTGCTTTTACTTCAAGCGCAAATGGACTTAGATTAATTATCTCAAGAACTTGTCTATTATCAACGCCTGGTTGTACAAATCCTGCCGTCACATGAACCATTAATCCTAATCTGGCAAATCTGCTTCTTCCTTGAAGCCATCCAGCAAGGTTTGGTGAGAGATTTATACGCTCTTTTGTTATACCAAGAACAAGTTCGCCTGGAAGCAAAGTTATACTATTTGTTTTGAATTTTTTTGTTAATTTCTTGTAATCAGTATTCTCGTTTATGCTTACTTTTTTGCTTTTTACAAACCGTCTAAAAACGTTATCAAGTGTTAAATCAACAGAACCTGGCCCAATATTCTTTTTATTGAACGGAGTTATCTTTATTCTACCTTTTTTTATTTCTATTAAAATCTCACTTTTTGTCAATAAACACATAGCTAATAGAAAACTAAGCAGATTAATATATTATACGGATAATAATTATTTTAAAATATCGACAATTTTTTGATAAACTTCTAATTTTTTAGCGCAATACTCAATACTACTTTTTATATCATTCTGTTTATCTATTGTGCTTTCTGTCTCTAGACACGCATTTAATGTTTTAATTTTTATTTCTAATAAATTAGCTATTTTTCCAACTTCACAAGATTTATCATAATTTTCAATAGCTATATCAACATACTCCATAAATGGTCGTTTATAAAAATAAATTGGGTTATATAAATGATGATTGTCAATTGCTTTTTTAGCAAGCTCTGCTATACGTCTTGGATTTGCATGTTCTTTAGCTAGGTCTATAGCTTCATCGATTTCTCTAAGTTTTTCAGCACAGTCTATAGCGTCGTAAAAGTGTCCTATCTTTTTCCAGAATTTAAGCTCTAGAATTGGAAATCCACTATTATTAATTATATCATTTAAATGATATTGATCTTTTTGTTCCCATGACAAAATCATCGCCGTCATATAGACTTCTTTTGCTCGTTCATATTTACCATTTTTCTTAGATAATGAACCAGCATAACAGAGATATGTACAATCCCCACTTTTTGCATAATAATCTATTGCTTTATCAATTTCACCAAGTTGTTCAGCAACAATGCCTGCTGCACCATATTTTCCTAGACTTTCATATTTTTCAATTGCTTTCCTTCTTAAAGAATTTATTAAATCTTCATTTTTTGGTTGTGTATGTTCTACTACTTTTGCTGCTTCTTCAAACATTTCATTTTCTAAATACAATTTAAATGCCAAATCATAATCTTTTCTCTCTTCTAGTAATTTACCTGCTTCATTGAGTTTACCACTTTCTTTGCAAAATTCAGTTACTTTCCAAAGAGCTCCTTTATTCCTAGCAAATTCAATAGCACCATCAATGTCGTCTTGCTTTGTCCAAACGTCTATTGCTCTACAAACTCCGGCTTTTTTAAAAGCAAATTCAGCAACATCACCAATACACCCTGTCTTTTCATAAGATTGAATTGCTTTTTCAATGTAAGAAGGATCACTAATGAGACTTTTTTCTACAGCCCTAAATATAAGACGTTCTTTACCTTCCTCTGTATACATATTTTCCAATAAACTTTCTAATTCTGAGACTTCCATTTCAATCTACCCAAGGACATGCATTTTGGTATGCGGCTTTTTCCTTTAGAATATCATAAATATCTTTTTTGTAAATCTCCTGTATACGTGCTCTATAAATATTTATAGCATCTTGTGATTTAACAAATCTTCCCAATTTATTATATATAAGATGAATAAAGTCTACCATTGGGATTATATCTATATTATACTCATCTCCATCAACCTCTTCTTTATGTCTCAATAATTTAGGACCACTATTGTATACGCATTCTGGTAATGTATAAAGAGGAGTTCTTACTAAATCTAGTATTACTTCTCCATTTCTACCAGCTAGCCCTGTATCAAGATCACCTTCAAACATGCTATAACTTTCAGACAATTCGAAAATCCAGCCTTTATTGTCTATTTTTTTTGTATGTTTGAATTCCTTACCCCATCCCTTAGGTATTGCAAAAAAATCTGGATTGTCATCATCACTTCCATCAAAATCAAATAGGATATTAACAATATTTTTTTTAGCCACCATAATTTTGTCTACACAATTTAAACTGATAAAATATTGTTGTCAAGTAGTTAACAACAAAATTGATAAATGATTATTGTATAAAATGATTTATGGAAAAGTGGGTGCCAGTTTTAGAAAATCTAGGTTTTACTAAGGTAGAATCAAAAGTATACATAACATTACTTAAACTTGGTTCAAGTCTTGCTGGTAAAATAAGCAAAGAAGCACAGCTTAATAGAACAACAACGTATGATGCTCTAAAAAATCTCATAGATAAAGGATTAGTAAGTCATGTTACTCAAGCAAATCGCAAATGGTTCAAAGCAACAAACCCAGAGATTCTTTTTGAATTACTAAAAGAACGAGAGGAAGAAGCTAAAAAAGTTATACCTGCTCTTGCTATGCTTTACAAAACTCCAAAAGAAGAGCATCAAGTTACTCTTTATTATGGAATTAAAGGTATAAAATCTGTTTTTCAAGATATGTTGCGTGAAGGTAAACCTATGTATATAATAGATTCTGAATGCATGTTTTATGATAAAATGCCTTACTACGCGCCACAATTCATAAAGGAAGTAGAAAAAAAGCGCATCAAAATTAAACATCTTGTAAGACGGGGTGTTGATGTGCATCCTTCGAAAACAACTGAAGTGCGATACGTATCTGAGAATTTATCTTCACTTTCTGTAATAAGCATTTATGGTAATAAATTAGCTATAACTATGTGGACAGATCCGCCAGAATCAGTAATAATTAAGAACAAAGCATCTGCTGATTTATTAAAGAGTTACTTTGACATTTTATGGAAAAATGCAAATTCTAATTAATTTTCTTCAACGAATCTCTTTATTGCTTCTAAATTATCTATAATCAACTTTGCTTTTGCTTTTCCAAAGCTAAATGGATACTTGTCACTTTCATTTCTTTTCAAAGTTATTACTTTATTTCCCTTAAATTCTCCAAGTTCATGCATTAAAAACACCTCTCCCTTATTTTTTTTCAAGAATAAAAGTAATTTCTTGTCTGTTTTGTTGTAAATGTTTTATTGCTTTTATTGAGTATTCATCTTTGATAGTATCAGAAACGTCAGCAATGAATTTATCTACTTTTTTGTTTACTAACTTGGCTGTCATTATGGCTAAGCCACCATTCTTTAGATATTTTGAATTATCTACCATTATTTTTGCAGATTCTACTGGCTCACAATTCATATCATTAACAATGATATCAAACTTTAATCCTTCAAAGTTTGCATTCTCTATTTTACCTTTTATATGTGTAACTTTTTCATTATTTTCTAAGGACTCATCCAACTTCGCTGGATCAATAGCATAGACTTTAAAGCCGTGATTAATAAGTTCTGTCGTCCATCCACCAGGAGCTGCGCCAATATCCATTGCTACACCATCCTGTATACTTATATCAAATCTGTCTAATGCTTCCACCAGCTTATATTGGGCTCTATTCAATCTATTTTTAATTTTGCTGAAAACTTTAGAATTATCTAAATATCTGTATACTATTTCATTTTTGTTTAAACAGCCAAGATATACTTCTTTATCATGTAAAAATGAATATACTATCTGTTCTGGTCTATTTAAATCAACAGTATAACCTAAAGATTCCAATTTTTGACCGAATTTTACTTCAAAATCTCTTGTTTTTACTTTTGATCGGTAAGATGCTGTTTCTACTGCAAAAGATTTGGATTTTTCTAGTATTTGAGAATTATCAAATTCTTTAATTAGGTCATCTAATGACTCTAAATTAAAATTATCTTTTTTTATTTGTATTGGGAACATATTATGTACAAATACCGAATTTTTAGCGTTCTTGAGAACAATTTCTTTATTACCGGCACTACCAAGCATGTACCCGTCTTCAAATTCCTTGGATATATCAAAATTTATTTCTCTGGCTGCCTTACTTCTGAACATCCAAGGCACTGCAATTATGTATTCCATATACTATCCTCGAGTAGTGAACTTTATATACATTTCGTAAATATATACTGTTTCGAAACAATTGATGCTGACAGGACTAATTTTAACAGTTTATGTTTGTCTTTTATGCTAATCTCCATAATTGCTAGGTTATTTATCTTTTTGAGACTTAGAATTTTTATGTGTTTAATCGCATTCTTCATTTTTTGGAACAATTTCCATGGTATCTGTATCTGTATAGATTTTGAATAACCACATTTTTCATAAAAATGTATTACATCGTCTAGTGCTCCAACCTTTAATTTCCCTTTGACCTTTTTTTCAAATGCATGTAATAACTTAGAACCAAAGCCTCTCCCTCTGAATCGTAAATCAACAGCAATCTCACTTAGTAGAGTGTAATCATCACGATGAAAACCTTGTATTACACCAATCAATTCTTCATCAAGATACAATCCCATAAAGAATTTCGGATTGTTTTTTAGTTTATTTAATAAAAATGCATAACTCCTTTTTAAAGGAATATTCTCTTTTAAAAAATTGTACACTTTTTTGTAATTTTTAGTTTTTATCTCTTTGAGGTACAATGGCTTTAAGAAATTTAATATCATAAAATCATTGAAAAGTGGTTTCTCATCTTTATTGAGTTTTTGGACAGAGACACCTCTGTTTATTTTGTTCATTGTTTTAAAATATTTTAATCTAATTTTGTAATCTTGCAATAATTTACAATTACAGATAAATATAGAATTCTGCTCCTTCCTGAATTTGACATCTTTTGAAAATGTATATTCCATTTTAATTACCCAATATCTTTTTGTATTTATCTCTATTTTTCAATTTTATATTTGGATTTGATATGCAATATGGAGTTGGACACTCGCCTTTACCAAAATATTTGAAACTTTGGGCTATGCATTTTGTGCATTTTTTAAATGCAGCACACCCCTCACAATTCTTAGTCATATACCCTCTAAATTTATTAAATGGTTTTCCAGACCATATCCCCTTCAAATTTTTATATTTAAGATTTTCAAAATCAATCGCTGTTTTCGGTATCATAACCCTTGCTAATGTACATGGTGACGTTTTGCCATCTGCATTTATTTCACAGAAGTTTAATGTAGCTCCACATTCATAATAATCCTGGGCATCGGTATCTCTCATATTGAATGGCAGATCTATCAAACGTACATTTATTCTGTTCTTATTACAGATTTTTATTATATTTTTCCAAAATGATTTCTCATAAAACTGATAGTCGGACTTTATCTTTTCATTTGTTTCTCCCCTACCAGAAGGTATTACTGGGGAGATATACCAGCTTGTAGGATCTATTTTTTTAATTAATTTTACAAATTTCTCAAAATTTTTTATATTTTCAGAATGAATTACAGTTGCGATAGTTATGGGAATATGGTTCTTTTTCAAAGTCATTATATTCTTTAAAGTTAAATAAAAAATATTATAGTTAACACAACCTCGAGCATCTCTTCGGAGATAACAATGTGTTTTTTTATCATATCCATCCAGACTTATTTTGATTCCAATCAAATAATCTCTATTCTTTATTATTTCTTTAAGAAACTTTGTGGAAAACACACCATTTGTAGTTAATATATAATGTAATCCTATTTTCGACAAGTAATTTATAATTTTCAGGAAATCTGGGTGTGTTGTGGCTTCCCCGCCAGAAATATTTACATAAAATACATTATTTTTTATTAAGTCATCAAATACCTTTTTCCACTCTTCAAAATTAAGTTCACCTTTAATTTTAACACCATAATTTCCTAAACAGTGTAAGCAACGTAAATTGCAATTATTTGTTAAATTTATATAACACAAGTAAGGTGCAGAAAGTGGACTAGCATTAGTTACCATAATTTTAAAAAAATATTAAATAAAAAAATCAAAATTGGTTAACTACGCATGGATTGATTAGATTCTTTTCTAATACACTTAGCCCAGTGCTAGGATTGTATGCAGGAGTTATTCTAACTGCTAAGCCTGCTGTACCTGGTCCTGTAGTTATTGGTTTATAACCAGTCTTTGGTATGTATCCATCTCTTTTTAGATAT